>JACCEE010358657.1_pt1 | contig 108919 bp, 98 predicted proteins | sample 7449931 | NCBI WGS metagenome assembly JACCEE01 (sample SAMN15323457, study PRJNA562643) | freshwater metagenome | isolation source: river surface water | place: USA:Blue River Watershed | collected 2017-08-19
ACCCGCATCGTTTCTGGGTAGATCGCTTGAGGATTACGGTGACGTAATTCCTAGATGAATGACTGTTCTCGACAAAATCCGGCTTATAGGTTAACTCGCCTTCACACAAACAACATACATTAACCTTCACTGGTTAATGGGAAAAAGCCCTGACTACTAATCAGGGCTTTTTTTGCCTAAAATTTACACGCCAACTAAATCCGTTGGCATAGCGAATTTAGTCGCTTTTTGCCAAGTCGTTGTATCATGTTCAGCGTGCCACAAATCATATTCTTTCTGCAAACCTAACCACAGGTTTGGCGTGGTATCAAAAACCGTTGCCAATCGCAAAGCCATATCCGCTGTAACAGGTGAACGTTCATTGACTATTTTAGAAACAATAATCCTTGAAACTCCTAAGTGTTGAGCTAAATCTATCACAGACAACGATAACGGCTCAAGATAATCGTATTTTATGATTTCTCCAGGATGTACAGGAGGTCTATTTCGTTTTCTCATGGCTTTTCTGTCATACAAAACGCCATGCGGTAAAGCCTGGCTGTGTTGTTAAATCAATGGTAATCTTCGTAATTAACTTCGTGAGCATTACCATCATCAAAGACGAATGTCACTCGCCAATTTCCGCTAATGAACCAAATAGTTCACATTCACAAAAAAAGTAAAATCCTGCGTACTTTTATAAATCACTTCCTTAGCCAACAAATCATTCACGCCTTCTTTGAACGTGGTTAAGGAAATCATGCTGGGCTTTGGAACAGTCGAAAAATGAAAATACAGCTTATCTTTGCCTGGGTTCTCCAACATCAGCAAATACAACAACTGAAAAACGCGGTTTCCGGCAGAAGATAACCCTAATTTCTGAATAGACAGCGAGTTCTTAGCGCGGCTACTGGGGTTCTTGTCATACTTTGGCGGGTAGCTTTTAGTCATTGTGTGCGGTCGTTTTGCGTTCATCTAATTCACATTAACAACTTACCCATGCGGTTAAAACATCACTGGGAGAGAGAAGAGGGAGCGTTTCAGGGCATACTCACCCTAAGCCAGCGGTTAAGCCAGCCTAGTGTGAGCCTAATATTAAATATCACCGGTCGGTCGCTTCGGTCGCTTAATATCAGGGTGAATGTCTGTATCGCATCATTCACTGCAATCGTTACAACCGTTGAGTTGCCATGCACGCCGATTGCCGCTAAGTCGGAACTGCAAGCTAGGACGCACATCCAAACTACTTGCACTACACAAATCTTAACCACTCCTTACGTTCCCGCTTTGCATGTTCCCACAGTAACGGGTAAAATTCCTTTTCGTTGATTGTGCCTGCCGTCTGCCCTACTAAAGTTTACCGACACACAATCAACATACATTAACCTTCACTGGTTAATGGGAAAAAGCCCGGAGGTTTCGACTCTGGGCTTTTTTTTGCCTGTCATTTTAACGTAAAAAATTAATCGAAAACAAAAATTTCTTTGTCTAAGTGCGGAAAAATAAATTGTCGACTACGAATAGAAACCTCAGTTTCGCCTTTTGCATCCCAATTCCATTGAAAACCTTGTCCGGCTTGAATTTCTTTTCTATCTGTCAAAATAGCTTGTCCATAATTAAAATCAATTCTTCCCGATTGGATAACATCAAACGAAAAACGAATATTACGACTATTGGCTTCTCTATTTATTTTGACATGGTCTAATACCGCATAATCTAATACAAGATTGTAATACACAATACCCAATAAAATTAACAATAAAATAAAAACCGTTACAAATAATAAACGATAGCGTTTTTTAGCAACGGTTGCTTGTTCTAATTTCTTCTCTAATGATATAGTCATGATTTATATTTTGATAAAATGAGGTTAAACTGAAATAATAATTAAATTACATGATCAAAAGTCCATTACGTTATCCTGGCGGTAAAACCCGAGCTGCTGAATTCATTAGTCAATTAATGCCGGATTTTAAAGAATTTAGAGAACCCTTTTTAGGCGGAGGTTCTGTATTTTGTTATGTCAAACAAAAATTTCCAAATAGAATTTATTGGTTAAATGATATTTATTTTGAATTAATTAATTTTTGGCAAATCTCACAAACTCAACTTCCTGATTTATTACAGAAAATTCAACAATGGAAAAATCAATATCCGATTGGACGAGAATTATATCAATTTTTAAATCAAAATTGCGCACAATTTAATGCCATCGAAATGGCCGCCGCTTTTTTTATTTATAATCGAATTACTTTTTCTGGCACAACATTAAGTGGCGGTTATAGTGAAGCGGCTTTTATCGGCAGATTTACCGCCAGTAGTTTAAATCGATTATCGGTTTTGCCACCAATTTTACAAAATGTTTTGATTACCCAATTAGATTATCAAGCTTTATTAACTGCAAAAGGAGAGCAAGTATTTATCTTTTTAGACCCTCCTTATTATTCAGCCACAAAATCCGCTTTATATGGTAAAAAAGGCGAATTGCATAAATTATTTGATCATCAACGTTTTGCGGCGGAGATTAAACAATGTCCGCATCAATGGTTGATTACATATGACGATAGCGATTATATTCGCAATTTATTTAAAGATTTTAATATTGTTGCTTGGGATTTAACATATGGAATGCGTAATGTGGCGAAATCTTCTAATCAAATCGGCAAAGAATTATTAATTAGTAATTATACTTTATTTAATTAAACGATGACATTCGACTAATAATCTAGCCATTTCTGCGTTGTAATTATGATATTTTAATACCTAATGAAAATGTTTTTTAGCAATAGCTACTTTTTTTCACACACTACAATAAATTCTTGAGTCATAGTCGCTTTAGTGATACCTGATTTATTACTCGGCGAATTTTTTGAGGGCATGACTTTATTAGATAAAATTCTTTCATAGGTAATAAGATGATTAAAACCTGATTTTTCAAATTGTTCAGCGATAAATTGATCCGTAAGTAATTGTATATCTTTTACTCGTCTATTCCCAACAATATAAATGACTATTCCTTTACTTTTTACACTATTTGCAACATTTTTAATTGATTTTTCAAGATCAAAATAAAAAGCTGAAATTTCTAGCGCGCGATTTTGATCAATTTTATAAATATTTTGAATATCCGCAGCAATGATTCCAGTTTGATAAAGTGTATTAGATTTTTTCCCGCCTAATAACATTTTATCGATTTGCCTTGCAGTATTAAATCCTAACCATTCATTAGAAAAACAGGAAAATTGTCCATATGCTACGGTAGTTTTACTATCACCATAAGGCGGACTGGTAAGCACAACATCATAAAATTCTTGTTCTGTTACAAAGGCATTATTTTGAATACTAATTTTTGCATCGTGAATTAAAGGTAAATAATTTTGCTGATAAATATGAATGACCTCAATTAATTTAACAAAAAAAATATTAAATACATCTGGATTGAAATAACGAATATCCTCCGATTTAATCCGATAAAGTTTAAATTCATTATTTCTAGTATAAGAACATTCTCTCACTGATTCTGAAAAAGGAACTAAAAATAATTGTTTTATTTTATCGTCTTGAATCTCGTCAATACATTTTTTGATCAAAGCTAATTTATTAAGTACAAAAGGAGAAAACCAGTAATCAATATTGGTAATTTCAGGAATGGATAGTGATTGATAATAATTATTGTTTTTTAAAGATGCATAAACTTTTTTTTGTAATTGAGCCTGTGCATTTTTTACTTTATTGATATCCAATTTAGTAAATTTTGCTTTACAAATTAAGGTTGCTAAAGGATTAATATCATAACCATGTAATTCTTTAATGCCTCTCTCTAATCCTACAATAAAAGAAGAACCAGAACCACAATAAGGGTCTAATAAATTATTGACTTTTAAATCAAAATCTTTAAATAATTCAATTCCAAGTTGTGGAATCATGGTTGCGGGATATTTATGTAAATTAGGATAGGCATTTGCATAACTTTGCCCTACAAAATCATATTTGGGTTCTCTAATAATTTTATACATTAATATCCACTATTAATCCTTAAATTTAAAAAAATGCACTTAAATTTTTCATTTTGTGTGGTAAATAATTCAGATATTCCTATTTTAAAATTCTTCCTAGCCTCTTTTGGCAAAGAAAGGAATTCCCCTTTTTTAAAGGGGGCTAGGAGGATTTAACAATAGCTGATAACTTTCGATTAATTACTTAATTATAAACCTTCCGCTATATAAATTATAGGGAAGGTTTATGAGCCGAATTAATTAAAAATCAATTGCCAAATTTGCTGAACAGAAATTCGTAAAGAATCAAAGTTTTTAATCTCAGACCAAGCCGGTTGATTTTGTAAAACTTGTTTATGCGCATAATCACGATATTGACAATAAGCTTTAGTTAAAATGCTCGCTTGTGCCTGAGTTAATAAAGCTTGATTTGCCAATAATTCAATTAAATGTAAACTGTCGGTATAATCGGTAAATAACGGATATTGATACGCATATCCTAATACCAAGAATTGCACAATAAATTCAATATCGACAATTCCGCCTTTTCCATGTTTTAAATCAAAATGATCGGCATTTGATTTGTCTAAACTCAAGCGCATTTTATCGCGCATTTCTTGAACTTCATTTTTTAATAACACCATATCACGAGGCAGCATTAAAATCTGTTGGCGAATTTTTTGATATTCGGATTTTAATTCGGTATCACCACAAATAAATCGCCCACGAACTAATGCTTGATGTTCCCAAGTCCAAGCTTGTTCGCGCAAATAAGTTTCATAACTGTCTAAATGCGCCACTAATAATCCTGAATTCCCGCTAGGACGTAAACGTAAATCGATTTCATATAACACACCAGATAACATTTTAGTATCTAAAATATGCCGGATTTTTTGTCCAAGCCGTACATAAAATTGCAAAATACTAATCGGTTTATTTCCAGTGGTGAATTCGTGACTATTATCGCTACGATATAAAAAAACTAAATCTAAATCCGAGCCATAACCTAATTCACTACCGCCAAATTTACCCAAACCAATAATTGCAAAATCATCAATAGTTGCTTGAATTTGATGCGGAAATCCGTGTTTGGCAGTTAATTGTTTCCAAGCATAATCAATTACTGATTCAACGATGGTTTCGGCTAAGTAAGTTAAATAATCGCTGACTAAAGTCAAGGATAAATGACCAATAATATCAGCCGCCGCAATTCGTAAAATATTTAAATGTTTAAATTGCCGCAAACCAATCATAAATTGTTCTTCTTCCTGAGAATCAATTGTGGTTAAATGACGTTGCAATTGACTCTGCAATTCGGTTTTAGTGAGCGGCTGATATAAAGAACGCGAATCAATTAATTCATCAAATAAAACCGGATAAGTAGCTAAATAATTACATAACCAAGCACTCGCAGCTGATAATTGAATTAATTGCGCTAAAGCCGAAGGATTTTCGGCTAATAAAGCTAAATAGACATTTCGTCCAGCGACGGTTTCAAACAAATCTAATAATCGTTTAAAAGTCGTGTCTGCATTTTGGCGATGTGCTAAAGCTTCAATCACTTTCGGCATTAATCGATCTAAAACCGCCGCGCCTTTACGAGTTAATCGTTTAATAGCTGCGGCTTGTTTAAAATGAATTAATTGTTTAAAAGCCATTTCAGGATATTGCCACCCTAATTGTTTAAATCCAGCCTGTAATTCATTATCCTCTATTTGAGCCTGCCATAAAGATTGCGTTTGCGAAGGTAAATGTTCTGCACTGGAAAAACAAAACACTTGTTCAAATACTTCATGAACTTGATCACGAACCTGAGTTAATTGTTGAATAAAATCTGTCCAATTCGCAAAACCTAAAGACTCGGCTAAAGCAATTTGTGCTTCCATTGATTTCGGTAAATCATGGGTTTGTTGATCTTGATATTGCTGAATATGATTTTCAATTCGCCGTAAAAAACAATAGGAATTCATTAATTGTGTCGCATCTTCAACAGTTAATAATTGCAATTCGCGTAATACGGTCAAAATAGCCATAATTCCGCGTTGTTGTAATTTGGGTTCACGTCCGCCACGAATTAATTGAAAAGCCTGACCAATAAATTCAATTTCTCGAATTCCACCGCGCCCCAATTTAATATTGTCTAAGCGATCTTTACGTTGTAATTCTTGATTAATTTGTTTTTTGAGTGAGCGCAATTCCTCAAATGCACCATAATCTAAATATCGCCGATAGACAAAAGGTTTTAATAATGCCATTAATTGTTGCGCATGATCAGTATTTCCTGCGACGGGACGCGCTTTAATCATCGCATAACGCTCCCATTCTCGCGCTTGAGTTTGGTAATAATTTTCCATTCCTTCAAAAGTCATTAATAAAGGCCCGCTATCACCAAAAGGTCTTAATCGAATATCGGTTCTAAATACAAAACCTTCTACGGTAATTGCGTCTAACACTTTAATTAAACCGCGACAAATTTGACTAAAAAATTCGCCATAACTGGTTTGTTTACGATCATTTAATTGACCATCGTGTAAATACGCAAAAATTAAATCAATATCCGAAGAATAATTCAGTTCAAACGCGCCTAATTTCCCCATACCCAAAATCACGATATTCATTGCTTGACCTTGATGCGTTAGCGGCGTACCGCGTTTTTCACAAGCTTGTCGATATAAAAATTCCAACGCATATTCAATACAAGCATCGGCTAACCACGATAATTCGTGTAAAGTTTCGCTTAATTCGGCTAGTCCGGCTAAATCTCGACAGGCAATGCGCACCATTTCGCGCCGCCGATAGTGACGTAACAGACTCATCAATTCTGCTTCAGAATTGGGATGATAAGTTTGTAATTTTTGCGAATAAGTCTTTGTTTGATAAGCTTGATCTAAATCACCCGAATCAATCAACGCTGTCCATAATTGCGGCTGACGGTGAACATAATCCCGAATAAATAAGCTCCAGCGTGATAATTGTGGCAATAAAGCTTGCCATTGATTTTGTGGGTTAGAAGAACTATCAATTTGAGTAGTCATAGTGATTTGAAAACCGGTAGAATTAAAAAAAGAAATGAGTATATCGAAAAATCAATTTTAAATTTTCAAATCCAACATAATTCACAAAGCTAAACAATCTGTTAAAATAACCAACAAACTGATTTGCCGATTCAAAGGTAGGATAAAAATAATGACAGCAAATAATTTTACTCATCAAACCATTGCCTTGGCTGGAATTAGTCAAGCGACCTTTTTGGTACAACAATTAGCAACTCAGGGAGAAGTTAATAAAATTGCGCTAGAGTCCAGTATTGGCAGTTTATTAAAAATTGACGCGCCTAGTGTGATTGAAGTCTTTGGTAATTTATCGGCATTAAAATTAGGATTAGAACAATTGAAACAACAAATAAATGGCTATCAAATTGCTAATCCTGAACAAGCGCGTTATGCTGCTTCATTAGTATTTTTAGAACAACAATTAACGAAAAATCCCAAAATGTTACAACAATTGCGTATCGGAATTGAAAAAGCTCAAGCCCAAGTCGAATATTTTGAATTATTACACGAAAATGTGATTGCGAATTTAGCCGATTTATATGTGCATACCATTAGCACTTTAGAACCGCGCATTTTAGTCAATGGCGATGAACGATATTTATCGCGTAACGATATTATAAATAAAATTCGAGTCTGTTTATTAGCGGGTATTCGATCAGCTTTATTATGGCGACAATGTGGTGGGGCAAAATGGAAGTTTTTATGGTATCGAAAACGTTTGCAGGAAGAAGTTAATTTTTTATTAACGCAAGTGTGAAAATATAATGGCAGCATTACTTGAAGCACAACATTTATATCGTTATTATGGTCGTTATTGTGCCGTTGAAGATTTATCTTTGGAATTACATGCAGGGGAAGTGCTAGGTTTATTAGGCGTAAATGGGGCGGGTAAATCGACAACTTTACAAATGTTTAGTGGCACTTTAGCCCCCAATAAAGGCAAAGTTATTTTAAATAATAAAGATTTATTTTATCAACCTTTATTAGCAAAACAATTTTTAGGTTATTTACCGCAACAACCACCGTTATATTATGATTTGACGGTGATAGAATTTCTAAGTTATTGTGCGCAATTACATCAAATTCATTCATCAAAATTAAATGAATATGTTGACATCGCATTACAACGTTGTGGTTTAACCGAAGTCAGAAAAAGATTAATTAAAGAATTGTCAAAAGGCTATCAGCAACGATTGGGAATTGCGCAAGCGATTGTGCATCAACCACCGGTGATTATTTTTGATGAACCTACGGTTGGTTTAGACCCGATACAAGTCAGTGATATTCGTCAATTAATTCAATCTTTATCAGCAGATCATGGAATTATTTTATCTTCACATATTTTGTCAGAAATTCAAGCTTGTTGTACCCGAGTATTAATTATTGATCAAGGCAAACTCATTTTTAATGAATCGATTGCTAATTTAAATCCACAACAATATTTACCCAGTTTGCAATTAACGACAAAAACAGTAGTCGATATTCAACAAATCATGAATATTTCTGGAATTACTCAAGTGGAAATAGTGAATGATTATCAGTATATTATTCAATATTCGCCAAAAATAGACCCTACGGAAGCCTTAATTGAATTAATTATATCTAAACAATGGGGACTAGTCGAATTAAAACGATTAGCTTCATCATTAGAAGCGATATTTATTCAATTAGCCCAATCTTCAAAAAAATTTACATCATGATTTTAACTATTGCTTATCGTGAATTTAAAACTTTATTTGTGTCTCCTTTAGCGTGGTCAATATTGGCGACTGTACAGTTTTTATTAGCTTATCTTTTTTTAGGAAGAATGGAAGATTTTACTAAAAATCAAGGAAAGTTAGCCTATTTAGAATACGCTCCTGGATTAACTGAGGTGGTAATTATTCCGCTTTTTCATGCTACCGCACTTATTTTTTTAGCAGTTTCGCCTTTATTAACCATGCGATTAATTTGTGAGGAAAGACGCAATAAAAGTTTAGTTTTGTTATTAGCTGCGCCTATTTCTGAAACTCAAATTGTTTTGGGTAAATATTTAGCGGTGATCGGTTTTTCGAGTTTAATTATAATGATGATTAGTTTAATGCCCTTATCCTTATTAAGTGGAGGAGAAATTGATTACGGAAAGTTAATCACGAATATCATAAGTGTATTTTTAACTATGATTAGCTGTTCAGCCGTCGGCTTATATATGTCAAGTATTGCTAACCATATTGTCATGTCAGCTTTAGGTAGTTTTAGCTTATTACTGTTTCTATTAATGTTAAATTGGCAAACTTTTTCTTCTCATGAAAATATATTAGCCTATTTATCGTTAATGTCACATTTACAAGTATTACAAAGTGGCTTATTGAATACGTCTGATATAAGTTATTTTATGATATTAACTGGTATTTTTTTAGTATTAACGATTCGTCGCTTAACGGCTGAACGATTAGGATTATAAAAATGTTTTTAATGAGATATTTGCCAGCCATTAAATATCATTTAGTGACTACGTTATGGATAATTATGTTGCTGAGTTTAGGGTGGTTTAGTCAACAACATCAACGTGAAATCGATTTAACGGCAACTCGCAGTAATACTTTATCGGATACAAGTCGAAAAGTTTTACAGCATTTAACCGAGCCAATTAAAATTACGGTTTTCTTAAAAGCATCTCATCCTTCACATAAATTGATTTATTTGTTATTAAAACGTTATCAAAAATTAAAACCGGATATTCAAATCCAATTTATCGATCCAGAACAACAATTAGAACTTACTAAAGAATATGTGATTCCTTCTCAAGGTTTAACCGTAGTTGAATATCAAGGACGACAAGAACAAATTGCATTTTTAGATGAATCTAGTTTAACGAACGGATTATTGCAATTAGCGCATAGCAAAGAGCAGTGGATTAGTTTTTTAACTGGACATGGCGAACGTTCACCGGTAGGAATAGCCAATTTTGATTTAGGAAATTTCGGTAAATTATTAACTAAGCATGGTTTTAAAGTAGCCGAATTGAATTTAGTCGAAGTTGGCGGTATTCCGGATAATTCAGCTGTGTTAGTGATTGCGGCACCGCGAGTGCCTTTATTAAATAATGAAATAAAATTAATTCAAAAATATATTCAACAAGGGGGGAATTTATTATTATTAACCGATCCAGAAGATCAATTTATTAATGATATTGAAAAACAATTAGGCATTCATAAGTTAAAAGGAACTATTATTGAAGAACAGGGAAAATTATATGGTAATGATAATCCCACTTTTATTGTGATTGGTCAATATTTACGTCATCCAATTACCCAATCTATGCAAAATTTAACGGTTTATCCAGCGGTGGCAGCATTAGAAAAAACTTCTAAACAAAACGATTTTCAAGTGAGCGAATTATTTAAAACGCATTCTCAAGCTTGGACGGAAATAAGCGAAGTTAAACATGATTTGCATTTTGATCCTAAATTAGGAGAAAAGCAACAAATATTAACTTTAGCAATGGCATTAACTCGAAATGTAAATGCGAAAATTTCTCAACGAATTGTGGTTGTTGGTGATGGAGATTTTTTATCGAATAGTTTTGTGGGCTATGTAGGCAATCAAGAATTAGGATTGCGCATTTTTAATTGGTTAACTCACGATGATGAATTTGTTAATATTCCTTTTACAACCTCAACCGGTAAACAATTAAAATTAACGACAACAGCTGTAGGTGTCATCGGTTTTGGCTTTTTAGTAATTGTGCCTTTAATTTTAACTGTTGTTGGAATTATGATTAATTATTATCGTAAATGGTAAGATATTACGACAAAATTTTTTAATTTTAGAAAAATTATTCAAGAAATGCAGAGAATGTAATCAATATCAGAGTAATTATTATGCGATTATCAGACATTTATTGTCGTATTATTAAAAATGAAGTTAAGCAAATATTTGGCGATAATAGTCAAGTGTTTTTATTTGGTAGTCGAGTCGATGATACTAAAAAAGGTGGAGATATTGATTTGTATATTGAAACGCAAAACCATTACGATATTTTTAATAAAAAAATTGAATTATTAGCGCGGCTACAACAAAAATTAGGTGAACAACAAATCGATATTGTGGTTAATGATTTTACTCAAGTTAAAACGATTTATACTATTGCTAAAAACAGCGGAATATTATTGTGAATATTGAACAATTAAGACTGGAGAGATATATTTTTGAATGTAAACAACATATTGCCAAAATGGATGTCGCATATTCAAAATTATCACCGTTTTTTCCGTTAACCAAAACTATTTATCAAGATTTAAATTCTGATATAATCAGTTACCTAGATCAATATTTTTATCGTTTTTCTAGGTTACAAGATTGTTTAGGACAAAAATTATTTAAAGCTATTTTAGTTTATAAACAAGAAGAAGTTTTTAATAAATCTTTTATTGATATATTACATCGATTAGAACAATTAGAATATATTTGCGATAGCGAACATTGGTTAAAACTAAGAAATATGCGTAATCAATTAGCTCATGATTATGAAGATAATCTTGATGAATTAATAATGATTTTGAATGCTATTTTTGCAGAAAGAACTAATTTACAGAATTATTATTTTAGGATAATTGATAAATTAAACAAGCAATAAAAACTTTGAGTGTTTTAATGGTATTTTTCTTAAAATTTCGCATAATAATTTTTTTACTGAATTAATGATTTATAACCGATTATCGCGTTAATTTTGTTAAATATAAAAGTCTAAATTAGTTCAATATTAATTTTTCGTTTCTACCAATCCTTATGAGTATTTTCCAACTCCAAATTTTGATTCAATCTAAATCCTTAACTGAATTATATGATATTGCTTTAAAACATCAACAAGAAGGTGAATTATCACTTGCTGAATTTATTTATGATGGTATTTTAAATCAACAAATTAAACATGCCGAGCAATTGCATAATTTAGGAATGAATTTTTTTCGAGAGAAACAATATGCTCGAGCCATTGAGTGTATTCAAAAAGCAGTGGCTTTTTATTCAAAAAATTATCATTTTTATGCTAATTTAGGCGTAATTCATAGCACCATAAAACAATATCAGCAAGCAATTATTTATTATCGTAAATCACTGGAAATTAAATCAGATAATGCCGATGTTTTACATAATTTAGGTATGACTTATCAAAATCTTCAACAATCGGCTGAGGCAATAGAGGCATATAATCAAGCTTTAAAAATTGATCCTGATCATAAATTTGCTAATCGTAATTTAGCTCAATTGCTTGAGTCTCGAAAAAAAATTGAATCGGTAATTACAAATTATCAAGCTGATTTACAATCTCAACCATTGGATATACCGATTACGATTCCCGACCAATTACAACAAGCTTTAGCCGCTTATCAACAATTGGATTTTGTCACTGCGGAACAACATTGTCAGCTCATTGTGCAACAACAACCGGATTGTGCTGATGCTTGGTATATTCGCAGTGCGACTGCTAGAGAAGTGGGTAATATTAATTTAGCCATTGATGCCATTCAGCGAGCAATTCAATTCTCACCGAATAGTGCGAATTATCATTTGAGTTATGGTTTAACTTTAGCCGCACAAAAAAAATTTATTGAGGCAGTCAATGCTTATCAACAAGCTTTAATATTACAAGCTAATTATTTAGAAGCTCATTATAATTTAGGCAATGCGTTAATAGAATTGAAGCGTTATTCAGAAGCGGTTGCGACTTATCAACAGGTATTAAGGTTAAATCCTAATCATGTTTCAACACATAATAATTTGGCTGAAGCGTATCGTCGTCAAGATCAATTATCGTTAGCGATTCAACATTGTCGCGCCGCTTTAGCGATTAATCCAAAATCAATTGAAGCACATAATAATTTAGGTGGTTTATTACAAGAATATGGTCAATTTAACGAAGCTTGTGATATTTATCGTCAAGCTTTAATGATTCAACCGAATTATATTAATGCCAAATATAATTTAGGTTTGGCTTTATTAGCTTTAGGTAATTATGCTGAAGGTTGGGATTGTTATGAAGCGCGTTATCATCCCAGTCGTCGTGATCCTAATAGTGCATTACCGCCATTAAATTATTCACAATGGAGCGGACAATCATTAATTGGTAAATCGATTTTGATTTGGTCTGAACAAGGAATGGGCGACATTATGCAGATGTGTCGTTATGCACAATTTTTAAAACAACAAGGTGCAATTCAAGTCAGTTGGTTTTGTAAACCGGTATTAAAAACTTTATTGCAAAGAGTTGCAGGGATTGATCAAGTGTGGACTTTTACTGAACAAGCACAAATTCCACCGCATGATTATTGGAGTTTGGCTTTGAGTTTACCGTTGCACTGTCAAACTTTAAGTTTTAAACAAATTCCTACAGCTATGCCTTATTTATACGCTGATCCGTTACACATTGAAATTGTGAAACGCAGTTTAGCGGTGATCAAAGGTGCAAAAATTGGCGTTTGTTGGAAAGGCAATCCTAAATTTCCCGGGGATAAACATCGTTCACCCGGATTAGCGGTCTTTCAACCGATATTTAAAGTGTTGGGCGCGCAATTTTTTACCTTACAACCAGATACTCGCGAAGAGTTTTTAGCTGCCGCGGCTCCAGTTGGAGTAGATATTGGACATGAAATCGGTAGCGATAGTTTTGACGAAGCGGCGGCGATTATTATGAATATGGATTTAATCATCAGCAGTGATACGTCGATTGCCCATTTAGCCGCCGGTTTGGGTAAACCGACTTGGTTAGTTTTACCTTTTGTTGCCGATTGGCGTTGGTTGACCGAGCATGGCGATAGCCCTTGGTATCCAACCATGCGTTTATTTCGTCAATCTGAACGTGGACATTGGTCAGCAGTGATTGATCAGGTTGTTGTTGCTTTAGAAGATTGGATTAAACAATCGATTATTGGTCAAGACTATCGTGGTCAACAATTGTTAAAACAAATTTTACGCTATCGACAACAAGCCGATTTTCAAACCGCAGAAATTTTATGCCGCCAATTATTGGCTGAACAACCGCATCACGCTGACGCTTGGCATACTTTGGGATTGTTAGCTCATGAATCTGGACAAAGCGAGTTAGCTTTAAGTGCCACCCAACGAGCCGCTGAGTTACAACCGAATCACTATATCTATTTTGCCAATTTAGGCATGATATTAAAAGTTCAAGAACGCTTTAATGAGGCTGAACAGGCTTATCGTCGAGCAATTGAATTAAAACCAGATTATGCCGAAGGTTATGGCAATTTAGCATATGTATTACAACAACAAAATCGTTTTGAGGAGGCGATTGACAGTTATCAACAGTCATTGGCATTACGTCCCGAACATCCGCAAACCCATTTTGCCTACGCGCTTTTATTGTTGACGCTTGGACGTTATGCACAAGCTTGGAAACACAATGAATATCGCCATGATGCAGTGGGTAAACGTCGGAGTCGAATGCCGAGTTTTACTTTTCCACAATGGCAGGGCGAAAATTTACAAGGAAAATCGATTGTAGTGTGGCCCGAACAAGGTTTTGGTGATGAAATTCAATTTTGTCGTTATGTATTTATTTTAAAACAATTAGGCGCGAAAACCATTACTTTAATTTGTAAACGTCAATTAACCGAATTATTTAATAGTTTAACTGTGGTAAATCAAGTTTTTGGACGTGAAAATAATCCAGAAATTTCTGATCATGATTATTGGACATTTGTGCAAAGTATTCCTTGTTATGTGAATACAGAATTAGCCACCATTCCCGCTACCATTCCGTATTTGTTTGCGCCGCTATCGATAATACAATCTTTTGCGGAATTCATTAAACCAATTCGAGAATTTAAAATTGGGATTTGTTGGCAGGGAAGTAAAACGCATTTAAATGATAAACGCCGTTCTCCGCGAATTGAATTATTCAAATGCTTATCAACGATTCCGAACATTAAATTTTTTACTATTCAGCCAGAAACTCGAAATGAATTGTTAACAACCTTTCCCGAAACAGCGATTGATATAGGTCGAGAAATTAATATTGATCAATTTAGTGATGCGGCTGGATTAATTAGCCAATTAGATTTGATTATTAGTTGTGATACTTCGGTAGCGCATTTAGCTGCGGCTTTAGGAAAACCGGTTTGGATTTTATTAGCCTATCATGCAGATTGGCGATGGTTAATTGATCGAGAAAACAGTCCTTGGTATCCGAATGTCCGATTATTTAGGCAAATTCAACTCGACGATTGGGATGGAGTATTTGATAAAGTTTATCATCAATTAAAGAATTTAATTCAATATTCTGATTCAATTACGATTTAAAAAAAGCTGACTATAATGATGAAATCCGCGACTATTTGTTTATCAATGATTGTCAAAAATGAAGCGCATTGTATTGAAAAAGGTTTACGTTCAGTGTTGCCTTATTTAAGCTATTGGATTATTTGTGATACCGGTTCTACGGATGAAACCGAAACGGTAGTTAAGCAGATTTTAGCGGATATTCCTGGAGAATTTCATCATCATGAATGGCAGGATTTTGCGACAAATCGTAATTTAGCTTTACAACTCGCTCAAAAACATGCGGATTATATTTTAATTTTGGATGCTGATGATTATTTACAAATTCATAATCCGCAAATTTTTAGCCAATTATCGGCTCCAGCTTATCAAATTTTAATTCAACATCATCGCATTCAATATCATCGAATTCAATTATTTAAATCGAATTTAACAGCGTATTACGAAGGCGTGGTACATGAATGTTTAATGATACCTCTGCCATTAAATGAAATTCCAATTTTAAAAGATTGTGTAATGATTTATGGCGGCGTTGGTAATCGTTCCAGCGATCCACAAAAATATTATCGGGATGCACAGATATTAGAACGAGCTTTAATTCAGCAACCTGATCACAGTCGTTATGCGTTTTATTTAGCTCAAAGTTATCGAGATGCGGGTGAATCTTTAAAAGCTTTAATTCATTATCAACGGCGGGCAATAATGATTCATGGATGGCATGAAGAAACTTTTGTTGCGTTATTAGAAGCGGGAAAATTATTACAAGAATTAGAGCCACAAAATATCGAAGGTATTGAAACTTTATTTTTAAGAGCGAGTCATTTTAGTCGTCGCGCAGAACCTTTTTATTATTTGGCGTATTTTCATCGTTTAAGGCAGAATTTTCACAAAGCTTATTTTTATGCTGAATATGGATTAACGATTACTACGCCGCCGCCAGATGCCTTATTTTTAGAACACAGTTGTTATCGATGGCGATTATTGGATGAATATTCAGTGGCTGCGTATTGGGCTGGGTATCATCAGCAATTTCGTGAAGCGATTTTAAAATTATTAACAATTCCAGATATTCCCGAAGCCGATAAACAACGAATTATGGACAATCAACAATTCTTTTAAAACGCTGATTAAATTCTAGGATTAGCGGTAAATTCGGGTACGAAATTGGTTTTGTTATTGTAAAATTCCAAATGGGTGAGTTTAGGTAACTCATTGATAAAATAAGGAATTTCGGTTAATTTATTATTTTCTAAATGTAATTTAGTTAAATTTTTTAAATTACTAATAAATTCGGGAATTTCAGTTAGTTGATTGTCGTTTAACCATAATTCTTCTAAATTAATTAATTCACCAATACAACCGGGTATTGTTTTTAATTGATTACCCGATAAAGACAATTTGGTGAGTTGGGTTAATTGTCCAATAAATTCAGGAACGTGTTTAATTCGATTTCCCCCCAAACCTAATTCGGTAATATAGGGTAATTCTGCAATAAATTCTGGAATCTGTTTTAATCGATTGCTGCTTAACCATAATTCAGTTAAATGAGTCAATTTTTTAAAACTATTCGGTAATTGGGTTAATCGATTGCTAGATAAGGATAATTTTTTTAAAGACATTAGTTCATTGATTGATTCAGGTAAATCACTAAATTGATTGCCTGCTAAACTTAATTCTTCTAATTGACTTAATTGTCCAATTGTATAAGGTAAATTTTGCAATTGATTATTTGATAAAGAGAGTTTATTTAATTTAGACAATAAACCGATTTGTTCAGGAATAATTCTTAATTGATTTCCACCTAAACCTAATTCGCGCAATTGTTGTAATTTGATTAACGAATGTGGCAGATGTTCAATTTGATTATTAAATAAAGATAACCGAGTCAGTTGGGTTAATTCACCAATAAATTCTGGCAAATTCACTAAATTATTACCCGATAATCCTAATTCAGTGAGTTCAGTTAAATATTGAATAACTTCTGGAAATTCACTTAATTGATTATTAAATAAAGAGAGTTTTTTTAACTGCTTAAAGTGTTTGAAAAAATTCGGTAATTCACTTAATTCATTAAAAGCTAATAATAATATATTGAGATTGGATAAATTACCTATACAATCAGGTAATTCGTATAAATGTACAAAACTTAAATCTAATTCTCTAAGTTGAGTGAGTTGCCCTAAAGAATCCGGAATTTCAATTAATTGGGTATGATTTAAAGATAATTTGGTTAAATGCGGCAGGCAATATAAATATTCGGGTAATTCCGTAATCGGTAAATCCGAAAATTCTAAAGTTTCTAAGGCTAATAATTCAGCTTTATCGCGCGGAAAAATTTTTTTCGGTAAATAATGCAGATTTGCCCATTTAATTAATTCCTCTAATTCTAATGGATAATTAATTGCAGGCATCGAAGACAGAGTTTTTTTAAAAAAACTAAACTTCATATTTCATTAAATACAATAGCTATTCATAATTTAATCGAGAAATAAGGCAGTTTTAGATAAATAATCATGCCAAGCATAGCCTTTTTTATCAATTATAATCCACATAAATCCCAATCCCATACATCCCCAAGACAATAATGCTGCGGTAAAACGAATCAAAGCTTGTCGCCAATTTAATGGATTTTGATCTAAAGTTTTGACCGTTATTTTCCAACTGCGTAACCCTAGGGTTTGACCACCATGCGTCCAAAACCATCCGTAAAATATAAAACTTATAACTAATAAATACAGTGGATAAAACCATTGTTCAGCACGAAAAGCTATACCGTGATTGAAAGGCAAAATGATTGCAGTGGCGATAAACCATATGGCCAGCAATAGACAACTGTCGTAAAAAATTGCTGCAAGCCGTCTAAAGAAAGACGGAGTGGCACAACGATTTGCCACTCCTGAAGGTAAAGATGATGTAATCAAAAGCGTTTACAATTTAAATAAAGCCAATTTTTGACCATAATATAAACAGATAACAATTAAACCACCTAACATCAATGCTGAAAAAACAGCTGGTGGTTTAATAAACATTAATAAAAAAAAGTCAGAAATAAATAAGCTAGCTAATAATGGCTGATCAATTAATGCACTAATAAATTTCTTAAACATGGAGTCCCCCATTGAATTTTATTTTTAATCTAAAGTGAGCGGAAGTGAGCTTTTTCTATCCTATAACTTTGGTTAATCAAAATAATAAACCATAAGCTTTTTAATTATCGTAAAGAATGATGAACGCACTAGAAACGATTTTACTATAATTAATTGGTGAATGCCAAAATCCACTCAAAATCCACTACTCTAACTGTTGTTAAAGCAACAATTAACGTTCAGTAGCACGAATTAAATCGGCTAAATAAGTGATTTTTTCTGAAGTTAATTGTGACCATTCAAATCGCCATTGCCAATTACCCTCTATAGTTCCGGGAATATTCATCCGCGCTGAAGAATCCAAACCCAATAAATCTTGCAAAGGAATAATCGCTAAGTTTGACACTGAAGCCATCGCGGATTCAATCAACATCTGCGGCATTGGCGCGTGAGAGCGATGTAATAATTGATATATTTTCGCTCTGTCATGATCTGATAAACTATTATACCAACCCATAGTGGTATCGTTGTCGTGAGTTCCGGTATAAACCACACTGTTAGTAGAATAATGAGCGGGTAAATAAGGATTATCTGCACCTTCACTAAAGGCAAATTGTAAAATTTTCATGCCCGGAAGCTGAAATTGTTGACGTAATTGTTCAACTTCAGCAGTAATAATGCCTAAATCTTCGGCGATTAATGGCATCGTTCCAAAAGCATTTTGTAACGCTTGTAACAATTTTTGTCCGGGAGCGATTTTCCATTGTCCATTGATTGCAGTGGCTTCGTGTGCTGGAATTTCCCACGCTGCTTGTAAACCGCGAAAATGATCAATCCGCAAAATATCAAATAAATCCAATTGGGTACGCAAGCGTTGAATCCACCAATCAAAACCGCTTTGTTCTAAATATGCCCAATCGTAATGCGGATTTCCCCAGCGTTGACCATATTGCGAAAAATAATCTGGCGGTACACCCGCAACCACTGACATTTCGCCATTCGATTCTAATTTAAAAACGTGCCGATTCGCCCACACGTCAGCACTGTCATACGATACGAATAACGGCATATCGCCAAACAATAAAATGTCATGTTGTTGAGCAAATTGTTTCAGTTGATGCCATTGTTGAAAAAATAAATATTGTCCAAACTGAATCGCTTGAATGTCGAAACTTAGACGTTGTTTAGCTTCAGCAATCGCTTGAGGTTCGCGTTGTTTTAAAGCTTCGGGCCACAGATTCCAACCTTGTTGTTGAAATTCCCGACGTAAAGCCATAAACAAAGCAAAATCCTCCAACCAATAAACTTGTTGTTGACAAAATTGGCTAAATTGTTGCTGTTGTTCAGTGCTGGCTTTAACACTAAATTGTTGAAAAGCTTGAAAGATTAATTGATCTTTATTTAGCTTTGGAAAATGATCTAAGCTAGATAAGGGCGGTAGCCACGCTTGATCCACCAAAGGTTGTAAATCAATTAATGCCGTGTTACCTGCATGAGCAGAAAGGCATTGGTAAGGTGAACCGTCAAAATGTGGCTGACCTAAAGGTAAAGTTTGCCACACTCGAATGCCGGCACGATGTAAATAATGAACAAATTGGTAAGCGTCCTGTCCTAGATCTCCATTTGCTAATGAGCCAGGTAACGACGTAATATGCAATAGTATTCCTGCTCGTCGCTGATCTAAAAGTGTTATCACGCGGTAGTTCTCCAAAATAATGAGGATAAAAATAAAAATAAAATAAAACGAATTGAGTTTAGGTTTAACAATAAACCTGAGATAAAAATTAATTAGATAATAAGAGAGATAAAATTGGCAAATAGTTTCAATAAGATTAAATTTTATCTTAGGAATTTCAATTCAAACCATCAAACTTGTTTTAATTAGAAATCAATCAATTAAAAATAAGACTTCCCCCTTTATAAAGGGGGATTATATTACTTTCTTAGTATTTTCACGTTAATACAAGTTTATTTAATAATAATACTAAACCTTCCTTATTTTATAAATAGGGAAGGTTTAATTAGGTTAATTTAATGAAAGGGCATATCGAGTTTTATCGATAATGCAGATTGAGAAAATACGTCAATTCAGATTACCTGTACGCATAGTGCCACCCATTGCGGGTAATCCTGAACCTTGGGTAAAGGTAATGGCTAAATAAGCCGGCGGCGCGCTGCCTAGCAGATAGTACAAGTTGGCTAAATTTAAACGAAATTGTTTTTCAAAATCGCTAACGGCTTCGCTGGGATTATAATCGCCGAACCACCAAAACCAATCTGAACCTTCACAAACGGCGAGTTGTAATTCAGCCATTTTTAATTGTTTAGGACTTAAACGTCCGTTCGCAACGGCTTTATCAAAACACCATTTTACATCACCTAACATATCCCATCCGCGATTTTTATCTCTATCGCCAATCCAGGTTGAGAAAGTGCCATAAACCCAACTGCCAGCGACTAATTTGGGTAAGGGTTTAATTTCTGCTTTGTTATTTAAACATTCAGAAAAGGTAGTTAATTGAATGTAAGGATGTTCTGATAATCGTTTATATAACGCACTGAGAAAATAATAGCCGTTAGCTGGAAAATATTCCCAAGCATTTTCCCCATCCATGATAATAGAAACAATTTTATTTTCACCTTGAGCCGCCACTCCCTCCAGATGACCGATCAAATTGGTGACCGCATCATCGGCGTGCCATTTAGAATATTCAAAACCGATCAAATCAGACAAGCCATCATCGCGGAAAAAACACGCTAAATCAGTGCCTTGAACTTGAAAAGGATGATGAACATCATATGTTGATAATCCCGAACAATTTAAACTATTGCGTAAAACATTACCGCCACTGGCTGTCCAATGAAATCCAGCTTCGCTGAGTATTTCCAAGGTGCGTTTACTAATACTTCCTTCAGAAGGCCAACAGCCTTTTGGCGCAAAGCCAAAAAAGCGCTCAAAAGTTTCAATCCCTTGATGAAGATGCCAACGAACGCGCTTTTCTCCACCTGGGTAGTGTTCCAATTCAGGCAAAGGCGCATTAGGCATAGCTTCATGCGCAGTTTTAATATCCAACATTAAGGGCATAATCGGATGCGCGTAGGGCGTAACCGATAATTCCAATCGACCTTTACGAACCAAAGCTTTATAGCGATTAATCAAATTACAAAGCGTATCGCCGATCACTTCGACTAATTCAATTCGGTCATGTAAAGTGTAATCTGAACTTTTAGCGATCAAACGTTTGACGCGAGCATCAGTCAGTTTGACTGTTTCGCCCATCCAAGCGAGGTGATACCAAACTAAAATATCAATAATGAATTGAGAATTGACATAGCTAATTCCATCGTGATGATTTTTTAACCATTCTGCCATTTCAATGAGTTTTTGAAAGGCGGAATAGCGCAAAATTTGCCGTTCACGATTCGCCCGCATACAGTCGCGGATTAATTTTAATCGCGCTTCAGAATCCGCAGGAATCGTAGGGCTGACTAAAGCGGCTAATAAATGGTCACGAATGGCAATGCGATCATGTAAATAGTCTTTAACTTGATGGGTATAGTCTTCGATTTGTTCAAGCAAAATAGGGGCGAAATTCACCACCGCTTTAGCTTCTGGGACAGCTTCTAAATGAGCGACCATATCCACATAATCTTTAATGACATGTAAATAAGTCCAAGGTAATTGATATTCTCCAGTTTGCAAATTGCGATATTCAGGTTGGTGCATATGCCAACACAACACTAATTTCAAGGGATTACCGGGTTGCATACAATCGTCCTTGTCCTAGCATTTCTACAGTGACTAACGTAACCCCACCGGGACTGACGTGGAAACGTCTTTCATCATCAGCGCGATTTTCACCAATCACAGTTCCCTCAGGAATATGACAACCTTTTTCAATAATCGCTTTACTAATTCGACAATGACGACCAATATTCACTTCGGGTAACAATAACGAATCTTTAATTACACTGTAAGAATTGACCCGTACATTGGAAAACAATAATGAATGAGTGACGGTCGCTCCTGAAATCACGCAGCCACCAGAGACCATTGAATCAACAGCAGTACCACGTCGATCGTCATCGTTGAAAACAAATTTTGCCGGAGGATTTTGTTCTTGATAAGTCCAAATAGGCCAACTGCTATCATATAAATTCAAATCTGGTTTGACTCCAATCAGCTCCATGTTAGCTGCCCAATAAGCATCTAAAGTTCCTACATCGCGCCAATAGCTTTGTTGCCCACTTTGCAAATCTAGGAATGGATAAGCGTTGACTTTATGAGTATGAATTACCGAGGGGATAATATCTTTACCAAAATCATGACTTGAATTCGGATCATCAGCATCTTTGATTAGTCTATCGAATAAAAAGCTTGCATTAAATACATAAATTCCCATTGATGCTAAAGCGGTATTGGTTCGCCCAGGCATTACCGGAGGATTTTTAGGTTTTTCTACGAAAGCGCGTACTTGGCGACGATCATCAACATCCATGACCCCGAAGGCGGTGGCTTCTTCTAAGGACACTTCGATACAACCAATAGTTAAATCAGCACCTTGCGCATAATGATCTGCTAACATTGCACCATAATCCATTTTGTAGATATGATCACCGGCTAATACCAAAATATACTCTGGACGACGGCTGCGTAATATGTCCATATTTTGGTAAATCGCATCGGCAGTCCCTTGATACCAAGAATTTTCATCAATGCGTTGTTGAGCAGGCATCAAATCGACATACTCACCGAATTCACCGCGCAAAAAGCCCCAGCCTTTCTGAATATGTCGAATCAAGGAATCGGATTTGTACTGAGTTAATACACCGATCTTACGAATGCCGGAGTTCATACAATTAGAGAGTGGAAAATCAATAATTCTGAATTTGCCACCAAAAGGTACAGCCGGTTTCGTCCGCCTATCAGTCATGTTCATCAGTCGTGAACCTCGACCGCCGGCGAGAATCAGCGCAATCGTATTACGGGTTAAATGACTTACAAAACGCTCTTGGTGAAGATTATCGGATTTTGACATTTTCATCCTCTCTATGAAATTAATTATGGGTTATTTTAAGGGATATTTTAACGATTAAGATTATCTATCATGATGAATTTCATAGAAAAAATATCTATGATTTGCTAAATATTTAAAATGATGAATAATGATTCATCGCCATGATGATTTTTTACAGCCCAATGATTTAAACGGTTGGTAAATTTTGTTATTGTGACAATTATAGAGAGATTAGTATAACATTCTCAACAGTATCATTTTTGTTTAATTGAATGAAACTAGCGATTCAAAGTGTACTCAAAACGCTTAAAAACTCAAATGACCCTTTAAAAAATGAAAAATTTTAAATAGCTTTTTTAAATCGATTTTAGTCTGTGTTCTATAAGCTACAATTAGCACTCAAAAGCATATGACATGATTTGTCAGAGTTGACCATTTTACTATACCGAGGCTTTATCCAGTGAACAAACAATCTAAAAAAAATATATTACACACTGAAGATTTATTAAAAATTACTCAAGCACGCCATCACGATCCATTTGGCATTTTAGGAAGACATCAGAGCAGTGATAAAACCCGCATTACCCTTTATTTACCACATGTAGAATCGGTTAAATTAGTAGAACCCAATATTGAATTCCAAAGAATCCCTGAAACCGATTTTTTTCAAACCTATCTTTCTGCATCACGGTTGCCATTACATTATCAATTAGAAGGTATTGATAAAAAAGGTCAAGCATTTCGTTGTTACGATCCATATGATTTCGCGCCGCAATTGCCTAGTTTTGATCAACATTTATTTGGTGAAGGAAAACATTGGCATATTTATCAAAAATTGGGCGCGCATTTAATCACAGTCGATAAAATTTCTGGAGTACTATTTTGTGTTTGGGCACCGAATGCACAGCGAGTGAGTGTAGTCGGAGATTTCAATTATTGGGATGGACGTTGTCATTCGCTGCGTAATTTGGGTGGCAGTGGCATTTGGGAAATTTTTATCCCTGAACTCACTATCGGACATTTATATAAATTTGAAATTCTGAATCGACAAACTTCAGAAGTTTTGATTAAAACCGATCCTTACGCTCAAGCTTTTGAATTTAGACCGCAAACTGCGTCGGTGATACAGTCTAAACAGAATTATATTTGGCAGGATACTCAGTGGATGGATGCCCGCGCTCAATTTGATTGGCAGCATCAGCCGATGTCGATTTATGAAGTACATCTTGGTTCATGGCGACGCGATGTCAGTGGGAATTTCTTAAATTATCGTGAATTAGCTGTTGAATTAGTGAGTTATGTTAAGGAATTAGGCTTTACTCACATCGAATTATTACCGATTACCGAACATCCATTCGATGCGTCTTGGGGTTATCAAACTACCGGTTATTTCGCGCCCACCAGCCGTTATGGTACGCCAGATGAGTTTCGCTATTTTGTTGATTATTGTCATCAGCATCATATTGGCGTGATTTTAGATTGGGTGCCGGCGCATTTTCCTAAAGATGCTTTTGCTTTAGCTCGATTTGACGGTAGTTCATTATATGAACATGAAGATCCGCGTAAAGGTGAGCATCGAGATTGGGGAACTTTAATCTATAACTATGGTCGTAATGAGATTAAAAACTTTTTATTATCCAGCGCGATTTTTTGGTTAGAAGAATATCACTTAGACGGTTTGCGTGTTGATGCAGTCGCTTCGATGTTGTATTTAGATTATTCACGTTCAGAAAACGATTGGATTCCAAACCAATATGGCGGTAATGAAAATTTAGAGGCGATTCATTTTCTGCGCGATTTAAATTCAGTAACCCATGATCAACACCCTGGAACAGTGATTATTGCAGAGGAATCCACTTCTTGGCCGCAAGTGACTCGCCCGACTTGGACAGGAGGGTTAGGCTTTTCAATGAAATGGAATATGGGCTGGATGCACGATATGTTGTCATATATGAGTCGTGATCCGATTCATCGCCAGCACCATCATCATCAATTAACTTTTGGCATGTTATATGCTTTTAGCGAAAATTTTGTCTTACCTTTTTCTCATGATGAAGTGGTGCATGGTAAAGGATCAATGTTGCAAAAAATGCCCGGTGATGAATGGCAGAAATTCGCCAATTTACGCTTGTTATATAGTTTTATGTTTACCTATCCGGGTAAAAAATTATTATTTATGGGGTGTGAATTTGCGCAAAGTACGGAATGGAATTTTAATCGCGCTTTAGATTGGTATGTTTTGGAATATCCCCAACATCAAGGGATTCGTAATTTAATTAAAGATTTAAATAAATTATATACCATTCATTCGGCATTATTTAAACATGATTTTGAACATCAAGGTTTTGAATGGATTGATTGTCATGATGTACAACAATCGGTTATTAGTTATCGTCGTAAAAGCGCGACTGAAGATTTAATTATTGTATTAAATTTCACGCCTATTCCTAGAGAATTTTATCGTGTAGGCGTGCCTTTTGAGGGCAGTTATACCGAAATTTTTAATTCTGATTCGGTGTATTATGGTGGCAGTAATGTCGGTAATTCGATTGCATTATCTGAACCCGAACCTTGGATGAATCAACCGCATTCAATTAATTTAACTTTACCGCCTTTAGCGGCAATTGTATTAAAACGGTAATTTCATTTTAGCGTAGATATTTATGTCTACGCTTAACAAAATAACTTATTCGAGAAATATTATGAGGAAAATTTTATTTGTAAGTAGCGAAGCTCATCCTTTTATTAAAACCGGAGGATTAGCTGATGTTGCTGGTAGTTTACCTAAAGCATTAGCCGAATTATCTCAAGAAGTTCGTTTACTTATTCCCAATTATCGCAGTTTACAATTGACCAATGAAGTTCGTTATGTCACCACAATTCGAGTCGATAATCGGGATGTTAATATTTTAGAAACGAATTTACCGAATAGTAATGTCATTGTTTGGCTAATTGATTATGTGCCTTTTTTTGGATTATCGGGAAATCCTTATAGCGATGATCGAGGTCAAGCTTGGAATAATAATGCAGAACGATTTGCTTTATTTTGTCGAGTTGCTGTCGAAATTGCAATGAATAGAGCGCGTTTACATTGGAAAGCAGATATTGTTCATAGTAATGATTGGCAAACCGGTTTAATTTCAGCATTATTACGTTTAGAAAAAAATAGACCAGCAACAGTATTTACGATTCACAATTTGGCTTATCAAGGTTTATTTCCGAGTCATCATTATTATTCATTAAATCTTCCCGGACAATTATGGCATCCAGAAGGATTAGAATTTCATGGGATGTTATCTTTTATTAAAGGCGGATTAGTTTATTCTGATCGAATTAATACCGTAAGTTCAACATATGCTTTAGAAATTCAAACTCCGGAATTCGGTTATGGTTTAGAAGGATTATTGCGTTATCGACAAGATGATTTAAGCGGTATTTTAAATGGAATTGATACGGAACAATGGAATCCACAAACTGATCCTTTTATTGCGCAACATTATAATATTCAACATTTGTCTGAAAAAATTATCAATAAACGTGAATTACAACAACGTTTGCATTTGCCGTCTAATGATCATGCCATTGTATTTGGTTTAATTAGTCGTTTAGTCGAACAAAAAGGCATTGATTTAATTTTAGATTGTTTACCTGATATGATGCAAATGCAAATTCCCATTCAGTTTGCTTTATTGGGAAGTGGTGATCCGCATTTTGAACATCGATTAAGAAATTTTGCACATTTATATCCGCAAAAATTATCGGTGACTTTAGGATATAACGAAGCCTTAGCGCATTTAATTGAAGCCGGTGCTGATATTTTCTTAATGCCTTCACGATTTGAGCCTTGTGGTTTAAATCAATTATACAGTCAACGTTATGGCACAATTCCAATTGTTAGACAAACTGGTGGCTTGACCGATTCGGTAATTGATGCCTTACCTGATACTTTGGATAATGATACGGCTAGCGGAATTGCTTTTCATCAATCCAGTTCAGGCGCATTAATTGAAGCGATTAAACGCGCATTAATTTTATATCAACATAAAGAAACTTGGCAGGACTTACAACGCAATTGTATGAGTAAAGATTTTTCTTGGAGAAACAGTGCATTACATTATTTAAGTTTATACGATTCTATTTAATCAATTAAATTATAACTTTATAAAATTATTGTCAATAAATTACACAAATGAATACTAAAGTTTTAGGTAAAATTTTGATGGGAATAAGCTGTAGTTTAATTGCTACATTAGCGATTGGAATGATAGCTTTACATCGCGGAGAAACGATTAATAGTTTTTGGTTTATTATTGCCGCTATTTGTATTTATACTTTAGGTTATCGTTTTTATAGTGCATTTATTGCCACTAAAGTTTTATTATTAGATGAAAATAGAGCGACCCCAGCTGAACGTTTTGAAGATGGGCGAGATTTTGTGCCTACGCATAAATGGGTTGTATTTGGACATCATTTTGCTGCGATTGCTGGACCGGGACCATTAATAGGCCCGACATTAGCTGCTCAATTTGGCTATTTGCCCGGAACTTTATGGATTTTAATTGGTTCTGTATTAGGCGGTTGTGTTCAAGATTTTATTATTTTATTTTGTTCAGTTCGTCGAAATGGGCGGTCTTTAGGACAAATGGCAAAAGATGAATTAGGCATGATTGGAGGTACAGCAGCATTAATTGCAGTGATGATGATTATGATTATTTTAATTGCTGTTTTAGGTTTAGTTGTGGTTAATGCAATGAAACACAGTCCTTGGGCGACTTCAACGGTCGCAGCGACTATTCCAATTGCGATTATTGTTGGCATTTATATGCGTCATTTACGTCCTGGACGGGTATTAGAAGCTTCAATTTTAGGCGTTATTTTATTAATTTTTGCGGTTATTGGTGGGGGATGGATTGATGATTCAATAGCGATACGAAATTATTTTCATTATGAAGCTCCTGAATTAGCATTAATGATTATTGCATATGGATTTGCAGCGGCAGTATTACCGGTTTGGTTATTATTAGCACCGCGAGATTATTTATCTACTTTTATGAAATTAGGCACAATTGTAGCTTTAGCGATTGTGATTTTAATTTTACATCCTGAAGTCAAAATGCCAGCATTAACTCAATTTATTGAGGGCAATGGACCTATTTTTGGCGGTAAATTATTTCCATTTGTTTTTATTACGATTGCTTGTGGTGCTATTTCAGGATTTCATGCGTTAATTTCTTCAGGCACAACGCCGAAATTATTAACCAATGAAAGGGACATTCGTTTTATTGGATATGGCGGAATGATGATGGAATCTTTTGTAGCAATGATGGCAATGATTGCCGCCAGCGTATTAGAACCCGGAATTTATTTTGCGATTAATAGTCCAGCTGGAATAGTAGGTAATGAAGCCGCTGTCGCAATTAGTAAAATTAATAGTTGGGGATTTCCGGTGACATTAATCCAAATGCAAGAATTAGCGCGTGAAATGGGAGAAGAAAGTTTATTCGCTCGTACCGGCGGCGCGCCTTCTTTAGCCGTAGGAATGGCGAGTTTATTTGCTCAGGCATTAGGTTCACATTTATTATCTTTATGGTATCACTTTGTGATTATGTTTGAAGCATTATTTATTTTAACGACTTTAGACGCAGGCACTCGTGTAGCGCGTTTTATGTTACAAGAAATTTTAGGACATTTTATTCCGGCATTAGGAAAAACCGATTGGTATCCAGCGGTATTATTTAGTTCAACAATTGTGGTTTGCGCTTGGGGATATTTTTTATATACCGGCACTTTAGACCCACAAGGAGGAATTAATAGTTTATGGCCGCTATTTGGCATTGCGAATCAAATGTTAGCAACCATTGCATTAGTTGTTGCGACCACTATTTTAATGAAAAGTCAGAAAGTAAAATTTATTTGGATTACGCTTATGCCTTTATTATGGCTAATTACGATTACCACAACGGCAGCGATTGAAAAATTATTTAGTCAAGAATTAAGAGTCGGTTTTTTAGCTCATGCGCAAGATTTAACCATGCAATTAGAAATGGGAACATTAGCCGCTGAAAAAATGGCTATTGCTCCACAATTAATTTTTAATGATTATTTAGATGCTATTTTGACAGGATTATTTTTATTATTAACTTGGACAATTATTGCCGATATGATAAAAACCGGCTATCGAATTTTAACCGGTAAATCGTATTTACCTTCTAGTGAATCTCCCGCAATTCCTAGTCAATTAGTCGAAACTTGGGTGAGAGATTAATGAAATGAAATCGATGAAAATGATCAAAAATAATTGAAACTAAATCGCTATAGTGAATCATCCTTTTGTAAATAAAAAAATAAATGGCAAAAAAATATTTTGGAACTGATGGAATTCGTGGCAAAGTAGGACAAAGCCCAATTACTGCGGATTTTTTTTTAAAATTAGGTTGGGCAATTGGCAACGTTTTTGCCAATGAACATAAAGGCTTTGTGCTGGTTGGTAAAGATACGCGGATTTCAGGATATATGTTTGAATCTGCATTAGAAGCGGGATTATCTGCCGCAGGAATGGATACCCGTTTATTGGGACCAATGCCGACTCCAGCAATTGCTTATTTAACTCGTACTTTACGCGCAAAAGCAGGAATTGTGATTAGTGCTTCGCATAATCCTTATTATGATAATGGGGTTAAATTTTTTTCGGTGGCAGGTAATAAATTAGCCGATGATTTGGAATATCAAATTGAAGCTTATTTAGATTCGCATATGACTACGGTGACTTCAGCGGAATTGGGAAAAGCAAAACGAGTCGATGACGCACCGGGACGATATATTGAATTTTGTAAAGCAACGATTCCTACTAATTTAGATTTTAATGGCTTAAAAATTGTATTAGATTGTGCTAATGGGGCTACTTATCATATTGCCCCGCCAGTATTGAGTGAAATTGGCGCGACGGTACACTGTTTAGGTTGTCAGCCGAATGGATTAAACATCAATGATGGTTGTGGTTCTACTCATCTTCAAGCGTTAATCAATACTGTCAAGGATCAGCAAGCGGATTTAGGTATTGCTTTTGATGGGGATGGTGATCGAGTGATGATGGTCGATCATTGTGGTGAAATTGTTGATGGGGATGAATTGCTGTATATCATTGCGGCTTCTCGTTTAAAACACCAAGGTTTACGCGCCCCCGTTGTAGGTACGTTGATGTCCAATTTAGGACTAGAACAAGCTTTAGCATCGTTGCAAATTCCTTTCATACGGGCTAAAGTCGGCGACCGTTATGTTAGAGCGCAATTACAACAGCATCGAGGGATTTTGGGTGGCGAAAATTCTGGACATATTATTTGTTTAGATCGAACGACTACCGGTGATGGTATTGTTTCAGCATTGCAAGTCTTAGAAGCGATGCGCGATAGTGGTCAAAGTTTACATCAACTCAAAAGGGCGATGTGTAAATATCCTCAAGTCTTAGTGAATGTTATCGCGGATCGTAAAATCGATTTAAATCATCCGATAATCGTTCAAGCCGTGACTGAAGTGGAACGGCAACTTGGGGATCAAGGGCGAGTTTTATTGAGAGCTTCGGGAACTGAGCCATTAGTTCGGATTATGGTTGAAGGAGCAGAAGCCAATTTGGTGTCTCAGTTAGCCGAACAATTGGCACAAATTATTAAAAAGCTATTGAGTGCTTGAATTACAACATTTTAATCGATATGATAGAATGTTTGTTTGATTCGGAGTTCAGTAATGCGACAATCATTAGTAATCGGAAATTGGAAAATGAATGGCTCTCGTCAGAGCAGCCGCGCTTTAGCTACAGCAATTATCTCTGGTATCGATCCTAACGCACAAGGAATAGCGATTTGTGTACCCGCAGTTTATTTAGCTGATTTGCAAACTTTAACAGAAAATACACCTTTATTATTAGGCGCGCAGAATGTTGCTGATCAGGCAGCCGGTGCCTATACTGGAGAAGTTTCTGCGGCAATGTTATTAGAATTCAATTGTCGATATGTGCTGGTTGGACATTCTGAACGTCGTAGTTATTACGCAGATACTGATCAATCGGTTGCTGCGCGTTTTTGCCAAGCTCAAGCCCAAGGTTTAATCCCCGTTTTATGTATTGGTGAAACCTTAACCGAACGCGAACAAGGCGAGACTTTTAACGTGGTCAATCGTCAATTAGACGTTGTGATTGAAAAAGCCGGTATTGCGGCTTTTGCTAAAGCAGTGATTGCTTACGAACCCGTATGGGCAATTGGCACAGGTAAAACCGCTACCGATGAACAAGCGCAAGAAGTACATTTGGCGATTCGTCAAAAAATTGCCGGTTTAGATGCAACGATTGCTGAAAATTTACAAATTTTGTACGGCGGCAGTGTTAAAGCCGAGAATGCTCAGGCTTTATTTGCTATGCCTGATATTGATGGTGGATTAATTGGTGGTGCTTCTTTGGATGCACAATCCTTTTTGAAAATTTATCATTCTGTTAAAAAATAATTACAATAACTCTTTGAAATTTTATGTATCAGCTTATGATTGTTGTGCATGTATTACTAGGCGTAGGTATTATCGGCTTAGTATTGATGCAACAAGGAAAAGGAGCAGATGCCGGTGCAGCTTTTGGCAGTGGAACTTCGGGATCGGTTTTTGGCGCACAAGGTGCTGCTTCATTTTTGTCTCGAACAACAGCAATCTTAGCGACGTTGTTTTTTACAACCAGTTTGGGATTAGCCGTAGTTAATGGTCAACAAAGTAAAGCGGCTAAAGCGGATGATTTAATGACTACACCCGATGTTCAGCAAAAGGCTGCGGATGTTCCCTTAAATTCAACGCCAGCGGTTGTTCCAAGTAGTCTTTCAGCTCCACCTGCTAGTGATTTACCACCAAATCATTCTGAGGTAAATGCTCAACCATCAGTAGCATTACCTGCTGTCATTGACACGCATAGTTCAACAACAGATAATGGCTTACCGCCACCAGCATTAGCTGATAAACCTGTTGAAACTAAAAGTCCTGAGTTTCAAGCTATAAAAGAAAAAACCGAAGCTGCTCATGATAAAGCTTCAAAAACAGAAGCACACTCTAAACATGAGCATAAATCTGAGGACAAAGCTTCAGATTCGGCTTCTGAGCATCATGATAAACACGATAAAAAACATCAGCACGAGCATGATGTAGATAAAAAGCATGATACTGAAAAGAAACATGATGCCGATAAAAAACATGATGCTGACAAAAAGCATGATGATAAAAAACATTCAACCAAACATTCAGATCAAGATGAAGAAAAACCTCATAAAAAATCTCATAAAGATGAATCTGAATAATGGTTTCAATAATGCCGATGTGGTGAAATTGGTAGACGCGCTATCTTGAGGGGGTAGTGACGAGAGTCGTGCTGGTTCGAGTCCAGTCATCGGCACCATTTAATTGAAAAAACCGATTAGTGATTGCTAATCGGTTTTTTTATGCTTATTCAATTTTAAATCGAATAAATTGACGTAATGGCGAACCTTGTTTCCAAATAAATCCTTCGGTGTAATAGTGCATTAAAGATAAATAGCCAATTAATCCTAAACTCACCGCTTTATGAATTTCAAAACCTAATAACGTTTTAGCAATCCAAGCAATTAAATCATTGCCATATTGTTGTAAAAATATGGTTAATAGCACCGAAAATAGCGGTAATGTCCAAATAATCGGCAACCGATAAAATTGTATTTGCTGATAAAACCAATTTTGTGGATGTAAATAATGTTTATTGTAATCATGAGTGATATAAAATAAATAAGCAGTAATATCGTGAACTAGTCTGGGCATTAAAATCGCTAAAAAATAGTATCGTTGAGAATATAAATATAAACTGCTTATAATTAATAAAGTATTAGCATATAAAAAATATTGCCCCACTATATGAGTCGCATATTGTTGAGCAAATATCGTGATTATTACTAATAAAACAGCTAATAAACAACTTATAATTTGAATAATCGATACTATTTCTGCCTTTAATTCATTTTTCAAAAAAATCCCTAGATAAATTAAAATGCCACAGCTAATACTTAAGCTCAGAATTAAATAAAATAAATAATTAGGTAATCGATACACCGCTCGTCCTACGCCAATTTGTTGTTTAAGTACATGATGTACTGTCCAACAAGCCGCAATAATATATAAGCTACGATAAGAAATCCATAAACTCCCTATTCCAAATAGCAAAATAATGAATAATGACATTAGCATTAAGCGTTTTTGATAAAATTGTAAATAGCTATGATTAGTGATTAACAATAATGAGCTAGCGAGAATATGTGGGGTGCCAAATAATAATTGAAATAATAAAAAATGCCCAGGGCTACTGGGTAAATGGATAAGTAACCACTGATTGCCCAACCAATAATCTAGCCAAGCTATGATTAAACACAAAGGAATAATCAGATATAATCCTAATAAAATTTTGAAAGAAATGACAAATGGAGAATTAGAATAAGAGGTAGAAATAAATGCGCTCATAATGGTTATTTTTTAAAATTGCTGGATTTACACAATAGCCAATGTTACAATCACCGACCAACAAGTTATTCAAATTTAATAACTTAATCGTTTAAATGAAAATAATTAATGAGTGAGGATAAAAAAATGAATGCAGATTGGATTGCACCCTCAATACTTTCCGCTAATTTTGCGAAATTAGGTGAAGAAGTAGATAAGGTATTAGCCGCCGGGGCTGATATTGTCCATTTCGATGTCATGGATAATCATTTTGTACCAAATCTGACTATCGGACCATTAGTATGCGAGGCTTTAATTAAACACGGAATCAAAGCACCGATTGATGTTCATTTGATGATTGAACCTGTGGATCGAATTATTCCTGATTTCGCTAAAGCCGGTGCGCAATACATCACCTTTCATCCTGAAGCGTCAGTACATATCGATAGAACTTTACAATTGATAAAAGATTGTGGTTGTAAAGCAGGTTTGGTTTTTAATCCGGGTACTCCATTACATTATTTAGACTATGTGATGGATAAATTAGATATGATTTTACTCATGTCAGTTAACCCAGGATTCGGTGGTCAATCGTTTATTCCTTCTGCATTGACGAAACTGCGCGAAGTTAGAAAACGCATTGATGACAGCGGCTTTAATATTCGTCTTGAAATTGACGGTGGTGTCAAAGTAGATAACATCCGCGAAATTAAAGCAGCAGGTGCTGACACGTTCGTTGCAGGTTCTGCGATTTTTGGTAAACCCGATTATAAACAAATTATCGATCAAATGCGGGCTGAATTAGCTCAGGCTTGATTGTCAGAGCATGACCCCAATTAAATTTGGGGTCATTCAGCTTTTCGCATCAACCAAATTTAGAAAAATCCAAGCGTCTAGCTGTCCAATAGGTATTTGCCCAGTAGGTTTCATCCAAACTAGACATAGTTACGCCCTCGTGGGTGGAGGCGTGCATGAATAGGCCTTTTTCTAAGTAAATACCTACATGTCTTAAACTACGTCCGGTTTTAAAAAATACCAAATCTCCAGTTTGTAAATCAGATTGTGCGATGTGTTCGCCTAAACGTAACAATGATCGCGTATTTCTGGGTAAACGAATGCCTAACTGGTGGTAAACCGTAACGTAAACGAATCCTGAGCAATCAATCCCCCGTTTGCTCATACCGCCATAGCGATAGCGCACTGAAGCCCATTCCTTAAAATATTCACTCAAAGCGGCTAAAGTCCATCTTGAATCGGCAAAGCGCGTCGATTCAGCAGCCGGTAAATTGTCGGTGGCACGACGTATGGCTTCTTCAGCCGCTTGTTTGGCTAATTCGGCTTCATCGATTTCAAAGGTGGGAGAAGAAAGGTCATTGTCAGTGGGGGGCAATAACGGCATGAGTTCTAAATTAGACTCTAATTCAGTCTGTGTCGCTTCAGAAGTCACACCATTTTCTGCCGTATCCAAAGCTACGGGAGTAGCTAATGTGGTGCAACTGATCAAACACAACATCGGGAAGACAATCGATTTTTTCATTGTGAACGTATAATTATTTTTAAAAAATCATAGTGGTAAAAGTATTATCTCATTGTACCAATAATCATCCTAAGCACAAGCGAAAAATAGCATTTCAAGAGGTTAGTTATTAGATAATGAAAATAATTTATTAAAATTGGCAATATCCAAAATTTTTCGCACTTCTGGTTTTGCATTATTAATACTAACAGCTTCTCGATCTTCGCCCATTTTATCGCGTAAAACCAATAACATTCCCAATGCAGAACTATCAATATAATCCGTTTCTTTCATATCGATTATGATATGTTTAATATGATTAATATTGATTTGTTCAGTTGCTTTACGAAACACTTGGTGCATACTAAAATCAAATCTTCCACTAACTTTGATAATTAATTGTTGTTGTTCTGATTCTAAATAAGTTTCAATAGTCATATTTAATTCCTAATTCATATTATATTTTTTAAAGACTAAAATAAAATTCTTAACTTAACAAATGGCTAATTCAATATTTTTGTTTTAGAGCTTAAGGTGTTTATAAAATGGATTAATTTATTTTAGCAAAGAGAGGCTTTTTTAAGGATGTTGTAAACTCAAGCCATATTGTTCAAAAATAGCTTGTGATTTGGGTTGTTGTAAATATTGATAAAATGTTTTAGTCACTGAAGAAGGATTTTTTAATAACACCATACGATGACGTAAAGTTGGATATAATTTTTCCGAAATCAATACGAAATTTCCCTGTGCTTTTACCCAAGGATTTAATACTAAAGAATAAGCAAAAATTCCGCCTTGAGTTTGACCAAAAGCTGCCACTTGAGCAGCTTGTTGAACACTCTCTGCTAATGATAAACGACTTTGAATTTCATCCCATATTCCAACATTGATTAAAGCTTGTTTTGAGGCTCGACCATAATTAGAATTCTGGGGGTCTGCGATGATAAATTGTGATAATTCTGCGGCTTTTAAATTAGCTTTTAAACCAGCTAATTCACTATCTAATACTAATGGAGAACCTTTTGGGGCAAATAAGATTAATCGTCCAATTGCATAAAGAATACTTTTATCTCCAGTGAGACCTTTTTTGGCTAAATCAGCTACATATTGCTCATCGTCAGACATAAATAATTCAAAACTTTCAGGCTTTTGTAATATTTTGTGATATAAAACTGCCGAAGATTGAAAATCAAATTTTATACTCAGCCCCGTATCTTTAGAAAACTGTAAATTAATGTCTTCTAAAACTAATTTTAAAGCGGTATTCGCGGCGACAATTGGAGGTTGTGTAATCGCTGGAGCCAATTCTTGTGCAAAACTCAAAGTAGAAAACAGTAAAAGAACTAAGCTATAAATAAGGTATTTTTTCATAACTAATAATTATGCTGATAAATGGAGGGAAGCCAGATCAGCATTGCTGATTGGTTTTGTCTTAATAAACGTATCATTTTAACATTTTAATCTTTAATTTTAACCCTTATTTGATCGGATTGCTGGAGAATCCACAAATAAATTTATAACAAGCTTTCGACTAAATGATAATATCAAAAACACTATCGAATCCGAATAAAACAACGGTTTAACGGTTGAATAATTTTAACTCCTGTCAAATTCCAATAATTCTTTTATGCTACAATAAAGATTATTTATCATCCTAAATTACATTTAAAAGGTTGTTATTCGTGGCAAATATAACTGTACGCAAAGCTGTCATGACGCTTTTTTCATCTCCTACTTGTGCCATGAGCCATTGCGCTCGTTTAGTGTTACACGAAAAAGGCGTAGTAGCAGATGTAGAATATTATGATCCTAGCGCGCCACCGGCTGATTTGCTTGAGTGTAATCCTACGGGCGTGTCTCCGACGCTGATTGAGCGCGATTTAGTATTATATGATGCTAGGATTATTATGGAATATTTAGATGAACGTTTCCCTCATCCGCCTTTGCATCAAATGGATCCGGTGTCTCGAGCGAATGCCAGAATGTTGATTAAACGCATCGATCAAGAATGGTATCAACTTTTGGACGAAATTTTGCATTCCGGAGAAAAAAAATCTGCTCGTGCCAAAAAAATGCTTAAAGAAGGTTTGATTGCGGCTACCCCTGTGTTTGAAGCTCGCCCTTATTTTATGAGCGATGAATATTCTTTAATCGATTGTTCATTAGCTCCATTGTTGTGGCGACTACCCGCAATAGGCATCGATTTAACCTCATTAGGTAAACCGATTTATTTATATGCACAACGTATTTTTACTCGTGAAGCTTTTCAAGATAGTTTAAGTAAAGATGAAAAATCGATGGTGAGTACTCACAAATGACCCCTTTAAAACCTTATCTAATTCGTGCTGTCTATGAATGGATTGTAGACAATGATCTCACGCCTTATTTGTTAGTCGATGCTAATCATTCACAAGCTATAGTTCCAGAAAATTTTGTGGAAGAAGGCAAAATTATCCTCAACATTCGTCCAGCCGCAGTTCACGGTTTAGCATTAAACAATGATTTAATTGAGTTTAAAGCCCGATTTTCTGGACGATCGATGCAAATTGTCGTACCGATTACCGCTGTATTGGCGATTTACGCCCAGGAAAATGGTCGTGGCATGGTTTTTGATTCAGAAGATGAACATGAACCCTCACCACCACCTTCCCCTCCAAAACCACAGCTTCGTGTGGTTAAATAAATTACTTGGGTTTCTCTGGCGAATAAAGCGTGGAAATGTTGTTGCGACTGTCTTTATGAGTAGACGCAATTTTGGCTAATCCACGCTTTTGTACTTGATCAATTCTGACAATTTCGTGCATGGGAATGAAAGTACGAGTCACGCCTTCAAATTCGAGTTTGAGTTTTTCTTCACTAGGATCAATCAATAATTGACTTTTTTCATCGAAAATAAAATCTTCAACGACCAAAAAGCCATACATATCCCCCTCATAAACGCTTTTGGCATACATTTCGTACACTTCGTCATGATTAATGAAAATAACCTTATAGATGAGTTTATCAGACATTTGCGTTCACTATTTAATTTGAATTATCGACTACACTTATAAGCAGAGTATTCTATCACCGTAGATATATCAAATAGTGATTTTTAAGTTAAATCTGATTGAAATATGCTAACAGTGATGATGGTACGCTATATTTTCCTATTCACTGTCAGCCTTGCAATAATGGGTATCGAAAACAAATGAAATCCATCCATAAAGATAATTTACAACGGACAATGATCATTTATTTCTTGCTCATTGTGTGTGCGGCATTATTGGTTACTGTCGAATTTGTATTTGACGTACAAGACCCTAGATTAAAAGAACTGTTACTGCTTAATTTTGAATTGCATAATCAACAAAAAATGGCTGAAGCATTTGTATTTGAGCCGTTATCGGGCTTGCGTAATAAAGCGATTTTAATGATCGTGATTATTATGTATGTGACGATTATTGTATTAACTATGTTGATTAAAAATATTACCGGTCCTTTGCAACATATGATTGATGTTTCACAACAAATCTCTCAAGGAGATTTAACCAAAACGATTAAAATTGGATCCAATAATGAATTAGCGCAATTGGGACGAGTCATTAATGAAATGTCGAGTAATTTACAAGAAGTTACCATTCTGTCACAAAATATGAGTACCAATGGCGGAACTTGTATTGAAAAAGTGAGGGCATTATTGGCGAGTGGAGAAATTAATGAAGAAAATACGGCTGAAATTCTGGGCGAATTAGAACAATTACAAATGGATTTTGAAATGTTACAGGATTTTACGGAATGTTTCCGTTTATATGAAGTTGACGGAGAAAAACATGATTGAATATTGGTACGCATTTCCAGTTGCAGTGACGATTGCTACTGGAACAACTGCGGTGGGAATTGGTGGCGGTGTATTATGGATGCCCTTTTTTTTATTGGTTTTAAAATTACCACCAGAAGTCGCGGTTGCAACTTCATTAATTATTCAATCAGCGGGGACGGGATCGGCGACTTTTACTTGTGTTAAACAACAGCGAGTTGATTTTAAATTAATGCTATTTATTTTATCAGTTGCTATTCCCGGGGTTATTGGTGGTTCATTAATTGCGGGGAATTTAAAATCCAGTTCTATGCAATTAGTTTTGGGATTATTAGTGATGACTACCGCTTTTCTTTTTGTTTCTTCAGAACAAAAATATACCGATTTAGGCAAACCCAAAGTGGATATGCGTGATGCTTATCGTCATGCGTGGATTACGATTCCGGCTTCAATTGGCAGCGGTATGTTAAGTACCAGCATGAGCGAATGGTTAATTCCAATTATGCGCAGTAAATTATCCTTAAATATGAGTCATTCAATTGGCACAAGTATTACCATTGCTTTTGCGGTCAGTTTAGTCGGTGCATTAAGTCATTTATTATTAGGCAGTGAAGCGAAATTTGCGGTTATTTTTTGGGCAATTCCCGGGGTCATTATTGGCGGACAAATTGGACCTAGAATTACCAAAAGAATTAATGAACGTTTATTAAAAGAAGCGTTTATTTTTTTATTAACTTTAATAGGAATTCATTTAATTTATAATTCTTATTGAGGTTGAAAACCTTACGATTGTAACATAATTGTCATATTAGCCCTTTATATTACTAATTATCATCTTGTTTTTATTATTCTTTTGATTTATGAACATTTTTAAACTTAAAACCTTAATGTTAGGTTTGGGCTTGGTTTCGGTTTCACTATTAACCGAAGCGGCTCCAGTGCAAACCGTTGATGCAGGTATTCCAGCTTACAACAAAGCTTCAGGAATTTCTGGTAATTTGTCTAGTGTCGGCTCAGATACCTTAGCTAATTTGATGACATTGTGGTCAGAAGAATTTAAACGTTTATACCCAAATGTAAACATTCAAATTCAAGCGGCTGGCTCTTCAACTGCGCCACCCGCGCTTACCGAAGGGACTTCAAATTTAGGTCCAATGAGTCGAATGATGAAGGATAAAGAAACCGAAGCGTTTGAGAAAAAATATGGCTACAAACCTACGGCGATTCCGGTCGCCATTGATGCGTTAGCTGTATTTGTGCATAAAGATAATCCAATCAAAGGCTTAACCATTCCCCAAGTCGATGCCATCATGTCTTCAACTCGTAAATGCGGTTATCCTACCGATATTACCACTTGGGGACAAGCCGGTTTAACCGATGCCTGGGGCAGCCGTCCGATTCAACTATATGGAAGGAATTCAGTTTCCGGCACTTACAGTTATTTCAAAGATGATGCGTTGTGCAAAGGTGATTTTAAAAGTAATGTTAATGAACAACCGGGTTCAGCCTCAGTAGTACAATCAGTCACTTCTTCAGCGAATGGTATTGGCTATTCAGGAATTGGTTATCAAACTTCTGGCGTAAAAGCGGTCGCTTTAGCGGCGGCTGAAGGCAAACCTTTTATTCCAGCAACCACCGAAAATGCGTTAAATGGTAGTTATCCCTTAACGCGATATTTATATGTATATGTGAATAAAAAACCTAATGAAGCTTTACCTCCTTTGGAATTAGAATTTGTCAAAATGATGTTGTCGCAAAATGGTCAAAAAAATGTCATTAAAGATGGGTATATTCCTTTACCGGCGGATGTGGTGAAAAAGGCTTTAACTTTAGTGAATAAATAGATTTTAAATATTATTGCCAAAGAGTTAAAAAAATTTAAAAAACCTAGTGGATTGAAGAAACCTGCTAGGTTTTTTACCAAGGTGTATTTTATCAATAATGCTATTATTCAATTTTTTGTATTAATATTACGGTTTCATGTTTATTTCTAAACCCTATTACCAACGTTGGCGATTAATTAAAGATAATCTAATTCGACAAATAGTCGTTGCAGGTGGATTGGCAATTATTGGTGCGATTCTTTTAATTTTCTTTTACTTGTTATATGCCGTATTTCCCTTATTTTTACCGGCACAAACACAAAGGGTTAATCAATATCCTTTGCCGGAAAAAACAATTGGTAAAACTTTATTATTGGCAATAGAAGAACAAAATCAAATTGCAGTACGATTCACCGATCAAGCCAAAGCTGTTTTTTTTGAGGTTGATAGTGGTAAAGTCGTAGAACATAAAAATTTACCTATTTCGAATACGACTCAAGTTAGCAGTTTTGCTCAAGGCGATTTTGCGAATGGCGAAATTGCATATGGTTTTAATAATGGACAAATATTAGTGATTAAACATCATTATGAAATCAGTTATCCATTAAATGTTCGAATGATTACACCAGAAATCAGTTATCCTTTAGGACAAAAAACTATTGCTCTTGATTCTAAACAAAAAAGTTTAATTCGATTAGCTTTTAAATCGAATGATCAACAATCTACTTTTGTCGCTCAAACCTCAGATGGTCGTTTATTAATTGTTAATTTTAAAGTTAAAAAATCCATTTTCGCAGATGATGAAGTTGAATTGGAACGTACTGAAGCTAAATTAAAATTACCAATTGATGAAGTCAGTTCTTTATTAATCGATAAAGAACAAACTAAATTATATGTTGTCAGCCAAAGTGGATTATTACGTTTATTCGATATAAAAGATAAACAACATCCAAAATTATTACAAAATGTTAATGTATTAGAACCCGAAAGACAATTAACTCAAATTGCTTTTTTAAATGGAGATTTATCGATATTAATTGGAGATTCCAGTGGTGAAATTGCGCAGTGGAGTTTTATTCGTGATCCCCAAAATCGATCAGCAATGCAAAAATTGCGGCAATTCAAATTTTCTGAACAATCGATTGTGGCAATTCAACCTGAAGCTTTACGCAAAGGATTTATTGCCTTAGATCAAACTGGACAACTTGGTGTATTTTACACCACTTCTGAACGCGAATTGACGAATCAAAAAATGCTGAATGTTCAGCCTTTGCAAATCGGTTTATCTCCTAGAGCGAATAGCTTTTTGGTAGAAACGCAAGATCAAATGTTGCATTATGGCACCATTAATAACGAACATCCTGAAATTTCAATTAAAGCTTTGTGGCAAAAAGTTTGGTATGAAAGCTATTCAAAACCCGATTATATTTGGCAATCCTCATCAGCTAGTAACGATTTTGAACCCAAACTAAGTTTAACGCCGCTGGTTTTTGGCACGATGAAAGCAGCGTTTTATGCGATGTTAGTTGCTACGCCTTTAGCTTTAATGGGAGCGATTTATACCGCTTATTTTATGTCACCGATCATGCGTCGTTATGTAAAACCCGGAATTGAATTAATGGGCGCATTACCGACGGTTATTTTGGGATTTCTTGCTGGATTGTGGTTAGCTCCGTTTATTGAATTACATTTAAGTTTTTTATTTTCATTGTTAATGATAGTGCCGTTCACCGTAATAATATTTGCATATGGTTGGCAATTTGTTCCTAAATTAATACGGCAGAAGATTCCTGATGGTTGGGATGCAGCAGTATTAATGCCGGTCGTATTGATAGGATTTTGGTTATCGTGGACATTAAGTGCGCCGATTGAAAATTGGGGATTTAATGGCAATTTACGCACTTGGTTTATGGATCAATTTGCCATTGGCTATGATCAACGTAATGCGTTAATTGTCGGATTAGCGATGGGATTTGCGGTGATTCCAACGATTTTTTCGATTGCCGAAGATGCCATTTTTAGCGTGCCTAGACATTTAACTATTGGTTCGTTAGCTTTAGGTGCAACCCCTTGGCAAACCATGACTCGTGTGGTGTTATTAACCGCCAGTCCGGGGATTTTTTCCGCAATTATGATTGGATTAGGGCGAGCGATCGGCGAAACCATGATTGTATTGATGGCAACGGGTAATACACCAGTAATGGATTTAAGTATGTTTCAAGGAATGCGTACTTTATCAGCAAATATCGGCGTAGAAATGCCTGAGTCAGAAGTGGATAGCACCCATTATCGGGTGTTATTTTTGGCGGCTTTAGTGTTATTTTTATTTACTTTTATGCTTAATACTTTAGCAGAAGTAGTTCGGCAACGATTAAGAAAAAAATACAGTTCATTATGATTAAGCAATGGTTTAAAAGTGGCGAACCTTGGGTATGGCTAAATGCAGCGGCTGTAAGTACCAGTTTGATTTTAGTTTTAGGTTTATTAATTTTAATTGCAGTTCGTGGACTTGGACATTTTTGGCCAGCTACGGTCATCGAATATCATTATCAAGATAATAATCAACAAATCACCCTGATTGGAGAAGTGGTTGATAGTGTGGTGTTATCCGCTCAACAAGCTAAAGATGCGCATTATCAATTACCTTCAGGCAGCGACAGTTTATTGCAACATTTAATTAAAACCGGAAATCGTGATGTTACCGGTTTAGATTTTCGTTGGATTCAAGCGCAATATATTTTAAGCAGTGATTATCCCAAAAATATAGTGGTGATTGAGCGACGAGAATGGGGCAATTTTTACGGTTATTTAGTCGCCGTTAAACAACAAGGTCAAAAGAGTGCGACGGGGGATTCCGCTATAGGCGTGGCACAACAAAAATTACAACAAACCTTAACAGTCTTTCAACAGATTGATCATATTCAACAACAAGAAGTTGGGGGAATTAATTATCAATTGGAAAGATTGCGTTTACAACAAAAAAAATTACAACTACAAAATCAATGGAATGATCAAATTCAACAACAATTTACTGCACAACAAGCGCAATATCAGCAACATTATCAACAATTACAAAATCAATTAGCGCAATTGTATCAGCAGTTATCGCGTGATAGTGTGGTGGTCAAAGAGGCTTCGGGGCAAGAGGTGGAAATTCCTTTAGCCAAAATCGTGCGGTTTTATCAGCCTAATCAAATGAGTTTGCTGGATAAAATGGGGCATTATTGGGATAAATTGGCTGAATTTGTCACTGACGATCCTAGAGAAGCCAATACTGAAGGCGGGATTTTTCCGGCGATTTTCGGTACAGTGATGATGGTGATTTTAATGGCGGTGATTGTGACACCGATGGGTGTGATAGCTGCTGTTTACATGAGTGAATACGCTAAACAAGGATTTTTAACCCGATTGATTCGGATTGCTGTGAACAATTTAGCCGGAGTTCCTTCGATTGTTTATGGCGTATTTGGTTTAGGATTTTTCGTCTATATTATTGGTGGGCATATTGATCAGTGGTTTTTCCCCGAATCTGCACCCGCACCGGTATTAGGTACACCAGGATTATTGTGGTCATCATTAACTTTAGCTTTATTAACCTTGCCAGTAGTAATTGTATCAACCGAAGAAGGGTTGTCACGTATTCCCAAAGCGATTCGTGAGGGAAGTTTAGCCTTGGGTGCAACCAAAGCTGAAACTTTATGGCGTACGGTTTTACCAATGGCAAGTCCAGCGATTATGACCGGTTTAATTTTAGCGGTTGCTCGCGCAGCGGGAGAAGTAGCTCCTTTGATGTTAGTCGGCGTGGTAAAACTTGCGCCTGCTTTACCTTTAGATGGGAATTTTCCCTATTTACATTTTGATCGTAAATTCATGCACTTAGGGTTTCATATTTACGATGTGGGTTTTCAAAGTCCAAATGTTGAAGCGGCTAGACCTTTAGTGTATGCCACTTCTTTGTTATTGGTTTTGGTGATTATGGGATTAAATTTATCAGCGATTTTTATTCGTAATCATTTACGCGAAAAATATCGTGCTTTAGAAAATTAAATATTATTTACTGTTGTCGATTGATTATTAAATTGAGATTAGAATGAGTCACGAACCTATCCGTACCCATGCGATTGATATGAGTTCATTTTCTCGTAGTGCGCAAAAACCACGATTAGAAGATGAACAAACTTGTATTGAAGTGAAAGATTTAAAATTGTTTTATGGTAATAAACAGGCTTTATTTGGTATTAATATGAAAATGCCAAAGAAAAAAGTCACGGCTTATATAGGTCCTAGTGGTTGTGGAAAATCTACCTTATTACGCAGTATTAATCGCATGAATGATTTAGTCGATAATGTGCGGATTGAAGGGCAAATTTTATTAGATCATGAAAATATTTACGATAAAAAAGTCAATGTTGCTGATTTACGTCGCAGGGTTGGAATGGTTTTTCAAAAACCCAATCCCTTTCCTAAATCAATTTATGAAAATGTGGCATATGGATTACGCATTCAAGGAATGAATGATCGACGAGTGTTAGATGAAGTGGTCGAAAAGTCCTTGCGCGGTGCAGCATTATGGGACGAAGTGAAAGATCGCTTACAAGACAATGCGTTAGGCATGTCTGGTGGTCAACAACAACGTTTAGTCATCGCACGCGCAATTGCTATAGAGCCTGAAGTGATGTTGTTAGATGAGCCGGCTTCAGCTTTAGACCCGATTTCAACGTTAAAAATTGAAGAATTAATTAATGAATTAAAAGAAACTTATACTATTATTATAGTCACTCACAATATGCAACAAGCTGCGAGAGTGTCGGATTATACCGCTTTTATGTATATGGGTGAATTGATTGAATATAGTAGCACTAATGAATTATTTACCAATCCGGCAAAAAAACAAACCGAAGATTATATTACTGGGCGTTATGGTTAGGAGAAATTAAGCGTGGATAATAAAGTTGGACATCATATTTCGCAACAATTTAATAAAGAATTAGAGGACATCCGTAATAAAGTATTAATTATGGGTGGATTAGTTGAACAACAAATTGAATTAGCTATTAAAGCGTTTTTTAATAGCGATATGGAATTAGCTGAAAAAGTGATTAAACAAGATGATCATGTTAATTCTATGGAAACTTCAATTGATCAAGAATGTATCCAAATTATTGCGCTACGCCAACCAACTGCTTTTGATTTACGCTTATTAATTTCAGTGATTAAAATTTTGACCGAAATTGAACGAGTCGGCGATCAAGCGAAACGCATTGCACAAATGGCGATTCATATTGCGAGTGATTCGGATCACACCGATTCTTTTTACGAATTACAACACATTTCCACAATGATTCGTGAAATGTTGCACGACGCGCTTGATGGTTTTGCCCGCATGACGGTTGAAGAGATATTGTCAATTAATCAGCGTGATGAAAATGTTAATCGAGAATACAAAAGTATTATGCGGCAATTGATTACGCGCATGATGGAAGACCCGCGTACGATTAGTCGTTCATTGGACGTATTGTGGACAGCTAGAGCTTTGGAAAGAATCGGAGATCATGCTTGTAATATTGGTGAATATGTCATTTTTATGATCAAGGGTGAGGATGTTCGTCATGGGCGTAGTTTTTCACCGATGAGTTAATTGTTCAATAAAAGGTATAAATTAATCAATGAGTTAGTTTATAGGATTTTTTAAGCGAAAATTTTACTTGACCACTGTTAATAAAATTTGTTCTAATAGTGGTCTTATTTTAATCCTGCCTGATTGCCCAGGTAGCTCAGTCGGTAGAGCAGAGGACTGAAAATCCTCGTGTCGGCGGTTCGATTCCGCCCTTGGGCACCATTCTATTTAGCCTTTTTAATCGTTAGACGTTAAGATTTATTCGATTTTTAGGTTTGTTACTTTTGTGAATTTAATATTATTTGGATTTTTTCGATTGTGTCTTTCTGCGCAATTTTAAATTTTTTGTGTCAAATAACATAGTTTAATAAATAACTATGTTATTTAACCTAATTTTTCTGGACATCGCGATAAAGTTTGAGTATAGTTGTCTGTAATGAACGTTGTTTTTGGTTCATCATCACTAATCATTTTGGAATTTAAGGAGCAACTTATGAAAATTTTAACGACTGTAATCGCTGTCATTGGTTTAGGTTTAGCCACTAATGTTTACGCAACTGATCATCATGCCGCCCAAGCTTTAGAACATAGTGCGGTCGCTGCGACTCACGGTGAAGAAGGTCATGCAAAGGTCGTTGCTGAACACGCCAAAATTGCTTTGGAACATGCTAAAGCGGCTGAAAAAGAACATGCTGATGCGCACAAACACAGTACCGAAGCAGTAAAAAGTTTAGAAGAAGCTATAAAACATGCTGATATGGGACACGCTCCACAAGCTACTGAAGCAGCTAAAGCGGCAGTTGAACATATTAAACAAGCGCAACAAATTAAATAAATTCAGTTGATTAAAAATCAGAAGCCCGTTAATCGCGGGCTTTTTTATTTTCCAATCTAAAGAATTTAATAAGATTTGTAAAACAATATCTTATTATTTTTAACAAGATCAAATCATTGCCAACTCGCTGATATAACAACGGTAATGCAATTTAGCCGCTGTGATACAATACCTGAGTTTTTTGTTATTTAATGGTTAAATATATGGGGTTTAGTGCGGGTTCGCAACCAAGAATGTTACCAATTCTTGTCAGTTGGATTTTATCAATGATGTTAATCACTGCTCAGGTAAGCGCGGCAATATTTCCTGAACAGCCCAATCTCGATGCCTCCAGTTATCTATTAGAAGATTTTAATAGTGGACAAATTTTGGCACAAAAAAATGCTGATATACGCCTTCCGCCAGCCAGTTTAACCAAAATTATGACGGCATATGTGGTTTATCGAGAATTGGCGAGTAAACATTTTACGGTGAATGATTTAGTCACCATCAGTGCTAAAGCTTGGCAGACTGGTGGTTCAAAAATGTTTGTTGAAGCCGGTAAACAAGTGCGGATGGAAGATTTAATCAAAGGCATGATTATTCAATCTGGTAATGATGCCAGTGTTGCTTTGGCTGAATATGTTGGCGGTACTGAAGATAATTTCATCAAAATGATGAATCAACATGCAGCGCGTTTGGGAATGACAAATACCCATTTTGAAAATAGCATGGGATTACCAGTCGATAATCATTACACCACCGCTAGGGATTTGGTGATTTTAACTCGTGCCTTAATTTCGGAATTTCCCGAATATTATCGTTGGGATTCTCAAAAAGAATTTACTTATAATAAAATTACTCAACAAAATCGCAATAAATTATTATGGCGTGATAATTCGGTTGATGGTGTGAAAACCGGATTTACCGATGCGGCTGGTTATTGCATGGTTGCTTCGGCTAAACGTAATGATATGCGCTTAATTTCGGTAGTAATGGGAACAAAAAGTCCTGATGCGCGGGCAAATGAAAGTCAGGCTTTATTAAATTACGGCTTTCAATTTTATGAAACCAATCGATTATATCCAGCGCGTAAAATTTTAAAAACGGCTAAAGTTTGGAGTGGAAATGGCCAAGCTTTACAATTAGGATTAGCCGAAGATTTATATGTTACTATTTTACGTCGTCATCAACCCGAATTAACCGCTCAAATTAGCGTCAATCCACATATTAACGCACCGGTATTTCAAGGTAAAAATTATGGCGCATTAACCGTTTCTTTTGCTGGTGCTGTTTTAGTCAATCGCCCATTAATTGGCTTAAATAATGTGAATAGCGGAAATTTTTTTCAACGCTTATATGACAAAATTACTTTAATGATGGAATAATTCAATAATGCAACAATTAGTTTATTTAAATGGCAATTATTTACCTTTATCTGAAGCACATATTTCGGTAATGGATCGAGGATTCTTATTTGGTGATGGAGTCTATGAAGTGATCCCTTGGTTTCAAGGTCGATTTTTAGCTTTGGAAGCACATATTCAACGGTTAAATTTCAGTTTAGCTGGAATTCGTTTACCCTTAAATTATTCAATAGAACAATGGTTAAATATATTATTGCCTTTAATGGATAATCAACGTGATCAATATATTTATTTACAAATTACTCGCGGATATTCGGCTAAAAGAGATCATGTATTTCCGCAATCGATTAATCCAACTATTTTAGCAATTTGTAATGATATTCCACCGTTTCCTGATCGTCATTTAGGCATTAAAGCGATGACTATGGAAGATCAACGCTGGGCTTGGTGTCATTTTAAAACGATTTCATTATTAGCGAATGTTTTATTTAAACAACAAGCGGCTGATCAACAAGCTTCAGAAGCGATTTTAATTAAAAAGGGGTTTGTTACCGAAGGTTCAGCGAGTAACGTTTTTGCGGTTATTAATGGCGTATTAAGAACTGCGCCTAAAACACCCGATATTTTGGCAGGAATTACGCGAGATATTATTTTGCAATTAGCTAATAATTATCAATTGCCATTTGCAGAACAAGCGATTTCATTTGAAGAATTAAAAACAGCGACTGAGGTTTGGGTTACCAGTTCAACACGAGAAATTGTCCCTGTTATTGAAATTGATGGTATTGCAATTGCCGAAGGTAAATCCGGCGTAATTTGGCAACAAATGAATGCGTGGTATCAAGCGTATAAACAATCCTGATCGATACTCAATGGCTTATTGAATTAAATATATGACTGAAAAAAATACGCTATTAACTTTTCCTTGTCAATTTCCAATTAAAGCAATGGGAAAAGCCGATATTGAATTTGATTTATTAGTGATGGAATTAATCCAGCCGCATTTAACCGCGCCTGAAAAAACTTTATTTCATAGTCGTGCGAGTAAAAATGGGCAATATTTAGCCGTAACGGTGACTATTGAAGCGAGTAGTCAAGCCCAATTAGATGCGATTTATTATAGCTTAACGGCGCATCCCTTAGTGTTAATGGCTTTTTAATTGAATTGCAAAATGAATTACGCTATTCGTCAATTGGGATTACAACCGTATTCTGAAATTTATACGGCAATGCAAAGTTTTACCGCCCAACGAAATGCGAATACAATTGACGAATTGTGGATTGTTGAACATCCACCGGTTTATACTTTTGGTTTAAATGGTAAAAAAGAACATTTATTAAAAAATACCGATATTCCAGTGATTTATACCGATCGCGGTGGACAAATTACTTATCACGCGCCCGGGCAATTAATTCTTTATATTTTATTCGATATTCAGCGGCGAGAATTGTCAATTCGGCAATTAGTGACCTTATTGGAACAAACAATGATTGCCACTTTAGCGCAATATGGTTTAATCGCTCAGGCAAATCCGCAAGCTCCTGGTGTTTATTTAAATCATCAAAAAATCGGTTCAATTGGATTACGCATTCGCAAAGGTTATTGTTATCATGGATTGAGTTTAAATAATGATTTAGATTTAACCCCATTTGAATCGATTAATCCGTGTGGTTTTCAGCAATTAAAAATGACTTCTTTAGCGCAACAGCAAATTTTTATTCAAACTGAAGAATTAGCGATTGCGGTGATTGCGCAATTGAATAAACAATTAGCGATTATTCGCTAATAAATGTAATTAATTGTTGGGTATTTTGCGTAATATTAAAACAATCCATAAAACAGTGTCTCGCTTGAATTCGCATTTGCATATAATCATGTTCAGTTAAATGTTGCCATTGTTGTAATAATTGTTCACAACCGAATTGACTGTTTTCGGCAATTAATCCCGCTTGATAATGCTGAATTTCAGGATAAATTTGCACTTTATTAGAAATTAAAACCGGTAATGAACAGGATAAACTTTCCGCAACAGTTAAAGCGAAATTTTCTGAATGCGATGGTAAAATAAAAGCCTGTGCAGCATAATAAGCTCCCCATTTTAATTCTGCAGTCAACATCCCAATCCAACTGATTTGTGATTCAATAGCTAATTGTTGAGTTAATTTAATCAATTCCGCTTGCCATCCAATTGAATCAGGACCTGCAATCACTAAATGCGGCGTATAACCTTTTGATTTCAAAGAGGCTAATGAAGATAATAATAAGTCTAAGCCTTTTTTTGGATGAATTCTGGCTAAATATAAAATAAAAGGTTGGAAAATAAGCTGCGGATAATGAGAATAAAATTGCACAATAGCCGTTTCGCGTTGAATCATACAGCCAGCCGTTCCAATCGGAATCACTCTTGAATCACAAGCATAAGGTTTAAAAGAATTAATCGCTAATTCTTGTTCGAGTTTTGTCGTAAATAATACGGCTTTTGCTTGATGTAAAACTTGATATTCATAAAAATACCAATAGAATTGTTTTTTATAATGCTTCAAACGGAATTTTTGAAACCAAGGGTCTAACATGCCATGTGGATAAACATAATACAAACAGTGATTTTGGGTTAAAATTTTACAACTGATCATACTATGATATTGCCATAATCCTTCAATAATAAAAACCTCATAAGAAGAATAATGAATTTTTAACCATTGTTTAAATGCGGGACAATAACCATAGTTTAAAATTCCTGAACCTAAAGCGTAAATTTTAAGACTATATTGATGTAACCATTCAGCATTAGGCGCATCTAAACAGACAATTTCAACTTGATGTCCAAAGGATTGTAGAGCTAATGAAGATTGAATAACGCTCTCAATAACTCCGCCAGTTTTTGGATTTGTCGAATGAATAATCCGTAACCATTTCATTAGATTGAATCTCGTAACCAATCAGTTAAATCGGTATTTAATAATTGACTTAAATTAAGAATATCGTCTGCAAAAAATTGTTGTAAAAAATGTTGATCGGTAATTGAAATTTGTGGAGAATGAATCGGTTGATAATAATAATTTTTAAAAAAATTAATCCATGATCTGGGTAAATAAACCGATAAACTTTTTTTAATACCTGATTGATATAAATAACGATTTAAATAAGAAAATCTCGCTTGTTTTGCGGTCATGCTAAATGGAATAGAATTAGGTAATAATTCTGGCGATACTTCTAATTGATGACAAATATTAAATAAAATCTGTTGAAATTGTTTTTGCAATTGATCATAAAAAATAATAGAAACTTGTTGTGCTGGAAAATAATCCAAATAACGCTTTACTGCAGCATAATATAAACCAGCCATTAAATATAAATTCCAATGTTGATAAATCATATATGGATATTGAATAATCGGTCGCCGAATAGCGCTTGAAAAAGATTCAGTTTCAATGCCAAAAGCGCAAGCCATTTGATAATGCGAATAAGCCCGTTGAATAGGATTGCGTAAAATCATAATAATTTTAGCTTGTGGATTTGCCTGATAAATTTTTTCAGCAGCAATATGGGATAATAAATAACTCACTGAAGCTTCACCGCATTTTTGAGTCGAATTTGCCTGATTAAATAAAGCTAAATAGGCTTCAATGGTTGGGATATAATTCCATGAATCCTGTTGTTGAATTCGCGTTTGAATAATATCGTTACAAAAATAATTAGGTTCTTTAATTGGCGATAAATATAATTGCGGATGTTGCGCTAATGCTTGATAAACGCTAGTGGTTGCGGATTTCATTGCGCCAACAATAAAAAAATCTGGATATTTCATGATTTAAAGCCATCGATTAACCGGATGTAAATAATATCTCTCTGCCGTTTGTAAACGTTGTTCTAATTCAGAAGAATAACGTAAATATAAGGTATTATTGCCTTTAATATTATAAGAAGATAATTTTTTTAATTGCCGATTTAAGGGATTATATTCATAGGGTTGAAATTGAAAATTTAACATTAATTGATGTAATTCTTCAGCATTAATTCCGTAACGTTGACTGTTTTGATTAATTTCTAAAATGACCGCAATTAACTGTGGATTAGCAAAAATTTTCGGCGCACTTTGTAAAACATAATATTCAAATCCTTCAACATCAATTTTAATGACATTAGGTAATTGATCTTGTAAAATATCAGTTAAAGTTTGCATAGTAATTGGAATAGTATTAGAGTTTGTATTATTTATATCAACATGATTTAAAACATCTAAATGAGCGGTAAAATAACGAATTCCAGCTTGTGTATCAATGCCAACCGCATGGATTTGAACTTTAGTATTTAAATCATTTAAATGAATTTGTTGTGTTAATTGAATAACGGTTTGAGGAATAGGTTCAATAGCAATTGTTTTTGCACCAATAACCCCTGAAGTTAACAGTGTATAACACCCCACATTTGCCCCTACATCGACAAATAAATCTGTATTACGCAAATAATGTAAAATAAATCCCATTTCATAATATTCTTGTAAACCAACATAAATATTTGCTGTTGCACCTAGCATTCCATTCATCACATATAATTGGGTTTTATTAATCCAAGGAATTGAAATTACAGTATCAGTTATTCGACTAGAAATTTGCCAATGAAGATAATTGCTAAATACTCGAATATACCTTGATTTTGCTAAAGGATGTTTAATCAAAAATGTGAATAAAGCCAAAAAGTTTTTAATTATCGATGCCATATTAATTTTGGTTTTTGACCATGATTACAAAAATAATAATTAATTACTTGTTGAATATAATTTCCCGCTCGTTCTGGCGTAATTAAATGAGATAATTGTTGAGCTTGATCGATTAAATCTTCACGACATTTTGAATCGGTGATAAATAAAATTAACATTTGAATTAAATGATCTAAATCATTAGCGCGAAAAATCAATCCAGCATTATATTGAGCTAATAAACATTTTGCCCCTACTGCATCACTTATAATTATCGGTACAGCTTGTAATAATGCTTCATTAATCACCACTCCCCAGCCTTCATGACGACTGGGTAAAATTAAACCGTGATATTGAGCAATAATCGCTTGAATTTCGGTTGCTGAAACTACACCATAATAGCGAATTATATCTGATTGATAAATAAAGGTTTTATCCTTAAATCCATAAATATCTAAACGAATTGAATAGCCTTGTTGAAATAAATATTCAACGGCTTTAATCGCTAAATCAATTCCTTTACGATAATTTAATACACCTACATAAATAAACTTAATTGTTGAGCAAGATAAATCTGATTTCTCTACAGCCATTTTGGGAATAAAATAGCCGAATTCAAAAATTTGTTTAGCTAAAAATCCCGCTTTTATAAATTGTGTATCCGCTTGATCAGATAAAGTTAAAAAACAAATATTTTGACGATCATTAAATTGATGAATTAAATGAATAATTAATCTATATAAAAAAGGTTTTACTAAACATTTTAGCCATTTTTTAACAATAGTTGTGGTTTGAAAATAATCAATAGGTTGAGTTAAATAAGCCTCATTCAAAATAATTAATTTACATTGTTTGATATTAGCATAAATAATTAACCATGCCCATCTTTTATCTGCCCAGAAACCATTAAAAATATGTAAAGCATCTGGGAATTGATGAATAATTTGCATCGCTTGTGACCACCAACCATTATTTTTTAATATAATATAAGAAACTTGAGTTAAATCTATTTGAATCCAACCTTGTTGTTGTCGAGAATTACAATTTAATTGACCTAATACATATAACATTGAGTATTGAGTTTTTTGTTGGAATGCCTGCCAAGTATAAAATTGATGAGTGGTTAATAAGGGTTGCCAATTAATAATTTGCATTTATTGTGGAATAAATAAATAATTCCAAGGTTTAAAGCCTTGAGGTTGATAAACTTGATAATTTAACGGCAATAATAAATCTAATAATTGCTGATAATAAAAATCGTTATTTGCTTCAATTAACATTACAGGTTTACAAGTTTGAATACAGAGTAAACCTCCGTTTAATACTTGAAATTCATTACCTTCTACATCAATTTTAATAATAGAAATATCAGGATAATTCAGTTGTTGCCACAACCAATCTAAAGTACGAATCTCAATTTTAAGGATTTTAGCATTTTTAATCCAATTGATTGAAGCAAATGCACCATCTTTAGGACGATAAAAATCTTGATTATTTTGTATAATGTTGGCTAATCCGAATGGGAAAATTTGAATATTAGCAATCTGATTAATTTGTTGAGCTTGTTGTAAATAAAAAATATAATCTTCTAAAGGCTCTACCGCAATAACTTGAGAAACTATTGATGAAAATAAAATACTATATAAACCGATATTTGCTCCAATATCGATAAAATAACTATCGGTATTTGCGTATTTTGCTAAAATATTAATTTCACTTTGTTCAAATAATTGTTGAGAAATTAAAGTTGTCCATCCTATGGTTTCTTGATAATTTAATTGTAACCAATATTGTTGATTAATAAGAATTTTAAAATAACCTGTTGGTAAAAGCGGCAATAGGATAAATTCTATTAAAAATTTTTTTCCTCGATGAATACGATTATTTTGAATGTAATACCGAATGGGTAATAATAATTTCCAAAGAATGCAATTAACAGTAGAAAAAATTTGAATATGGTTAATCATATTTATTAACTAATTGCTGAAAAATATAATTAATTTTCTGGGGATGACAATAATCTAATACTCTTTGTTGTCCAAGCCAGGCTTTTTGAATGGCAATATCGGGATTGTGATAAATTGTTAATAAAATATTCAGTAAATTTTCAGCGGTTTCTTCAAATAAATAATAAGCACCTTTTTCAGAAAAAAGGTGCATAACTTCGGTTAATGCAGTTGAAATTAAGACATGTCCATAACTGGCAATTTCAATCACTTTTGAAGGAAAAGTGGTTAAACCAATCATTGAATCAGAACGTTTTAAACATAAATGAATATCTGCTTGCAAGCATAATTGATGATAATCCTTATCAGATAAAAAACCTAAATAAGAAAATAATTCCGCATTGATTTCAGAACCTGCTTTGACTAAAGCAAATTCAGTTGATTGATCGCTTTGTCCGGTAATAATAAATTTAAATTGAGAAGATAAATTCGGATAATATTGATCTAATAATTTTATCGTTTCTATCAATAATAATACTCCGGTATCTGCCATTAAACTTCCAGTTAATAAACAAATAATCGGTGTTTTTTGTAAATCAATTGACGGTTGTCTTTTGCGTAAGGCAACGCCATAACAAATATAATAAGATGGAGTGGATAATTGAGAGATTAATTGATTGCTGGCTAATAAAATGCTTTGATTACACAAAAGCTCAAAACATTTTTTTTGCAAGATATAAATTATTTTTTTAATCAATGATAAGTGCTTAATTAAAAGACCATCTTCTAAATCTAAATGACAATTAATTTGATAATAGCGTGCGACTAATAATGCAGGTAAATAATGCCAAAAACGATTATATATAATTAATGCCGTGTGTTGAGTATTTAATCGCGATAAAATTTTTGATAATAAATAAGCGGTGGAAATACTCGCAATCAAATGATTAAAAAAAATTAAATCAAATCCGCTGGCATAAATAATTTTGACACGATTTAATTTACAAGCTTTTGCAGAAAAATAATCAGCCGTATTTTGTAATTGTCCCCGTGCTAAACTGATAATAATAACCCGATCAAAAGTTTTGCTTAAGACTTGAGATAAATTAAAAATTTTATGCGTTGCCGCCGGACTAATACCGATTAAATGGCGTTGTTTTTTAAGACGTTCATCAGCAATTGCGGTTAAATAAATCAAATTACGAATCATAATTTAAACTAGGTAAAATTTTAATAATTCGCGCCGGAATACCAGCTACTATAACATTAGCCGGAATATTTTGATTAACTAAACTTCCAGCAGCAATAATGACCCCATCACCAATATCAACACCGCCTAAAATTATTGAACCAGCACCAATCCAACAACCATTACCAATAATAATATCTTGTCCAATACCTATCCCCGCTCGTTTAATTGAATGCCCTATTTGATGTGACCCGGGAATAAAACGCACTTCAGGAGCAATATCACAATTGCTACCAATTTGGATTAAGGCTAATTCGGTTAAATAAAAATGATTATGTAAACCAATCCAAGTATTATGTCCAATAATTAATTTGCCATTTCCATAAAAACGACTACCACCATTAATACAGACATTTGAAGCTAATTCAATTCCTGCCCAACAAGCAATCAATTGTTTTATTTTAAAACAACGAGTCGGAGGTAAAAATGATAAAAATAAATTTAATAAATATAAACGCATTATTAAATAGAGTGAGCTGATTTTGGAAAACGATAACTTAAACCCGCTAAAAATCCTAAAACCGCCTGAGAGGGAATATTACCGAAAATAGGGGCAACGGTAACTGAAATTAGTATCGCAATAAAATAACTCATAAATAAAAATTTATGTGGATAAATACTACGAATGGTAAACCATAATCCGAATAAAAAAGGAAATAGTTTTAATAAAACGCCAAATCCGCCAGCTTCGATATAGGCTTGTAAAAAAGAAGATTCGCCGTGACCATATAAAGTTTTATTTTCTAAATTGCCATTGGTTGATCCCAAACCAGCACCAATTAAATATTCTTGTAATGAAAAATGGGCTATATCATTTAAGGCTTGATTCCACATATCTAATCGACCAATATTGGCTTCAGAATCTAAATATTGATTATCTAACATGCGTTTAAATTGACGTTGTAAAATTTCATCATCAATAATCCAAAAAGAACAGAGATAAATTAAATAAACTAAAACGATTAATCCTAAAAATTGACTCGCATGTAATTTAGAAATTTTGGGTAAATGATCTAAGCTAAAACCTATAAGGATAAATAAACTAATTAACGCACAATTCACCGCTGCGGTTGTAATAATTGCAATAATAATCGCAAATAAACAAATTAAAATCCGAGATAAGGATAAATAACTACTTAAAGCAATAACGATCATGCCACCTAAAACCGGCATCACTAAAGTGGAAGTGGTAAACATAAAAGCTGATCTTTTGGCAACGGTACGTTTTTCTAAATAGAAATTATCAACAATATCTTCTCTAATATTTAATAAATTAAAATAATCCGTTTTTAAATCAATAATTAATCCTAGTGCGCTGATTAAAATTAACATGATCATAAAATTGGGATACCGTTGCAAATAAAATTTTCCACCACCTGCGGCTGACCAAATAAAAAAAGGTAACCACGTTCCGTAAAAAAAAATATTAAATAAACTGATTTTTAAGCTGACCTCAAATAAAATAGAAGCGGCAATTAAAAAAATTTGAATCACTAATAAACTACATAAAATAGCGGTTAAAAATTTATTGCGAAAAACAAAACTAAAACAATATAAATAACTGATAAAAACAATGATTTGCTTCCATGCTATAAAAATGGTATTACCTAAAATAGCATTCCATAAACCGGCGGTTAATAATAAGCCAAAAAAAATAGTAAATAATTGTTGAGTGCGATAATTAAGCATATTTTTTATATTGATGTAGCCAATCAATTAATAATAAAGCTCGGGTTTTCATAGTAAATAATTGCCCGTGTTTTAATAAAAAAATATCAAATAAATAACCAATAATGAATTGCAAAATTAAATTGGCGAGGACTGCTCCGATTAATCCGAATAAAGTAATGAATAGATAATTTAAAAAAACACCTAAAATAAGTCCTAAGGCGGTTCTAATAAATAAATAATTGTGTAAATTTTCATGAATTAGCCAGCGATTGCCAATCACAGCTAATATAGAAAATAAGCCGCTGATGCTGCTATAAATTAATAAATCATATATAGATAAATAAGCAGAATTTAACCATTGTTCGATTAATAATTTACCTGAAAAATTAAGTGCTATAATAAGTAAAAAACTGATTAATACTATAATACTAATAAGTTGTTGTAATTGTTGATGATATTGACTAATAGAATCCTTTTTTATTCGTATAATTTGTGGAAATCCTGCTTGAATAAATGCTAACGGAATAAACATCATAGTTTCAGTTATTTTAGAGGTCATAACATATAAACCGTTGTGACTATAGCCTAATAAATTACTAATCATTAATTGATCGATTCGTAAAGATAACATTAATAATAAACCCGATAATAAAATTTTCCAACCGTGTTGTAGTAAATTAAATGCTATTTTCAAATCATAACGCCAATATTGAAAATCTCGTTGATAATATTGATAACTTATTAATAATAATAAACCGGTTAATGCCATTTCTATTAAATGAATTACGGCAAATACTATTAATGAGCCATGTTGCCACAATACAATCAATTTTAAAAAACAGCCAATTAAATACGCACTATTGGTTGCATAAAGCATATATTTAATTTGTTGGTGTGCTTGGAAATAAAATTCGACTACATTGGTGGCTTGAAAAATAAATCCAGCCGTATATAAACTGACTAATAAACAGAATTGTGGATTGATTACATAAATTGCTATGATTGCAATCATTAAAGTCAAAATCCCCGCAATTAATTTTAATCTAAAAGCGGTACCTAAAATAAGATATTTTTGCTGTGGTTGGCAAATTAATTCACGAATAATAATCTGATCCAGCCCTAAATTAGAACAAGCGACAAATAAATTAGCAAAAGTAATACTATAATTCAAAATACCAAAAGATTCTGGACCAAAAACAGTTGCGAGTTTAAATTGAATAACCGTACCTAATAATAAACGAATAACTTTATCTATCCATAACCATATACTATTATTCAAAAGGGTGCGCATATTAGCAAATCTATTAACAGTTTAATGATGGACATAACGACTAGAAAAAGATTGTGCATATCCTAAACCCAAAATAATGGTATAATAATAAGTAATTGCGGGTATTTGAATACTGAAATCAACTAGCGCGTGTAAAGCAATTAAAATACTGATGGATACGGTCATCATTGGATAAATCCAATCCCGTTTACGCGATTGAATACTGGCATAACAAATTCTATTTATTTTTAGCATTAAATAAATAATCATGATACTGATTGGTAAACCTAACTCAAAAATCATTTCTAAATAACTATTATGTGCATAATTCCATAATGAAGGTTTAGAAAAATCTCCAGAAATTAGGATATTTTTCCATAAAGGAAATACAGTTGCAAAACTGCCATAACCAAATCCAGTAAAAGGTTGAATTAAAATAGATTTGATAATAATTTGATAAACTTGTAAGCGAGAATAATCTATCAAACTCTGTTGTTGTAAGCGAAATAATAAACCTTGATAACTAAAATAACTAATCCAAAAAATGATTAAAAATAAAGCGAATTTTAGATAAATAAGTTGAGTAAATTTCCATCGCATTTTAAGATTAAAAAATAAGATTAAGCTCAAAATTCCTATCACACTACAAAAAATTCCAGCACGAGAATGGGTTAAAAATAAAGCTGTGAACAATAGGCTAATACTGGCTAAAAAAAGACTGTTTTGTTGAATAATTAAACCTATTTGATTGAATCGTTTATTTTGTCGAGATTCAACTTGTAATGCAGCTTGCATCCACAAACCTATGGTTATAATTAATCCAAAACCAATATAAGTCGCAAAATGATTACGATTCACAAAAGTGCTGGTTAAATCATTTGGATAAGCCCATTTAGTAAACCATAAAATAGTATGATAATTACCTAATTGAATAAATAAGCCATATACACTGTAAATTAAGATTACAATTTTAATTATTAGGAATAATTTTTTAGTTAAATAACGATTTAAGCCATAATAAAAACTGAGTAAAAATAACCATAATAAAGATAAATCATGCAATCCTAAACGAATCCCTTGTTCAGGAGTTAAAGAAATGGCAGATTGAATAAAAGATGAATGTAATAGGGTTAAACTGTGTTGCCATATCATATCGCTAACATGAATTGAAATAGGTAAATAAATCTGTAATCCAATCCAACAAAATAAAAGATTCGCACCTAATATAATATAGCCTAATTGATAATTATTAATGAATTGTAATAAAGTATAATCGGTATTAAACCATCGAATTAACCAACATAAACTCATGAATCCTATACCCAATTGCCAAAGCTGCATTATGAAAGCAGAATTAGACGCTAAAGGCAACGGAGATAAAATAATAATGCTAATTAATAAACCGAAAATACCACGATCTAAATGATTTATAATTGACCACCAATCGTTAATAAAAAGTTATTAATATCATAATCTGAACCTGCACCAAAATCAGAGTAGCGATTGACCGCCCGTCCATCATAATCATAACTGGCTTTTAAATATAAATTTCGATTAAATAAATATTTAACATTAAAACCCACATTATAATTATCTTCTTGGCGATTAATGGCTAATAATCCTCTATAATCGTTATCAGTATAACCTGCATGAAAATTTAATAAAATATTGCGTTTTAATTCATGATCGATATTGGTAGTGACGGCGGTACTAAAAAAACCACTTAATCGATCTTGCGTGGTTTCATTAACCAATCGATTTACGCCTAATTTCACCGTTGTTAAGCTGCTAGGCATCCATTGAAATAACAAGCCACCGGTTATTCCTTGAATATCTTTTAGTCGAGTAGAATAATAATTTTGTGATAAATAACCGACATAACCATCTGCGGTTAATTTACTGCCTAAATCAATTTTGATTCCACTAAATAGAGTATATCCATCTGAAGAACGATCTAAATTATTTTGCGAAACAAAAATATTATCGTAATCTACTCGATTATAGCCGCCTTTAAGGTAAGCTTGATAATTGGAAAATAATTGATAGGCTAATCGTAAATCGGCGGCATGGACTAAACGACTTCGTTCGTGATTAGGATTAACTAAGGGTAATCCTACACCATCTAAACCGTCAATATAATCAATATGCTGACCCTCATAAGTAGCAGTCAATTCAAATCGATTCCAAAAATGATTATACCCTATAATCCCACCAATGGTTTCATTTTCTAGCGGATGGGCGGCTAAAAAACGAGTTTGTGAATCAGGTGTACCGCGATCTTCGCGTATATCTTTATAATAAAATCGACCAAATAAAAAAGACCTTTTTAAAATATCATATTTACCGAATAAATCTAAAAAAGTATTTTGCTTATCTTCCCGATGATAAGTGCTATAAAACATCGCATCGGTACTGATTGACAAATTTAATCGATGGCGATTCCATTGGCTTTTAATTTCTAAATTAGGTTTTAAATGAAACACAAAATCACTGCGAGAATTATTTTGCGTTGAATAAATATTATCTTTCCATTGATTTTCGCTTTCTATACGAGGATTAATTTTAAATCCATGAAATAAAATGCCTAAAGGTTGATATAAATCGCGCGATAAATCAGTAATCCCTTGACCTCGTTGAGGAGCGAGATTCGCGTCAGTTTCTGACCACGATAAAGATGGTAATAATCCTAAATTGAGCATTAGTAAAGCTTTTAAAATAGACGGTTTCATAATAAAGTAAATAATTTCAATAGAATCAATCAATTTGATCATTTTTAAGTATATCATACCCACTCAGATCAGCAGTACGATTGATTTTTATAAATTGTGTAAGATGTCGCATCGGTCTAAAACATGTTAACATTTTTGAAATCGATGTTAGAGCGTATTGATAACCTGATTTTGTATTGATAATGTGGCATAATTTTATTAAATTTTTGATTTTTATTCCTTTAATGGGTATTTCATTAACCAGTTGTTTACCCATTCAACAACCTACTACGGCGGTCATTTTGCCCAAAACGGTGATGATTCCCAATCTTTCCTATCAATTGGGGAGTGGTGATACGCTGAGTTTAAAAATTTTTAATCAAGAGGCATTTACCGGTGAATATACAGTGGATGGCGCGGGTAATATCTCTCTGCCATTAATTGGTACTTTATCGGTTAAAAATTTAACCTTAGAACAATTAACCGAGCGTTTACGGCATAAATTATCGCCCGATTTTTTAATTAATCCTCAAATTACGCTACAAATTATTAATTATAGACCTTTTTATATTTTGGGAGAGATAATGAAACCGGCTTCATATCCATATGTGAATGGAATGAGTTATTTAACTGCAGTTGCTATTGCTGGCGGATTTACTTATCGCGCTCGTGAAGAAAGTGTTTATGTAATCAGAGCAAATGATCCGGATAAAAAAGAAATTTTATTATCAATTGATCAATCGGTTCAACCCGGGGATATTATTCGGGTAGAAGAGCGATTATTTTAGCGTATGATAGAAATAAATCAATTTTAAAAAAGCTGAAATTTTTATCTGAAATGAATCTTAATTATCATAATTTTATTTTTACTTTATGCAGCCTAATTTTTCCACAACATTAACTGAATCTGATTCAGAACAAAGGGTAAATGATCAACCAGTGTTATCTTTGAGCCAAATTATTCATATTTTTTGGTTACATCGCTATGTTTTTATCAGCGTAACGATATTGATTACCTTATTATCGGGCATTGCTTTATTTCAATTAACGCCTTTATATACCGCTGAAAGTAAATTGTTATTAGGATTAACCCGATCAAAAATTGTTGATGTGGATGCGGTATTGAGTGGAGATATTAACAATGATAATGCAATTAAAAGTGAGATTGAAATTCTGAATTCACGCGAGTTAGCTAAAAAAGTGATTCGTCAATTAAATTTGACAGAAATGACTGAATTTAATCCGCCGCCTGTTCAACATTGGTTTAATGAATTGAATATCGTTAATCAGAGTATTCAAATAGCAAAAGATTTCTTACAAATTAATGAAATAGATGCAGTATTATCTGAGGAAGAAAAAAAACAACGTTTATTAGCCCAAGTGACTGATCGATATTTAAATAAAATTAAAATATCACCGGTTCGTGGTTCACAAGTGATTAATATCAGCATTGAAATTAGCGATCCAAAATTAGCGGCGCAAATTGCAAATGCCCATGCCGAAAGTTATATTATGGATCGGTTAGAAGCTAAATTTGAAGCGACTCGTAAAGCGACTACTTGGTTAAATGATCAATTAAGCGATTTACGCGCTAAAGTGGTTAATTCCGAAAAAGCAGTAGAAAATTATCGTAGCGAACATAATTTAACGCGAGGCACTAGTGAAACCGGTTTATTACGCGAACAAGTGTCAGAAATTAATAATCAATTAGTGATTGCAAAAGCGAGTAAAGCTGAGGCTTCGGCGCGATTAAATCAAGTAAAACAATTATTAATTAATGGGACTGAAATTGAATCGGTTTCTGAAGTTTTATCCTCGCCTTTGATTCAAAGTTTACGCGAGCAAGAATCAATTTTAACCCGAAAAATGTCTGAAATGTCGGTCGAATATGGTGAAAAACATCCACAAATGATCCGTATTCATGCAGAAAAAAATGATTTACAAGCTAAAATTAAAATTGAAATTAAAAAAATCGCGGCGGGATTACAAAATGAATTAAATATAGCCAGTTCTCGTGAATTGAGTTTGCAAAATAGTTTGCAAATGATTGAAGCTAAATCGAATGTAAATAATAAACAAGAAGTGCAATTACATGCGTTAGAACGAGAAGCGAATGCGAATAAAGTTTTATTTGAAACGTTTTTAACTCGGTTTAAAGAAACGTCTTCCACTCAAGGGATTGAAGAAGCCGATGCACGAATTATTTCTGCGGCTGAAATTCCATTAATGCCGTCATTTCCCAAAAAGAATTTATTGATGATCTTAATTATTTTAATGGCAATGATGGTTGCTTCGGGAATTATCTTTTTAATCGAATTATTAAACCCAGGATTACGATCTCCAGAAGAAATTCAAAGCTTTTTAGGGTTGCCTACTTTAGGATTATTACCTAGCACTGCACAGAAATATAATCCGGCGGATTATTTATTACAAAAACCGCAATCACATTTAAGTGAAGCGATTAATTCTTTGCGCGTTTCGTTATTATTAGCGAATGTAGATAATCCAATTAAAACCGTATTAATTAGCTCATCGATTCCGAATGAAGGAAAAAGTACTTTGGCTTTATGTTTGGCTAGAAGTGCAGCAAAATCAGGACAAAAAGTTTTATTAATTGATACGGATTTGCGTCGTCCTAGTATTGAAAAAAAAATTGGTATTGAATTACGCGAGCAAGGATTAGTTGATTTATTATTGGCAAAAGAAGCGAATATTGCAGAGTTTATTTTTCAAGAATCCAAAAGCGGATTATGGATTATGTCTAAAGGTAAAACGGATGTAGTCAGTTCTACGGATTTATTAACTTCACATCGAATGGAAAAATTAATTGCCGATAGTAAAAAAGAATTTGATTTGGTAATTTTTGACAGTCCGCCAGTAATGCCAGTAACCGATGCCCGCGCATTAGCTCCGTTAGTTGATAAAACTTTATTTGTGATTCATTGGAATGAAACGCCGCGTAAAGTGATTAAAGCCGGATTGCAACAAATTCAAATGAGTACGCCAATTCCAGTGGGTATTGTATTACAACAAGTGAATTTAAAACGTTATGGTAATCATCGCTATGGTGATTCAGGTTATCATTACTATTATTATAAATATGGCAAATATTACCATAACTAAATATAAGCTAAAAACGAATCATCTTTATTTAGCTATTTTTTTATTAAATAGTAATTTATTAATTATAGGATCGTTACCCAGATTGATAGCGGATTTTTATATGATTCCTGTGAACAGAATAGTTACACAATTATCTAAAAACCCAAAAATCAATTCGCATCAAATTCAACAATGGCAAACTCATACCGTTTTGAGTTTATCTTGGGTTAATGATCCACAATATTGGGCAAATGCGAGCCAATTATCCTTTTATCAAATTCGTTATTTAGGCTTAAATCGTCGATTATTACAAACAACGCAACAACAAATTCAACAGAGTTTATTATTATCACCTGTTAATTCATTTTTATGGTATCAATCCGCAGTAATTGATTGGATATTACAAGACCCAATTCAAATCGTTATTGATAAATTAATCTGGTCAATTGTGATAGGAAAATACGAATTGACGCATTTATTACCCAGATTAAAATGTTGTTTATATTTATTAAACCATTTTAATAGAAATCAAAAATTATTAATTAAACAACAAGTATTAATTGCTTGGACTATATCGCCTACTGTTTTCAGTCAAACATTTGCTAGGGATATAAAAAGCCGATATGAGATTCGACAATTACTTTATGAAACTCATCCTTCTATTTTTGCAGCTATGAATTATGAATTTAACAAAATTGCTCCCTGATTGGTTTTGCTATTCGCCAATAATACAACCTTATCTACCGGAAAATACTCGAGTTTATTGTATAGGAGATATTCATGGTTGTGATCATTTATTATTACTATTATGGGAAAAAATAGAGGCAGATATTGGCAATTTTAAGGGAAAAATTTTGTTAATTTATTTGGGTGATTTTATTGATCGAGGGCAGAATTCTAAGCAAATTATTGATCAATTATTAATCAATCAACGAGAAAATATTAAAGCGATTTATTTACGCGGTAATCATGAACAAACTTTATTAGAATGTTTACAAAATCCGTTAATGATTCCGAATTGGATTGCTTTTGGAGGACTCGCGACTTTAAATAGTTATGGGGTTTATTTAGATCATATCGCTACCACGATTGAGGATTTTACCGAATTACAACAACAGTTTAAACAAAAATTGCCGCGTGATCATTATGAGTTTTTTATTCAAACGCGATTATCTTATACTATTGGTTCTTATTTTTTTGTTCATGCCGGCATTTATCCTAAACGTAATTTGTCGGATCAATATCCAGATGATTTATTATGGATTCGTGAAACTTTTACGCGAAGTAAACGAAATTATGGCAAAATTATTGTGCATGGACATACGATTAGTGACAAACCTGAATTATTGCCGAATCGAATTGGTATTGATACGGGGGCGTATATGAGCGGCATTTTAACTTGTTTAGTTTTAGAAGATTGTTATCAACGCATTTTACAAACGCAATAGTTTAATTTTAGTCATTTTAATTTTTTATTCATCGAGAAACACCATGAAATTATTATCATTATTGGAGCAAGCAGGTGTTAAGGAAAATGTCGAATGGGGCAGAAAATGGTATCGTCAGGGAGAGATTATTGTTGAAGAAAATTCACCCGGAACAGAAATGTTTTTAATTGCTCAAGGCAGTGTAAATATTTTTTTATCCATACAAATAACTTCAGAGCGTTTTGAGGATAAAGGTATTGCCAAATTAAATACCGGCGATTTTTTTGGCGAAATGGCTTTATTTAGTAATGAATTGCGTACTGCAACCGTTATTGCAGCAACTGATTGCGAAATTATTATGATTGATGGAGCTTCTTTATTGGAATTTATGGATTCTCATCCTGCAAAAGCTTATCCAATTATGCGTTTTTTATTTGAAACGATGATGGATAGAGTGCGTAATTTGAGTTTACGAGCAACGACTTTAATGAGTTTTTATTTGCGCGAACATAATGATAAAATAGTTGAATTAACTGAATAAAAATCAATCATAATAAACCTTATTCATTGTGAAAAATAAATTAACAAATAAGGTTTATTATCTCTCGTGCTATTAAAAAATCTGTCTAAAATTTAAGTGACAATTCGCCATAAAGACTACGTCCAGGTAATCCCGGCATTGAATTAAAACCATCACGCCCTGAAGCTGGATAATTAATTTTTTCATCGAATAAATTATCCAGATACAGAGAAATTTCAAATTTTTTCAAAAAATTCAATCCCAATAACGATTTTAATTGATAACGCGTATTTAAGCTTAATTGATGATAGCTATGTGAAGGAGGATTGAAATTTAATTTTGGATTTTTGGTTAAAGCTTGACTAAAAAAATTATCAAATACACTGAATTGCCATTCTGGAGTAATCGCATAACTTAAACCTATTTTAGCGATATGATTAGGAATAAAAGAAGTATTATTATTACCTAATTGATCCCAATTGGTTTGAAAAGTGTAAGAGCCTCTCCAAGATAATGCTTTAGTAAATTGCCCTTGACTCTCAAATTCTAATCCTTGATATTTCTGTGCTGAATGATTAAAGTATTGACAAGGTGGAAAATATTGACAATCTACGTTAATCGTTCTGGATTGCCGAGAGCGAAAAGCGGTTAAAGAAAATTGATAATCGCTATCATGATAAAAAATTTGCATATCAGCCGTTTCAATTTGTTCTGGTTTTAATTCTGCGCTGCCTCGAATGGGTAATGAGTTAATTTCTAATTCAAAAGCGGAAGGTGTGCGATAAGCTTGGCTATATAATAATTTAATGCCCCAATGTTTATCCCATTCATAAACTAACCCTAAGCGTCCGGTAAAACCATTATATTCTGCGGCATCTGGTTCATCTAAATGAGAAAAATGATGCCATTGTCCTCCGATAATCCATTTTAATTGATCAAAAATTGTCCAATTAATTTCTCCATATAAACTGGATTTTAAATAAGTATAAGAAGGTAATATCCCACCGGCAATTTGTTGGTTAATTCGACCGGTTTGCCATTCCACTAACCCACCGGCACGAATATTAACTTTTTTATTAAATAAATCGATAAAATGCGTTTGTTCAAATAATAAATTATTTTCCGATAAGCGCGTAAATACTGAAGATAAATTCGGCGGAATAGGCACATATTGTGCATCAGTTGATTGATTATAAGTTAAATGAGTTTGAATATTCCAATTAGGATTCACTTGAAAATCATAACCTAAATCGATAAATAATCGTTGAGGATGATAAACTTCACCTTTACTTGAAATAGCCGCCGCGCCCCAATGTTGATAATTAGCGTCTATAACAAAGCCATTAACGGTTAAATCTTTCCATTGTAATTGAATAGCAGAACTAATACTATTATCGCTTCGACGAAATTGGCTAGGATTAAATCCTGCGCGTTGGGCTTGAAATAACCAACCGTCGCTATTTGCATAACGTAAAGCAGTATTTATTGATAAATCTGAAGATTTCCAATAAAATTCTCCTTCGATTTGAGTGCTATTAAAACTACCATAACGCGTATGTAAATCGAAATGTTCTTGATTGGCATATTTTTTAGTAACGATATTAATGACACCAGTATAAGCATTCGTTCCGTATAAAACCGATCCCGGTCCGCGAATAATTTCGAGTTGTTCAATAAAATGAATCGGAAAATTGCGCAGTATAGATTCATTAACCCCTCCGAATCCGCTATCACGAAAAGGTCTGCCATTAATTAACATTAATACATGGTTATTGGAAGTGCCTAAAGCATCGCCTCGCATTGAAATACCACCCTGCATATAAACACTCGTCCCTAGCATATAAATACTAGTGATATGATTTAAAATTTCAAATAAATTATTTCCGCCATAACGTTCAATATCTTGCTGATTATAAACGCTGACAATTCCGGCTGAAGTACTGCGATTTTCTTTTTGTTTTGAAACGATTTCAACATCATCATCTTGTTGTAACCAGCGTAATTCCTCAAGTTGAGTATCATCAAAAGGTACTTTATAATCTGAAGAATCTTGAGCGTAGGTTAAAACAGTAACTGCAGTTAATATCAAACCAATTGATAATAAAATTGCATCGTTCATGATAGAAAACTCCTTTATTTAAAACGTATCAATAAATCATGTTATATATAAGGGTATAAAAAGCTAAAAAGTAAGAATATTTTTGTGAAAATTAGACAATTATTCTGTCAGTCATCAAATAGATTGTGATTAATTTTCGGATAAATGTAAAGGCGAATATCATAACAAATTTAGGCTTAATTGACTATCATCTGTTTATTTAAATAGCTGAAATTATAAAATGCCTATGGTATAACGCATTTGTAAAATAGCGGCAATCGCATCATAAACCGCAGTATTGTGATTATCATGCGAGGTAATATGTAAATCTTCAGCTTTTAAAACCTCGGTATTCGTTGCTAATCCTTGATGATAACGATCTTTTGCCACCTGTAAATTTTCGTTAGCCTGAACAATGGCTTGACGAGTGACTTTTAATCGCCGCTGAGTTTCTTGAATAGTTAACCAAGCTTGACGAATTTCAAAATGAATTAACGAAATTAAATTTTCTCTTTGTTCATTAAGAGCATTAGCTTGTTGTAATAAACTTTCTGCTTTGTGTTGAGTGCTACCATCAAATAATTTCCATTGTAAAGCTAAATTAACTAACCACATTCCTTGATAAGCTTGATAGCGATTTTCTTCAAATTTATAACCGCCATTTAATGAAATTTGGGGTAATAAACTGGCTTGTAAACTGCGAGCTTGTTCCGTTAGAGCTTGTAATTGTTGAGTTAATACAGTTAATTCAGGACGAGTTTCTAAAGCCTTATGATTTAATTCATTTAATCCGCCTTTAGGTAAAATTTGAGGCGGTAATTGTAATTCAACTTTTGTATTTAATGGGCGATTTAATAATTGATTATAATTAGCTTTAGCAATTTCTAAATGTGTAGAAAATTGCAATAATTGTTGTTCAGCATTCGCTTGTTCAACGCCGGCAGCTAATAAATCGTTTCGTGCGACTACTCCTTGTTCAAATAAATGTTGTACTTCTTGATAATGATTTTTTAAACTGTCTATATGTTTTTTGGCGACTATTACATGACCTTCAGTGCGTAATACGGTTAAAAAAATATCCGCAATTTGTTTTTTTAAAGTTAATCTAATCGTTAATTCATTTTGATAATTCGCATTTAAATTAGCTTGTGCTGCACGAATATTGCTATTAATTTGATCACTGCTATAAACCGGAATGGAAATCAGAGCTTGCGATTTAAAATAGCCGGATTGTGCCGTAGGAAATTGTGCATTTTGTCCGCCGGCAAATTGCGCTTTTGCCGCTGGATCAACACTTAATTGGGTATAACTACTGTCTATATTAATACTGGGTAAATTTTGCCCTTCAGCCGCATATAATTCTTGATCGGCGGCTTGTGTTTGTGCATTCGCCGCACGAATTGAATGATTGGCATTAAAAGCTTGATTCCAAGCTTGTTCTAAAGTTTCAGCTTGTGTAATATTGCTTAAAATACCGTTAATGATAAAAAAAATAAGGTTAAAAATATAACCTATAGAATTACGCTGCATTGAAGAATACTCCGAATAAAAAATAAATTTAATTTTTATGAATAAAGGTATAAAAAAGTTGCGAAAATTTATTGATTGGTTAGAATAAAACCAATTATTTAATTTAACGACTAAAATTATGAAACGATTATTGATTTTTTTGAGTGTGTTTTTAGGATTATCAGGTTTAGTAATAATCATTATATTATGGGTAATCGATAGACAACATTATGAAATAACGGATAATGCTTATTTAAAAGCGAATATTATTCTGTTGAGTCCAAAAGTCCAAGGTTATGTGAATCATCTATATATTACCGATAATCAATCGGTAAAAAAAGGACAATTATTATTAACCATTGAAGATCGTGATTATCAAGCAAAAGTTTTACAAGCTCAAGCAATGATTGAGGTTGAAATGGCTAATGCTCAACGATTAAAAATGATTAAATTAACCCAACAATCTAGTATTCAGGTCGCAAAAGCCAATATTACCGTTGCTGAGGCTAAATTAGAGCCTGTTACTAAAGATGTTCAACGATTTACCCAATTAATTGCGAATGGTTCTGCGCCGGTTCAAACTTTAGAAAATTTAACAGCACAATCAAAACAAGCACAAGCAGAATTAAATAGTCAACAATCCACTTTAACTGTACAACAACAACAATTATTGACTTTAGATTCAGAAATGATGGAAATTCAGGCGCGAATTAAAAATGCAAAAGCACAATTACAATTGGCGCAATTAGATTGGGAATATACGCAAATTCGTTCTCCTATTGATGGCATTATTGGAAATCGCGGGGTACAACTAGGACAATTTATTCGTCCCGGAATGGGATTAGCGTCTTTAGTGGCACATCAATCTTTATGGATAGAAGCTAATTTTAAAGAAACGCAATTAACTCATATGCAAATTGGTCAACCAGTCACGATTCATATTGATGCTTATCCTAATCAAGAATTTCACGGTAGAATTGAAAGCTTTTCTCCAGCTAGTGGTGCTGAATTTAGTTTATTACCTTCAGAAAATGCCACCGGTAATTTTACTAAAATTGTTAGACGCATTCCGGTTAAAATTACTTTTGCACCGAATAGTGATCTGCATTTATTAAAAGCTGGCTTTTCTGCTGAAGTCAAAGTGAAGGTAAAATAACAATGAATTCGATAAATTCTTCTGCTGAAAAAACATTAAAAATAACCGATTGGTTAGGTTTTTTTACCATGGCAATTGGTGTATTTATGGCAGTATTAGATATTCAAATTGTCGCCAGTTCCATTCAACAAATCCAAGCCGGTTTATCTGCAACACAAGATGAAATTGCGTGGGTACAAACTTCATATTTAGTCGCTGAAATTATTATTATTCCTTTATCAGGATGGTTAGCTAGAGTATTTTCAACGCGTTATTTATATGTTATTTCAGCCGGTGGATTTACGCTGGCGAGTATTGCTTGTGCAGCGGCATGGAATTTACCTTCAATGATTGTTTTTCGCTGTTTACAAGGCTTTTTAGGCGGGGCAATGATTCCGATTACATTTACGGTTATTTTTATTTTATTTCCACCTAGATTACAAGCCGCAATGGGAATCGTTTTAGGCTTAATTGTTACAATTGCGCCTACCGTTGGCCCGATTTTAGGCGGATATTTAACCGAAATGTTTAATTGGAAATTATTATTTTTAATTAATACCGTACCCGGATTAATTGTTTGTATTGCGGTATGGAATTTTGTCAATATTGATCAACCGAATTGGCATTTATTAGCCAAAATTGATTTTATTGGAATAGGCTTAATTACGGTATTTCTGGGATGTATGCAATTTGTTTTAGAAGAAGGAGTGCGTAAACAATGGTTTGAAGATGATTTAATTATACATTTAACGATTATTGCGGTGGTTTCTGGATTGATATTAATTATTTGGGAACTTACTATTGAACATCCGATTATTGATTTATGGGCATTTCGTAATTTTAATTTTGCAATTGGTTGTTGGTATAGTTTTGTATTAGGCGTGGGATTATATACCATTATTTATTTAACTCCTTTATATCTTTCGAGTATTAAAGGATTAAATAGTTTACAAATTGGTTTTTATTTAATGGTGGTAGGTGTTTTTCAATTATTATCGGCATTTATGGCGGGAATTTTAGAAAAATATTTAGATTTACGAGTGATGTTAAGTTTAGGATTTGGATTGTTTGCGACTTCCGCTTGGTTAAATGGACAATTAACCGCTGATTCAGGTTATTGGGAATTTTTTTTACCGCAAGCGATTCGAGGCAGCGCGATGATGATTTGTTTTATTCCCATTAATACTTTAACGTTGGGATTATTGCCTATAGAAGAAGTCAAAAATGCCAGCGGTTTATATAATTTAATGCGGAATTTAGGTGGCGCAATTGGATTAGCAATTGCCAATACTTTAATTACGAATGTGGATAAAGCTTATTACGCTCAATTACGCGAATCAATAACTGCAACTGATTATTATACTCAAATAATTATTGAGGGAATTGCTGATCGATTATCACAAACGACTTTAATCGATAGCCAGTTAGCCGCGATCAAATTATTAACCAATTTAACTTGGCGTGAAGCGGAAGTGATGACCTTTAATTATGTTTTTCAATTAATTGCTTTATTATTTTTTAGTTCACTACTGATTGCCCCTTGGTTGCGTAAAGTACAAAAATCGGAATCTCATGCTATGCTAGAGTGAAAAAATCAGTTGCAAATTTATTCACTGTTGTTATAATAACAAGCTGTTTACGGGTCATTAGCTCAGTCGGTAGAGCACCGCACTTTTAATGCGATGGTCCCGCGTTCGAATCGCGGATGACCCACCATAAATTCAAAAGCTTAGGTTAATTTAACCTAGGCTTTTTTTGTTAGTGCTTACCTAAAAACTCTTTGAAGCTAATGAGTCGGTTTTCTAATCGGAAGATAATCGTCTGTTAACGTCTTTAAGAATGCCACAATTGCCCATTCCTCCTGTTCAGTTAATTTTAAATCACCTAATTCGTCGATATTGACATTCTGTGTAATTTCCGGTTCAGGCCAACCTATTTTGCCAAAGCCTGCCGAAGTATTATCAGCAACTTTGCCTAATGTATCTCGGGTATTGTAAAAATGTACTATCTGTTTGAGCGTTTTAAATACGCCGTTATGCCCATATGGTGCAGTGAGCGCGATATTGCGTAAAGTCATCACTTTATGTTTACCTATTTCTAAACCTTGCCGGTCTTTCTCTGCAATATCTTCACGTCCACCTAAACCTAAATCCGCTTTAGGATTATTAGGAATTAATAGATTACGCGGTAATCCAATATTGTCATAACTAAAATCGGTAAATAACGGTGGCTGGATACTGCCATCTTTGAGAATGGTTGGTTTACTCGGATGACAGGCGGCACAATTTCCCTTTTTTTCATTTTCAAATAAAGCTAATCCTTGTTTTTCTAATTCAGTAAGCGGTACTTTTCCTGCTAAATAATAATCGTATTTAGAATTAAAGCGATTAAAAAATGAACTTTTTTCAAAAGCAGTAATAGCTAAAGCTAAATAATTATATCCTTGAGTTACTGCATTGGGAGTTTGTATATTTGCTGGAGCATTTTCATAATCAATGATATTGTCTAAATCGAATTGATAAATTTTTTTAAAAGCGGCAGTATATTTTTCTTTTAATCGAGTAACCACCGCCCATTGACTAAGCATTGCCATTTCATCAGGATTAAGAAAAGGCATTTGAGCTTGTTCTGTTAATTCCTTAGCTCGACCATTCCAAAATTGTCCACCGATATAAAGCTTTTCTTTTTTATCCCAATGAAACGGTGGGCTAAATGCAGCATATCCAACACTTGGTGCATTTAATGTTCCGAATTTCCCATCTATTGAGCCTTTAGAAACAAAAGTTTTATTGCGAATATTATCGGTATCGATAAATAAACCTAATTTTCTTTTACCTATTCCAGTCAAACTGTGACAAGTAGCACACGATTGATTGCGATTTAAAGATAAATTTTTATCTTGATATAAGGCTTTTCCTAATTCTATTTCATTTTTAGGCAAAAAATCAGCAGCGAAACTAAAAGTAGAAATACAAGGTAAAATGATTTGAGATAATTTAAGAAAATTATTCATAGAGAATGTCCGTATGACATAAAATAAGTCTCTATTTGTAAAACTAAAATAAATAGAGACTAGATTAGCAATTAGAAAATAAAACCTAAGCCTAAATTAAATTCATCGGCTTCCGGCGTAGCTTTTTTATTGCGGATATTACGGTAATCGGCTTTAATAACGACGTTAGGAATCGGTTTATAATTGACTCCGACTTGGTAAATTTCTTTGTCTTTAGTTAAATCATCACTGCGCCCATTAGGCACTTTAGCGAGGGTGTCATAATGCTCATAGCGAAAAAACGGTGCTAAATATTGGCTGGTGTCTCTAAAAAGCAAAGGTAAAATATCGTAGCCGGCTTCTGCATACCAACCAAAATTTTCTTCGCCAATGGTATCGTTTTTAGCCAGGCTGAGTTGGTCAGCATCGTCAATAAATCCCCACGCACCTAACGCGCGTAATTCCCAACCTTTATATTTCCATTGCGCATGACCTTCGTAAAGTTGGGTAAAAACATCGAGTTTTTTGCCGTTAAAAATTTGGTCTTGCCCCGATTCACCCAAGTAAGCTGAACCGCCCACGCTAAATCCCGGAATGGCATTAGGGGTGTAATCCACTCGTCCGACAAATCCAAAACTTTCCGCTTTAACTTGCGCACCGGATTGGCGACCATTACGAATGCCACTCGAGCTAAAGTTATTGGCATTCATGCCGTTGACCACATACGTTGTGTAAGTTAATTCGGGAGTGATTTGTCCAAATAAACCAATCCCCAATTCGCGCCAGGTTGATGGAATAATCGTGCGTTCAACTTCGGGGCGATTGTTGCCAAAATAAAATGGCGGCTCGTGAATGGTGTTGATAAAGCCCATTGGCATTAACACTAAGCCGGCACGAATATTGGCCATCGGATCAAGGAAAAAATCTAACGCGGCAAATTCAACCGAAACCGAACCACCTTTATCGGTGGTGCCGTGTTCAAACTCTAACTCACTGTTAAATAAAATATTATCGGTAAATTTATAACCCGCGTACAACACCATGCGATACATATCGGCACTGTCATTTTTCGTTCCTTTATCGCTGACTTTGCCACTATAGCTGGCTTCACCGTAACCACCTAACGACAAACCCTTACTTACACCATACACTTTCGACGCTGCGGGGCCTAAACCATACATACTTTTATATTTGGCTTCATCAGGAATCGACAAATTCGTGCGCAATTTTTCCACTTCTTGACTGAGAACGTCGGTTTTATGTTCTAACGTTTTAACTTCATCATTGGATTGGATTTTTACCGGAGTCGATGTCGTAGAAGGTTGCGTTTTAGCTTTTAATTCGTCAATTTGTTGTTGTTGTAGCTGAATAATTTTCCACATTTCATCCATTGTTTTAGGTTTTTCCAAGGCGAAGCTTGAGTGACTAAAACCAGTTAACAAACTGAATATTAAAGGATTTAAGAATTTTATGGAACGGTTCATGCGTAAATACAAGTTATTTTTAAAAGAGTGTACGCATTATAAACAACAATCATTCTTATTTGCAAATCATTCTTATTTACTAATAACGTCTTCCGGTTCGCCATTGATAGAATGTTACAATGATACTTATCCTTTATAAAGTCATGGTTTACGACATGTCATTATTATTACCGCCATTAAGTTTATATATTCATATTCCTTGGTGTTTACAAAAATGTCCTTATTGTGATTTTAATTCACATCTGATTAAAACGGAGTTTTCTGAAAAAAAATATATACAAACTGTATTAAATGATTTAGCTAATGATTGTCAGCAATTTCAAATTGATCGTCCGATTCAAACGATTTTTTTTGGCGGCGGAACACCAAGTTTATTTTCACCAGAATCGATAGCTTATTTAATCGAAGAAATCGCTAAAATGGTTAAAATAAATCCCAAAATAGAAATCACTTTAGAAGCAAATCCTGCAACAATTGATTATCATAAATTTGCTGAATTTAAAGTCGCTGGGATTAATCGGTTATCAATCGGGATACAAAGTTTTAATGATCATCAATTAACTCAAATTGGTCGAGTACATAATGCTGCTGAAGCTTTGAAAGCGATAGAAATCGCTAAACAAGTCAATTTTGCTCAATTAAATTTGGATTTGATGTTTGGATTGCCACAACAAACCTTAGCCGATTGTAGGAATGATTTATATTTTGCTTGTGGATTTCAACCTAATCATTTATCTTTTTATCAATTAACGATAGAGCCGAATACTTATTTTTATCGATTTCCACCGCAATTACCGCATGAGGAAATCATTTTTAAACAACAAGAAATGGGTCAACAATTATTAGCAGAATACGGTTATCAACAATATGAAGTGTCAGCTTATAGTCAATTAAATAGTCAATGTCAACATAATCTCAATTATTGGCAATTTGGCGATTATTTAGGCATTGGTGCCGGAGCTTCTGGGAAAATCAGTGTACAATTACCTAATCAAATTTATCGTACGATTAAGACTAAACATCCGCAAGCGTATATGAATCATCAGAATAAAACCCAAATAACAACTGTTGAAAAATCGGAATTGCCGTTGGAATTTTTAATGAATCAATTACGATTAAAAGCGGGCTTTTCTAGTCAACAATTTTATCAAAGAACCGGTTTAACTATTGATTATTTAGAACCGAATTTATCCAAAGTGATTGCAAAAGGGTTATTGATTCAACAACAACAGCATTATTATTGTTCTGAAAAAGGGTGGCAATTTATTGAAACCATTTTGGAACAGTTTACTTAAGCTATTTTCGATAGGTTTTCAAAACGTACTAAATTTGCGATAATATTACATTTTAATGAACAATAACCATTTTTATGTTAAATTATCAAAAAGATTTTATTGCCTATACGCTCAGTTGTGGTGTACTTAAATTTGGACAATTCCAATTAAAATCCGGACGACTCAGTCCTTATTTTTTCAATACTGGCTTATTTAATACCGGTGCAAAATTAGAACGTTTAGGTTATTTTTATGCACAGGCATTATTACATAGTGGATTGAAAATCGATATTTTATACGGACCGGCTTATAAAGGTATTCCTTTAGTCAGCGCGACTGCGATCGCCTATGCACGCATCACTGGCGAAGATATGCCCTATATTTTTAATCGTAAAGAAGTTAAAGATCATGGAGAAGGCGGATTATTTATCGGTTCACCCTTACAAGGACGGGCATTAATTTTGGATGATGTGATTACCGCTGGAACTTCGATTCGGGAGTCGTTACAACTGATTCAAACTTCTCAAGCTACCGCAGTGGGTGTGTTATTAGCGTTAGATCGCCAAGAAAAAGGTTTATCCTTGTTATCAGCAACTCAAGAAGTGACACAACAATTAGGCTTGCCTGTATATAGCATTATTTCATTAACCCAAATTGTTGAGTTTTTACAAACACATCCTGATTTTACCGCCGAACTCAAAATGATTGAAACTTATCAACGAGAATACGGAATTTAGCTGATTTTATAACGAATAAACGGCTAATAAAATTGATTTTAACTCAACAGTTTTGGATATTTGGTCTACAATGTAGCCCATTACAGTTATTACTTTCTGATTAATTACACTAGCGTCAGCGAAAAAGGCTTACCATGAGGAATTTGGAATTTAAAGAACAGCTGCATGAATATACGCAGTGGCGTGAACAACTGATGCGTTCTATAGAAATGTATCGGGAGTGGCGGCGGCGTTACGGCATGAGCGACCTTCATAGCACTGACACCATTTTAAATATTCTCAGTGGATTGGAAAACGACAGAATTACATTGGCATTTGCCGCTGAATTTTCTCGAGGAAAAACGGAGTTAATCAACGCCTTGTTTTTTGCTGAAACAGGTGTGCGTTTATTACCTTCTTCGCCCGGGCGCACTACGATGTGTCCTACAGAGATTTTCTACGATAAAAATGGCGGGAGTTATATTCGGGTTTTGAGTATAGAAACTCGTTTAGAAGAGGACTCTCTGATTGAATATAAACAACGTCCTGAAGCGTGGAAGCATATCCCTTTGGATTGTGATTCGCCGTCGCAAATGCAGGAAGCTTTTAAGCAGTTAATCGCGACTAAAGTCGTGCCTAGAGAAATTGCCGATAAATTGGGATTGTGGAATGAACAAGAAGCCGCTGAACAAGGAATGGCGAATGCCACAACAGTCGAAATTCCTTATTGGCGACATGCGTTAATTAGCTTTCCGCATCCGTTATTGATGGAAGGCTTGTGTATTTTGGACACGCCCGGATTGAATGCATTGGGAACTGAACCGGAATTAACTTTAAGCATGTTACCGAGTGCGCAGGCGATTATTTTCGTACTTGCCGCTGATACAGGTGTGACCAAAAGCGATTTGGAAATGTGGCGCAATCATATCTGTAGTGCGCGCAATAATCGCCAAGGATTGGCGGTGGTGATGAATAAAATTGATGCAATGTGGGAAGATTTAGCCGGTGAAAATGGCTATGAAACATCGATTAAAAAACAAATTGTCACTTCAGCAATGACTTTGAAGTTAGATGAAAAATTAATTTTTCCCGTATCAGCAAAACAAGCTTTATTAGCGAAAATTAATGACAATAAAGAATTGTTTATTAAAAGTCGTTTATCTGCTTTAGAAAATTATTTATCGGATGATATTCTAAAACAACGGCGACGTATTTTAATGGAAACAGTGATTCGTGAAATTGGCTTTTTAGTCACTGAATCGCTAAATTTAACCGAAGCTAAATTATCCAATGCCGCCAAGCAATTGGAAGAATTTATGAAAATCGATTTTGAAAATAAAGACATGACCGGTAAATTAATGTCTGAAACGCGAGATCGACAAAAAGCATATGCCGCTAATGTAGAAAATTTCCAAGCCAGTCGGCGCGTATTTGCGGTGCAAGCAAAAATTTTAATTGATTCTTTTTCTAAAGAAAAAATTGATGTGATTGTCAAAGAAACTCGTGAAGATATGAGTAAAAGTTTGACTACATATGGCATGAAAAAGAATATTCGGAAATTGTTTGATCAATTACGCGATTTATTACAAGATTCGATTGATATTACCAATGAAACTCGTCGTTTAATTAAAGCCATTCATAAAAAATTCCAAGATGAATATGGTTTTAAAGAAATTGAACCGCAATTATTTTCCATTAAACAATATCAAGATGAACTCGAAGCGATTTTTGCTGAAGGTGAGGCATTTCGTACTAGTACCAGAACCACAATGACTGAACAAAGTATTGTTGTGAGTAAATTATATAGTACCTTAATTGTTAAAGCTCGCAATGTATTAAAACAAGCTCATAAAGATGCTTTAACTTGGAGTAATGGTGTTTTAACTCCGTTAATGCACCAAATTAAAGATCATAAAAAACAGATCGAAAGTCGTTTAATGATGTTGAAAAAAATTAATGAATCTAAAGGCAGTGTAGTGGAAAATATTGCGCATTTAAAAGCTGAATTAGAACCTTTAAAACAACAACGAAAAGAATTGGTATTTATCATGAAAGAAATGCAATTGGATGAATATCAACAATTATTGAAAAAAGAACATCGTTAATTTCGTTTTTGGAGTACATTAATCAATGTACTCCAAATGTTAATCAAAAATGAATTATCGAATTTTTAATTTCTATTCATTAGTTAGAGTTGACCATTCTGCTTTTAACTGCGCATGATTTAAGGCTAACCATTGTAAAGCAATAATCGGAATCGCAGATTCAATTCGCCCTTGCATTAATAATTCCCAAGCTTGATTAACCGTGACGGTAGTGACTTTAATATCTTCATTTTCTTCAGCTAAACCATAAATCCCGCCGACATTTCGGCTGTCAATTTTGCCACAAAATAAACTTAAACGTTCCGAAGCTCCTCCCGGAGATGTATAAAATTCGCAAATCAATTTTAATTGTTGAATATCACAATTAGCTTCTTCTTTAGCTTCACGATAAGCCACTTCTTCAGCAGTTTCGCCGAATTCAATTCCTCCGGCAACAATTTCTAATAACCACGCATTACGTTGATGTAACATCGCGCCCACTCGGAATTGTTCGATTAATACAATTCGATCTAAATCAGGATCATAAAGCAAAACGGCAACACAATTATTTCGGCGAAATAATTCTCTAGTTACCGGTTCACTCCAACCACCTTTAAATAAAGTATGGCGAAATTGATAAGTTTCTAATTTAAAAAAACCGTTATAGGCAATTTGTTGATTTAAAATTTCAAAAGCTTGATTCATTGTTGATAACTCACTTGATAAATAACGCCTAATTTATCATCACTGATCAGTAATTTGCCATTGGGTAATAGCAAAATATCTACCGGACGACCTAAAACTTGTCCCTCTTTAGTTAACCAACCCTCAATAAAAACTTGTTGATGAATGGGTTGTTGATTTTTGAATTGAATTAAATCAATTCGATAACCATCAGGTTGAGAACGATTCCAAGAACCATGTAATGCAACAAACAATTGTTGTTGATAAGCAGCGGGAAATAATTGTCCTTGATAAAATCGAATCCCTAAAGGCGCATTATGCGCTTTAAAAGACCATACCGGCGCGACAAAAGTTTGACAGGTTTGTTTATGTCCAAATTCGGGATCAGCAATCGTTCCATTATGACAATAAGGATAACCAAAATGCTCGCCTTTTTTCTGCCAATGATTTAATTCATCAGCGGGAATATCATCACCTAATTCATCACGTCCATTTTCGGTAAAAAATAATTGTTGCGTTTGTGGTTGCCAATCAAAACCGACCGTATTACGAATCCCCCGCGCTAAAATTTCAAATTCACTTCCATCCGGATTTAAGCGAAATAACGAGGTATAAATCTCGGCTTTAGATTCACAACTATTACAAGGCGCACCTACGGCTGAATATAATTTTTGATCTGCTCCAAAACGTAAATATTTCCACCCATGATGACTATCTGAAGGTAATTGATTAAAAATAACCACCGGTTTTGGAGGATGATCGAGTTGTTTAGCAATTTGATCAAAACGAATAATTCGATGCGGTTGTGCAACATATAAATTACCGTCTTTATAAGCCACGCCATTTGGCATATATAAATCACTGGCAATTGTCCATTTTTTATCGGCAATTCCATCGCCATTTTGATCTTGTACGGCATAAACTTTACCTTCTTGGCGCGTTCCTATATAAATAATTCCTTCGTCACCTAAAGCTAATGAACGAGCATTAGTTAATTGATCTGCAAAGATTGAAATTGAAAAACCTTTAGGTAAATGCAATTTCGATAAAACTTCAGGATATTGATAAATCTCTGCCGCGTTTATTGGATTGACTATAAGGATATTTAATCCGATTAAGCCGGTTAAAATTAATTTAAAAAACTGAGAAATTTGCATTATTTTTCCTTATTCATTTTAAAACTAAATGATTACCGATTAAATATAACTAGAAATACTTAAATTATCAGATATTCCTATTTTGAAATCTTCCCCAACCCGCCTTTACAAAAGGAGGCTAGGGGGATTTTACAATACCTGACAATTTTCGATTAATTACTTACCATTTTGAGATAAGATTCAGTAGATTTAAAGTGTTAAAATAAACTAAGAGCGTTATTAATTCAAAAATCGATCAATTATTTTGGAAAAACTGATGTTACATAGTGAAAAAGTGCCGGATGAATGCGCAGGGATGCGTTTGGATCAAGTATTAGCCCAACTTTTTAGTGATTATTCGCGCAGCAAATTACAAACTTGGATTAAAGCTGGACAAGTGTTGGTCAACGGCGATATTTTACGCGGACGCGACAAAGTTTTCGGCGGAGAAGTCATTGAATTACAAGCAGAAGCTGAACCGGTTTTAGAATCTTTACCCCAAGCTATGCCATTGGATATTGTTTTTGAAGATGGTTCAATATTAATTATTCATAAACCCGCAGGATTAGTGGTTCATCCCGGCGCAGGTAATTCCAGCGGCACTTTACAAAATGGTTTATTACATTATTGCCCAAAACTCAATACCTTACCTAGAGCCGGAATTATCCATCGTTTAGATAAAGATACCAGCGGTTTGTTAATGATTGCCAAAACCTTAACCGCGCATCACCGTTTGACAGAACAATTACAACAACGTGAAATTACTCGCGAATATTTGGCAATTGTACGCGGCTGGATGACTGCCGGTGGTAAAATTGATTTGCCGATTGGGCGGCATCCACAAGATCGATTGCGTTATTGTGTGCGAGAAGATGGACGCGAATCGGTGACTCATTATCGAGTTGAACAACGATTTTCTCAGCATAGTTTAATTCGTTTACGTTTAGAAACCGGTCGTACGCATCAAATTCGGGTGCATTTAGCACATATTCGCTATCCGATTGTTGGTGACAGTTTATATGGTGGAGCTTTTCAATTACCCGCGCATTGTAGCGATGTTTTGGCGCAACAATTACGCCAATTTAAACGTCAGGCATTACATGCGACTAAATTAGGATTACATCATCCACGTTCAGGAAAATATCACGAATGGCAACGTCCAATGCCTGCGGATATGCAGCAATTAGTTCAAGTTTTATCTGAGAATGTTCATGAAAATTAATTATTTAACCCCAAATTGGTCAGCTCCCAAAAACATTCATGCGTTGATGACTTTACGTTACGATGGCTATAGTCAAGGACTATTTTCTGGCTTAAATTTAGCCGCTCATGTAGAAGATGATTTGCAAACTGTTGAACAAAATCGACAATTATTAGTTCAGCAACTTTCACTGCCTAGTGAACCGGTATGGTTGAATCAAAGCCATAGCACTCGCGTGATTGTCGCCAATACCAATACGCTTGATCGAAATGCCGATGCGAGTTTTACCACTCAAAGCGGAGTCGTTTGTGCGGTATTAACCGCTGATTGTTTGCCGCTTTTAATTTGTACTGAAGACGGTGAACAAGTCGCGGCGATTCATGCAGGTTGGCGCGGATTATTAGACGGCATCATTACGGAAACTGTTAAAGCTTTGCAAACTCAGCGATTATTGGTTTGGTTAGGCGCGGCAATTGCTAAAGAATGTTTTATCGTTGGCGATGAAGTAAGAGACGCATTTATTCAACGTTATCCAAATTTTGCCGCTGGATTTCAACCGATCATTAAAAATAATCAACAACAATGGTTAGCGGATATTTATCAATTATCGCGCATTGAATTACGCGAATTAGGCGTAGAAAATATTAGCGGTGGTGAATATTGTACGGTTTGTGATCAACAACGGTTTTATTCTTTTCGACGCGATCAAATCACTGGACGAATGGCAAGTTTAATTTGGAAAGCCTAATCAATGAATTTATTAATATGGATTATTATTTTTACAGCTATTGGTGGTATTTTAAGTATTTTGGCGGCAAGTGTTTTTTTATTATTACCCGATTCTAAACGCCATGCTTTATTACCGCATGGAATTAGTTTAGCGACTGGAGCGTTATTAACGGTGGCTTTTGGGGGATTAATTCCAGAAGCATTTGCTCAAGTAAAGGTAGAGCAATTTCATCAATTATCCGCGACGATTTTGCTGGGTATTTTAATTTTTTTCATGTTAGAAAAATTATTAATTTGGCGACATTATCATGTTAGTGATGAAGAAACTTATTCTCAAACGCATTCCCATTTACATTATCATGGACAACATTCGGCGGGAACTTTAATTTTAATTGGCGACGCAATTCACAATTTTGTCGATGGAATATTAATTGCGGCTGCTTTTTTAACCGATTTGCATTTGGGAATTGTCACCAGTTTAGCGGTTGCAACCCATGAAATTCCGCAAGAGGTCGGGGATTTTGCGATTTTATTACAAAGTGGTTATGCTAAAAAGCAGGCATTAATTTTTAATATGTTATCTAGTTTAACTACTGTGATTGGCGGCATATTAGCTTATTACAGTTTAAATTATTTACATTCACATTTAGCCTATATTTTAGCCTTAGCCGCTTCGAGTTTTATTTATATTGCGGTGGCGGATTTAATTCCGGCGTTACATCAAAATACTGATCTTAAAACCTCGATTCAACAAATGCTATGGATATTAACTGGCGTATTATTAATCGGTAGTTTGGAATTATTTGCGCATTAATCGATAATTTTTTTAAGTAAAAATTGTTTATACTGGAATTCCGATTAAACGTCTTTATGAAAGAAAAAGAAATTTACTTATTTTGGAAGAACAATTAAAAAGTAGAGGAATTTATGTTAGCTCATGATTATAGCGTAGTATGTTTGTAATAAGATTTAGATTGAATTAAAATATTATTTTTTGAAAATAGTATTACTAAATTAGATAAGTAATTAATCGAAAATTATCGGATATTGTAAAATCCCTACCCCATTTAAAAAATGGGGAATTCCAGAGGATTTCAAAATAGGAATATTTGATAACTTATGTATTTCTACTTAAGAAATTTAAATTTCTGCTTAATTATTTCAGCGCGAATCGCATGATTAATAATGGGTTTAGGATAAGCGCAGTGATAATATTTTTTATCCCATTGATGAATGATTTTGATTGGAAATGTTTTGAGTTCAGGTAGCCATTGATAAATATAATCACCATTTGGATCAAATTTTTGTTGCTGTAACCAAGGATTAAAAATCCGAAAATAAGGTTGTGCATCACAGCCAGTCGAAGCTGCCCATTGCCAATTGCCATTATTTAAACAAGGATCATAATCGGTTAACTGTTGAGCAAAATAACGTTCACCCCAATGCCAATCTATATGTAAATCTTTAACCAAAAAAGAAGCGACAATCATTCGCACTCGATTGTGCATAAAACCGGTTTGATTTAATTGTCGCATTCCTGCATCAACAATCGGAAATCCAGTACGTCCCTCACACCAAGCTGAAAAATAAGTTTTATTATTTTCCCAAAGTAAAGCATCATATTTACGATTAAATGATCCTCGAAATACATATGGATAATGATAAGCTAAATGGGTTAAAAAATCTCGCCAATAAAGTTGGCGAATTAACGGATGATCAAAACCTAATTGATTAATAATAGCATAATAAGCTTCACGAATTGAACAAGTGCCAAATTTTAAATGCGCAGATAAATGACTGGTTTTATCTACACTAGGAAAATCTCGTTGAATAGCATAATCAATACAAAATGATAAACGATTTAATTCAATTAATGCTTGAGTACGTCCAGCAGGAATGCGAATCGCAATTTTAATCGGTAATTGTGATAATTCAAAACCGCTATCAATATTCAAAAATCGTGAATTGATTAAAGCTAAAGGTCGTGGAAAATTAATCGCTAAAGTTCGAGTATGTTGATAAAAAGCGGTAAATACTTTATAAGGATTGCCATCCGCTTTTAATCCCTGTTCAGGTTCATTTAATAACGCATCAGCGATAATATGGCAATCAATATTTAATGCTTGACAACATTGTTGAATCGCAGCATCGCGTTGCCGACTAAATGGCGTATAATCACGATTAAAAAACACCGCTTGAATCTGATATTGTTGAACTAATTGTTGAATGACATTTACAGGATTAGCATAAAATATTGCTAATTCAGTTTGCCATTTTTTTAATTGTTGTTGTAAATCAATTAGCGAATTTAGCATAAACGCTAAACCGAATTGACTTTGATAAGCATGGGGTTTAATTTGCGCAGGATCAGCAATAAAACAAGGAATGACTTCTTGTGAAGCATTAACCGCAGTATTTAATCCCAAATTATCTTCTAGGCGATAATCTCGGCGAAAAATAAAAACAGAACGTTGATACATAAATGAGTTTAAATTTAATTATTTTTTCACCGAAATTAATTGCTGTTGCAAATAATCATATAAAGGTAATTCGGAATTAGAATGTTGATAAAGAAGAATTAATAATTTCTCTAAACGTTGAGGAAATCCAACAGCAATATAATGTAATAATTTTTGATAAACCGAGTCAGTAAATTCAAGAATGCCTGAATCGGTTGGACGAGTTAAATTATCAATACTCACTTCAAAATCAATTTCACATACTAAAGCTAATGCCCACTCAAAAGCCTGCGGGGTAATTTCACAATTAAAAAATAATTGTTGTTGCGCCGGTGTACGACCATCCGGCGCGTACCAATATCCATAATCTGGCAATTGTCGCCGTTTATTACCCGCTTCACACCAATGCGCTAATTCATGTAAAGCACTGCGAAAATAATCGTGCGTAAATTGAATTTGCGCGGGTTGATGATTAGTAGCCGGTAAATAAAAAGGTTCTGTAAAACCACCGATTAAAATCGTATGATAAGCGTTTAAAAATCGGTGATTGACAAAATCGACAAATGGATTTAATTGCCACATATAAAACTGAGAATTATTTTAATTGTTTTAATTTTTGGCTGGCTAGTTTTGCAGAGCTGGTTTTTGGATAATAAGCGACTAAATATTGTAAATATTCTTTAGCTTTACTTTTTTGATGAATAGTCATTAATACCGAGCCTAATTTATATAAAGATTCAGGAATTTTTTCACTATTAGGATAACGTTGGGTTAATTGATCAAAGGCTTTTAATGCAGCAACTTTATCGCCTTTTCTTAATAATCCTTCAGCAATCCAAAATTGCGCATTATCCGCATAACTGCTTTTGGGCGATGATTTTAATAAGGCTTGAAATTCACCCGTAGCGCGATTAATGCCACCTTGTTTAAAAGCAGCTAAGGCGGCTTGATAACGTGTTTTATCATCACCGATCACAGGCGTGAGTTTTTTCAATTCAGGAATAATTGCCGGAGATTTTTTGACCTCAGCCGCAACGATTGCTTTTTTGGATAATTTAGTTAATTTTTTGGTCAATTCGGCATTAGTCGCTTTTAAATTATTTAATGCCGCGGTTTGGGTTTTTAATTTACGTTTCAAATAAGAAATATCTTTTTTTAATTTACTCACATCGCTCGCATTCGCACAATTGGTGACGTTACAGTTTGTGCTTGTTGCAGCCGCAGGTGGCGTGGTGGTTGTCGTAGGAGCAACCGGTTCAGCAGAGCTTGAAACCGGAACGATAGTTGGTGTCGTAGTAGGAGTGGTTTCAGCATAGGCTGAACTGACAACTAACAGGGTTATCAATGCCAAAAAATAAGTTGTTTTCATAATCAAAGACTCTAGGTGAATAAAAAATTAAATTTGCAGAACGTCAATCACGTTTACTAAGTTTATTTTAACCTAAAAAGTTCGTTTTTAATGATTGAAAATGATTAATCCCAATTCGTTGCTATTTTTGAATGGCAATTAAACAAAATTAGCTAAAATAACAAATTTTCAACGGATCAAAACATGAATACGGTATTAACAACGATTGATCGTCCGGCTACTATGCAACATCGCTATTCCATTATATGGCTACATGGTTTAGGAGCAGATGGTCATGATTTTGAGTCGATTGTGCCGGAGCTTGCTTTACAAGCTGATGATTATATTAGATTTATTTTTCCGAACGCGCCTATTCAAGCGGTGACAATTAATGGTGGAATGCGTATGCGATCTTGGTATGATATTTTGGAAAGATCATTAGTCCGGCGTGTAGATGAGGTGGGCATTCAACGTTCTGTGGCAGCGATTGAAACTTTAATTGATCAACAAATTCAACAAGGTATTCCTTCGACTGCCATTATTATAGCCGGTTTTTCGCAAGGGGGATTGATTGCTTTAGAAGCCGGTTTACGTTATCCGCATCGTTTAGCGGGAGTGATTGCGTTATCCACTTATTTACCAACGATAGAAACTTTAAAAACCGCAGCAGCTATTGAAAATCAATCACTGCCTATTTTTATGGCTCACGGTACTTTTGATTCGGTGGTGAATTGGTCAGCAGGAAAAATGGCGTACACCGCATTAACGCAACTAGGTTATCGGGTTCAATGGCAGGATTATGCTATGGATCACGCAGTGTGTATTGACGAGGTGAATGATATTGCTGATTTTATCAATGCCATTTTTCCAATTTGAAACATTGTTTACAAAATATAGTAGGGTGACGATTAATTTAATATTGATATTTAATTTTTAATAATATCGAAACGATACTATAAAACGAAAGCTATTTTTAAGCAACTAATATCGATTCGATATAGATTAAAATCAAGATGCAGACACCTTAGAGACGTAGTTTCGCATGTCTCTAAGGTCATAAAAGAGGGTGATTTATTTTACTGAGGGTTTGGTTTGGCAATCGACTGATTCGGGTTGGGGGTCGCCGCGTTGGAGCTGGGGGTTGCACCGGAGTTTGTCGCCGTAGCAGGTTTTTCGCTAGGTGGATTCGTTGGTACAGTCGCCGTATTCGACTGGACTGGGGCAGTGGAGTTGTTGTTAGTTGAGGGGGGGGAAGCACTGGTAGTAGGTGCTACCTGTGGTAAAGAAAGGATCACTTCTCTAGGTTCAACTTTTTCACTATCTAAGGTGGTGGCTTTAGCCATTTGCTTTCGCGCTTCCTCAATTTTATGTTCGTCGGAAGGAATAATTGTTAGCGTATGTTCGTCAACTTTTGCCCCTTTACAAGCAGATTGTTGATAAATGTACTGTCCCTCAACTTTGCCGGGGCATTTATAAACTTTCGCCTGCACAGTAGAGGTCATAAGCAATAAGATTAAAAAGTTAAAAACTCGTTGTTTCATTTCAAAGCTCCTAAATATTAAGCCGATTCAAATTCATTTTAGATCAAATTATAAACGAACGCTAATCTAAAGTATAATTTATGTTATGATTAGATTGTCAATGGTTTATTAATTTATCCACAAAGAATATCATTAAAAAATAGGTTTAACTTATTTTGATAAATCACCCATTTTTTGATTTAAAAGATAATTATTTTTATATCAAAAAGGTTAATCATTAAACATAAATTAAAAAACCTTGCAGAATAAATTTATTCAGAATAAATGTTTAATAAAAATATTGAGTTATTAATGCAAAAAATAAAAGTCTTATTCGTTTGTATGGGAAATATTTGTCGTTCACCCACCGCAGAAGGTGTATTTGCCCAACTTCTTAAACAACGTCATTTAACCCATTATTTTGAAATTGATTCAGCGGGTACTCATGCTTATCATTTAAATGAAGCCCCTGATCCTAGAGCGCAAAAAGCAGCTCGAAAACGAGGAATTAATTTAGCTTTATTACGCGCTAGACAAGTTTCATTAGCCGATTTTATTGAGTTTGATTATTTATTGGTAATGGATCAAGAAAATTATGAAGCTTTAGAACGTTTATGTCCAACTTCTTATCAATCTAAAGTGCATTATTTAATGGATTACGCGCCGCAATTTCATACTCGAGAAGTTCCCGATCCTTATTACGGTGGTGAACAAGGATTTGAGCGCGTATTAAATTATATTGAAGCCGCTACTCAAGGGTTTTTACAAGCATTGGAATCGATTGGTAGATTAGAAAAATCATTTTAATTCTAGGATCAATCAATTATTGTCAACAAGGCAATAAAACGGTAAAAATCGTACATCCGGTTTGACTATTGACTACAATTTGTCCCCGATGTTTATCGATAATTTTTTTGACAATATGCAATCCTAAACCGCTGCCTTCGCCCATAGGTTTAGTGGTAAAAAAAGCGTCGAAAATTTTATCAAGATGTTCCGCTTGAATACCGATACCGTTATCTTCAAATTTTACCGTAATAAATTCTGAATTATATTCCGTGCTAATAGTTAAAACGCCTTTATAATTCATCGCTTGTAAGGCGTTATGAATTAAATTTGTCCATACTTGATTTAATTCATCAGGATAACATTCAATTTGTGGTAAATTCTGAGCATATTGTCGAATCAATTGAACGCCTTGTTTTAATTGATTCGTATATAAAGTTAAAATATTTTCAATCCCTTGAGTTAAATCATATGGGATTTTTTCACCAAAATGATTTTGATAACTATAAGCTTTTAAAGCAAAAACAATTTTTGAAGTTCTATCAGTCGCAATACTGATCGTTTTTGCACTTTTATTTAATTCAGATAAGCGATATAAAACGTCTAATAAAGCTAAACCTTGTGGCTGTTTTAATAATTCAATCACTTGGTCTAAAGGTTGATAAAGACCAATATCGACTAACGTATCAGCAATGGTATCTGCATCCTGAATTTGAGTGCGTAATTGATAAACCAATTGTTTGCGTTTTTGGCGCAATTCTTTCACCGATAACAGCGTATTTTGATTATTAAAAGATTGTATTAATAATTCAACAAATTTTTCGTTTTCACTTAAGGATAAATTATGAAACAATTTGGGTAATTGACAAAAATATTGCGCCAAAAATTTTTGAATTAAATGAGCTGATGAACCAATTGCCGCTAATGGGGTATTTAATTCATGAGCAATACCGGCAACTAAATTGCCTAAAGCTGCCATTTTTTCCGCTTGTGCTAAACTCGCCTCAGTTTTTTGTACTAAAACCAGTGCTTCTTCAGCGCAATTTTTTTGCGTAACTAATTCAATAGTACGTTCATTGACCCGTTGTTCTAATTGTTGATGACCGCGTTGAATTTCATCAGCCATATGATTAAAAGTACGCGCTAATAAGCCGAATTCATCGCGGGAATGTATAGGAATTCGTTGAGCTAAATCGCCCTTAGAAATTTTATCGGTGATGACAATTAATTCTCTAATTGGTTTAATGACGGAATAACCAATTAATACCTCAAAAGCGGATGCTGAAATAATAAATAAAACTAAAATCCATTTTAAATACCAGCGAATTTTAATTAAAGGTGCCATGGCTTCATCAATGTCCATTTTAACCACCATTCCCCAGCGTAAACTGGGTAAATAGTGCCAAGCGGCAATTACCGGACGATTCGCATAATCGTTGACAAATCCATATCCACGCTCGCCATTTAAGGCTTTCAACATCACTTTTGCAGTTTTTTGTTGCTCAACTTGATAACGAAACGCAGCGTTAGGCACATGTTTTAAAGGGGCGGTATAAATCGTTTTTCCTTGAGCATGATAAGCAACTACCGTTTCCCCCGTATTTCCTAATCCAGTTCGGTCTGTAATCACCGGTTGATAACTATTGGAATCGAATTGAAGAGCTAAAACGCCTATGGGTAACCCCTCTTTTAATAACGGGGTTAAAGTAAAAGCAGCGGGTTGATTATTTGAAGGTTGATAACGTTCAAAAGTAGAAAATTCAGTGGTTAAAAAATCTAAAGTTTGGTGAAATGCAGCGGTTAAAGCCGTATGATGAAATTTCTGATTTAAATTTTCGCCTAAATCATTTTCTTTTAACAAGGAAAAAATAATATCTCCGTTAGGATTAATAATTAATATATCATAATAAGTTAAATGATTAGTTAATCTTTTGACTATTTTTTCGGTTTTGAGATAAGCTTTTTGATATTGTGCAGAAGATAAACCAAAACGATAAGCTTGTTGTAATGCTTCAAACTCGATGGTCATTTCGTTAGAATAACTTAATAAGCGTAAATCGGTTCGACTTTCGTTAACATAATTTTCGATTTGATCTGCTTTTTTATCCGCAATTGAGGTTAAATTATTTAAAATAGTGCTGGTTAATTCGGTTTGAATATAATGTAAACTGATCCAAACAATGCCAGTTAATGGCAATAGAGAGACCAATAAAAATCCAAATAATAATCGGCGTATTAAAGAATGACGTGTCAATAGTGATTTGATCATTTTTGATGGTTAATCAAGGTAGTTAATAATTTGTGCCAATCATTTTGATGACGATACCCAGGAAAAGGTTCTGGACGTAATGGATATTGTGAACTATAAACAATTTTAATTTGTCGATTGGGTTGGATTTGAGCAATTCTTAACATTTTCCAAGTATGGCGAGTTTTTCGATCAATCGATACAATCCCAGAAGGCGCATGATAACTTTGTCTTAATATTGTAATATTCACTTGATCTGGCGAAATAGATTTTGCTTCATTAACCGCTTGCGCCCATAAATAAACGTCAAAATAAGCCGCTTCAATTGGATCAGAAGTGACGCGATAACGACCAAATTGTTTACGATAACGATCAACAAATTGGCGATTTTCTATATTAGCTAAAGATTGAAAATAAGACCATGCTAAATAATGATTTTTAATCAGCGTTAATTGTGGATGATAAATTTCCTGTTCGGTTAAATTAAATGAAAATACTGGCGTAGCAGATTGTGAAGATCGCGCTAAAGCTTGAAAAAAAACTAAGTTTTGATTTCCAGCGATCGTATTCATAATAATATCCGGTTTTAATTGTTCTATTTCATTCATAATTTGATTAATATTTTGCTCAGATGAAGCAATATATCGTTCTGCTAATAATTGTCCATTCGTAATACGAATAAAATCGTTAATAATTTGATTGGCTGTATGCGGAAATATATAATCTGAACCAATTAAATAAACTCGTTTACCAAATTTATTTAATGCCCACCGTGCCGCCGGAATAATTAATTGATTAGGCACTGAACCGGTATAAATAATATTTGGCGATTGTTCCAAGCCTTCATATCGTAATGGATAAAACAATAAATGCTGATGAGCCTCAACAACGGTTTTTACCGCGCGTCGCGCTCGAGAACTCCAACAACCAAATATTACACTGACTTTTTCTTCACTAATTAATCGTTCTGCTTGTTGAGCAAATACGATAGATTTTGATTGACCATCAGCGACAATTAATTGCAATGGACGATTTAATACACCGCCTTGCGCATTAATTTCATTAACCGCTAAAGTGACGGCATCGACCAAAGGACGTTCGATAGTTGCCATAGAGCCGGTTAATGAATGCAATACGCCGATTTTAATCGGTTCTTGATGGTTAGTTGTCATCGCACGCCATACTAAGAATCCTAATAAAATCATAATGATACATAAATGTAAAAAAATTTTAATCCGCATTTAGGTTTTATTGAGGTTGACGTTTACGAATGTTTTTGATTTAAAAATAAAGATTCACAAAATGATTTTTGTAGATAAAATCAAAGATACCCTTGTGAATTTTCGATGCAATTCATTTTGTAGCTTACTAACAAATAACAAACTTGACAATTTTTTGCTGTCAAATGATAATCATTCTTAATTAAACAAAGGAGTCAATTCATGTATATTTGTGTATGTAATGCGGTGACTGATGGACAATTACGCGCAGCCATTAAGAATGGCGTTTGTACACGACGACAATTAACGCATTGTTTTGGTGTGGGTAAAGATTGTGGTAAATGTAATCCAGATATTAAAGCATTATTAAAACAATCAGCGCAAAATTCATTAACGTATTCTGTGGCTATGACTGGAAATTAAAGGTAAAAATGATGAAAATCGATGCAAAAGTGATAGATTATTTAAATAAAGCATTAGAAAATGAATTAACCGCGATTAATCAATATTTTCTTCATGCGCGAATGTATAAAAATTGGGGATTTGATAAACTGAATCAAAAAGAATATCATGAATCGATTGATGAAATGAAACATGCAGATCAGTTGATTGAACGTATTTTATTTTTGGAAGGATTGCCGAATGTACAAAATATTGGCAGAATTCTAATTGGTGAACATCCATTGGAAATGTTACAGTGCGATTTAAAATTAGAATTAATGGCAGTGCCTTTATTACGCGAAGCGATTAATTATTGCGAAACGGTTAGAGATTTTGTATCGCGCGATTTATTACACGCTATTTTAGAAAGCGAAGAAGAACATATTGATTGGTTAGAAACGCAATTAGGCTTAATTGATACGATTGGTTTACAAAATTATTTGCAAAGTCAAATGTAATAAGTAGAAATACATAAGTTATCAGATATTCCTATTTTGAAATCCTCTCCAACTTTCTTTTTACAAAAAGAGGGAGTTCCCCTTTTTTAAAGGGGGTTAGGGGATTTAACAATATCCGATAATTTTCGATTAATTACTTAAATCAATAAAATCAATCTTTATACGGTTAATTAGGTAGTATAAAACGATTTAATTGATTGAAAATTCAAACGAATTTACACAATTGTTTTTGATTTAATAATGCCGCCCTTAAAAGCTAACTGTTTCCACGCTTCAAATAATACAATTGCCACTGTATTAGATAAATTCAAACTACGATTATTCGGCTGCATAGGTAAATATAATTTATAGCTGTTATCTAAATCAGCTAAAAAATCAGCAGGCAATCCGTGTGTTTCTGCACCGAATAATAAAACGTCATTTTCTTGAAAACAAATTTCACTATAAAGCGTTTGTCCTTTTGTGGTTAAAGCAAATAATCGTTGTGGTTGAAATTGAGAAATAAATGTCAATAAATTTGGATAACAACAAATATTAGCCCATTCGTGATAATCTAAACCGGCACGACGTAATTTTTTATCGTCTAATTCAAATCCAAACGGTTTAATTAAATGTAATTGCGCGCCGGTATTGGCACATAAACGAATAATATTTCCGGTATTGGCTGGAATCTGTGGTTGATATAAAGCAATATGTAACATGAAAGGATAAAATAAAAATCGGCGTACTTATTATTAAATAAAGCACGCCGAAAATTAATCAAAAAGGAAATATTAAAATTATTCCGTTTTCGCCGGAACAGCGGTTAATTGCCAAATATCACGATTATATTCTGCAATGGTTCTATCGGTAGAGAATTTGCCGCTTGCTGCGCAATTTAAAATGCTTAATCGTATCCAATGCTCTTTATCATTAAAAGCAAATTCAACTTGGCGTTGCGCATCAATATAACTACGAAAATCAGCGATGGTCATCCAAGGATCAAAAGGACTTCTTAAAGATTGAATAATGTCATTAAAAATGCCGGGTTCAAATTGATTAAAATGACCGCATTCCAATAAATACATTACCCTTTGTAAATCTTCATCAGAGGCAATAATCGCATTCGGATTATAATGTCCGCGCAATTCTTGTACTTGGGCTTCAGTTAAGCCAAATAAAAAGAAATTCTCTGCGCCAACTTCATCACGAATTTCAATATTAGCTCCGTCCAAAGTGCCAATGGTAATTGCACCATTCATCATGAATTTCATATTGCCAGTACCGGAAGCTTCTTTACCTGCGGTCGAAATTTGTTCAGATAAATCAGCACCCGGACAAATTTTCTCCATTGCACTCACGCGATAATTGGGTAAAAAAACTAATTTCAATTTATTTCCAATTGCAGGGTCCTGATTAATGACATGAGCAACATTATTGATTAACTTAATCACTTTTTTTGCCATTGCATAACCCGGGGCAGCTTTACCCGCAATTAATACACAACGATTAGTCCAATTTTCAATATCGCCACGTTTAATCCGATCATATAAATGAATAACGTGTAATACATTCAAAGTTTGCCGTTTATATTCATGAATTCGTTTCACTTGAATATCAAATAAAGCATTGACATCTAATTCAATACCCAATTCTTCGTATTTATAATCAATTAACCGTTGTTTATTCGATTGACGAATTTGATACCATTGTTTACGGAAACTTTTATCTTCGGCATATGGTTTTAAGCGAGATAATTGCGCTAAATCAGTGAGCCAACCTTTGCCAATGGTTTCAGTAATTAATTCGGCTAATTCAGGGTTACAGCCGGCTAACCAACGTCTAGGAGTAACGCCATTGGTTTTATTATTAAATTTATGCGGCCATAATTCATAAAAATCTTTAAATAAACCACGTTGTAATAATTGTGAATGTAATTCCGCTACGCCATTAATTGAATAGCTGCCGACAATGGCTAAATAAGCCATTCTGACTTGTTTATCATAACCTTCTTCAATTAAAGACATTCTCGCCACTCTATCGCCATCACCAGGCCAACGAGAAGAGACTTCAGCCAAGAAATGCGCATTAATTTCAAAAATAATTTCCATTAATCGCGGCAACATCGATTGCATTAAATTCACCGACCATTTTTCTAATGCTTCAGGCAATAACGTATGATTGGTATATGCCATTGTTTTCGTCGTAATATCCCAGGCTTGTTTCCAAGTTAAATCGTGAATATCAATTAATAAACGCATTAATTCAGCGACCGCAATACTCGGATGAGTATCATTTAATTGAAAACAATTTTTATCTGCGAATTCGGTAAAATCATTACCATGACGACCAATCCAAGTGGCAATGACATCTTGTAAACTGGCGGAAGCTAATAAATATTGTTGGCGTAAGCGTAAGGCTTTACCATTTTCATTCGCATCATTCGGATATAACACCATCGTAATGTTTTCAGCAATATTTTTAGCTGCGACAGCATCTGCATAATCGCCCGCATTAAATTCCTGTAAATCAAAACTAGAAGTGGCAGTTGCTTTCCATAAACGTAATGTATTCACGGTGCGATTTTGATACCCGGGAATTGGCGTATCATATGGCACAGCTAAAATATCTTGCGTATCTAGCCAACAACTGACTTTTTTACCATTGTGATCGGTATGAATTTCAGTATGACCGCCGAATTTAATGCGTTGCGCATATTCTGGGCGTTTCGTTTCCCAAACCTGTCCATTTTGTAACCAATGATCAGGATTTTCAATTTGTTCACCATTCACAATGGTTTGCGAAAACATGCCATATTCATAACGTAAACCATAACCAATAACGGGCAATTGTAAAGTTGCACAACTGTCAATAAAACAAGCGGCTAATCGGCCTAATCCGCCATTTCCTAATCCGGCATCTTCTTCTGAATCAATTAATTCGTGTAAATCCAGACCTAATTCAGCCATCGCTTTTTCTACATCTTCGGTGACTCCAAGATTAAGTAAAGCATTACTGAGACTACGTCCCATTAAATATTCCATAGAAAGATAAAATCCGCGTTTACAATCGGAATCTTTATAAGCATTGTAAGTATCTTTCCAACATTCGCTGAGTCGGTCGCTGATGGTTAATGCCAAAGCCTCATATGCATAATGTAAAGAACGACAATGACTATCACGACCTAAACGATGTCCATAATACCGTTTAAAATCGGCAACAAAATCTTTTCGGCTATTTCCTAAATGAGGGAGTTTGTTTAAAGCACTTTTGGGTTTACTTTTTTCAAAAATTCTATTTGGCATAATTAAAAGGTAGCAATAAAAGCAAAGTTAAATCATAGCGTTTCTAATTCGAGCTAATCATTCATTCAATCTACCGCATTTTAAAAAATGAATAGAGAATGAAATTCAAAAAAGCTTAAGTTATTTTTCCATGACAATGTTTATATTTTTGTCCAGAACCGCAAGGACAAGGATCATTACGCGCCACTATGGGTTCATAATGCGTAGTCATTTCAGGATAACTCTCTGCCAATATCGCGGCAGCCTCAGTTTCATCCTCAATAGGTTGATTATTGTCGACAATAATGGTTTCTGTTTTAGCATTAGCGATATTATGCACTTCAAATTCAGAATCATCATAAACTTGATTAATCGATATTCTGGATAATACCGTAATGACTTCGTATTTAATATTATCAAGTAAACGGGTAAACATTTCAAAAGATTCCCGTTTATATTCTTGTTTGGGGTCTTTTTGTGCATAACCACGAAAGTGAATTCCTTGACGTAAATGATCCATCGCTGCTAAATGTTCTTTCCAACTATTATCCAACACTTGTAACATGATCGATTTTTCAAAATTACGCAAATCTTTCGCACCAATAAATTGTTCCTTTTCTTGATAAGCCTGTTCTACTTTTTCAATAATTTGTTCACGCAATTGTTCTTCGCGTAAAGTCCGATCATTAGCGAGGATTTCTGTAATTGACATTGATAATAAAAACTCATCACGCAATTGCTCTTCTAATCCTTTAATATTCCATTGTTCGGTCATTGTTTTCGGTGGAATATGCCGCGAAATGATTTGATTAATTACGTCGTGACGAATGTGTTGAATAATTTCTGAAATATTGTCTGTTGCCATTAATTCATTACGTTGCGCATAGATGACTTTACGTTGATCATTTGCCACATCATCGTAAGCCAAAATTTCTTTACGAATATCAAAATTGCGAGCTTCTACTTTTCGTTGAGCATTTTCAATCGAGCGCGTGACCCAAGGATGCTCAATCGCTTCTCCCTCATCCATGCCCAATTTTTGCATAATCGCGGCGACCCGTTCTGAAGCAAAAATCCGCATTAAATCATCTTCTAAAGACAAATAGAACCGAGTGGAACCCGGATCACCTTGACGACCTGAACGTCCGCGTAATTGATTGTCGATACGGCGAGATTCATGGCGTTCAGAACCAATGACGTGTAAACCGCCGCTTGCAATCACTTGATTATGACGTTCTAACCAAGCACCGCGAATCTTGTCTTTTTCAGCCGGATTTGCCTCAGGAAATAAGGCAAATTCCGCGTCCAAATTGCCGCCTAGCACAATATCAGTGCCTCGACCCGCCATGTTGGTTGCAATCGTAATCGCTCCGGGCATTCCAGCTTGAGCAATAATGTGTGCTTCACGTTCATGTTGTTTTGCATTTAACACTTCATGTTTAATGCCTTGTTGTTGCAACATGCGGGAAATTAACTCCGAATTTTCAATTGACGTTGTCCCAACCAAAACCGGCTGCCCACGTTTGTAACAATCCTTAATATCTTCAACTACCGCCCGATATTTTTGTTTAGCCGATAAATAAACTACATCGCCTAAATCTTCCCGAATCATGGGTCTATGAGTCGGAATCACCACCACTTCTAAGCCATAAATTTTATTTAATTCAAAGGCTTCGGTATCCGCGGTTCCAGTCATACCGGACAATTTTTCATACAAACGGAAATAGTTTTGGAAAGTAATCGAAGCTAGGGTTTGATTTTCATTTTGAACCGGCACATTTTCTTTGGCTTCAATCGCTTGATGTAAACCTTCAGACCAGCGTCTGCCGGGCATGACCCGTCCGGTAAACTCATCCACAATAATGACCTCATTATTCGCCACGATATAATTTACATCTAAGAAAAACAGATGATGCGCTCGCAACGATGCACTCAAATAGTGCATTAAACGAATGTTGGCATAGCTATATAAACTCTCACCTTCTTGAATCAATCCATGATCTAGCATTAATTGTTCCACACGTTCATGACCTTCTTCAGTTAAATGAACTTGTTTAGATTTTTCATCCAAGGTGAAATCTCCGGCTTCACCTTCTTTGAGTTGTTTAGTTAATAAAGGGACAATTTTATTAACCCGCAAATAAATATCTGTCCCTTCATCAGTAGGTCCGGAAATAATTAACGGGGTTCTTGCCTCATCAATCAAAATCGAATCTACTTCATCTACAATCGCGAAATACAAATCGCGTTGAACTTTTTGGTCAGCCGTAAAAGCCATGTTATCGCGCAGGTAATCAAAGCCAAATTCGTTATTGGTGCCATATGTGATGTCCGCAGCGTAGGCTTTACGACGTTGTTCGGTGGTCAATTCGCTTAAAATAACGCCGGTAGTTAAGCCAAGAAAACCATAGAGTTGCGACATCATGGTGGCATCACGCGCGGCTAAATAGTCGTTGACTGTGATAACATGCACGCCTCTTGCGGGTAAAGCATTCAGATAAGCCGCTAAAGTTGCCATTAACGTTTTACCTTCGCCGGTTTTCATTTCAGCAATTTTGCCGCTATTTAGCACCATACCGCCAATTAGCTGTACATCAAAATGGCGCATTTTAAAAATTCGGGTTGAAGCTTCTCTGACGGTTGCAAAAGCTTCTGGAATTAAATTATCCAACTTTTCACCTTCAAGCAACCGTTGACGAAAAGTCTGAGTTTTTGCTTTTAAAGCGTCGTCAGACAATTTTTCATATTCTGCAGCCAAAGCGTTAATTTTAGCGACGACCTTTAATTTTTTCTTTATTAGCCTGTCATTGCGACTGCCGATAACGAGTTTAACCAGTTTGTCAAGCATACTTTTTTCCGGTGAATAGTCAAAAAGATAAAATAAAAATACAGCGATTATACTGTATCTTCTAGTAATAACTACCTAAAAGCAGTAATCCTTTAGATAATCCTTATAAAATAATAGAAAATGGCATTTTTAACTCTACGGTTAAAATGCTGAGGTTTTATGTTAAAATGCGAGATCATACGCAGGCTTATTTTGCGTATCATGGAAATTATTAATGATTCATAAAAAGGGTGTTTAGTCAATGAAACTATTAAAAGCGATTATTTTAGGAGTGGTTGTTAGCGTATCCGCAGTCGGTGTGACTTCTGTAGCTCATGCAGAATCTGATCCCGGTCGTGTGGCTTATAAACCTGCGGAAGCGATTGATTTAGTGTTAACGAAAATCAAAGCTGCGCAAGAGGCGATTGCTGCTGACAAATCAGCCGATGATATTGTCACGGCAATTAAAGCTGCTAAAGATGCCAGTAAAGAAATTAATGCAAACGATAAAGTTGATATTGCTAGAATTCGTGCTAATGTTCACTTATCTAAAGCGATTGGTATGGCTAAAGAAAAAGACAATAAACTGGCTTCTGAGCATTTAAAAACGGCTGAAGCTGCGTTTGTTGATTTGAAAAAATTACTGTAATTTTTGCCTAAAAAACTTTAAAGTTGACAGTAACAGGACACACTTTTTCAGTGTGTCCTGTTTTTTTGAGTTATTGTTCAACAAATAATTGTTGTAATTGTTTTAATGCTTGCGCGCGATGACTCAATTGATTTTTTAGGGTGAAAGGCAGTTGAGCCACCGAAACCTCATAGCCTTCAGCCGCAAAAATCGGATCATAACCAAAACCGAATTCCCCTATAGGTTGTTGCAGTATTCTCCCGCGCCAAATCCCTTGCGCAATCAGCGGTAAAGGGTCTTGAGCTTCCCGCAAAAATACCAATACACACACAAATTGGGCTTGGCGATGTTCGATTGTCACATCGGTCAAAGCTTTTAGCAAACGGTGGATATTTTCGTTATCGCTGGCTTGTGGATGGGCGTAACGTGCGGAATATATCCCGGGTTGACCGTCTAATGCGTCAACCATCAGTCCTGAATCATCTGCAATCGCGGCGCAACCGCTTTGACGTGCGGCATGACGGGCTTTTAAAAGCGCGTTTTCCACAAAGGTAGTTCCGGTTTCTGCAATTTCCGAAATGGCAAAACTCGATTGTGGCACGATTTGATAATTTTGAAAAATGGCTTGAATTTCCTGAATTTTGCCAGTATTGTTACTGGCTAAGACGATTTTTTGAGAAGCGATTGAACTCATAATATCGCAGCTAAAGCTTGTTGTTGATAAGTTAATAATTGACGAATCCCTTGATCGGCTAATTTCAACATCGCTTGTAATTGATCTGCGGTAAATGCTTGAGCTTCAGCTGTACCTTGTATCTCAACATATTCACCCGCTTGATTCATAACCACATTCATATCGGTATCGGCGATACTGTCTTCAGCATAATCCAAATCTAAAATGGGTACCCCCTGATATAAACCGACTGAAATAGCGGCAATTTGAGAATGTAATGGATTTTTTTTCAATTGCTGAGTAGATAACAATTTTTGCACCGCTAAAGCGAGTGCCACATAACCGCCGGTAATCGAAGCAGTACGAGTGCCGCCGTCAGCTTGTAATACATCGCAATCGATAGTAATGGTATTTTCCCCCAAGATTTTTAAATCAATCACGGTGCGCAATGAACGCCCAATCAACCGTTGAATTTCCAAAGTGCGTCCACCTTGTTTACCGCGATTCGCTTCGCGTGGACTGCGCTGATGAGTGGAGCGCGGCAACATGCCATATTCAGCGGTTAGCCATCCTTCGCCTTTACCTTTGAGAAAAGTAGGAACTCCGCGTTCAATACTGGCGGTGCATAATACGCGAGTATCGCCAAATTCGACTAATACCGAGCCTTCGGCATGTTTATTAAAACCACATAAAAATTGAATCGAACGTAATTGTTTAGCTTGGCGGCGACTGGGTCTCATAGTAACTCTCAGAAAATTAAAATAGGCTATATTGTATGCGTTAATTTGAGATCGATGAAAAAGTGCGCTGAATTTTTAACGATCGTCATCAATCACTATAACGTTTTTAATTCAACCTAATTGACTAGGCGATATTGAAATTGTATAGAGACGTTGGATTGCAACGTCTCTCATTAAAATTATTCCTTTGATTTAAAAACGCTATAATTAGCAAAAAAGTTTCAGTTTTACGAGGTTTAGATTAAGATTATCGAACCTTTCGATTGACGCTATTTTTAACAATCGATTGATCAAATTGACCAACCAATCATGAAAAATCCATTAAAATATTTTTTAATGATTAGCAATATTTTACCCATTCATTATCAAGGAACATACAATGTCTATTTCATTAAGCAAAGGTGGTCGCACCTCTTTATCTAAAGATAATCCCAATTTACGCAAAGTTTTAGTCGGTTTAGGCTGGGATGCCAGAGCAACCGATGGCGCAGAGTATGATTTAGATGCTTCGGCATTTATTTTAACCGCTGCGGGTCGAGTGCGAAATGATGAGGATTTCATATTTTATAATAATTTAAAAGGTGCGGATGGCGCGGTTGAACATTTAGGCGATAATCGCACTGGCACAGGCGACGGTGATGATGAAGTCATTAAAATTGATTTAGCCAAATTAAATCAACAAAGTAGTATTGATAAAATTGCAATGATTGTCACGATTCATGATGCTGATACCAAAAAACAAAATTTTGGTCAAATTGAAAATGCTTTTATTCGAGTAATGAATGAGGAAAATGGTCAAGAAATTGTCCGTTTTGATTTAACCGAAGATTATTCAATAGAAACGGCAATGGTTTTCGGTGAAATTTATAAAAAAGACGGGGAATGGCGTTTTGCCGCCGTTGGACAAGGATTTGCCGGTGGTTTAGCCGCTGTTTGTAAACGTTATGGGATTAACGTTGATTAATTAATTATCGCATTTATTTTAAGCAGGCTTGAATAATTTAGCAGGATTCGAGTCTGCTTTTTTATTTAAATTGGAGTCAAAAATGTATCCATGGATTAAGAAATTTTTAAAACTTATTTTACGACTTTTATATCGTGTTGAAGTACATGGTCTTGAACATTATTATCAAGCTGGAGAGACGGTATTAATTATTTCTAATCATGTTTCATTTCTTGATCCTTTATTATTAGGAGTATTTTTACCTGATACAGTGACTTTTGCAATTAATACGCACATTTCGCAACAAATATGGCTGAAACCTTTTCTCAAGTTTTCGCAAATTTTTCCTATGGATCCTACGCATCCATTATCGATTAAAGCCTTAATTAATCATTTAAAACAAAAAGGAAAAACCGTTATTTTTCCAGAAGGTCGGATTACCGTTACGGGATCATTAATGAAAATTTATGAAGGCACTGGAATTATTGCCGAGAAATCCAACGCGATACTTTTACCAATTCGGGTAGAGGGAGCGCAATATACCCCTTTTTCACGATTAAAAGGTCAGGTGAGAATTCGCTATTTTCCTAAAATTTCATTACATATTTTACCGCCCACTAAAATTCATCATGCTGAAAATACAGTAGGCAAACAAAAGCGTCGTCAAAGTCGAGATCAATTAGATGATATTATGACAGAAATGATGTTTAATACCGCTCCGCAATATGATAATATTTTTTCTGCTTTATTAGCTGCTAGGCAAATTCATGGTGGAAATCATTTAATTATTGAAGATTTAGATCGTCAACCGTTAAATTATCATCAATTAATTAGTCGAGCATGGATTTTAGCTAATCATTTTATTTCATTCACAAAATCTGGCGAATATGTCGGTGTATTATTACCGAATTCAGCGAAAACAGTGTTATTAATTGTAGCATTACAAATTCATCAACGAGTGCCAGCAATGTTAAATTATTCTTTGGGTTCACAAGGAGTGATTGCCACTTGTCATTTAGCTGGATTAACTAAAATTATAAGCTCGCGTAAGTTTATTGAATTAGCGAATTTACAACCCTTAATTGAATCATTAGCCCAACAATTAACTGTTATTTATTTAGAAGATATTGCCGCAGCTATTTCGACCAAACAACGAGTATTCGGTTATCTTCAATCTCGTTTTTTAACTGCTAAATCATTAGCTAAAACCGAGGCAAAACAACCGGCAGTAATTTTATTTACTTCAGGTTCTGAAGGCAGTCCTAAAGGTGTCGTATTATCGCATCAAAATATTTTATCGAACATTAATCAAGTACAAGCACGAATCAATTTTAATGCGACTGATACCGTATTAAATTTCTTACCTTTATTTCATTCTTTTGGTTTTACGGTAGGCACAATATTACCAATACTCAGTGGAATGCGCAGTTTTTTTTATCCTTCACCTTTACATTACAGCATTATTCCAGAAATTGCATACGATATTAACGCCACAATTATTTTTGGCACGAATACTTTTTTAGCCGGTTATGCAAAAAAAGCCCATCCCTACGATTTTTTTAAATTGCGTTATGTGATTGCCGGTGCAGAAAAATTACAACCCAATACGCGGGCTTTATGGAATGATAAATTTGGCATTCGGATTTTAGAAGGTTATGGCGCAACTGAAACGTCGCCAATCGCTGCAGTTAATACGCCATTAGCTTGTCAATTAGGCTCAGTAGGACGATTAATGCCGGCAATGCAATTTGAATTAGAATTAATTGATGGAATTGAATCCGGTGGACAATTGCATTTATTTGGCCCAAATATTATGTTAGGCTATTTATTAGCCGATCGCCCGGGTGAAATTATTCCGCCACAATCGCGTTATGGATTGGGTTGGTATGATACTGGAGATATTGTTGATATTAATGAACAGGGGTTTGTCACAATTAAAGGGCGAATGAAACGATTTGCAAAAATTGGTGGCGAAATGGTGTCATTAACTGTGGTAGAACAATTAGCAACCAATACTTGGATAAATGGATTACATGCCGCAGTGAGTATTCCCGATATGAAAAAAGGCGAACAAATTATTTTATTAACCACTGAAAAATCTGCGCAATTATCGGCAATGATTAATGCAAATCCCGGAATTGCGATGATTCATTTCCCCAAACAATTATTAATTGTTGATCAAATTCCATTATTAGGCAGTGGTAAAATAAATTACCCCCAAATTATGCTTTTATTAAAAACACAATATGCCTATTTATTTGGAGATTAATTAATGTCTTTTGCTAAATTAGGTTTATCTGCTGAATTATTAGCTGAAATTCATCGACAAGGTTATTCAAAACCTACTCCGATTCAATATCAAGTTATTCCTGCAATATTAAAAGGTCAAGATATTTTAGCTACTGCTGAAACCGGAACCGGTAAAACCGCTAGTTTTTGTTTACCGATAATACAATTATTAAGTGCTACAACAATTAATCATCCGCGCTTAATTCGAGGATTAATTTTAGTTCCAACTCGAGAATTGGCATTACAAATTCAAAATGATTTACAGCCTTATATTTTATCTATAGGAATAAATAGCGCGGTTATTATTGGAGGCATGAATATTCATGCACAATTAAAAAAATTACACCGAGGAATAGATATTATTATTGCAACCCCAGGGCGATTATTAGAGCTAATTTCAACTGCAATGATTGAATTATCTGCATTAAAATATGTTGTCATTGATGAAGCAGATCGATTATTGGATTTAGGATTTACACCAAGCGTAAATCAGATTATTCAACAATTACCTAATCAGAGACAAACTTTATTATTTTCGGCGACTTTTCCAAAATCTATTCAATTATTAGCTGAAAAAATATTACAGAATCCGTTAATTATTCGATTAAATGAAAATCATAAAATAGCGACACAGATTGAACAATTAGTTTATCCAATTAAAGCAGAATATAAACATGAATTATTAGCTTATTGGATTCAGCATTATCGTTGGTCACAAGTTTTGGTTTTTGTGCGTACGAAACAAATTGCGGAACGTTTAATGAAACAATTAATTGCACAAGGAATTCGTAGTGCCACTTTGCATAGCGATAAAAATCAAACCGAAAGAGTGACTGTATTAAATTGGTTTATAGCTGGGCGAATTACGGCATTAATTGCCACCGATATTGCGGCTAGAGGTTTAGATATTGAACAATTAGCCCAAGTGGTGAATTATGATTTACCGATTATTGCTGAAGATTATATTCATCGAATTGGACGTACAGGAAGAGCCGGATATTCGGGGTTAGCGTGGTCATTGGTTTGTCCAGAACAAATTGAACAATTAATTGCGATTGAAAAATTATTAAAACAACAAATTCCTAGGATAGTAAATACCGGTTATGAGTCGGTCTCATTAACGCCTCAAATTAAAAATAAAACCGTATCAAAACCGAATTCAAAACGATTAGAGGAGTATAATAATCGTCATCATTTTTCAGCCAAACGTGGGGCAAAATCACGTTAATTATTTTGATTTTATTCATATGGAGATAAAAAATGTTTGATCCTAAAGTTTTAGATGAATTAGCGGCTCATTTAGCCAATACTGTACCCGCAGGTTTACAATCTTTAAAAGAAGATTTAGAAAAAAATTTTCGCGCGATTTTACAAGCAGGTTTGGAAAAACTTGATTTAGTTTCTCGAGAAGAATTTGAAGTCCAAAAAAATGTATTAGCTAAAACACGAGCAAAATTAGAGAATTTAGAAACTCAAATTTCTGAATTAGAAAAACAAATTCAAGCGCGAAATGATACTATGGAATAATACTTTAATAATCATTAAACTCGCCATTAAATAGAAATCAATAAATTAAAATAATACTTCCCCTTTGTAAAGGAAAATTAAGGGAAATTTTTAATATTGATTTCATTATTTTCGGGTTAATACAAGTCTATTAAAAATTAGGATCAAAATTATTGATCCAAATAATAAAAAACCGCCTTTGAAGTTTATCAATGGCGGTTTTATTTTTTAAGGTTGTGCTGAATCAAACAGCGCGATAAAAATAGTTTGAATTTAAAATAAACGTTTAGATTTTAGTAAACGTTTGCCGAGTAATAACTCTGAGCCGGTAAAACTCATGATTATGGTGGCATTTTGTAAATTTTGCCAAGCATTAAACAGCACTTGATGTCGCCAACGGAAATCTTCGATCGTGATCGGTTCGGTAATGGGTTTTAGGAAAATTTCGGCTAAATCAGAATTGATGGGCGCAGTTTTTAAATGCAAAATTTTTTCAATTTGAAAGTCGCACCACACTGCAAAATCAGGGCTTAACCATCGGGCAAAATCAATAGCTAGTTTAGGATGCAACCACGTTCCTCCACCATTCTCAACAGAGCCTTGCTTAACGATAACTAATTGATTTCCATCAATTAAGAATATTCTCTTAATTGAATCTATGTAGTTTTTCGTTTGTTCCGTTTTTAAATAATCACGCGGTTGTTTATTGAATTGCTTGGCAATGGCGGTGGCATTGATAAAGCCATTTTCTTGAAAGTGTACGGACATTTCACCGTAATATGCGGTGATAAGTTGAGTTGTCATTTATAACACCTTGTTTCTTCTTAAGGAAACCTCCGAAGAGGTGATTAGGAGCTTAAGAACAGCCAAGAAGAACTGCGGCATTAATTCAATATATTCGTGCCACTCCTAACCACGAGCGTAATTATGCCATAAACAGCACAATTACAAAAAATGAGTAGGCAAAAAAACACCACTTAACTATCGGGTGCGGTGTCCGCTTCTTGGTTAGAGCTTCTTAAGACTCTGTAAAAAAGCATACACCCGCAATCAGAAATGTGTCAAACAACAGGCAATAAAAAACCGCCGTTGGTTTTGCT
>JACCEE011178139.1_pt1 | contig 107217 bp, 82 predicted proteins | sample 7449931 | NCBI WGS metagenome assembly JACCEE01 (sample SAMN15323457, study PRJNA562643) | freshwater metagenome | isolation source: river surface water | place: USA:Blue River Watershed | collected 2017-08-19
GATCATTAATAAATAGTTGAAATTCTGAGTATTTCCCTTGTTTACGATATAATCTAATCTTATTAATTAGCACTACACCTGCCCCTTCAAAGTCTCTTAAGAAATTGAGCATATTCTCAGCTTTCTGATTAATTAAAGCTGCTTCGGAAATTTTATTATAATTTAGCTTGTTATTGGCTAAAATTCCAAGATATTCAGCATATATGCGATTATCTCCTATTTTTTTTGCTTCATATAAAAGATCACCTATCAGTATATTAAATCTTTGAGAAGTTATCTTTTGAGAATTAAATTTCTGATATATGACGTCTGCCGAGCTCAATTCATGTATTGTTTCAAGCTCTGTACATCGCACAACTCCAGCCGGAGAATGACTAGGAGATAAAAGAAGTGCAAATAGTAAAAGAAAAGCTACGCATCCTTTTGTACTTATCATGATCAGAAGCTAATCAGCTTTTTCATAGTCATGCTGCTAATTTATAAAACTTATTCCTTTGAATCAATAAGATAAAGCAAAAAAAAAACTTAAGTTTCGCTACCTTTGCACTCTCTAGATAAGGTACTAAAAACATGAGCGAATCAATTAAACATGAATGCGGGATTGCATTTATTCGACTGAGAAAGAAACCTGAATACTACCTCAACAAGTACGGTACAGCGTTTTATGCATTAAATAAACTTCATCTTCTGATGGAGAAACAGCATAATAGAGGGCAAGATGGGGCTGGAGTTGCTTGTATCAAAATAGATCCGCCCCAAGGCTTTAGGTATATTAATCGGGTCAGATCTAACAGTTCGACTCCAATCAAAGATGTTTTTAATACTATCTATGAAAAATTCAATATCTTAAAAGAGAAAAACCCGGCTCGGCTTTTAGATCCTCAATGGCTAAAGTTAAATCAAGAGTTCACAGGAGAAGTTTTTCTAGGTCATCTTCGATATGGAACTTTTGGTAAAAACAATATTCTAAATATTCATCCTTTTGTTAGAGAGAATAATTGGATTACTAGAAACCTTGTTTTAGCAGGGAACTTTAATCTAACTAATGTAGATGAGCTGTTTCAGAAATTAGTTGAATTGGGACAATATCCGGTAGAAACCTCGGATACAGTAACTATTTTAGAGAAGATTGGGCATTTTTTGGATGATGAAAATGAGCGAATTTTCAAACAGTTCAAAGCTCAAGGACTGCCAAATAAAGAAATTAGCCATCAAATTGCTGAAACCATAGATATGGGGAAAATTCTTCAGCAATCTTCAGAAAATTGGGATGGAGGTTATGTTATGGCAGGAATGCTTGGACATGGAGATGCCTTCATTTTAAGAGATCCAGCTGGGATAAGGCCGGCTTTTTACTATGCTGACGAAGAAGTAGTTGTTGCAGCCTCTGAGCGCCCTGTGATTCAAACCACGTTTAACTTGCGAGAAGAACAAATCAAAGAACTTTCTCCTGGGTCAGCTCTTTTAGTTAAAAAGAACGGTCAATTTCATATTGCTCAAATTAATGAGCCAATTGAAAAGAAGCCTTGCTCCTTTGAACGTATCTATTTTAGTCGAGGAACTGATAAAGATATCTATAACGAACGAAAGCGTCTTGGACAGCTACTTACACCGGCTATTCTAAAAAAAGTAGATTACGATTTAGTTAACACCGTCTTTTCTTATATTCCCAACACCGCCATTGATGCCTATCATGGATTAACCGAAGGGCTGCATGAGTTTTGCAATAAGATCAAATCAGAAAAAGTACTTGCTCTAGGTTCAGATATAGATCCGGTCAAACTTCGGGAGATTTTAAGCATTATGCCTAGGATGGAAAAAGTTGCAGTAAAAGACATTAAACTTAGAACATTCATTACCGAAGATAATAAACGTGATGATTTAGTAGCTCATGTCTATGATGTAACTTATGGAGTGATTAAAAGAGATACAGATTCCCTTGTTGTGTTGGATGACTCCATTGTTAGGGGTACCACATTAAAGCAATCTATTCTTAGAATCTTAGACCGATTAGGACCAAAACATATAGTTATTACCTCTTCGGCACCGCAGATAAGATATCCAGACTGCTACGGAATTGATATGGCCAAATTAGGCGATTTTGTTGCCTTTAAAGCAACGATCGAGCTCCTTAAGGACCACAAGCTTGATCACATCATAAACGAGGTTTATAAGCGATGTAAAGCTCAAGAAGGCCTACATCGCACTGAAATCAAAAATTTCGTTAAAGAGATTTACAAGCCATTTTCAGCAGAAGAAATTTCCGACAAAATTGCTGAGATTATTACACCCCCAGATTTAAACGCAAAAGTTAGCATTGTTTATCAATCGATAGAAAATCTTCATGCTGCCATTCCAAATCATAAAGGAGATTGGTATTTCACAGGTGACTATCCTACTCCTGGAGGGAACAAGGTGGTCAATAAAGCTTTCATAAATTATATTGAAGGGAAAGATACTCGAGCCTATTAACACTCGAGCCTTTTAGCAGAAATGGAGAAAAAAAGAAAGAGGCCGGCTTAAGTAACTTATAAGCCGGCCTCTTTCTTTTATTTTTTAAAGCTCTGTGCTATAAGTCTACCCGTTTTGAAATTGCTTCAACTAACTCATGAAATCTTTGCGAAGTCAATTTAAGTTTTTCACGCTTAAAATCGATATCGTAAACGCTATTGATTGGTACTAAATGAATGTGTGCATGTGGCACCTCCAAACCTAAAACTGCGACTCCAATTTTCTTACAGGGGATAACTTGCTCGATACCCTTGGCAACCTTTTGCGCAAATTTCATCATCTCGCCAAGTTGATCGGCAGGGATATCAAAGATGTAATCTATCTCCTGCTTTGGAATAACCAAGGTATGACCCTCTGCTAAAGGATTAATATCCAAAAAGGCAATAAAATGATCATTTTCGGCAACTTTATAAGAAGGGATCTCGCCAGTTACAATTTTCGAAAAAATACCTGCCATGACAGAAATAATTAGCGTGTTATCTCAATAATCTCAAATGTAATTGTTCCAGCAGGGGCGGAAACATCAGCCAGCTCTCCGACTTTCTTGCCAAGTAGTCCTTTAGCAATAGGAGAACTAACAGATATTTTGCCTGCCTTTAGATTAGCTTCACTTTCAGGAACAATCTCATACTCCATAATCATTCCATTAGCTTTGTTTTTAATCTTTACTTTACAAAGCAATAAAACTTTGGATGAGTCTAGTTTACTCTCATCTACGATACGAGCATTCATAATAAGATCCTGGAGCTTAGCTATTTTGATTTCTAGCAAGCCTTGTTGGTCTTTAGCTGCATCATATTCAGCGTTTTCTGACAGATCACCTTTGTCGCGAGCTTCAGCAATCATTGCACTAATTCTCGGTCGTTCAACCGAAATTAATCGATCTAATTGATCTTTAAGAGCCTGTAGGCCCTCTTTGGTGTAATACTTAACTTCTCCCATGATGGATAAAAGATATGCATATGGATAATAAACAGAAGAAGACCCTTCCGAGAAAGGGCCCTCTTCTATTACAAAGATAGTATAATTTTCGTTACAACGAAATTCTTACTCCGATAGAATGAGTTCCATCAAAGTGTGCAGTAGGTCTGTATGAATAATCAATACCAATACTACTACCTTTTTCTTTGTTTAAAGGAGCTTGGATACTAATACCAGCATTAAATCCTGAAGCGGCTGTATAACGCTCATAGGATTCAATATCCTTACTAATTCCATCCTCGTAAACATAACCGGCGCGAAGCATGACATAATCTTGATAAGAATACTCAGCTCCAATACCAAATTGGTCGTTAGTAAAGGCATTTGATTGGAAATTACCAGCTAACGTGAGTCGGTTCTTCGTAAAGAGGAAATCATACGAAGCTCCCATAGCAAGTGTAGTAGGCATTTCAAATTCAGCAGCTGGAGTAAGCATAGCGTATTCGCCATTGATATCAGCTTGACGCTCTACCTTTTCAATAAAGCCATCGCCGCTAAATGACATACGTGGGCCGATGTTTTTCAGAGTAATACCGAATTTAATGTTCTCCTCATCACCGGTGATGTATTGTATACCTGCATCCAAGGCAACGCCACCAGCAGAGATATCAGCAATACTTTCATTAATAATTCTAATGGTGAAACCACCAAAGATTGAATTAGAGAAAGCCCGTGCATAACTGATAGCAACATTCATTAAGCTTGGTGAAAAGGTACCGATACCTCCTTCAGGAAGTTCAGGACGAGTATACTCAATATCACCTGCAGACATACTGGTAATGCTCATACCTAGTACTCCTTGTTCACCGACTCTTTGAAGAAATCCAAAAGCAGCGATATTAATATCCGAGCCTTTCATCCAGGTTGTATGAGAAAAGTTTAGCTCCGTGCTTTTGGTATGGGCTATCCCTGCAACATTAACAAACATTGCATCCAATCCTTTAACTGAAGAAGTATTAATTCCTCCCCAGCCACTTGATTTAGCCCAAGGATTGATCAGTAGCTCATTTGCTCCTGCCTGACCAGATCTGTCTTTATTACCCGCCAAAGCCTGGTGTTCAGGTAATACACATAACCCAGCGATGACAATGGCAATTAAGTATCTATAAAAGTTTTTCATACCCATTGATTTAAATGTTTTTAACTGCGTTTTCATCTGTCTGAGCTATTAGAATGAATTCAGGTCAACAGGACGCATAGTTCCAAACCATCTGAGGATACGTTCACCGGCCTCAGTTTTTACGTGTACCAAATATAGGCCACCACTGATAGGAATTCCAGCAAAGTTTTTCAGATCCCATTCAATCTCAGGAACATCGCTATCTTTAGTAAACTGACGTAACAAAGTACCATTGACAGAGTAAATAGTTACAGTACACTTACGAGGAAGTGCTGTTACTTTAACCTTATTCTGTAATGTATTGTTATCATAAGTTGAATAGCTGTAATATGGATTTGGAACAATTTTAATTTTATCAAGATCTGATACAGCCTTTTCAGGATCGTTTGCCTGATATTCCATCCCTTCAGTACTGAAGTTATAGAGTGGCCACATATCATTTACAGGGCTGTAGCTTGAAGCAGCAACATCGAAAGGCAGACTAAAGTATCGTCTGTAAGGTTTAGCTACTCTGATTTGGAATTTAACATCAGAACTTAACCATGAATTGGCAGGTAAAGATGAATTAGAAGAGAGTAAACCAACCCATTGAGTTGTGCCGTAGAATGATTCGAATGCTTTCTTTTTAAATCCTTGGTTGCTAATTGCGCTATAATCATTGAGTAATTGACCTAACTTCTTACAATCGTCATAAGCAGGACTTTCAAATTTATAGCTACCAACAGCTGTACGCTCTGTAGCTGTACCCATCACATAAATGTAATGCATTCCGCCAAAAGCAATACCACCACTTATCCCTTCATAAATATCTCCTGAAGGATTATAAAGCATGTCGCGTCCATTCTGCTTAACCAAGAAACTGTTTTCACCAAACATTAGATTTAGTCTTTCACCAGTCTCTACGTTAATTGCATAACCTGGGAACCAACCGTAACCTGTTTCTCCCATGTAGTTAGGATCTTCTGGATTAGTACTGACACCTGATCCGGGAACAGCCTGTTTACCATTTTTGTCCACAGAAAGACCCTTACGTGCTTCAAATGCCTTAGCACCACCTTCTGAAAGTGTTGCATCGTTACACATTTCGATAACTAATGCACGTGACCATTTTGATTTATCAGCAGTAAAGACAATATCAACACTCTGTAAACCTTCCATAGAAGCTACACTGAAACGAGAACCCTTATTATAACCAGGGCCATAGGTAGTATTATTACTACTTCCATCTCTGTCGGCAACTAAAGGATATGGAGCCCAGCTACCTTCATAGATCTTTTCGAAATCTTCTCCTGGATCTAAAAAGACACGGGGTTCAGAACCAGTAAAGGCATCATCATTACTCGGCTCAACGTCGTCGAAGTAAGTACCTGAACGAATCCAGTTCTGCGGACTAGATGGGGTTGTTTCATCACCAATTGGTAGCAACCATGGAGAAGTAGCATCTAAACCAGAAACAGTCCAACCAATAAAACCGTTAGCGCTATACCCACCTTCTGGACCTGGATCTGGAATCTGAGTAATATGAACTGACAAGCCTAGGTCAAGAATAAGCTGATCATTGTCAACAGAAATCGTGGTGTCAGATTTATAAACTTCGCCAGTTGAGAGATCAGTTAACTCCCAACGAGCCTTAGTTATCAGATTATTATTTGCAGTACCATCAGTAAATCTAACATTGTATTTACCATTTTTAACCTTTAATGGGTCAACTACTTTAATGGTTAAGGGAGAGTAACCCTTTTCATAAGTAGGTTGGTAAACGATAGGATAATTTGGATCACCAAGGCTTACACCATCTTGTAGCGGACCTTTTGCTAATACATTATCAACAGAAGCTTGATCCATTACTAAGAAGTTACCACCATTACCTTGACCTTCAATACGGGTCATAGATGGAACATCATTGTATTCTGAAGAAACGATATCTCCATTCACAATTTGATGAGGCATTGCAGTATATACCTGAATGTTACGACGACCTGCTAGGTAAGGTTTCTTTTGACCTACTGGAGGATTAGGATCGCTAGGATCATAAGTTTTGAAATTATTATATGAATAAGCAACTACCATATAGTAATACTGCTTATGATTAACGAGATTACGATCACCAGTAGCAAATAAATCTTCGGTAACAACAAAACTATGCTCAACTCCAGCATCGCCACCTTCAACCATAACTTGTGGTACTTCATAACCGATTTTCTCATCAGCATTAAAGTTTACCAGTTTCCCAACACCATTTTTAATGTCATACTGAGCAACTAAACGAGCTTTAGCGACATCATAAATGCTCTCAACAGAAACTTGAGAGTTAGCCAATTGGAAAATCTGATAACCTTCGAAACGGAAATACGGATCACCAACAACAATTGAAGGATCTTTTTCAATATAACCTTCTAGATAGTTATTGCTTGACTTTTTATTTGTCAAATAAATAATAACCTTTTTATCGAGCTCACGAATAGTCATGTCAGGAGCATCGGGTCCATCAAGAACTTTAAAGCAGTTATCGAATAGAGCCTGACATTTATCGTCTACAACACGAAGAAGTTCAACTGATGCAAAAGCACCACCACTTACGGCACGAGCCCAAGGCACACCAAAAGTGATATAGTTAACAGCCCCTGGTTTCAGAGTGAAAGGACCAGCTGATTGCATGAAACGGCGGTCAGCAGGGTTATTACCTGATTCCTTCTCCGTCCAATACTTACCATTCTGGTTATAACCACCGCCCGGAGGTGTTCCTTGTGTACCCCAATTACATGGGTCAGAATCACCTGGGAACATAAAGTCAGTAGCTGGACCAACAGTACCGGTGTTGAACGCATCACCACCATATTGCATCAAAGCATTATTTTTCCAAATACCACGTAGGTAGTTATAATATTGAGCACCTGTTTTAGGGTCTCCCTTATCAGAACCATCGTTATTAAAGTATAAGAATCTGCGCATACCGAAACGCTCATCATCCTTAATACCATTACCGAAGTTTACACCATTGATAGCCTCAGATCTAACTAAGAATTGGCCAGTCTTCTGCGCATTCTCGGGACCATAAGTAAAGTTTAATAAAGTTCCATTCTGAGTTACGATCGAACAATCCCCTTTATATGAAGGACCGTTGATACCATCGCCTTGGAATGAAGGATTATCATAACCATCAGGATCCATATAAGGTCCTTGGAAGAAGTCGATACCTACGGCAGGAGGTTGGCTTCCATAGCTCTTCAACTCACCACTACCATCAGTATCTTTACCATTATAAGCATAACCCATACCACGATTAACATCACAACCAACATAGTCATCGTTTTCATAACCTAAGTCTGGGTCAGTCCAAGGTGAGAAATAGGTATCTTTTAAGGTAAAAGTTGAACGGTTGATGATTTCATAACTATAGAAAGTCATGTTATTGATTTCATCATTAGTAGTAAAAGCGAATGCTTGAGCACGAATTTCCAAGCCAATAGGACTGGCATTGGTTTCAGTGTGAACATTACCTTTATCATTAAACACCCACCAGAATGTTTTATCTCCTTTAAGAACTTGGTCACTTAACAATCCACCGATAACAGTACCATCATCGGTATCAGGAGTAGTTCTATCACTATGACATAATTCATTAGTTCTATCATAGTAGGGATAATCGCCATCATCGGGATTATAAAAACCATCTTTATTTCTATCGAAGAAAGGAGCCATGAACCAACTTTGGCCGTCATCACCATGAGCAGGCCAGTTTTTTATAGCATCAGGAATAGAGTAACCAGGGAACTCATTGGATCTATCCTCACTCTCAAACCATGCGATAAATTGGTCAACCTCAGCTCTACTGATCACAAACAGTTTGTCCCATTTAGAGCAAACATCAGCAGAAATAGATGCGGTTCCATCAACAGTCAATGGACCGGTCCAAAAGTCAACTCCACCATTCAGATCTGGTCCTTGGCGGAAACGTTGAGCAGCCACTTTAAGCTGATCATTAACGTCAACACCACCGATCCAAAGAGCACCGGCAAACAATGATGTTTTGGAACTATTTGCAGGAATATAGTACATTGGACCAACACCACCTCCAACATCCCACCACAAGTCACCACCGGTATTAACACGGCCTCTGACATTATTCACATCTAACATTTGGAAACCTGACGCAGCAGTACAACCAGCAGCATTGCCAGCCTTGACTGTCTTAGTCGATTTCGAAGTGCCGATGAATTCGCGTGCTTCTAGGCTGGTGGTTCCTACCAGCCACACTATTGCAAGAAGCAGAATTCGATAATAATTTTTCATATTAAATGCGTTTATTCTTTTCAATTTCAAGTCCTGACGTAACTTCTATCCGGTTTACAGATTGAAAATAGCACCCAGACGAATGAAACGGGGTGAACTATAGTTACCCGGACGATTTACGAAAATCTGATAGAGTGTACGGAAGGTCTCAGGGTCTAACTGCTCTTCTATTTGACGTTGCCATTCAGCAGCTGCTAAATAACCATCATCATTAGCGTTACCTGTTGCAGACCATACGCCCATTACATTCTCAGTTCCAAGTACATTCAATACCTGTAGATAAACATTGAGGCTTGATTCACGCTTGCCAATCTTGAAGAAGAAATCACGGTCTAAACGAGCATCGACACGGAATTGCCAAGGAAGACGTGAACCATAGTAAGAACCTTGCATCAACTGAGTACCACCAGTTATAGCGGAAGTGATGTTCGACTGACGAGTGTAAGGAGTACCTGATCCACCACTAACTGTGATATTCAAACCTGTATTTTTAAGAAGTTGTAAGGGAGCTTTCCCTGACTTTTCTCTTTTAATAACAGGACCATTATACTCTTTACCATCGCTAAAACGATAGTCAAGACTGATATTAATAGCATGACGGCGGTCCCATGCCAATGGGTTAGTGCTACGTAAATTGGGTAAACCTGCGGCAATTAAACTTGCAGCTTGATCGGTTGATGAACCAGTACCGTCTGCAAATTGTAATGTATAAGATGCACGTAGTGTTACATTGTTAGTCTGACGTAAGTCGTATGTAGCAGTGAACCCCTTAACTGTACCAAAGTCAATGTTATTATAAGAGGTATAATCACGAGGATAAGCACCATTAAAACGGAAGATCTGAATATCATCACGCATCTCTTTGTAGTATGCACTCAAAGTCATTACAGATGATCCAGATAACTTTTGTTTGAAACCTAATTCATAATCAATCGTCTTGGTAGGTTTCAAATTAGGATTGTTAATAGTACCTGTCTGCGTATTAAAATAGTAGTAATCGGTTAAGTTAAACCTTAAGCTACTAGTTGGACGCTGAGTTAAGATATCATAGTGAGCAAAGAAAAGAGCCTCTTCTGAAATTGGGAAAGAGAAGCTAATACGTGGCATAACACTCCATTGTGGATCATAATCTTTAAATGATTCAGCAACTAAGACCTGATTTGAGGGGTCTTTTAATAATGGGTTTACACCAGTACCTGCATTTAATAAGTTAGGGTCTTGAATTTCTACCCCAGCTGCATTAAACCAAGTTGATCCAGAACGGTAACCCTTGACTTGAGTTGGAGTAGATACGTTGTCAACATAAACAACAGCATCGTCAGGGATGTTACTTGGAACATCAATAGTTTTTCCGCCAATTTCAGTTACTTGTCCAGCACCAATAGTTGGATATAATGAATAAGGATCGTTAAGTACCATCTGATTAGCATCAAAACGGTCAACACGAACACCAATATTAAAGAGAAGATCTTGATAGGCGAACTTATCTTGAATGTATCCAGCAATATAGTTAGGCTCAAAAGCAGGAAGTGCACGGATATAATCTCCACTAGAATTTTTAGCATTGAAGAAATCTTCGAAGCTAGCATTTCCACTTACTTTTTTACCAGTATGATCATAACCATAATAGTTAACATAAGATTGACCTGAATTCAAGAGATCATCGGCGCTAAATAGATCTAACGACAGAATATCTTCTCCTAAGGTAACAGTCTTCTTTGCACCATTAGCATCATAGTAACTAATTGATTTGCTAGCAAAATCGTAAGAGTCAATATTAATGTAATCCGTTCCATCAACAGGTAAACCCAGTTTAGCACGAAGGTTTCTATCAAAGGTACGTTGAGAAGCGGCATCATACTTACGGTTATAGACAACAGTATCAGTAAAGACACCATCTCTCATCTGCATGATTGGATTATTAACATCTAACTGTTCAATATGGAAATTGGTAATCCCACGCATGTGAGTCCAAAGAGAGATTGCATTTAGGCCGTAATAGCTTTCTTTCTTCTGCTCGTATTGAAGACCGAACTGAATTTCATGGTTTCCAATGTCAGCTGAGAAAGTAGCGTTAACGCCAAACTGATCGAGTTCATACTTCTGATAACTTCCGAAAGGAGTACCAGGAGCAGCCCACATGTTATAAATTGAACTAGGAACCTGACCATTTAATAGACCACCACCTAACTGAACCTGTGTCAAATTTTGATGATTTCCGGTTGTTTCAGGATAGTAGTCATAATAAATAGAAGTATAACGAGCTAAGTCAGGGTTATAAGATGAAGGGGTAAAGTATACTGCGGTATCTTTAAAACCATTCTGAACATATACATTATTATAGGTAGTACCGTCTACGGTAACTGAACCGCGAGCGAAAGAAGGAAGAGTATAGATATCATACTTACCAACATGGCCATATTTAAAAACCTCATCACCATGTAACTGACTCTGTACATCTTGTTTGTAACGAGAGTAGTCAGCTTGAAGTGAATAGTATACGTTTTTAAACAAAGACTTACTTTCTGGATCATTAGCAAAGCGGTGTGTGAAACGACCAAAGACGCGATAGGTCAATTCTTTTACTTTACCATTGTTTTCCCAGTTAAACAATGAATTACCAAATGAGTAATTAACGTCATCAGAGTAGTTCAAGTTACCACCGATAGTGATATTAACACTATTAGATGGCTTAATATCAAACTTAGCAGAGACGTTAGCTGATTTGGAAGTAGCATCGGTTGAGTTATCTACTTTCTCAATCATATCTTTTCCAAGGAAAGATGCCGATTGATTTGTACCAAAACCTGTTCCGGTAGGAATCAATGGAGTAGCTTTAATTGAAGCTAAAGCATCATCCTTAATTTTATAACGTCCAATATTTGAAGGTGAGTTATCTCCTTGTGAAAGGAAGTCACCAGCCAAGAAGAAGCCAATTAAAGGCTTACGATTTGAGCTATCGCCTGTCATTACCAGTGGCCCTTGTAAGTTGAGACCAACACGGTTATAACCAAACTTATCAAGAAACTGTGAGGTTTGAAGCTCAATACCACCACCGAATTCACGACTTGGTCCTTTGGTTACAACATTAATAACGCCAGAAGTAGCATCACCATACATAGCAGGTAAACCAGAGATGATCACATTTACCTCTTCAATGGCTGAAGGAGGAAGTGAAGATGAACCGGTTACTTTAATACCGTCAATGTAGGTAACTGTAGCACCAGAGCGAGCTCCACGAACGCTACCACGCTCACCGTCTGAAGAGAATACACCTCCAACGGTGGCTGCAACGGCGTTAGCACTACGGTTAGGCATCTTGGCAATTTGCTCTGAAGTGATACTAGCACCAACCGTAGTTTGGTCTTTCTCGATCAGAGGCTTTTTGTATTCTACAATCTCAACACCTGTCAACGTAGTTGATGATGCCTGCATGTTGATGTTGTAAAATTCAGTTTTTCCCGAACCAACTACAAAACCATTAACCTCAACAGGGTTATAGCCAACATAAGTGGCTCTGATTGTGTATTTTCCGGGTGCGATGGGTTTAATGATGTAATTACCATCAATGTCGGAGGTGGCCCCTCCCTGCTGCGCTCCTCCCGCCTCTATGATAATATTGGCGAACGGAATGGGATCTTTCGTCTCCTTGTCGACGACTTTTCCCTTCAGGGTTCCGGGAGCCTGAGAAAAGACTAACAGATTGGCTGCTAGTACTATTCCTAGGGTTAAGAGTAGTTTTCTTATCATACCAGATAAATTTATGTTACGATAAACGACGTGCGTCAAAAAGTCCGTAAAGATAAAAACAAATTAGCTTAACTTCCAAACACTTCAACACCTTGAAATGTCATACAATAATTAAAAAAATTTGCGCTCTAAAATTACTTGCGAGAGGATCGCATTTCTTAATTCAAATTCAAAGTTTGGTAGCTCTTCATCCTCTTTTTCAACTATACTTGAAGATGCTCCAATTGGTTTCTTTTTTTCTGTTCTTACTTCATATTCAATGGATTTATAAGTTGGGTTAACACTTTGTATTAATGAATCTGGGATTACTTCATCTGCAATAACTCTTGAACTTGCCAAATCTCCTGGCATGGATCCCGCACGATTAAACCTATTCTCCAAATGGCTCTTTTGAGATATAGGCTGAGCAGGTTCAACCACCAGCAAGCTTTCTTTCTTTTCGTTCTCTACCTCAAAACCAAACTCTTGGTTCGCAATTTTATCCAAAATATCTGTGAAATCACTAAATCCATTAGCACTCCTCGGTTTCTGTTTAACCGATTCACCAGAAATAGATCCACCCTCACTCACCCGACTCTGAGCACTTCTTGCTGCCGATTTTTTCATTGCAGTGTAGATCGCCCAGCCTAGCCCAAGCAAGACTAAAATTAAATTCTCCATATGACAGATTTAACAGGTTAGTGGTTTTGCTTACAAACACGTTAAAATTGTTTAAATTTAATAACTTCTTATTCAAAAGGCAATTTTTTTCTCAATTATTATTTAATTATTATTGACATGTCCAATGGTCACATATGAAAAAACCCACAAAAAAACGTGTTAATTAACGCACAATTTCCAAATGAAAAATTTATCATCTACACTTACTCGCTTTGAGTACAGCTCTTAGGCTTTATCCCAAATAATCTCTGAAAAAAATTACCTTTCTTTCGGTAACGATCTTCAAGCGACTTCCTATGCGCTTTAGCTTGGTCTAATCGTGCTTTTCCAGCTGCAGACTGCATATTATAATGTCTTTCTTCATTCTTTTTAAACGTTGCCGCCCTCTTCTTCTCCTCCGCCTTTTTTCTCTTCTCCATTTTTACAGCCGACTTTTCTGCGGTGCTTTTCTTCTTTAAAAAACAACTTTGAGTTGTTACAGATAGCAATAGTAGCAAAACAAGAACTATATTAAAGTTACATATTCGTCTGAATGAGTATTTTTTAGCAAAGCGGCAGATTCTCATAGTAAAAATAATTTCTAGTTCTCGACGTTAGATCTGGAATTGGCTGCGCAATGATGAGGCCTTCATCTCTGACTTCATAAAGCACTGCAATTTACTATTTTTGTCTTTGATAAAAACTTTTTTCAACATGTCAAGCTCTTTCTTAAGACGTTTATCCATTATAGTCATCTTTCTCTTCTCATCCGTTATCTGGGTGGCCTGTTCAGATGATGATCCTGAGCCAGAAATCCCCTATGTTTATGTTGATTTTATTATTGATCCATCATCAATTTTATATAACAACCTAAATATCCCTGGTAACTATGCCTATGTGAATGGAGGATACCGCGGAATAATTATCTACCACTTCACAGAAGATGAATATATTGCCTACGAAAGAACCTGTACTTACGATCCTCAAGAGACGTGCTCGAAACTTAAGGTTGATAAATCAGGATTAATCGCCGTTGACTCTTGCTGTGGCTCAAAATTTATCCTTCTTGATGGCTCTCCGATGGAAGGGAGTAAGGCTACCATTGCTCTTCGTAGGTATCAAACGAGTTACGACCCCTATTACAAAAGACTTCACGTCTATAACTAAATCTTTCTTTTGGTTTCAACTAATCTCTTTAACTTAAAGGGGATCGTATCAACCTGAAATGAAGTGAAAAGTACCATGATTCCCTGCACCTCTCCCATTCTTCTTCGCTTCCTCTCCCTTCTCAATCCAATACTGATTACCTAAAATACGAATATGAAAAAACTGGGTTAATTGATGATTCGATTGGCAATTCAGCCATTCGTCATCCTTTAACCCAGTCTTCTTATTTCAATTGAATTTTCTACCCCTTTCAGAGGTACTAATCAATTTTCTAGTAACGATAATGTTCTGCTTTATAAGGGCCGTTTTTATCTACACCGATATAAGCTGCCTGCTCATCTGTTAACTGAGTAAGTTTAACACCAATCTGTTCCAGATGCAATCTCGCAACCTCTTCGTCGAGCTGTTTTGGCAGACGGTAAACATCTACCGCTAGATTTTTGCTCCATAGCTCCAGCTGCGCTAAGGTTTGGTTGCTAAAAGAATTACTCATTACAAATGAAGGATGACCTGTAGCACATCCAAGGTTGACTAGTCGGCCTTCAGCAAGAATAAACAGAGAACGACCATCCTCAAAGAAGTATTGATCTACTTGAGGTTTAACCTGAGCCCGCCGAGCCCCCTTATAATCATTAAGGGCATCAACCTGGATCTCATTATCGAAGTGGCCAATATTACATACTATAGATTGATCCTTCATTTGAAGCAGGTGATCAAGTGTTATAACATCTTTGTTACCAGTACATGTAACATAAATATTACCCTCTCTGAGAGCCTCCTCAATGGTTGTTACTTCGAAACCCTCCATAGCTGCTTGAAGCGCACAGATGGGATCAATCTCTGTAACTAAAACTCTTGCTCCGTATGTACGCATGCTATGAGCACAACCCTTACCAACATCACCATAACCAAGAACGACTACTACTTTACCAGCAATCATTACATCAGTAGCACGTTTAATCCCATCAGCAAGTGACTCGCGACAACCATAAAGGTTATCAAACTTTGATTTTGTGACTGAATCGTTAACATTGATGGCAGGAACTAAAAGGGTTCCATTCTCCTTCATTTGATAAAGCCGATGAACACCGGTTGTCGTCTCCTCTGATACACCCTTTAATTCAGCCACGGTTCTGTGCCAGCGCTGCGGATCCTCAATTAATATTCTTTTTAGCGTATCTAAAACAACTTCCTCTTCCTTGCTAGATGGAGTGACATTTAAAATAGAGGCATTATTTTCGGCCTGATATCCTTTATGGATAAGTAAGGTAGCATCTCCTCCATCATCTACGATTAGGTTCGGTCCTTTCCCTTCAGGAAAACTGAGTGCTTGACCCGTTGCCCACCAATACTCTTCCAGTGTCTCTCCCTTCCAAGCAAAAACGGGAACCTTGGAATCACGAACCACAGCAGCTGCAGCGTGATCTTGGGTAGAGAAGATATTGCAACTAGCCCATCTTACATCTGCACCAAGAGCAACAAGAGTCTCTATTAACACAGCTGTTTGAATAGTCATATGTAGCGAACCAGTAATACGTGCCCCTTTCAAAGGTTGTAATGGAGCATACTTTTTACGGATAGCCATTAAACCGGGCATCTCTTTCTCAGCAATGAGAATTTCCTTACGGCCCCAGTCGGCCAATGACATATCTTTTACCTTATAATCAAAATTGAGATCACTCATCTTCTTATAAAATTTATTTATTCTGCAGAAAAGTTTGCAAATATAGTGCTAATCCATGAAAACTACCCCCGATTTACCATGATTATCTTTCTCATACGCATTGGTTTTGGTACTTTTGCACCCACAACATCATGCCTGTACTGCATTCTATACAGACTCCCGAGCAGATTCAAATTGAAATCTGGCACATCACTGAATCAGTTGATGAGCTTCTTGCTATGCTAATCTTAACCCCTGCCGGTAAACGACTTTTTGAATCGTACAAAAATGAAAAAAGAAAAAAAGAGTGGCTTGCTTCAAGATTGCTCCTTCAAAAGATAAACAACGAGAAACCGGTCACTGTAAGATATACTAAGAAAGGACGGCCCTTTAAACAAAAGTCGATGCCTTGGTTCTCTGTATCTCACACAACCGACTATGTAGCCGTTGCCAGTTCTAATACATCTCCTATCGGGGTCGATATTGAAATACCCTCTGATCGTATACTGAAAATAAAAAACAGATTTCTATCTCTTAATGAATTAGCTAGACTCAATGACACCAGTCAGATTACCACGCTTATGACTTGCTGGTGCGTCAAGGAAGCCACTATCAAACATCTTGACTTACCTGGTATTGATTTTCAAAATAATATCCAGATTCAGATCCCTCAACCGAATGATCTATCTACTGTTGAGGTTCAAGTTTTAGGAAAAGAGCTAAAAACTCTTAAAGCGATCACTCCACCCATTTCAGAAAAGTTTATCCTTTCATATACCATAAATCCAATTGATAATGAAATTCAATAGTAACACGCCTCTTCTCTCGATTGTTCTGCTTTTCTTACTCGCACTTTCCGCTTGCAATACCAAACAGAAACAAGAGGGCCCTGCAACTATTAATGCTAAGATTTCGCAATTTCCAGGCAAATACCTATATCTTGCAGAAGTATCGCCTGACAAATTTACTCCCATTGACTCTCTGCCTGTAAACCCAGAAGGAACCTACAAATTCTCCATTAATCTGACCTCCTCCGGCATCTACTTTCTTCAAGGCGGGCCAGGAAGAATCATCTTAATTGTCCATCCAGGTTCAAACATAGAACTAAGTTCATCTGGTGATGATATGCAAGGTAGTGTCAAATTCACAGGTTCAGAAGAATCACAGAAGCTTAATGATTATCTGATCTCTTTTGATAAAGAAAAAGAAGTAATTGGGCAACTCGGTCTAGCCCTTGAGAAAGGTAAAGATAGAAAAGACTATTCTGCTTTACGCGACTCCATTGCCAACGTGTACAAATCACTATTTGAAACTCAAAGAGAACTCACCATAAAATATCTAAAGTCGAACCTCACCTCTCTTGGTTCGATTATAGCCATTAATCAGCGATCTGGACCAAATCCGGTTCTTGATCCTATTAAAGACATCAAACTTTTCACCTCAGTTGACAGTTCGATGATGACCAACTTCAAAGACAATCAACATGCTGTTTACTTCAACAAATCACTCAGTGAAGTGAAAAAGAAAATCGCTGAAAATAAACTTAATGATGAAAGACTCGCTCCTGGAAAAATCGCACCTAACTTCACCATGTCACAAGCAGATGGTAAGAATATAAGCCTCTCCGATTTTCTAGGTAATACCATTCTGCTTCAATTCTGGGGTTCTTGGCAAGAGGGACAACAAAATGAGTGGACAGCCCTAAGAAAGCTTCATGATGAAACCGGCTCAAAAATAAAGTTTATCTCTATTGGATTAGAGCATAATGAGAAGCAATGGATGGAAGTAATTACTAAGTATAAGATGAATTGGTACCACTTAAGTGATTTCAAATATGACTCATCTCCTGTCATCTCAATGTATAACTTAGGCAACCAACTACCCGTCTATTTCATCATTGCTAAAGATGGTACTATTTATGGGAAATACACTTCTGTAAAAGATATTGAACCCGAAATAAAGAGACTCTCTAAGATGTAACTTCTAGCCTCTTTAAATCTATGGGTGAATAGAATATCATACAGATCTAGATAATCTATTCACCCATTTTATTATTTACTTTTCAGAACCTCGTGAGTTTAATTAAAGTTTTTCTGTCTCACGAAGACAACTCCATCGGCTTTAAAAGTGAAATAGCACTTACCACATCCATAACTCCATCAAATGAGAGATGAAGCTTGCCGTTTACCTCTCTCATTCTACATAGACGTTGGTTAGCTTGGACAAATTTCAAGACAGCAGTAAACCTTTCACTTTGGAAGTAAGGATGCTGCGAATCTCCGACAAAATAGCCAGTTAATCGATTTCCTTTTAACAAGACCTTTTCAAATCCAATTTTAGAGGCCACCCATCTTAATCGAAGAGCATTAACGAGATCTAGGGCAGGCTGAGGTAATTGGCCGAAACGGTCGGTTAAACGTGATACCCAAGCTTGAAGATCCTTTTCTCTGGTAATATTATCAAGCTCTTTGTATAAAAGAATACGTTCAGACATACTAGATACATAATCACCTGGCAGCATAATTTCCAGATCCGATTCAAAAACGCAATCAGAAACTTCTGGTTCTTTGACCTCATCATATAGACCGGCAAATTCGCCCTCCTTTAACTCCTTTATTGCTTCATCAAGGATTTTCTGATACATCTCATAACCCAAGTCACTAATAAATCCACTCTGTTCAGCGCCTAAAAGATTACCAGCCCCACGAATATCCAAATCGCGCATGGCAATATTAAACCCACTTCCAAGATCGCTAAACTCCTCTAACGATTTCAATCTTTTTCTTGCATCATCAGGTAACGACGCAAGAGGTGGTGAAAGCAGATAACAGAACGCTTTTTTATTAGATCGGCCGACTCTGCCACGCAATTGATGCAATTCGCTTAAACCAAAGTTCTGCGCATCATTTATAATAATAGTATTAACATTAGGGATATCTAAACCCGATTCTATAATGGTTGTTGCAACTAATACATCAAAATCACCCTCAATAACCCCCATCATAATCTCTTCGAGCTTCTTACCATCCATTTGGCCATGGCCTATAGCTATTGAGGCATCAGGAACAAACCGTTTTATCATACCGGCAACATCCAGGATGTTTTGGACACGATTATGGACAAAAAACACCTGACCCCCACGACCAATCTCATAACGAATGGCATCACGAATCGTCTCCTCAGAGAAGCCTCTTAACTCAGTTTGAACAGGTTGCCTATTTGGAGGAGGGGTATTAATCACCGAAAGATCTCTAGCTCCTAGCAAAGAAAACTGAAGTGTTCTTGGGATCGGTGTTGCTGTTAATGTCAAGGTATCAACATTAACTCTCAGTTGTTTCAACTTCTCTTTAGATGAGACCCCAAATTTTTGCTCTTCATCAACAATTAGAAGTCCTAAATCTTTAAACTGTACATCTTTACTTAAGATTCGATGGGTCCCTATTAAGATATCAACCTTTCCATCTGTGGTATCCTTCAATACCTCTTTTATCTTTCCCGAACTTCTGAATCGATTAATAAAATCAACTCTTGCAGGAAAATCCTTTAGTCGATCCTTAAATGTCTTGTAGTGTTGAAGCGCCAAAATGGTGGTTGGAACCAATACTGCTACCTGTTTATTATCAGCTACAGCTTTAAATGCTGCCCGAAGAGCCACTTCGGTCTTACCGAAACCGACATCCCCACAAACCAGTCTATCCATAGGCATTGTCTTTTCCATATCAGCTTTAACATCCTGGGTGGCTTTGTATTGATCAGGCGTATCCTCATACAAAAAGGAGGCTTCCAATTCATGTTGAAGGTAAGTATCTGCACTATAGGCAAAGCCTTCAGATGCCTTTCGAGCGGCATATAACTGAATCAGTTCACGAGCAATATCCTTTAGCTTTTGCTTAGCCTTCGTCTTCTGAGTATTCCAGGCTGCTCCCCCTAAACGATGAATGGTAGGCGGAGTTCCATCTTTTCCCGTATACCGTGCGATACGATGCAAAGAGTGGATCGATACATACAATACATCATTATTTTGATAAATCAACCTAATGACCTCTTGTTGCTTTCCGTTGTTCTCTATCAGTTCTAGTCCGTCATACCGACCAATACCATGGTCAATATGCGTTACAAAGTCACCTTGTTTGAGATTTGATAACTCCTTTAAAGTAATAGCCTCTTTTCCAGCAAAACCGTCTCTTATTCTATATCGGTGATATCGATCAAAGATCTGATGATCGGTATAGCACGCCACTCTGTGATCAAAGTCAATAAACCCCTCATGTAGTCCAAGTGATAAGTACTTAACAGCAACGCGCTCCTTCTCAGGTTTCCCCTGTTCCAGATCCTCAAAGATGGTTTGTAAACGATTAAGTTGTCTCTCCTGATCAGCACAAATGATATTGATATAGAGTTCTAAAGTATGTTTTCTAAGATCATCAATCAGGAGCTCAAAGTTTCTATTAAATGGAGGTTGGCTCTGTGTACGAAAAGCTATCGATTCCCCCTTAAAATGCGAGCTTCTTCCATATTCTATAACCCTATGAGCCCCCAATTCCCGAAGAAATTCACGACCACCCATAAAAAGTTCACCTGGAGCTAAGTGCTTTATATCTTTACTTAGATTCTCAAAAATCTCTCTGGCCTTATCAAGCTCTCTTTCCAATCGGTCATGAATAAACGTCACATCATCAACCCACCAAATGGCACTCTCTGGCAAATACGACAAGAGGGTTTCCCGAGCCTCATTAGATAATCGACTCTGTACGTCGGGAAGAAGACTTATCTTAGTAAGTCTTTGTATTGAAAGCTGATCCACCGGATTGAATGTTCGAATAGATTCAACCTCATCCCCCGAAAACTCAATTCTATAAGGGTATTCATCAGAAAATGAGAATACATCAACGATGCCCCCTCTAATTGAAAACTCACCAGGTTCAACAACGAAATCTGCACGATTAAAACCATATTCATACAAGACATCTGTCAGAAAGTCCATACTCACCTCCTCTCCCTCACGCAAAGAGAAGGTGTTCTTTTTTAAAATCTGACGTGTAACAACCTTTTCACTTAGAGCCTCAGGATAGGTTACAACCACAAGATTTCTCCCAATGCTATTGACTTTATTAAGCACTTCTGCTCTGGAAAGCACATTAGCATTATCGGTATACTCAATCTCATAAGGACGCCTATAAGCTGTCGGAAAAAAAAGGATGCGTCTTTTATCAAATGGAAGCTCCCGTTCATTGAAAATCTGTTCGAGATCATTAAAACAGTATGCAGCTTGCTCCTTATCGTCAACAATCAAAACATGTACTGCATTGTCCATGCTATGCAGTGCTCCAAGTACCACTGTAAGAGCAGACCCTTGCAATCCATTAACATGCAGACGGGTCAGATGCTCCGCCGTTAAGGCCTCCTTTATTCGACTAACTTGCTTGTGCTCTTTAAATAGAGCAATAAGATCCTTGTTTATCACAACCATCAAGAATTGAGATGCAAAGGTAGCGAGGTTTAGGATAAAACCGGATCATTAACAATATCGCTACTACCAATAATAATTAAATAAACCCTCTCTTTTTAACTCTAAACAACGCTCCACATCCAGAAAAAATAACCAAAAAACAGGTTATAAGCCTAAACCATGAATACTGTTCGTTACCTTTGTTAGATATAATCGAGCATTGACCGCTGTGAGTCTGCTTCTGAAACTAAACCTATGTTGTATTCTGCAGAAGAACTTAGAAATATCTTTGAATCAGAATTAGGTTCAATAGACTATCCTGAAAAACCGGCGCTTCTTTATAATCCAATAAAATATGCCTTATCTCAAGGAGGCAAACGCCTTCGTCCGGTATTACTTTTATTAACCAACCAGATGTTTGGTGGTACAATTGAGAAAGCTATGCCTGCCGCTCTTGCCATAGAGATCTTTCATAACTTTACTTTAGTCCATGACGATATCATGGATGCAGCACCATTAAGGAGAAACGTACCCACTGTCTATAAGAAATGGAATCAAAACGTAGGTATACTTTCAGGAGATACCATGTTTGCTCTATCTTCTAGACTATTAGCGAAGATAGACCCTCAACAACTGCCAGAAATCATTGATCTATTTTTCACCACTGCCATCGAGGTCTGTGAAGGGCAACAATATGATATGGATTTCGAATCCCAGGATGAGGTATCGTTACCATCCTATATGGAAATGATACGCCTTAAAACAGCCGTTCTGCTTGCAACAAGCCTCAAAACAGGAGCAATACTCGCCAATGCGCCATTAACTGAATCTAAAAAATTATACCAATTCGGTATTCACATTGGCCTAGCTTTTCAGATCATGGACGATCTTCTTGATGTTTTCTCAGACCAAGAGCTTTTCGGAAAACAGACTGGTAATGACATTGTAACCAATAAAAAAACATGGCTTTACCTTAAGGCCTATGAAATTGCGGATACAGAAACAAAGGATAAACTTAATCAAGCTTTTGGATTATCGAACCAGTATTCTGCGGTAAAAATAAAGACCGTCACAGAGCTCTATAACCTACTCCATATAAAAGAGCTCGCTCATCAAGAGATATCTAAACATTATCAAGAAGCAGAAAAGGTCTTCGAGTGTATTGACTTACCATCCAAGATAAAAGAGCCTCTAAAGAGGGTTACTCTTGCCATGGCCAAAAGAACCTTTTAAATTACGTAAACACGTAACACTTTAAATCAGAAAGGTTACGATCTTTACATAAGAATAATTCTTAGTTAATAAGATTCCTATTTCACTAATACTAAGAGTATGATTACTCCAGAAAAGGTAATTAAAGGTGATTTAATACATGTTGTTGCGCCAGCAGGTAAGGTAAACGCATTTAATGTTAAATCCAGCATTAATAGATTAAAACAATTCGGGTTTAACGTTAGTGAGGGCATCTCACTTTATAAGGAGGCTGGAAGTTTTGCAGGAGATGATGAGGCGAGACTTTATGACCTTCAACAAGCCTTTGATGATTCGCAGGCAAAAGTAATCATGTTAGCGAGAGGTGGGTATGGCATTTTGCGAATCATAGACAGAATAAACCTAGAGCAGTTCCAAAAGCATCCGAAGTGGGTTATCGGATTCAGTGACAATACAGCCCTATTAAATCTTCTCGATAAAAAAGGCATTGCAACAATTCATGGAGCAATGCCTAACAGCCTACCAGAAGACACAAACGATCGGGCATGGACTAGCCTGTTAAATCTACTGCTTGAAAAATCGAATGAGATCGTTGTCGAACCCTCCGGGCTAAATAAGAATGGATCGATTAACGGTTATATTACCGGGGGGAATCTGACTCTATTGACCTCTACACTAGGGTCACCAACTCAGATTGAACCAGCAGGAAAAATACTATTTATTGAAGATATTTCGGAATATCATTACAAGTTAGACCGTATGATGACCGCACTTGGTAGAGCCGGTGTTTTTGATAATATTATCGGCCTTCTGGTTGGACAATTAACTGACATGGTTGATGGGGGATATGGCAGCACACCACAGGAAATTATTGCTGATGTTGTAAACAGATACAATCCAACCTGTCCTTGTGCCTTTAATATCCCTTGTGGCCATATTACCTCTAATCAATCCATTGCATTCGGCATGCCAAGCCAAATAACGATAACAGACTCAGAAGTAAGAGTTAAACAAGGTCTCTAGCAATTTTTATGAGACTAAGTATTCATTGAGTCTTCCTATTCACTATACCTTTTTAACCTTTCTATTATGAACCAAGCCTATCAATTAGGAATACAAGGAGAACAAATTGCAGTTGAATATTTGACACTAAGTGGAGTTCAAATATTAGAAACCAACTGGAGGGCAGGAAACAACGAGGTAGACATCATTGGAACAGAGAATAATACTCTGCTCATTATTGAGGTAAAAACCCGAACTTATGATAACATTGCTGCACCCTATACTGCAGTTAATAAGACTAAACAAAATATCTTGATACGAGCAGCCAATCTATATATCATGCGGAACAATTGGCAAGGAGAAACTAGATTCGATATCATTAGCATCGTAATAGAAAACAATAAACCTCCGAGAATCGAACATATAAAAGATGCTTTCTATCCAAGAATTAAGTAAAAAAAAGTGGTGAGTTTGACATCTCTGCTTCACTCACCACACGCCCTAATGGGCTAAATCAATCGCTCGCCTAAAACCTAAATGGAAGAAAGAATAACCAACCCTTTTGAAAGAGTTTTTACGATTGATTAATCACCAATTAATAACCAGACGACAAACAACTAAATCAGAGATAAAACATGGTTAGGATATATTGATTTGAATACATCCTAACCATGTCTCAGTTAGCACAACTATTTTTTAGGTTCAGCTTTCTTTTCAGCCTTTTTATCTTCCTTTTTAGTTGGTGCAGGAGTTGCTTTTACATCAGCTTTCTTTTCTTTCTTCTGCTCAACCTTAACGGGAGTTGCGGGTGTTTGAGCCTTTTTTACATCTTGAGGAACAGTTGCAAAAATTGAACCTGCAAAGAATAGCACTGCTACGAAAACAACAACTTTTTTCATGATTGAAAACATTTAAAGTGATTAACTTATTTGAAAAATCATTTACCGTTTTTACTCCGGCTTAGTGATATAATAATTTCATTCTTTTCATACAGAGTGTTTCTATATCTCTTTGTTGCATCCTCAAGACTATCTTTTGAAACTCTTAGTTGATTATTAACTCTTTCTAATACTCTTTTCTCACTAATGTTTCTTTGTAAAGAATATACCAGAAGAGAGGTAATGACTATAAGAATAACTACGGTCGGTCTTAAGTTTTTTAACAACATCTTAAAGATCTATTAGCAACTCTGATGATGCAAAGTTGCTATCACACTCTTAGAACGCTATTAAAATGACCTTAGAATTAGCTTAGATTCTCTCTCTTAAACCAAACTGTAAAAACAGTCCCCTGCGGATTATTATCCTCGACTGAAATAGTCGCTTCATGTAAAACAGCTACTCTTTTGCAAATAGCTAACCCCAACCCTGACCCTGGAATAGCCCTGACTTGTGAACCCCTAAAAAATGGTTCAAACATTATTTCCTTTTCCTCTACTGGAATCCCCATTCCTTTATCCTCGACACGTACCCCTACATACCCTTCCTTAAATGCAAATCTTATCATCACTGGTTGTGATAATGAATATTTACAACCATTTACAATCAGGTTTCTGAATAACAGGGCTAACAATGAAGCATCTCCATGAATTTCTAATGATGCAGAATCATCTGGAAAGGACTCTGTATCAATGGTAATATCCCAATCAGCATGACGTTGGGTAACGCTTTTTATAGCATCTATACAGACTTCGTCTATACGCACCAATGCTTTCCCATTAAGCTGTTCATCACCTTCCATCCTTGCCAAGCTTAATAGACTATCTGTTATGCCACTCAACTCTAACATAACCTCATAAATTCGACTTAGTGACCCTTTTAATTCCCGATCATTACCTGAATAATTCATCAATAATAACTCCAACTCTCCTCTAACAACGGTCAATGGCGTCCTGATTTCATGCGATGCATTGGAGACGAAACTCTTCTGTATCAGAAAGGCATTCTCCAGTCGATCAAGAGAATGGTTAAAAGCATTCGTTAATTGCTTTATCTCGTCATCTACTTCAGGAACTTCTAATCTCTCTGAAAGACGATTAGGGTCGATGCGCCCTACACTCTGTACCAATTGACGTAACGGATATAACGATCTGTATGAAAAGATAAAACCAAGACCAACAACCACTAAAAAAGACAGAATAACTCCAACAAATAAAACCAATGAGATTGCTCTTAACCTCTCAAACCCATATTTATCATTGGCTTCTATAACAACCACACAATATCTGAATACGCCTTTGTAATAATATGACAACCGCTCTCTGCCATCAGCTTGTTCCAATAATAACACTCGATTTAATCTTACCCTTTCTAAATCTGAGGATTTTACCCTATAAAAGCCTTTGCTTGTACAAAACAATAAACTATCAGTAGAACCATAGATTCCAATATCCTCATCAGCGATGGATGGATGCTCAACGATTATATCTGCCAATATCATCGAGTTGTCATCTCTTGTGTCACAATACAACTGAGCAACATTTAAAGCTCGCTCCTCTAATAGCTGCTTAAACTCATTCCGACGATTATGTGATAACCAAAGAGTAAATCCTATTGCAAAGACTACAATTACACTACTGCTTAACACAGCAAAGAGCAGAGATAATCTGAGCCTAATTTTGACTTTCATCTATTTATATCCTCCCTTCGTATAATTCTTCAAAATTTGTCTCCCGATCAGATACATCTTCAGCGTGGTAAACTAATAAATTCAATACATTGAACCGTTACATCACTAAAAGCCATTATCCCACACTATACAGCCTTTAAAACATAACCCATTCCCACAACTGTATGAATTAATCGTCTATCAAATCCTTTATCAACCTTATTACGAAGATAATTGACATAAACTTCGATTATATTCGTTCCGGTATCAAATGTGATATCCCAGACTTTTTCAGCTATTTCACTCTTTGAAATAACCCGATTCGGATTTCTCATTAACTGTTCAAGTAACAGAAACTCTTTTTGTGTCAATATAATCTCCTTTCCACCCCGAAAAGCTGTCTTTGTCTTCATATTCAACTCAAGATCGGAGAATTTTAATAACTCATCAAATTCAGAATCATTCTGCTTACCATGGGCTCTCCGCAAAAATACAAAGACCCGTGCCAGTAACTCTTGGATCTCAAAAGGTTTTACAATATAATCATCTGCTCCAGCATCAAACCCCTCCAATTTCCTATCCAGATCGCTTAAAGCAGTTAAAAACAGAACCGGAATGTCCTTATTTAACAAACGAATCTCTCTACACACTTGGTAACCACTCATATCGGGCAGTCCGATATCAAGAATAATCAAATGATAAAGTCTACTACTAAAGTACTTTAACCCGATCTCTCCATCTAATGCAACATCCGAAGCGATGCCTATCGACTCTAACCCTCTTTGTATTATTAATGCAACCCGAGGATCATCTTCTATGATTAATACTGAAGAGTGCTCTTTCTTCATTTCTGCCCAAATGATTACACAAAGATACAACTCTCACCGCTTCCCCTTCGCTTCCTCTCCATATATCCTCCCTTTAAGGGTACTTACATTTGGTAGCTACAACTGTAACCACATAACACACCCTACATCATCTAATATGTTAATTATCTGTGATTCTAATCAACTAAATAACTATTAGAACACCTATAAATCTTTTACTACCCATAATCGATGCCCATTTTGTACCCATTTATACGCTCAGAATATGGAGAAGAGGCGAAGAGGAAGCGAAGGGCACCAAAAATAGAAGCAGTTTATGCCTCTTCTTTACTTGAATTATTTGAACTACCGAGACCATCACTGATAACTTTCCGGAATGTCAGAGGAATTCCTTTCTCACCAGGAGCTCCGATCTCAACCAACTCCCACCCGAGATCACGTTTCTCAATTTTGTGTTTTAGAACAGTAACCCTATCAACGCCACTATTCTCAATCTCCTCCGAAGTAATTAACTCAACTCTATACTGAACGGCTTTTTTCCGGCCATTTACACTGACGTCAATAAGAACATTTTGTTCAGGTTCTAAGTCAGGAATAAGTATAACTATTTCTCGCATAACCCGTATTCTAAGTAATTATCTTCAACCCTATAACTTTAATACGCTAATGATATGCCATAACTTTAACATACTGATTAAAAACAGATTACTCCATTTCATCTTCTAATTATTGTTCGGTATAGCGCAGTAATTTGTTCATGATCGTACATTAATTAATTAAGGGCTCTTTTTGTATTTTTGTAAGAATAGAAGCCTCATCCTTCTTAAGGATAAATGGTAGCGAGACTAAAATGAGTAGAAATTATCGAGGTTTTCATTTGAAATGATTAAATCGATCCAAAAACAAAATAAACAGAGATGAAAAACAAGCCTGCTCGATACGAACGAATATACCAACAACTTCAAGAGTTATTGACTAAGACCTCAAATCCAGAGGCCAGAATGGCAACCATTGTAGCTGTGTTGCACCATAAAATGGATGGATTCTTTTGGACCGGCTTTTACTGTTTAACGAACGAGGAGTTGATTGTTAGATGTTATCAGGGGCCGGTTGCTTGTCAAGTATTAAAGCCTCATACCGGAGTTTGTTGGGCCGGTATAGATCAAAATGAAACGATTGTTGTTCCGGATGTTACTCTCTTTCCGGGTCATATTGCGTGTGATTCAAGGTCAAAATCAGAAATTGTAGTTCCTTTGCGAGACAATAGGAATACGACAGTTGGAGTTCTAGACGTTGATAGCTCCTTTTTAAATCAATTTGATGAAACAGACAAACTATGGCTCGAAAGAATCGTTGATCTGGTGTACAAAAACTAGAATGCGATATTGATTTCATTAGAAATTTAACGCTTACAGTCTAATGAATTAAAAGAATCTTCTGTAAAATAAAAACCACCTCTTTAGCAATTGCCATTTTTTGAATTGCTAAAGAGGTGGTAAGGCTTAAAATCACTAATTTTTCACCTTAATACTATTTCCTTCAGATCTACCCGAGAATGCTGGTGCATAGAGTGACTGTATTTCAGCTGGCCCGTCAGAAAAAGTACCAGCATGTGCAACTATAACTTCATATTCTATAGTTCTAGTTCCCTTATCAAGTCTATCAAAGAAGAATTGAGTTGCATTATCCTTAACCTCCTGATAATATCCTCGTCCTCCTTTCCATAAAAAGCCACTTCTTGAACCAGGTTCCAGGCCTGAAGCTCTTTGATCGGTAAGGGCGACAAAATCCATATCTCTATCAGTTGTAATAGTCAACTGAATCCTTAACCGATCTCCTTGTTTTAAAGGAGTACCTTTAGTAAGTTGGGATGTAACCGTTGAGGAATTACCCTTCATCAAAAAGATAGCTCTTTCAATCTTCACACCAGACTCAGATGACACAGCATGGCTTTGTTGTCCTTTGTATTTAATCCAAAGACTAGCCCAACCCATACCTGTTCCTTTACCTCTTATTTCAAGCCTCCACCGCTTAAGTTGATCCATGGAGGTTGGGTGTAGTTGAGCCTTGAACCATCCTGAGCCTGCCATAGAGGGAACCATTGATTCAAGCTTTTTCCCTTCTAAAGTTATCTCAGCAGGATTACCTAAATCTATAATAGAAGAACCATTTAAGATAAAAGCATAGGCAATATCTGCATTTGAACTTCGAGATTCCCAACTTTGAGTTTGACGTTGAGCCAGTAACCATGACCTTATCTTTTCGCTTATGCCCATATCAGCTTCCACTTCAATGATAGCTTCCAAAGCAAGAACTTGCGTTCTTAAAGGATCCTCATACCAATGGTAACCAGGGGTTTTCCTCCAGAAAATAAAGCCATCCTTATCAGATAAAGCCTTTGATTTTAAAGACTTGACAACTCTATGGGCAGTTATTTGGTCGCCAGCACGAGAGAAAACCACAGCAGCTGTGGCTTGAACAGCAGGATCAGCTTTTAAAACACCCATTTGAAGTTTGTTCAATAGCGATTTATACACCTTGGCCATATAAGGCTGAAGAGGGTATTCTTTCAACCAGAATGATCTAGCATAGAGATATTTGATCTCATCTGGATCAATCGTCGAAGATTTCACCTTATGAATGGAATCAAGCTTCCAATTCTCAACCATTCTACCATCAAGATAATTAATAGCCAATGAAACCATACGCTCAAGCGTAGGTTGAAGCTTGGGCTCTATGGCAGTCATCTTTTTCATACGACCCAATGTCTGAACAACCTCCTCTGTGAGATATTTTGAGTCTGCCATCCCTTCATACCAGCTGAATCCTCCATTTGCCAATTGAAGTTCCTTCATCCGACGAAAAGCCTCTTCTGAAGAGATCTTTAGTTCCTCATCATTAAAGAAGGTGGTAATTTTCATAAAATCGTTACTCTCATCAATCGCCTCTTGAACCCAAGGGGTCTGATTATTAGTAAGAATTTTAACCTCCTCATTTTTTAAAAGAGGAGAGATATTTGCTTCATTATTAGACCAGGAACGAACAACATTCATTATCGCAGGTTGAGATTTCATAAGTGAGAGACCCATGTTAGCGGCATAATAATTATTCAAAGCCAGATTCAACCCTTTGTTATCAACCGACTTAATCTGGGGTAACGCTTGGACCACAAACCATGCTGGATTCTCAATATACTCAACTGTAAGAGATGCCTCTTGTCCCTCTTTCCAGTCAACGCCAGAAGAGAGATCAGGCTGCCATAAAACCTGGCCTTTGATATTTTTCACCTGGGAACTAACGAACCATTTTCGCCCACTCAAGACAGGAATAATATTCTCTTCACCGTCAGAATGCGTCTCAGAACTAACCTTAGCTCTATAAACAATCATACCGGGATTCTCTGGTACTATCACTTTCCATGAAACAATTGTAGTGGCTCCGGGGTTAACCGAAATAGCTTTAGAAGAATCTGCTGGAGACCAATCTAGCGATTTCCCCGTGACAAGATCAACCAAAACAAAAGAGGCAATGGCATTAACAGGCTTATTTAAAAGATTGACCACCTTAACAGGAATGGCTATCGTATCACCTCCTCTAAAATATCGTGGTAGTTGTGGCATTACCATCAATTGCCGTTGTGTTTTAACATAAAGATCAGTAATACCAAATGCTAAATCCTTCGTATGAGCAAATGCCAGAACATGCCAACTCGTCAATGACCCGGGTACCTTAAACGAGAACTCTACTTCACCCTCATCGTTGGTTAGCAGATGCGGGAAAAAGAATGCGGTTTCCTGAAGATTCTTTCTCGTCATGTCATCATTGTCACTACGATAACTCTTATCCTTTCCAGAAAAAGGTAGAAATGACGCTTTACGAAAAAACTCTGCGTCATCCATTACTACTTCATTTTCCATTACTTCTTCACTGGAATCGAGAAGTATTGGTTCGCTAACTCCTTCAGCTTTTCTGGCACTTGAAGCAAGCATCTTCCCACTCCGGAATATTCCAAAAGAACCATAGAACTGATAATCGAACCAATTTAGGTATGGATGCAGATTCATAACTGGCGATTCAATAGAAACAGTATCTATAAAACGTTGATTAGTCCAACCGGTGGTAAATGCCAAACCGAGCCAATTTCTTAAAGGAAACCCTCTTTTATTAAAATACATCTCCCAAGAGTGTTTATCAAATTGATCAAGAGAGGCATCGTACATCCCAACAACCATTTCTGAAGGTAAGATCTGACCATCCTTTCGATTAATCTTAACACGCCAAGTTTCATTGCCCCCTGGCGTTAACATCGACCTATAGGTCATAAATCGAATATCGAGGGCGTTTTTTAACTCTTCTACATCCACTTTTGAGGAAGTTTCATAGAGATGGTTATTTCGAACCATAGCTATCGATATCGCAAATTTATCTCCCTCAGAAGAACTACAGGGTAATATCATCTTCTCCTGCTTATTGTCAATGACTATCCATCTATTATCAATCAAGGTGTCATTTCTGTAGATATTAATCAGAATATTGGCTTTCTTCTCGCTTGACCCTAGGAGGAATACAATAGGATCATTCGATTTTATGCGTTCCGATAACGGGACAAACCAAAACGGAAGTCTAGCGGGTAATAACTTTGAATTCTCATCATATGCAATGATTCTCGATTCCCGAATCGCAGAATTCCCCGCTCCATCAGAAGCTTTAAGCCTTAATAGATAAGCACCAGGATGCTTTATGAGTTTATTTAAATAAAGCAAGCTATCTTTTGATGTCACTAGGGAGAAGGAGGAGACATATGCTCCAACTGGCCAAAGGTTTAATTCTTCAGAGCCTCCATCATTAGGAAATAGCTTATTAAGATTTAAGTTCCAATAGCTAGAGTCGGGCTGATTTAACCGGTATAACTCAGCTGTAAAGTTTGATGGCACCGACTTCCCTGCCAGATTCACTACCTTAACATTAACCGGATCCTTCCTGTTAATAACTACGTTATTTGGAATATTGGCTTCAATAAGAAGATTTTGTTTGGAAACAGCCAAGGTATAATCTCCTGTTTGAGTCTCTCCGGAAGGGTCAATAACATCAGCTGATACATCAAAATAATAGGTAAGATTATCACTATTCTTTAAGTTCTTATCAACGGTGGCATTAAAACGAATGGTGAACATTCCATCAGAATCAGTTATTGTTTCGCCATGGATTAGCTCGATGCCTTGGTCTTGAATCATAAAGCGGAAAAATGGCATCCAGATTTTTCTTTTTACGGTATAAGAAACCTTGCCTCCACCGATGGGAAATCCCGAGAAAGCCTCAGCTTTACCATGTATTTCAACCTCATCACCCGGCTTAGGAACTCCTTCATAAGGGAAAAGATTAACTGCAAAAGAGGGTCTTTTGTAATCCTCAACTTGAATATGCACATATCCATTTAAGGAAGAGATTCGGTAATACCCTGACATCAGGTTCTGCGGTATAGTAAAACTTCCGGAAAATGAGCCGTAACGATTGGTAATGAAGTCTTGATTATCTATTAATCTATTATTTGCATCAAAAAAAGAGACCTTCACAGAATGGTCAGAAAGAACCTCATACTTGTAATCCTTTTCTTTAAAGGAGATTCCTTTAAAAAAGACCTTTTGCCCGGGTCTATAGATAGCTCTATCCGTGAAATATTTCTCACTTATATTATCTTTCGGGAAATCCGATATCTCCTTTCCGATATAATAGAAAGGACCTTTACCAAAAAAATAATCATTCCCATTGGTTAAAGAAACAAAAACACTTCTAGAACGGTCATTTTGTGGTAATTCAATTTTAATAAACCCACTCTTATCGCTAATCTGAGAGGTTTGAGTATCAAAGCGATCTTGACTGGGCCATGCTGTTTGATAAGAAGAGAGGAGCGTAACTTCGACTCCGCTTTCAGGTTTTCCAGAACGTCGGTCGACAACCACAAGTTTCTCAATATCACGAGCACTTTGAACCATCCAACCCAGATTGGTAACCTGGAAAAGAGACATTGCCACAGGAGATCCAATATCACCGAAACTGGAGGAAGTAGATGCCAGCAATAAGTAGGCTCCGATGGGTAACTCCTCAGTAGTAACTTTCTGTTCAGTTAATACCCATGGTGTTGCAGAAGGAAGAGGGGCCTTCCATTCTCTGATCGTTTTAAATTCGTTATAAGCTAATTTATTATCAAATCGGTAATTCAGATATATTCTTTGGAGATCTTCTTTTGAAAGTTCAACAATTCTAAAATTTAATGTTTCACAATTCTTCCTTTTGACCCCAAAAGTAATTGGGTCTCCAGGCAGGTAGGTCTCAGGTGTTTGAATAGTTAACTCTGGCAAAGTGAGTTCATGCAGAAGTTGTCTACATTCAGCAGCCCCTCTACTTTGAGGAAATAGATGAATTACCTCAGAAGCCACGGTGGCCGCATCTGCCAGATGACTATTTCTTATGACCGGATTATTAGCATTAATACCTTGCTGATAGATCGAGTTAGCCAACTCATACCCTGCCCTCATACCTGCTGGGGCATTCTTAAAGGCACTATAAAGAGATTTAACACTTTCTCTATATAAAGAATCGCCAGAAATGACATTACCCCATTCTTTGGCCCATTTCAGACGATGAAGATCGATATCGATGAGGATATCGGGTTGTTTATCATTTAGATGATCTGATAACAACTGTCGATAGATTGATAGAGCCCTTAAAAAAAAGGGAGAGCCTTCATGATAGGCCATTCTTGACAAAGCAAAGGTTCTCGCCGGAGTGAACAAAAACGGTGTACCTGATTTCGCTTCTGCAGGAAGTTCAATCAGATTGCTTTCTCCTGAAGCATAAAACATAAGCGCTCTTCCGGCTAAAACATCATAAAGAGAATAGACAGATCCCTTAACAGATAAGACATTTTTAAAAGCAGGAGCCCAGCTTTCCATTTTCTCAGCAGATAATAGTTCTTGATTATCGAGAGATGCAGAATAAGTACTATCTATCAGTTTTGATATTTGAGCTAAACTCCACTTTTCAGGTACCTCACCGGGTCTACCAAACGCAGTACGTTGGGTTATTTCATATTGATTAGCTCTAAAATAACTAAGATATAGTTCGGCTAAAGCACTTTTTATAATCTGAAGAGCTGGTTCAGGTAAGATCTTTAACTCTTTATTAAATGCAGTGATACTCTCTTCAAGGTGGCGTTCCTCGAAGTTACTTCTTAAGGCCTCTTTATACAACAGTGCTTTCACCCACTGTGGTTGATCCTTTTGCTCTCTAGCTTTATTCAAGATTAGGTCAACTAATTCCATTGCCTCTTTTGGCAAGCCCTCATCCTTCAGACTGTCTGCCTCGTGCCATAATTTTTCATAGTCGAATTTCCCATCTTTTAAACTAAACGATCGGAAGACCGTGGTAAATGACAAAGCAGCGATCAATGATGCAGATACAACAATCATCAAAGCCAACAGATAGACTCTTTTCATAGACTTAGGTGTTGTTTGTGTTATTAAGAGTAATTATTTATGTCAAATCTTATTAAGCCCAAGATGTCTAAAAACCCTTTTTATGGTAATTTTGCATTCGGAAGGCTCTAATTCATTACGAAGTTACCGCATATTTTATTCAAATACCACGCCATGCTTACTATATATCACTACCCAAAATGTAAAACCTCAAGATCTGGGTTAAACTATCTAGAGACTATAACCAAAGAGTTTCAAACCAGACTCTTTCACACAGAGCCATTGACCGAAAAAGAGATAGAGAAACTTCTCCAAAAATTAAACATCGAACCTCAAGAGTTAGTTCGGAAGAACGACCCGTACTTCAAACAAAGATTAAAGGGATTGAGCTTTAATCGACAAGAATGGATAAAAATATTGGCTCAACAACCCTCGCTCATTAGAAGGCCAATCATTGAATCAGAGTATAAAGCTGTTATCGGAGATCACTTGGAAAACATCGATCTGATTATCGGCAATAATAAATAATTAATAAGATCATGAAGACACGTATTGAGAATGACACGATGGGACCTGTAGAGGTTCCCGCTGATAAATACTGGGGAGCGCAAACCGAACGCTCTCGCAATAACTTCCGTATTGGACCGGAAGGGTCAATGCCAAGGGAAGTAATTCATGCGTTTGCTTATTTAAAAAAGGCTGCAGCATTAGCAAACTATGATTTAGGAGTTCTTTCCTTTGAGAAAAAAGAGTTGATTAGTAAGGTGTGTGATGAAATTCACGAAGGAAAACTTGATGATCAATTCCCTCTGGTTATCTGGCAAACCGGGTCTGGTACACAGAGTAACATGAATGTCAATGAAGTTGTTAGTAATCGTGCTCACGTAATTGCAGGAGGAAAGCTAGGGGAAGGGAAATCGCCAATCCATCCTAACGATGATGTAAACAAATCACAATCATCCAATGATACGTTTCCAACTGCCATGCATATTGCAGCCTACAAGCTCATTATAGAAAATACCATTCCTGGGGTAGAGCTGCTTCGCAACACTCTCGATGCAAAAGCTAAAGAATTTGCTGGCGTAGTGAAAACAGGAAGAACCCATCTTATGGATGCAACTCCTTTAACCTTAGGACAAGAGTTTTCTGGTTATGTTGCACAGCTAGATCATGGGTTACGTGCATTAAAGAATACTTTGCCTCATCTAGCAGAGTTAGCCTTGGGTGGCACCGCAGTTGGCACTGGTCTTAACACCCCAAAAGGATATGATGTGGTTGTAGCAAAGAAGATTGCAGAATTAACCGGATTACCATTTATAACCGCACCCAATAAATTCGAGTCTCTTTCAGCTCACGATGCCTTGGTTGAGACCAGTGGAGCCCTAAAACAGCTTGCAGTTAGCCTAATGCATATCGCTAACAACATTAGACTTTTGGCTTCAGGCCCAAGATGTTCTATAGGTGAACTCATGCTCCCCGAAAACGAACCGGGTAGCTCAATTATGCCAGGAAAAGTAAATCCAACACAAAATGAATCCTTAACCATGATTGCTGCCCAAGTGATTGGGAACGACGCTGCAATCACTGTAGCCGGAACGCATGGACATTTCCAGCTTAATGTATTTAAACCTGTTATGATAGCAAACCTCCTCCAATCAGCTAGATTAATTGGCGAGGGTTGTGTTTCATTCAACGATCATTGCGCAATTGGAATTGAACCAAATTATGCCAATATTAAGAAAAATATGGAAAACAGCTTAATGCTTGTTACTTCATTAAATACACATATTGGCTACGAGAATGCAGCAAAGATTGCAAAAAAAGCCCATAAGGAGGGAACCACCCTTAAAGAGGCAGCTCTTTCACTTGGATTAGTAAGCAGTGAAGACTTCGACAAATGGGTTGACCCATCTAAAATGACTGGAAGCTTATAAACACCTCAAATAACAAAAAATCCCCAGCACTCTTGCGGGGATTTTTTTTGTTATCAGATAAACCTTGTGTAACAGTAAAGAATGTTCTATAAAAAAACGGGTTTGTTGCGGCAAATATAATCAGCAAATTGCTTTTATTAACAATTTTGTAAAAAAAAGTTAACGTTTTCTCAGCATAAGGTTCTTTCTGCAAACACAAAACAATCTAAATTAATGAGTTAAATACAAAGGCTGGCCTTTCAATCAGAAAGACCAGCCTTTCATTCATCCAACTCTATTAACAAATCAGAAAAGGTAAAATCAACTAATACCTCTCTATCTTTATATCTGATACTGCAGCTTCAGATTTAATGTAAACTTTCTTTCCTGAAGTGGCAAATCCAGGTGTTCTATATAGTCCTGATTCTATTTTATCAAACCCATCAAAACTTCTTCCGCTAAGAACACTTTCCGTACGCAATTCACAACCGCTCCCCTTTGGAACAGCGATCTTAATAGATGAAACACCAACTTCAATATCTATATCAGTAGTATCACTTAAAGCACCAAACTTAAGCTCAACTGAAGAAGCACCTCCTTCAAGATCAAAGGTACGAACCTTAAAACGTGACATGTCCATATTTAAACTTGCAGCACCAGCATCTATGCTAATATCCCAGATTGGGGCATCGTTAAGCTTCAGTCCGGCCTCATTGTGACTTGAACCAGACCTAACAGTAACTCCTTCAAGTCCAATGTGAATAACCTTTACTGTATCACCATCCTTTTGGGTATCAAAAAGATAGGGGCCAATATTCCCATCACTTTTAAACCAGACCAGTTTAGAAGTTGTATCAGCCAAATAGAATCGCCCTGCGGCAGCTTCCAGCTCAAGTTTTACTCTATTTACTGAAGGGGATGCCGGCAGATCAAAGGTGGTTGAATAGATGGTCGAATCCCTATCATCATCATTAATACTCCAGTTCCCATCATTAAAATCAAATGACCACAAGCCCCTACGTTCAGGATAGGTAAGCATAAGAATCACCGCAAGAACGAGAACACCTAAAGACCCAAGGAGTTTGGCCACCGGCTTAACCGGTAACATTGAGATACCCCAAAGAATTAACAAAAGAGGCCACAACGAGAAGATAGCAGACCATTCAAAGTGAATGACATCAAAATTTCTTAGTGCATATAGCGATCCTATAGTAAGTAATAAGACGCCCCAGAAAACATTTCTATATTTCATGATTTCTGATTTTTATTGATTTGATAATAATTTCGGAGTAATAACCCTCCCGCAACAATTAGTAAAAAAGGCCATAAGTCAGAAAAATCAATGGAGGGGATGTAATCGGAGATCAAAAACATGGCTCCAAAGCTTATCAAGACTACACCAGCAATTAAATTACCATTCTCTCTTCTTCGCATCTTTGCATTTTGCATCGTTTCAAATAAGTTATCACTGCCTGATTCCGACTCCTCTGGGCCCTTTTCAAAATCATTATACCCAGTGTTAGCATTTGCCGGATCAGGTTGCCCTTGATTAAAATAGGGCAAAGGACTTAGGGGCAAAACGATCCATAAGACGACATAAAGCCAGAACCCGGTACCCCATGCAATCACTGCAAGAATGAAAAGAAATCGAACCAGAGAACTGTCTATTGAGAAATAGTCTGCCAGACCACCTGCTACCCCGCCCAACATCTTGTCGGTACGGCTTCGGTAAAGTTTCCTGTAAGGTTTCATAACGTTGTCATTTTAGATTCTTGACTCTTTGACGCATCCCTTTCATCTTGGTTACACAAAATGTCTTTCCTCTTTTTTTAGAAGTAAAATGAACAAAACGCCCCCTTTTTCTATCTATAATAGATAGTAAAACAAGTTAAAACGTCCAAAATTTTCTCCTTACTATGGCAAAGATCAAAGTCAACCGGCCAATTGTAGAACTTGATGGTGATGAGATGACACGAATCATCTGGAAGATGATAAAAGAAAAGCTAATCTTTCCTTATCTGGATCTTCCCATCGAATACTATGACTTAGGTATAGAGCACAGAGATGCTACAAATGATCAGGTAACCATTGATGCTGCTCATGCAATCCTAAAGCATAATGTTGGCATTAAATGTGCAACCATTACGCCAGATGAAAAAAGAGTTGAGGAATTTAGCCTTAAGGCTATGTATAAATCGCCTAATGGAACCATAAGGAATATCCTTAATGGCACTGTCTTTAGAGAGCCTATTGTGATCAATAATATTCCCCGACTTGTACCGAACTGGACAACACCTATGGTTATTGGTCGTCATGCCTTTGGAGATCAATATCGGGCAACTGATTTTAAAACCAAAGGGAAAGGGCTTTTAACGATTACGTTCACTCCTGATAATGGAGAACCTCAAACGCATAAGGTTTATCAATTTGAAGATGATGGAGTGGCCTTAGCAATGTTTAATACCGATGAATCCATAAGAGGCTTTGCCTATTCCTGTTTTAATATGGCATTAGCAAAGAAATGGCCTTTATACTTGAGCACTAAAAACACCATCCTTAAACAATATGATGGTCGCTTCAAAGATATCTTTCAAGAAATATTTGAAAATGAGTTCATCGAGAAGTTTAATGAAGCCGGAATTACCTATGAACACCGTTTAATTGACGATATGGTTGCTGCGGCTTTAAAGTGGAACGGAGGGTTTGTTTGGGCTACAAAAAACTACGACGGGGATGTACAAAGTGACACTCTGGCTCAAGGTTTTGGATCATTAGGGTTGATGACTTCGGTGCTCGTTACTCCTGATGGAAAAACGGTTGAAGCAGAAGCAGCACATGGCACAGTAACCCGTCACTTCCGTGACCACCAAAAAGGTAAAGCCACTAGTACAAACCCAATTGCCAGTATTTATGCTTGGACCAGAGGACTCGCGCACCGTGCTAAGCTCGATGAAAATCCTCAACTGTTGCTCTTTTGTGATACTCTTGAGCAAGTTTGTGTCGAAACAGTTCAAGCAGGGATCATGACTAAAGATCTTGCACTGCTTATTCATAATGAAAAACTTGAATCTTCTCATTACTTGCATACAGAACCGTTCCTGGATGCAATAAAAGGCAGACTTGACGTAGCTTTAAAAAACCACAATATTTTATAACCCCACTCTACCATGGCTAAATTAAAAGAAAAACTTTACGATAAAATCCAAGAATGGCGCCCTCGTACGGCTCGCCTCCTCAACGAATATGGCAACACGGTTGTTGATCAAATCACTATTGGTCAGATCATAGGAGGTATGCGTGGCATGAAAAGCTTGGTAACAGACATCTCTTACTTAGACCCAAATGAAGGCATTCGCTATCGTGGGTATACCCTTCCGGAAGTATTTGAAAAACTACCTAAGCCCAAAGGAGCAGAAATGCCTTATGTTGAAGGTCTTTTTTACCTCCTTCTTACCGGAGATGTTCCATCAGAAAGCGAGATCAGCGATGTAGTTGATGAGTTCAGCAAACGCCGGATACTGCCAAGATATGTCTATGAGGTGATTGATTCTTTCCCCTGCTGTAGTCATCCTATGGCTATGTTCTCTGCCGCTATTACTACCATGCAAAGAGAATCCTTTTTTGCGAAGAAATATGCTGCCGGAATATCAAAACAAGACTATTGGGATCCAACCTATGAAGATGCGCTCAATCTTCTTGCTAAACTTCCCGAGGTAGCCACCTATATCTACGCAAAAGTATATCGTGATGGCAAAAGAATTCAAAGCAATCCTTTTCTTGATTACGGAGCCAATTTTGCCCACATGATGGGAAAGGATAAGCCCTATGATGATGTATCTAGAATGAATTTTATCATTCATGCTGACCACGAGAGTGGTAACGTAAGTGCTCACACAGGTCACTTGGTAGCTAGCTCTTTAGCTGATGTCTATCTGAGTATTTCTGCTATGATCAACGGATTGGCTGGTCCTTTACATGGATTGGCTAATCAAGAAGTTTTAAGATGGATCCTTGAATTCATGGATAAGATGGGTGGTGCTGAACCAACTGATGATGAGGTACGCCAATATGTATGGGATACATTACATCAAGGATTTGTGGTTCCTGGTTATGGCCATGCTGTTTTAAGAAAGACTGACCCTCGTTACATGATTCAACGTGAATTCAGCCTTAAACATCTTCCAGATGATGCCGTATTTAAAATTGTAGATAAGCTTTACAGAATTGTTCCTCCAATTTTACAAGAACAGGGCAAGGCTAAAAATCCTTGGCCAAATCTTGACGCTCAAACGGGTGTATTGCAATGGCATTATGGGGTCAGAGAATTTGACTTCTATACCGTTTTGTTCGGCATAGGTCGAAGCATAGGTATCGCAGCTAATATTATCTGGGATCGTGCCCTAATGTATCCACTAGAGCGCCCTAAGTCTCTAACAACTGATCTTCTGGAACAAATTGCTTTCGGTAAAATAAACAAGGAGGATATTCCTTCAGAATAGTCTCTTTTTACTCTCTTGTAAGCCCTATCATTCTTGATGGGGCTTATTTTTTTGTTTGAAATATCAGCGAGTAATATTTCCTATTCACTTCTTTATTCCGATTCGTAATCAATTATTAAACAAGTCCTTTCTCATTGCTCTCCCTATCCTCTCCATATCTTGTCCCAACTTGAATGGACAAATAGGGAGAAGATATGGAGAGGATAGGGAGAGGTGAAAAAACGATACTGATTTTTAACTAGTTACAAAAAGCATTTTGATGTCCCGTAACCGACTGCTCATTAAATATTCACAAAAGAAGATCATGCGAATAAACAAGTGTCGAAGTCAGAAAACATCTACAACGATAAAACCTAACTAAAAGAGGATATCCATTTCTGGATATCCTCTTGACCAACGGCAAATCGAAAAACGATTACCCGTCAACTTGTTTAATCAACAAGCAAGAAGACTAGTATCGTTCTGAAACTTTCTTCCAATCTACCAGCTTCCACCAATCTGAGACATAATCCGGACGGCGATTTTGTTTATCAAGATAATAAGCATGCTCCCATACATCGCATGTTAACAATGGAGTAAGACCCCTTCTCATTGGATTACCCGCATTACTCTCTTGGACAATAGATAATTTACCCTGATCATCTTTGACTAACCAAGCCCAACCTGCGCCAAATAGAGTAGCTGCTGATTTTGAGAATTGATCCTTAAAAAGTTCGAATGAACCAAAATCTCTGTTAATTGCTTCCAATAACTTAGGTTCAGGCAACTCTGTACCGTTTGGAGTTAAACAATTCCAATAAAAGGTATGATTCCAGACCTGAGCTCCATTATTAAAAATACCACCTTCTGCCTTCATAATAATCTCCTCAAGGGAAGCCTCTTCAAAAGGAGATCCTGGTAAAAGGTTGTTCAGATTTGTTACATAAGCTTGGTGATGTTTTCCATAATGGAAATCGAGTGTTTTTTCGGTAATATAAGGCTCTAAAGCATTCTTTGCCCAAGGGAGCTCTGGTAATTGATGTGTCATTTTAATTTGATGTTTGATTAGTTTATTTAACAGTATCAAAAGGAAAATGTTTATTCTATAAAGGGTTTTATTAAGGACAAGAGGGCTTCAATTTTGATTAAATTGAAACAGGGCTGTTTCAAATAGATGAAACAGCCCTGATCTTATGAAATAATTGAAGAGCCTGCTCATTCAATCCAGAAACTAAACTATCACTTTCATTTTAACCGCAATGGAAATAGCGATTAACTAAGTCTAAGATAGCATCCTGATTATTTGCGATCTCTTCTCTTAAGTGCTGATCGTTATAGCTCATGAGTTTATTAGCAAGCCCATCGATTAACGATTTAGGGAAAACACCGTATTCTTTATAAATATCAGCCTGACGAAGTAGCTCTTGAGCACTATCATAACAAGAAACTGGGAGTTGAGCCAATGACTTTACCTTTTCTTTATGTTCATCGTGGAAGATGTTAACATCAACATAGTTCTTCTCGGCAAAAGCCAAACCATCACTCATCTGAAGTCCATGACGAGCGGCAACCGTTAGTCCAGCTAATAGCAAATAGATATCGGCTGAGCCATCGGGACAACGAAACTCTACTGTTTGCTTCTGAGAATGATCAAAAACGCCATCAGGTTCTAACGGATTCACCGATTTTGCCATGTTAGCTTTTCCAAGCCAACCCAAAGGAACTCTAACCAAAACAGACCGATTTCTATCACCCCAACAGATGTTGGTCGGTGCTTCCTGATGAGGAACAAGCCTAAAGTAAGAAGTAGGATTTTGATTTCCAAAGGCTGTTAAAGAAGGAGCCAAAGTCAAATAACCAGCAATAGCACGTTTTGCAACATCGCTAAGTTTGCCATTTTCAACCATGACATTACGCCCATCCTTTATTAAGCGAGTATGAACATGAAGTCCGCTTCCAGCCTTCCCTACTGTAATCTTAGGCGCAAAAGTAATATTAACCCCATATTCACGAGCTAAGTTTCTCAAGATCCATTTGGCAATAAGTAATTGGTCGGCCGCATCTTCAAGTGTAGTAGGAGTAAATTCAATTTCATTCTGCTCATACTCATAATCACCTAAAGTAAAATTACCAACCTCGCTGTGACCATATTTAATTAGCCCACCTGTTTGAGCAATGTAAAGCATAGCCTTCCGTCTAAAGTCACCCCATTTAACAAATGGAGCCGACTCATGGTACCCTCTTTGATCATCGGCATGAAAGAGCTCCTGCTTCTTGCTAATAACATAATACTCCAACTCACCCATAACTTCGAAACTATAACCAGTCTCATCTTTGAGCGCTTGGTGAGCTTTACGAAGAATATGTTCAGGAGCACTATCAAGGGGTTCTCCATCTTTATTATAAAAAGAACAGAGAATGTCGATAGTTGGAACCTGAGCAAACGGATTAACAAAAGCTGTTTTATATCTTGGAATAACATAAAGATCGCTGGAGCCAGCTTCAATATGTTTAAAAAGACTTGATCCATCAACACGCTCTCCACAAGTCAGGATAGTATCAAGATGTTCTCGGCTACTAATTACAAAATTCAAGGTCTTTAGACGGCCATCATGAGCGGCATATCTAAAATTGACCATTTCAATATTATTATCCTCGATATACTTTATAAGATCTGCCTTTGTAAATTGATCGGCAGGTTTATTCAGATATTGAACCAGAGGATTCGGGTTCATGGATGTCGAATTACTCATACCGGATTATTATTATGATTAGATAATTAAGATTTTAATGGAATGAGCAAAGGTAGGAAAATGGGGCTATTTATGGTAAAACGTAAAGATTTTCACCTTAAATAAGGTTAGTAAATGCTTACCTTTGTTCAATTCTAAATTAAAGAAGATGCTTAGTTATATTTTGTACGAAGATGTTCTCTCTTTTCGGTTGAATCCTCTTGTTAGACTCATACCGGTTTTCTCACTGAGAACGTGTGGATTAGAATTACACCAAGTATGGAATAAGCATTTAGATAATGATGCTATCGCTCTTTGTACGCGCAATCTTCTTTCTGAAAGAACGCAGGAGTTGTTTACAGGTATTCCAGTTAATACTTTACCTTCTGACGAATTCATCGCCATAAATGCACGCCTCTTACCTGATTATATGAGCCGAGCAGCCATTGAATCTCTTCAAGTTGGGCAGGTAATCGTATGTCAAGATGTTCCAATGGCAGCACGACTTAGTGTTGACCAGTCTGATGCCCTGATTAACACCTCGGAAGGTTGGTTTATTGATACTGATAATCTTAATATTCTCCGAAATGATGAACTCCAGGTCATTCGATTTGCCTGGGATCTACCTGGATACGTAGATTCTATGTTAACCATTGAGAGAGATCACTTAGACTTTGTCCCATTAACTAATCAGCTATTGGGCGTTCATTTTATCAACCCAGAAAACATCCACATCCACCCAAATGCGATCGTGATGCCTGGCTGTGTCCTTAATGCAACCGATGGACCTATCATTATCCATAACAAGGCTAAAGTTATGGCGAACGGCTATCTTGAAGGGCCACTCTCAGTCGGTGAAGGAAGTACAATTAAAGCGGGTGCAAGGATTTACGAAGGATCTGTAATTGGCCCCATTTGTAAAGTTGGTGGCGAAGTAGAAAACTCGATTTTCCATAGCTTTAGTAACAAACAACATGAAGGCTTTCTAGGGCACTCGGTGGTTGGTAAATGGGTTAATTTAGGAGCAGACACTAACAACTCTGATTTAAAAAATAATTATGGCCATGTAAAATCATGGTCAGATGGACATCAGGTTGATACCGAAAAAATGTTTGTTGGATTAACCATTGGAGATCACTCAAAATCCGGAATCAATACGATGTTTAATACAGGTACCGTTGTTGGCATTATGTCAAATGTCTTTGGGAGCGGCTTCCCTCCAACTTATATTCCTGACTTCTCTTGGGGCGGAGCCGAGTCTATTGAACAATACAAATTGGAAAAAGGTATTGAGGTAGCTGAACGGGTTACTGCACGAAGAAATGTTACCCTTACCAATGCGGAAAAAAAGCTACTGGCACACTGGTTCTCTTTATCAAAGACTCAATCACACAATATTGAATCTTAAGAACAACAGATTACTTTTTTAATAGCTGATTTGCCGCATTTCTTCAAGGAAGTCCCATAGTCCCATAGTCTCATAGTCTCATAGTCTCATAGTCCCAAAGTCCCAAAGTCCCAATATCCCATCCCTCGCCATTATCCAGAAAAAAAGCGATGGAATCAACTTGGGATTGCCATCGCTTAACAGACAGGTTAATTAAGTAGGGAATTTTATTGTTGAGCAGGAGGAGTATTAACGTTTGGAACCTTAATTTTATCCTCCTTTTTCAGGCCTGATTTAACCTCAATATTTATCCCATCAGAGAGGCCTGTTTTAATAAATTTCTTTTCAAATTGGCCGGGAGTCTTTTCAACTTCCACAAAAGCAGAATCTTTTTCGAATTGAAGCAAGTTTTCGCCAATAGCTAAGACACTATCGACTCTTTGAAGAACAATATCGGCATTAGCAGAATAGCCGGCTCTTACAAAAACATCATCTTTTAGTTTAACAGCAGCTTTGATTTCGAACTGAATAGCACCATTTTCCAGAACACCTTTAGGAGAGATATGCTCTAAAGCGGCATCAAACGTAAAATTATCGATAGCACCGATTGTAAGGATGAGAGGCATTCCTTCATGAAGTTTTCCCACCTCAGTTTCATCAATTTTGCCTTTAAAGATCATTTCACCCATATCAGCGACGGTAGCGATGGTAGTTCCATCATTGAAAGTATTACTTTCTATCACAGACTTTCCAACCTCCACCGGAACAGCCAGAATCATTCCCTCAATAGTACTGGTAACGATCGTATTCGTTGCCTGTCCTGCTGCTCGGGTCTGACCTTCCTTAATAAGATCTAGGTTATTTTGAGCATCTTTCAATTCCTCCTTCGCATTTCTCCAAGCCAGTTCATACTTTTGAAAATCAGAGATAGGAACCACCTTTTTACTATACAGCTCTTGGTAACGATTATAATCTGTTTGGGCATTATCGAGGCTAAGTTTTGCTCTTGCTACTCTAGATTCTGCAGCATTAAGACTAACCATGTTAGGAATTATTCGAATCCTGGCAATCTTATCGCCACGTCTAATCTTTGCACCGGGTTCAACATATAGTTCCTCAATAATACCAGAGACTTTGGGTTTAATCTCGATTTCACGGCGAGGGACGACAGATCCTGTAGCTACAGTCTTTCTAATTATGTTTGTAATAACTGGTGATTGGGTCTGAAAAACCTCTGGTTTCTTTTGTGATTTCTTATAGAGAAACACAATAGTACCAATGAAGATAACGGCGATCAGGACTCCAATGATAATTCGAATAGCTGTTTTCATAATCTTATTTTGTATAAATATTACTCGTAACGTAGAGCCTCAATTGGCTTAATTTTAATGGCTTTTCTAGCGGGAATTATACCGGCTAATAGCCCACATAACACTATGATAAATAGAGCAGTGACGGCAATTGAGAAATCGACTTCCGGGTTGGCAAACATCCCTGTACTACCACCTGACATCGACAGAAAATAATTCACCATTTCAACAATAGCAACACCAGCAACCAACCCACCATAACCAGCAATTAAGGTTAGAATAGTTGACTCTGTAAGAATCTGACCAATAATGACGGCCGGCCTGGCTCCTATTGCCCTCTGGATACCGATTTCTTTAGTCCTTTCACGAACAACCACAAGCATAATATTACTGATTCCTATTACCCCAGCCAATAGAGTTCCAATACCTACAATCCAGATAAGCCCAGCGATTCCGGTAAAAAGATTATTCATTTTAGTAAATTCCTTCTCAACATTCCATGAACCTATGGCACGAATATCTTCCGGATGAATATCATGACGTTTCATCAAGAACTGCTTAATTTTTGCCTCCATTTGACTAACAGGAATTCCCTTCTTTGCAGTAATAGAATACCATCCTACGGCATCCCCATAGTTGTAGGTCTTCTGAAGCGTTGTAAATGGTATTATTATATTCTGATTATCATATTCTGCTTGATTATCATTCTTACGCGACTCAAAAACCCCTATTACCTGAAAATAGACCCCTTGCAACCTGATATAGGAATTTATTGGATCCTCATCCGCTTTATATAAATCGGCTACCACCTTTTTCCCTAGCACAGCAACTTTTCTATTTAGGTTTACATCATTAGGATTAAGAAATCGACCCTTTGTCACCTTCACCGGATCAATAATATTGTATGCGGGCATGTCTCCTTGTATCGTATAGGCTCCGGTTCGCTCATTTCTAACTACATTATTATTACCATCTTGAGCGTAACCCTGAATTCTAGGAGCAATTTGACTAATTTCAGGTATCTGTTGCAACATTGCCCGTGTATCTTCATTGTTAAAATTATAGAACCTACCACGGGGAAAGCCTTTATAAGGCATAGAAGTACGCTGAGTCCACATGAACATACTGTTTGTAGCCATATCACCCATACCCTTTTGGACTCCATTTTTCAGACCTCTACCAGCACCTAGCATGATGATCAGCATAAATATTCCCCAAAAGACCCCAAATGCAGTGAGGGCCGTCCTAAGTTTATTCTTAGCCAGTGTTTGGTATATCTCAGTCCATCTGTCAAGATCAAACATAGTTAAGTTTTTTAAGGTTATTCATCACGTAAGGCTTCGACTGGTTTTACAGAGGCAGCTCTTTTCGCAGGGACAAGTCCAGCGATCATTCCTGCAAAAATTAAGAGAATAGTGGCTCCTATGGCAACCTGAAGGTTTATTTCTGGATTAGCAAAATAATCTACCCCTTTAATAGCATTTCCAACCAATTCGAGCAATACCACACCAATTACTAACCCTGTATAACCAGCCACAGAGGTTATTAAAACAGCCTCTTGCATTATCAGCGAGATAATGCTCCATGGACTTGCTCCAAGAGCTTTTCTTACCCCTATCTCTTTAGTTCTTTCCTTTACAACAATCATCATTATATTACTTACACCAACTATACCTGCGATGATGGTACCAATACCAATAATCCATATAAAGAGACGTATTGACCAGAAGAGATCTAGAAACTTCTTATACTCCTTAATCGTATTGAAAATAAACACGGCACGTTGATCTGTAGGATCAAACTTATGTCGGGCAGAAAGTTGTTGTCTAACGACTTCTTCAGCTGCAATACTTGTCTTCTCATCAGCCCCATTCATTATTAATGATATGTTATCGATGCTATTGCCACGATTAAAAACTTGCTGAGCTGTTGTAGCGGGAATATAAACTCTTGAGAGATCTCTCTCTCCACCAGGATCATCAAAAACACCTATGACAAGAAACGGAACACCATTAACCATTAAATAAGTACCAACTGGCTCCACCTTGCCTTTATAGATTGCCTGCTCAACAATCTTTCCAATACTTACAACCTTCCGTGATTCTCTAACATCCGTCTGATTAAGATAACGTCCTTTGATGGTCTTGAGTGATTCAACTTCCCCATATTCAGGGTGAACAGCAAAGATATCGTACGAACCATACTCATTTTGATAACTTAAAACAGAATTTCCAAAAATCCTTGACCTAGCTGAGGTTGAAGTGACCCCTTTTGTCTGTTTTAGTGATAAATAATCCTCATTGTTCAACTGAACAAAGGTTCCAGGTTTCATCCCCTTATAAGCCTTAGTAGTCAGACCCCCATTAATACTTAGGTAATTTACAGCATCTCCTGAGAATTCCTTCTTTACCCCATTTTCGAGACCATAACCAGACCCTAATAAGATAACCAGCATAATTATGCCCCAAGCTACACTAAACCCAGTAAGAAATGTTCGTAGTTTATTCCTTCGAATTGTACTGAAAATTTCCTGCCATTTATCTAGATCAAACATAGGATATTAATTTTGAACGATAATAAAACGGCCCCTAGGCTTAGACTAAAAGATTTGCTGGGCGGCAAAGGCTCTTTTTGCATACTCCTTAACCTCCCCATTTATAATATTCTCAGCAATCACACCATCTCTAAGCCGAACAATTCGATTCGTCATGGCGGCAATATCATGTTCATGCGTAACAATCAATATGGTAATGCCTGATTGATTAACCTGCTTTAAGATCTCCATAACCTCATAGCTTGTCTGAGTATCCAATGCTCCTGTCGGCTCATCTGCCAAAATAACCTTTGGCTGACTTATGAGTGCTCTTGCTATAGCTATACGCTGCTTCTGTCCACCTGATAATTCATTTGGAAGATGATGAGCCCAATCAGCCAATCCCATCTTATCTAAATACTCCATGGCAAGATCATTGCGCTTCTTGCGATTAACCTTCTGATAATAAAGCGGGAGAGCAACATTCTCCATCGCATTCTTAAAAGAAATAAGATTAAATGACTGAAAAACAAACCCAATTAACATATTGCGATAAGCAGCTGCCTTTGTTTCACTGAGCTTCCCTATCGAATGATCGTCAAGCTTATAAGTCCCCGTATCATAGGAATCAAGGATGCCTAAAATGTTCAAAAGTGTCGATTTACCTGAACCTGACGAGCCCATAATGGATACAAACTCCCCTTCGTTGATCTGCAAATCAATCCCCTTTAACACATGTAGGCTGTTGACCCCTGTAGTATAACTTTTGTTTATGCCGCTTAATGTAATCATAGCCTCAGATTATCTGCTCTATTTTCTCACCTTTCATGCCAAACATTATAATCTATTAAATATCAACACCAAATAACCCCAATCCTGAGAAAACTACTTACCCCTTTGTTCGCTTTTACTATCGCAACCGTCCAATTTCGTACAACATCTCCACCCTGATCATTTTCGTACAATTATTCTTTTGACTCAGGAATAATAACCTGTTTTTCAATAGAGTAAATCAACAATCCTAATGTGTTTTAAGATAATTCTGACCAATAATGTTGATCCCATTTCCGCAAGTAATAGACCTTATTCGTAGCTCTTACTAAAGGCACCAAGCAGGCCTATTCACAACTAATATCCTTAAAAAAGACCGGTAGCCTATCGTAAAAAACGCAACTACCGGTCGGTCTATTTAATTATTCTCAAGCACCGATGCTTGTTTGGTTGAAACTTAATTAGGTTTCATTTTTTACTTTACAGCCTGGGCAGGAATATGTTTTTGTAAGAAGGCTTCCATTGCAGCATAAAAATCAAATTGATTCTCTTCATTATGGAAACCATGTCCTTCATTATCTTTTACCATATACTCAACATCAACGCCACGTGTCTTCAAAGCCTCAATCATCTGATCAGATTCCGCTTTATTAACTCGAGGATCATTTGCACCTTGAGCAATAAATAGAGGAGTTTTAATTTTATCAGCATTAAAAACAGGAGAGGTCTCTCTAAGTTGTATCGAATCCTTTTTGGGATCACCAACCATATCGTACATCATATCCAGCATGGGCTTCCAATATGGAGGAATGGTATTCATAAAAGTAAAGAGATTAGAGACACCAACGTAATCAATAGCAGCTGCATACAAGTCGGGTGTCTTTACAATTCCCTGTAAAGTTGCGTATCCTCCATAACTACCTCCATAAATTGCAACTCTTTTAGGATCAGCTATGCCTTGTTCAATAAGCCAATTTACCCCATCCGTAATATCATCTTGCATAGTCAGACCCCATTGTTTAAAGCTAGCTTGCCAGAATTTCTTACCATAGCCAGTGGAACCTCTAAAGTTCATTTGTAGAACCGCATAGCCACGATTTGCCAAAAATTGGATCTCAGGATTAAATCCCCATGAATCACGGTACCATGGACCTCCGTGTGGATTAACTACCAATGGCAAAAGTTTTGCATTCTCCATTGTATATCCTTTAGGTAAAGTCAAGTACCCATTAATAGTTAAGCCATCACGTGATTTATAGGAGACAGGATTCATGTTAGCCATCTGACCCTCATCAATCCAAGGGCTAACATCTGCAATTTTAGTGAGTTTATCACCCTCTTTCTCATAAAGATAATAAGCCCCTAAAGATTTATCACTATATGTTCTAACAATAAAGCGATCTTCAGCCTTGGTTGATGAACTAAATCCAAATTCATACCCTTTTAGCTTTTCAGATAGGCTATTAAACATTGACTCGCTCTCTTTATCAAAATAGTATCTCTCACGTTTCCACGATTCATAGATAGCAGCCGTTAATACCTTTCTCTTCCGAGAATAGGCAAGTTGATCCACATCATAATCACTGTTTTCATAGAGTACCTTAATTTCCTTCCCATTCGCAATATCAAACTCAACAATTGCAGACTTATCACGATTAAGGTTGGAACTAACGTACATATTTTTATTATCAAAAGTAAAGAACTGCGGACTGACCTGATCTTTATAACTAGTCGTTAGAACTACCTTAAAGGCATCGGTCTCCTTGTCTCGGTATAGGAGTTGAGTGCTGATGCCATCTTCTGCAATAGCGGTAGCCGCTCTAAGCTTTCCATCATGGTCAGTAATCCAACTTTGAATGTTACCAGGGTTTTCAGCCAGCATGGTTAACTCACCGGTATTAATATTAAGACGGTATGGGTCAAAAACCTCGGGGTTACGCTTATTCATTCCAATAATAACCTCCTCAGGAATATCTTCAAGGTCATCAATAATTTGAGTTAATACTCCTTCAAAAGGAGTAAAGCAGACAGGATTTGTGCCATCAATATTAACCCCGTAAAGACGAAAGTTCTCGTCACCACCCTGATCTTTTAAAAAAAGAATTCTGGTGTCATTTCCCCAAAAGTATCCGGCAACGTTACGATCCGTCTCGTTAGTTATTCTAACCGAAGAGTCTTTACCAATCTCTTGAACGAAAATATTCATACGACTCTTATAAGGAGCCATATAACTATAATAACGGCCATCAGGTGAAATTTGAAAACTACTTCTCTCTGGATTGCGGAAGAAATCCTTTAAATCAATTTTAGGTGCGGGTTCGATTTTTGAGTTCATATTACATGAAGAAAATAGTGCCATTGTGCTTATGGTACTTACCAAAAGCAATCTACTAAACGAAAATCTCATAATCTTTGTTTTAGGTTAATACTAATAACGTCGCTATAAAAGTACTACCGTTTTGCCTACATATCGTATAATCTGATAGATACGGCAAAATAAAAATAAAAGAAGTAGACAATGAAAGAAATATCAATGAGTTCAAAAATACTACTTCTTCTAGATGGTTACTTTAATTGCAAATAAAATGGGTATATCGCTTTTATAAAGGCATTCCTGCGACCAATTGAGATAAATCACTTAAAAAGCTGTTACTTTGTATAAAAGAAAATAAATGATTGGAAATTTTTTAGAGAAGATGCAGCAGGCCAAAGCGAAGGCTGAGTCTATCCAAGCTGACATCATTAACGCACGTTATGAGGGTACTGACGCCACTGGCTTTGTATCTGCGGTGGTTAATGGAAACGGTAGATTAGTTAATTTTAAATTTATGACTGATCAACCAACTGAATTAGGCTTGACTGAATTAGAAGTTATGATATTCGAAGCCATTGACAAAGCTCAAAGTCAGGCAGCCATAGCAAGTAGTGAAGCTATGAAAGAAGCGGCAAAAGATATTTTACCCGGGATCCCCGGTTTATAATTAAAGACCATGATACAACCCGGTATTTTTCATGTTTGTAAGGTCCTAAGGATTGTGGCTCCAGGTGCAATTCTTGAAGTAGGAGAAGGAGAAGAGATACTATTGCCAGGAAGTCAAATGCCTCCAGATATTAAAGTCGATGAAATGATTCGAGTCTTTATTTATACTGACTCAGAAGATAGGCCGATTGCGACAACAATGACTCCTTTTCTAAAAGCAAGTGAATTTGGGTGGTTAAAGATTAAGCAGGTAGGGCAGTTTGGTGCTTTTGCAGATATTGGATTGACCAAAGATCTCTTAATTCCTTTTCGCCAAATGAAGAGTCCTCTATCTGTTGGCCAGATGGCTCCTGTATACATGTATGTAGATGCCAAGACATCGAGACTTGCAGGGAGCACAAAATACGATAAGTACTTATTACCCGCCACCACTGATGACTTAGAACTAGCTGAGGAGGTTGAAGTCTTAATTATTGAATCATCTGGATTAGGTTTTAAGTCTATTATTAACAACCGTTTTAGGGGTATTCTATATAGAAATGAGACCATGGCATCGGTGATGCCTGGAGATCGACTAGCGGCTTATGTTAAGAACATTCGTGAGGATGGAGCTGTAGATTTGACCTTACGTCGACCTGGCTATGATGAGATTTCTCATGCCTCCATAAAGCTACTTGAACTAATTAAAATCAATGATGGCTTTCTTGCACTCTCTGACAAGAGTTCTCCTGCTGCCATAGTTGCTGCACTGGCCATGAGTAAAAGAACCTTTAAGGCCGCACTGGGAGCTTTATTAAAAGAGAAAAAAGTTAAAACAGATAACAGTGGAATCTATTTAATAGAAAAGTAGTCAATACGGTAAAACCTATTAAACAATAAAAAGAGCCGATTAATGGATATCCACTAATCGGCTCTTTGATTCTATTTATAAATAAGATAATTAGCCTATTCTACAGTAACCGATTTTGCTAGATTTCTAGGTTGATCAACGTTACAATCTCTAAAAACAGCAATATAGTAGGCTAAAATTTGAAGTGGTATTGTAGCAAGTAAAGGCATCAGCATCTCCTCTGTTTCCGGAATTTCAAGACAGAAATCAGCAAGCCCTTTAACGGTGACATCCCCTTCCGTTACGATTGCAATAATCTTACCTTTTCTTGCCTTAACTTCTTGTATGTTTGAAATGATCTTCTCATAAGTACCACTATTGGTAGCTATCACCACTACCGGCATCTCACGATCAATCAAAGCAATTGGACCATGCTTCATCTCTGCTGCAGGATAGCCCTCTGCATGGATATAAGAGATTTCTTTAAGTTTTAAAGCACCTTCCAACGCTACAGGGAAATTAAAGCCTCTACCAAGATAGAGGAAATTACGTGAATAGGTGAACATTCTACTAATATCACGTATTGCCGGAGAGAGAGTAAGCGTTTTCTCCACCTTCTCAGGAATATTTTGAAGCTCATTAAGTATCCGTTGGATTGAGGCATCGTCAATAGTCCCCTTTTTCTGACCCAATGCTAAAGCCATTAGAACAAGAACTGTCACTTGAGCGGTAAAAGCTTTTGTTGAAGCTACTCCAATTTCCGGACCTGCGTGAGTATATGAACCTGCATCAGTAGCACGGGCAATAGAAGATCCAACCACGTTACAAATCCCATAAATAAAGGCTCCGTGCTGTTTACCTAATTCGATTGCAGCTAGTGTGTCAGCGGTTTCTCCTGACTGACTAATGGCTATAATAATATCGTTAGGATAGATGACAGGATTTCGATATCTGAACTCAGAAGAATACTCAACCTCTACAGGAATGCGAGCAATCTCTTCAAAAAGGTATTCGCCAACCAATCCGGCATGCCAGGAAGTTCCAGCAGCTGTTATAATGATTCTGTCGGCGGCTACAAACCTATCGACATGATCAATAATTCCAGCCATCGAAATAACCTGATTATTGCAATTTATACGTCCGCGATAACTATCTCTGATTGTTTTAGGTTGCTCGAAAATCTCCTTAAGCATGAAATGGTCGTAACCCTCCTTTTCAAGCTGACTTAGGTTAATCTCAAGTTTAGAAACGACCGGAAACTTCTCGACATCACGAATAGTTTTAACCTTAAGCGGTTGACCGCGTTTAATAATCGCAATTTCTTCGTCGTCAAGATAAACTACATCTTTGGTGTATTCAACAATAGGTGTAGCATCAGAAGCCAGCAGAAATTCATTATCTCCGATACCAACCACTAGCGGACTTCCTTTTCTAGCTGCAATAATGGTATCCTTATCGGTCTTACTTAAAATTACGATTGCATAAGCACCTACTACCTGAGTTAAAGCACTCTGTACCGCCTCAATTAAAGTGGCCTGAGATGTCTTTTTAATATACTCAATGAGTTGAATAAGCACCTCAGTATCGGTATCACTTTGAAAAGTGTACCCATTTTGTTTCAGTTCCTCTCTGATAACCGCATAATTCTCGATTATTCCATTATGAATCAACGCTAGTTCTTCAGATTGAGAAAAGTGAGGGTGAGCATTTACGTTATTGGGCTCGCCATGGGTTGCCCAACGAGTATGAGCCATCCCAATTGTGCCGTGCACATCTTTCTCGCGAATAAACTCCTCAAGGTCGGCCACTTTACCTTTCGTCTTGAAGACTTTAAGGGAATCATTGAGGATAGCAATACCAGCGCTGTCATATCCTCTGTACTCTAATCTTTTTAATCCTTTAATCAGAATTGGATGAGCCTCTTGTGGCCCAATGTAAGCAACAATTCCACACATGATCTACAGTTTCTTTAATTTATACTCTTCATTAGTTGATATCAAACCAAAAAAGCAGTTGTTTGTATACAACTGCTTAAAACACTATGGGATCTTTGTAAATAAAATCTGAATTTGAACTCTTTTCTTTTGCAGAGCCGGATCAAAGGGGTTTGTTCCGGCCAGCTTTACAGCATACCCTCTGACAGCTCCTGAAGAAGCATAGATAGCCAGTCTTTCATTTGCATTTTCGGGGTTATTAATCAAACTTTGAATATAGTGAGTAATTCTAAAGGAATAAGTATTGTCAGATGAATTATAGGAACCTCCAAAATAGCTGGTTCCCTCGTACTGATCCTCAAGATAACTTATAGTTCCATCGTCAGCCAACTTAACAAGAACCAATTTAGATGGATGTTGATATTTTGAAGACGGATCAATATCCGTAAGGACTAGTCTTGCCTCATTAATCGCTACATTCTTATCAGAAAGCAGATGGGTAAGTTCCGGAATATGCAGGTTAATTCTTGTACCACAAGCCGCTTGCAAATAAAGAACCTCCTTTCCAAGAGTGGTATCCTTTGCAACTACCTGAGCTTTAAACTCTGGCGTAGCTTCTTGGTAATTATTATGATCAAACTGCGTAAAACGCGCACAATAGGCATTGTAATTGAACTGATACTCCAGAGAATCCTCGTTATTGTTATGGTAGTACATCTTAAGGAAAGTATACGACGACTCGGGATTGATATACATCAGAGTTCCTTTATCAAATGCAAAAGGATCACCTGCTTTTATGTAAATTCCTTTGAAGTAGCTAAGCCAGTTCGTATTAGAACTCAAATCATCCGCAGTTGCAGCGAGGAACTTTGCAGCAAGAGCAGCATTATCCAGCTTAATACGGATGTGAGGAGCTACTTTTACCGTATCAACCAGAACGCTATCAACCGGACGAGCTATAAAAGTCTTTTCACCAAGAATAGTCGTGTTATAATCTATTTCGCGACCACTATAGTAGCTTGAGTCAATATTAAGATCCTGATTAATCTCATATACTCTCACCGTCTGTACACTGGTAGAATCTCCATAAAATCCGGAATAAGAAAGAGAAAGAACAATAGAGTCAACAACAGCACCTTCGCCCCAAGATGGGCCTACCTCAGAAAGCCTTATTTGAGTAACGATGTTGGCTTTAGTAATTCCGAATTCAGGATGCCAGATAGATCCCAAAACGCTGACAGATGTTTCGTCAGATTTCAAAGAGTCTTCTCTAACCGAATAAGCAGTAACATAAAGAGCTGTATCGAACGCAAAATCAATCTTTTCGCTATCTGGTTTAACACTCAAACCCACATCATCCGGTTGTTTATTACACGCTACAACGATAGTAAGAATGATCGAGAGGAGGAGAAGACTTTTAAGAAAATATTTATTCACTGTTATAAAGTATTGATGCAATAACACATTAGAACCTAAAGGCGGGTTAAAGTTAATCAGGTAGTTTGAATATTTAGCACCTGATCATAAAACTCGTTGTAAGCATCAACGTAATTATCGTCGGGTTGTTTTGCAAGGAAAGGAATCTTTTGCTGTTGAATATACTCTAACACTTCTGGATCTATTGTATCGCTAGCCTGAATTACTCCATCACAGAAATCAAGAGCTCCATGAATCAATCCGGCATAGGTACCTTTCTTATAGTTTTTTAGATCTTTATCTGTGACGCCGGCAAACTTAAGTTTAGCACCGAAGTCTTTGCTCAATTTTACATTAAAGCTATCATCATAAACCGATAAAATAACTTTTGAGGACTCATACATTGGGTTATCACGATACGCTTTTTTTACGTAAAGAGGTACAACAGCTGACATCCAACCATGACAGTGGATCAGATCAGGTCCCCAACCTAGCTTCTTCACTGTTTCGAGAACCCCACGAGCAAAGAAGATAGCTCTTTCATCGTTATCCTTAAAGAACTTTCCCGTCTTATCATGATTTACAAACTTCCTCTGAAAGAAATCTTCGTTATCAATAAAGTAAACTTGCATGCGGGCTTGCTGAATTGAGGCCACTTTAATGATCAAAGGATGGTCAGTATCGTTAATAATAATATTCATCCCTGACAACCTAATTACCTCATGAAGCTGATTGCGTCGTTCATTGATTATCCCATATCTTGGCATAAAGGTTCGTATCTCTTTACCCTTATCCTGAATCCCTTGGGGAAGATAACGACACATCAGGCCGATGGGGCTATCTTTCAGATAAGGAACCATTTCCTGAGCCACATACAACACCCGTGCTTTTTCCATTGAAACTTAGTTTATGCGATAGTATTGCAAAATTACGAAAAAAATCAAACTTTTTTTCACTTCTTTTTGTCTCATTTCAAATGGCTCTATAAAATAGGTTCACATTAAAACCATATGTAGTACTTCATGAGACTTGATTGTTGTCATCCCTTGATGATGGCATGCAAAATAACTTAATAGTTGTCGTAATAAATATCGCCGTGATGCTCCACTTATATTTAACCCACTTCCTGCTCTTGCGGCTTTAAGCATCTGAGAAAAGTTTTTTCCCTCTTTTGAATCAACAAAAGCTTCATTACCTGGCGCAAACCGAGAAAATCGGCCCTCCTGAAGCCAAAATACAGTACGATCAGTACTATAATCGTCAGTAGGGCCAAACCCAAGGATATCACTTAGTTGAACAAGAAAAAGCAACGGGAAATCATTGATCTCACAATCGTTACATTGGCGAAGCTTATCTATTGTCTCAATTATAAAGTTATAAAGCTCTTCATCAGCTTCATGCTGTCGAATTGTACTTAACAGCACCTCCGCTAGAAACAATACAATACAACCCTTTAAGACATCTCCACCTGATACAGTAGCAGATTGAATCAGGCGAGCCTCACGCAATATGGCTAACCCTTCATTATTGGCAGCAGGTGCAGCTACGAATTCTATTTGCGTTAGCGGCTGAAATAAAGCGCCCGTAATCCCTTTGTCGGGTTTACGGGCACTTCGAGCAATAAATGACATGACACCATCTGATCGAGAATAAACTTTCACAATAATCGATGAATCACCGTATCGAATTTGCTGTAATACCACAGCCTCATATTGTCTAGAAGCCCTTGACTTCATGTGGTAATTATTTGTTTTTGGAGGCGGTGAAAACAACCCAGATTAATTAAAATAACTCAAGAGGTTATTGGCATTAATCTGGGTTAGCTCATATAATCGATCGCTGCAGACCCGGGGTAGGGAAAGCCCATCCCTACCATCCGGGAATGCAAGCTGCTGAGAAGAGTTACTTATATTCGAGGGGTGTAGCTTCACCCCGCATTACCATCAAACCATTCATTGCTAAAGCTTCCATCTCGTCTTCTCCTGGATAAACGGATATCGGAGCAATGAATTCAACCATTTGCTTAACATAGTTCACCAAAGCTGGATTATGGGCAATGCCACCTGTCAATAAAATAGCATCCACCTTGCCCTGTAAAACGGCAGCCATTTGGCCTATGCTCTTACCAACCTGATAAGACATAGCATCTTGAACTAAATTAGCTTTTGCATCGCCATTCTTAGCTGCCATCTCTACATCATAAGCACTGTTGGTTCCCAGATGAGCCACTAAACCTCCTTTACCAGTAATCAGTTTTTTAATCTCATCTAAGGTATATTGGCCACTAAAACAGAGTTTAGCTAAGGCACCTGCCGATAATGTACCAGAACGCTCTGGAGAGAATGGCCCTTCCCCATCCAATGCATTATTTACATCTACAACCTTGCCTTGACGATGCGCACCAACAGAGATTCCACCTCCCAAATGCGCCACAATTAGATTTAACTCCTCGTAACGGCGATTTACTGATTTTGCATACGTTCTGGCGATTGCCTTTTGGTTTAATGCATGAAAAATAGAAATTCTTGGGAGTTGCGGTAATCCAGAGATACGAGCAACATCCTGAAGTTCATCTACTACCACTGGGTCAGCTATAAAGGCTCTTGCTCCATCTATGCTTTTAGCTATATCTAATGCAATTAATCCTCCTAAATTACTGGCATGTTCTCCTAAAACACCTCTTTTAAGATCCTCAACTAAGGCATCATTCACCTCATATACTCCAGAAGGAATAGGTTTTACAAGACCCCCACGCCCAACAATTACCCCTAATGAGGAAACTTCAATTCCGGCTGCCTGCAATTCACTCAGAATAATTTCACGTCTAAACTGAAACTGCTCTGCTATATGATTAAAATCTTTAAGCTCTTCTGTAGAATGACGTAGTGTCTTTAAGAAGATGCTTTTATTGCCCTCATAAACAGCAATCTTAGTAGAGGTTGAACCGGGATTTATTGCTAATATTCTTTTCTCTGACATTATAATTTTTAGTATTTTATTAAACCATTAGACAAGCTAATGCCTGACAATAGTACTTTGATAATTCACTTTCATTACGCGACATGACTACAACAGGAGCTATTGTTCCTTGAATTAAACCGGCTAATTCTCCTCCGGCAAAAAGCATCAGCCCTTTATAAAAAGAGTTCGCTGCATCTAGACTAGGAAAGAGCAAAACATCTGCTTCGCCCTTTATTGGAGTATCAACCCCTTTAAGCTCTCCAGACGCCGGGTCACAAGCTAAAAAAATATCCAACGGTCCATCAACTATACAATTACCCCAACGCCCTTGTTTGGCCATCTTTGAAATCACAGAATAATCAATCGTTGCGCTTTGCTTTTCAGAAACCTTCTCAGATGAAGCAATCAAGGCTACACGTGGTTGATCAATCCCAAATCGTCGTGCCATCGCAATGCTGTAGTCCATCATCGCAATCTTCTGTTTTAAGTCAGGTGATACAAGCACAGCAGTATCTGATATAAAAAGAAGTTTTTGATAGGCTGCCACTTCAACTGCACATACATAGCTCATGATCTGCCCAGACCGCATCAATCCAGTCTCACTATTCAATACCGCCTTTAGGAAAAGATCAGTATTGACTAAACCTTTCATCAAGATGTCAGCTTGCTTCTGTTTGACAATAGAAACAGCCGCCTCGATAAGCCTTTTTTGATCGGAATGATGTATAATGGATATTTGTTGGGTAAAATCTGAAACCCAAGGTGCTTTGTCTTTAATTTTTTGAAGATCTCCCAAGAGAATATACTTAGCTATACCACTCTCAACCGCCTTTTTTACAGAGCCCAACGTATTGGAATCTTCGGCTGCAGTGACAGCAATTGTCCGCACACTCCCCTGAGAGATCAACAGTTCAGGGATTTGACTTAGTCGTCTAATCTCCATTGTATATTAATAGCCTTAATATCTATTTTGCCACTAAAGCAGCTAAAGCAATGGAATAGGTTTTTGTTAAGGCGCTATCTCCTCTTGACGAGAGAACAGCCGGACATTTAGCCCCCATAACAAGTGCGCCAAGCTCACCCTTAGATAATTTAGTATGCGATTTATAGAAGACATTTCCTGACTCGATATTCGGGAAAAGGAGGCAATCAGCATCGCCGGCAACCTTACTGTCAATCTTTTTTATCTCAGCACTCTCTTTATCCAGAGCCACATCGAGAGCCAAAGGGCCATCTATATAGGCACCCTTAATCTGACCACGATCAGCCATTTTTGAGATCATTGCAGCATCAACACATGCCTGCATACCAGGTAACATCTGTTCAGTCGCAGCAATGGCAGCAACCTTTGGGGTCTCAATGCCTATTGCCTTAGCCACCTGAATAAGGTAATTAGTTATAGCTATCTTCTGAGGTAAATCAGGTTGAGGAATTATAGCAACGTCCCCAACAACCAACAGTTTGTGGTATCCAGCATTTTCAATAACCGTCACATGACTTAAAACCGCTTTTGGAGGAAGCAATCCAGCATCCTTATTTAAGATGGCTCTCATATATTTATCCGTACTAACAAGCCCTTTCATAAGAATATCTCCCTCTCCCCCAATAATAAGGGATACCGCTTTATGAGCAGCTTTTTGCTCATCAGCTTCTTGGACGATCCTAAACTTATTAACATCAAAGCCATGTTCGTTACAAACCTTTTTTATGGTGGCCTCATCGCCTACTAAAATTCCTTCAACAATACCTAAATCTATTGCATTGCTAACGGCTTCAATGGTATGACTATCATTTGCAAAGGCTGCTACTAAACGTTTTCTAGGCTTACTTTTTACAACTTCTACTAGTTGTTCCAAACGGGTAATTGGTGACATAATTTTATAATATTTACAGTTGATCTATTATTTTGAATAAAACATTATCATTTTCACGATAGCCTCTTCGCAGGCATCACAGAAAGTATCGCCTTTAAAGGTATGCATTAAACAGTCTTGCCGAGGACGAAAAACTCCTTTTGCAGCATAGCCTCCTCCCTCAAACACACCCATCTGATCAGCATTCTCCTTAGTAACTGAGGTTGGAATAGATTGTCCAGCCGGTAAAAGATGCTTCCATTTTTTATTGAAATCAACGAGTGTCGTTATATTGGGTTCCCAAGGCTCAACATCCATATGATAAAAATCGTTATATGCCACTGCAGAAGTATAATACTCGTCAGCTAATCCGGCAAATCCATGGCCTAGTTCATGAATGAAAATCTTTCCAGCATAAGGATTACTATTAACCGACATGGAGTAGAAGTTATAGATTGCTCCACCACCATATCGCTCTGTGTTTACGAGAATATAGATCTGATCATACGGAGCATTTGCTGCTGCATCACGAACAGATTGAAAATCGTGTGTCATGACATACCTATCGAGGTCAAATGTATAGAAACGGCTATTAACTACCGTATTTCTCCAAATACTCTCTTTTGGAATATCGGTTCCACTTTCAGCGGAGGGAATGAGAACCCCTCTCAAATTAAAATTATCTCGGTATTCTTTATATGGAGAATATTTAAAAAACTCTTCAGCAAAACGTTTACAGTCACTCTTAAAAAGATCCATTTGCTCCAGAGTGTACCCTTCAGGAATTATCACAACATCCACTTTGTTCTGCGATGCTCCATGAATCTCAATATCATAAACCGAAGCCTTAATCTTCTGCTCTTTTCTAACAAAATAATCATTCGGAGAAAACTCTTGTCTATAAGCTTCTTCAAAAACACCCTTCCTGTTCCTGGAAGAAATCACAACCACTGCATCTTTCTTCGGATAGGGCATTACCAATGCTTCGGGAAATGATCGGTTGAGACGGCCAGCCTCATCGGTTGTTTGCCACTCACTAAACAGAGTACTAAAACCTCTGGAATATAAAATCTTCGTAGTGGCCTTATCTATGAGCTGCATTTGGTATTCACCATAGCCAAATGTATCTATAAGATTTACCGTTGACCCTCCCCAATATGGCTCTTCGACCCATTCTTGAAAACTAAAAAGCTCTGTTTTTGAGGTCCCTGAATGTTGATAATCCATACGTAACGTCTTGGAATAAAACCATTCGTCAAACTGAGCGTGTACAACCACGACCTGGACTAAAAAAACTATTAAAAGGGATATCTTATTTTTCATAATCTGGTGATTTTTTTTACCTCTTTTTGCTTAACAGATAGTACATTAGGCAACAGATGCAAACGATTGTGCAAAGATAGAAAGTTTTTACCGGTCATAAAGCTAAGATCATTGTCCCATCAAGTAATAATTTCTTAAATGCCGTTAAATTTGCTTAGCTTATGTGTGTAATTTTGAACCGTTAAGGCATTCTCACTGTTTTAATCAAAAACAAAATAATGAAACTCTATCCTGCACACTCTCGTGGAACCGCTGACTATGGTTGGTTAAACAGTCACTTCAGTTTTAGTTTCGCAGGGTATTATGATCCCAATCGCATGGGATTTGGGGATCTTCGAGTACTCAACGATGACCTGGTCGCTCCTGGTCAAGGATTTGACACTCATCCACATAAAAACATGGAAATTATATCAATTCCTTTAGCAGGAACACTCGAACACCGTGATAGCCAAAATAACCATCAACTAATTGGCGCTGGTGAAATCCAAGTTATGTCAGCCGGCACAGGAATTCAACATTCTGAATATAATGCATCAGATTCCGAGAAAGTCTCCTTTCTACAAATATGGATCGAAACGAATCGCATAAACGCTACTCCACGATACGGTCAAACAGCAATTCCTACCGATCTTATAAAAGATAAGTTTGTTGAGATCATAGGAAGCCCCTCCAGCAAAGCACCCCTCTTCATCTATCAAGAGGCCTCAATATTTCTTGCAAAAACAGAAGGGAAACAACTCATTGATTTACCTGAACTCAAAGAAGGAAGAGGATTCTTTCTATTCCTAATTAACGGAGAAGCAATCTTAAATAACATTCACCTCTCTGCAAGAGATGCACTCGAGATATCAACAAAAGGGAAATATTCTATCGAACTAATTGACCAAAGCTACATTCTTCTAATCGAAGTAAACTTATAGTCTTACCTCTTGTGCTCTCGTATGTGATCTAAAATCTCTTTTTGTCAAGATGATTTTCTTTTTATACTCATTTTATTACTTTTGTTGATCTTTAACAATCCACGTTAGAAAAAGATGTGGCAAAACATTGAGCAAGTCTCTGACACTCGCTACAGAAATATAAAGAAGCGCGATCCTTTTATTTCCTGATTTAATATTTCGGGAGCACTTTTCGTGCTCAACAGTTTCTTATCTTAAAATATTAATATCATGGAATTACCATTTGCTGAATCATATAAAATAAAAATGGTGGAGCCTCTGCGCCGCAGTACCCGAGAAGAGAGAATCCAATGGATTAAAGAGGCAAAAAATAATCTATTTAACCTACGAAGTGATCAAGTTTTCATTGATCTTCTGACTGATTCTGGAACAGGAGCAATGAGCGATCGGCAGTGGAGTGCTCTTATGATGGGAGACGAGAGCTATGCTGGAGCTTCCAGTTATTATAATCTAAAGGAGAGCATCCAAAAGATCTTTGGAATGGAATACTTCCTTCCTACTCACCAGGGTCGTGCTGCCGAAAATGTACTTTTCTCTACCATTGTTAAGAGTGGAGATATTGTCCCTGGTAACTCACATTTTGATACTACGAAAGGTCATATCGAGTTTCGTCATGGGAAGGCCATAGATTGCACTATTGATGAGGCTTTTGTCACCGAGATGGAACACCCATTCAAAGGTAATCTTGACCTCAATAAACTTGAAAAAGTTCTTTCAAGTTATCCGGCAGAGCAGATCCCAATGATCATTATTACAGTTACATGTAACACATCGGGTGGCCAACCGGTTTCAATGAAGAACATTAGAGAAGTAAAGGCACTTGCTTCTAAGTATGGCGTTCCTGTTTGCTTTGACTCTGCTCGCTTTGCCGAGAATGCCTACTTTATCAAACTCCGAGAAGATGGTTACCAAGACAAATCAATCAAAGAGATTGTCTTCGAGATGTACAGCTACGCCGATATGATGACTATGTCATCTAAAAAAGATGGTATTGTCAATATGGGTGGCTTCATAGCCCTCCGTTCTGAAGAGATCTTTCGTAAAGCCACCGTTTATAATATCATGTTCGAAGGCTTTATCACTTATGGCGGAATGAGCGGAAGAGACATGAATGCCCTTGCTGTCGGTTTAATGGAGAGCACCGAGTTTGAATATCTAGAAACAAGAATTAAACAGATAGAATACCTCGGCCAAAAGCTAATTGAGTTTGGAATTCCTATTCAACGACCTATTGGCGGCCATGCCGTCTTTGTGGATGCAAAAAAATTCCTCCCCAACGTTCCAAAAGAGGAGTATATTGCTCAAACGCTTGCAATAGAACTCTATATCGAAGGTGGTATCCGTGGCGTTGAAATTGGCACCCTGCTTGCCGATAGAGACCCGGAAACACGTGAGAACCGATATCCTGCGCTAGAATTACTTCGACTAGCAATACCTCGCCGAGTTTATACCAATAACCACATGGATGTTATTGCTGTTGCTTTAAAGAATGTTTGGGATCGTCGTGCAGCAATAAAGTCAGGTTACCGAATGCTTTACGAAGCTCCCATCATGCGACATTTTACGGTAGAACTTGAAAAAATATAAACTTCTTAAAGCTGCTTTCGGGCAGCTTTTTTTTTCTCCCATCACTAATCAATTTCAGATCCTAGCCGTTAAAATCTAGTTTTATGTCACCCCTTCCTCTTTCCATTTAAACCTGAAATCCACTAACAGAGAAATGCCACCTCTCCGCTCCCTCTCCATTACCTCCACGTAAAATATTCGTTAAAACCTGAAATCATTTAGCTAAGATCAAGATTACCATCTGAATAGTTAAACAAGTAAACACAACACTTAAACAAAGATTAAAGCTCATGTAGATTGACAACATTTATAAAAGGCCAATAGAAATAGATATAGAATACACTTGATTTGTACTAAATTAGACCTGTTCTTAAATCCACATTTAACTGATGCCTGCAACCTTTACTAAAGATTTGCAATATCGAAAGTTTTGTACCTATGGGTTTCTAAAAAACTTACGATTTTTCGAACCATTCATGCTACTGTTTCTTTTAGAAAAAGATCTTAGTTATCTCCAAGTTGGAACTTTGCTTGCAATCCAGGAAATAACAATTAATCTTTTCGAGATTCCTACAGGAGTGCTAGCAGATGCACTTGGTCGAAGAAAAAGTTTAATTCAAAGTTTCGTATTCTACATCATAAGCTTTATCATCTACTATTATTCTACCTCCTTCGGAACTTTAATAATAGCTGCTCTATTTTTTGGATATGGTGATGCTTTTAGAACAGGAACCCACAAAGCAATGATTTTCGAATACTTAAAATTGAACGGGTGGTCTGATCAGAAAGTTCACTATTATGGTCATACCCGATCATGGTCTCAAAAAGGTTCAGCGTTATCAGCAATAATAGCTGCCATCATTGTATACTTTCATGGGGAATATAAGTCGGTATTTCTATTCTCTATTGTACCATATCTCTTAGATTTATGGTTGATTACAACCTATCCTAAATCGCTGGATGGAAAAAAAACGAAAATCGTAAAAGGGGAAATCTATGCTCAGTTTAGATCCACTCTGAATGATTTCCTAACGTCTTTTAAGGACAGAGCCATGTTGGGTGCTATTCTTTCTCAGGCGGTCTACACTGGCTATTATAAGGCTGTCAAAGATTACCTTCAACCGATAATAAATCTATTTGCTATCTCACTTCCTCTGTTTTTATGGATGAATCAGCAGCAGAGATCCTCCATACTTGTTGGATTGATCTATTCTCTTATTTACCTTCTCACAAGTTATACATCGAAAAACTCAGGGCGGTTCACCGACAGATTCGGCAATGTAACAACACCATTAAATATCACCATGATAATAGGTTTAGTATTAGGAATCTTATGCGGAGTGATGTACACATTTCGTCTAGAGTTCATTTCAATTATACTATTCTCAGGTATATACCTAGTTGAAAACCTCCGTAAACCTATTGGGATCTCTGCTGTAGCCGATAACCTTAAAAAGGATGTACTTGCTTCAGCTCTATCCGCAGAGTCTCAAGCGGAGACCCTTTTTGCTGCTCTTATAGCCCCTTTAATAGGCCTCTTTGCAGATCTTTGGGGTGTCGGTTATGCACTGATCCTTGTTTCGGTGATGCTGCTTTTACTCCAACCTCTTTATAGAGCTCGCAAAACAATAGCAAAGGCCAATGTTTGAGTTACTTTCAGAAATAGTGATCCATTGATAGATTGACCGACTAGAAACGAATAAGATCAAAAATTAATTATAAAAAGAGCCTATGACCATACAGTGTCATAGGCTCACGAGGAGAATCCGTCGTTACTTAACTACTCAGCTTTAAGGGCCACAAAGGGCAACGTTCGAGCCGTTTGGATAGTCCTTTGAAGGATTATACTAGTTGCAATAACAAGTGTGGCAACCGGAGCTGATAAGAAAACCCAAAAATTCAAATCAATATGGTATGCAAATTCTTGCATTAGCTTTTGAGAGAAATACCAAGCTATTGGAACAGCGATTACTGAACCTATAACGACAAGTCTCAAATGTTTCTGAAGCAACCAAAGAGTAAGTGAATAGGTAGATGCCCCTAACACCCTTCGCACCCCTATTTCTCTTACTCTTTGTTGCATCATTAGACTACTTAACCCGTAAAGCCCGAAAGCAGACAACATCACAGAAAGTAGAGCAAAAAAGATAAATAGTCTAGTCATGCTCTGTTCATTGCTATACCAATCAGCGATCTCCTGTTTAACCCATGTTGTTTCAATAGGTAGTTGACCAACGTTTGTCGTCCAAGCATTTCCAATCTCCTCAAGTAGCTTTTTATTGCCATCTCCTTCAACCATTGCAGGGTTCACCTTAATCATCAAAGTAAAAAGTCGTCTAGGTTTGAAGACATAAATGGCTGGTTCTATTTTCCAGTGTAATGAATAGTAATGATAATCTCTAACAACTCCAATAACCGGCATTTTTAAGGTAGAATCCTCTGTCAGGAAATTATTGAAACGTCTTACCAAAGGATTCTCCCATCCAAGAGCATTAACAGCTGCCTGATTAATAATTACTGCATTGGTATCTGACAAAATAGATTTATCAAAATTTCTTCCAAATAAAATTGGGATCTCCATCATCTCAAAGAAATTGGGATCGACATAGCAATGTCTTACAGTAATTCTAGTCTTAGCACTATCATCCACTGTAATTGAACCCTGATCTCCACTACCCGCTGTAAAGCCAGTTGAAGTAGCCAAATCCTCTACTCCAGCGATCTTACCTACTGCCTCTTTGAAAGCTGGCATACATTTATCTGCTTTCCCATATGGAACATTTACGGCCAATACATTCGTATAATTTATTCCTAAATCGACGGTCGTTGCATAATGATATTGTGCCCAAGCTACTGATACCATAATCAAAAGAGCAGTAGTAACGCTATATTGAAACCCTACAAGAAATCTACTCATCAAACCGGAAGCTTTGCCTTTAGGCCCAGCTCCCCCTTTAAGTACATCGATCGGTTGCATCCTGGAAAGAAAGAGAGACGGATAGAGCCCTCCAAAAAGACTGACGATCAATATTAAAAGAAACAGCAATATTAAAGTTATAAAACTGAATAACCTTGATAAAGGAATCTCGGTGTTTAGGGTGAGATTTAAAGCAGGAAGGAGCAACTGTGTTATAACTACGGCCAATATTCCGGCAAAAAAGCTTACCAAAAAAGATTCACTAAAAAACTGAGTAAATAAATTTAATTTCGAGGCACCAAGAACCTTCCTCATTCCGGCTTCACGTGAACGATTAACGGCTCTAGCCAACGACATATTTATGAAGTTAACAATAGCTGTAATTAGAACTAAAAGAGCCACTGCAATAAAAAGAAAAACCAAAGTAGCATTGCCAAAAACACTGGCAACCTGAAATTTTATATAATTGGAATGAAGGTAAATATCACGTACATTTTGTAGGTACATCTTTATGCGAAATTCTTTAGGCTGATCTTTAGATTGCTCATCAATTAGCCTATTAATGGACGATTCAACCTTTTCCAAATTCGCTTTATTGTCTAATCTCACATATGTAGCCAACATGTTATTACCCCAGCCTTTCATGTAATCAAAGAACTTTAATCCAGTAATAGACTTCATAGGTAATAACATACTGATTCTAAGATGTCCCTTATTCTCAAAAGGCTTTAAGAGACCCGTAACCTTATAGGATACCCCATCGAGAATAAGGGTCTTTCCCACGACATTCTTCTCGACGCCAAAAAACTTCATGGCACTTTTAGTTGTCAGCACGACCGATCTAGGATCCATAAGAGCCGTACTACTACTCCCTTCCAGCAATTTATAGCCAAAAAAGTCGAGCATATTCTCATCAGTATACCATAGATTAGAGGGCCTAAACTCTTTCTCCCCAACTTTAATTGTATTAATATACCATCCATACATCATTCTCACGGACTCTTCGACATGAGGGACACTATTTTTTAGTGCTTCTGACAAAGGCCCCATGGTAACTGCAACATGTTGTTCTCCTACCCCAGGTTGATTTTGGATCTCAACAACCCGGTAGGTTCTTTCCTGATCTCTGATATCTCCATCATAAGAGAACTGATCAGAAACATATAGACCGATTAGAAGAATAGAGGCTAGCGAAACCGTCAACCCGATCAAATTAATAAAGAAATACTCTCTATTTCTAAAAAGTCTTCTTAGTACAACTTTAAGATTTACAGTATTCACTTTATATTTTTTTTCGGTATTAAATACTATGGGCGGTATCTGCTTTCCAATTCTCATTAATAATTTGACCGTCGAATAGACGTATTATCCTTTTTGCATACTCTGCATCTCTGGTTGAGTGTGTAACCATGATTATGGTAGTTCCATTTTTATTCAATGCTTCCAGCAGATTCATGACCTCTTCCCCATGTGCCGAGTCAAGATTACCTGTTGGCTCATCTGCCAAAAGCACCTTAGGCTTTGTTACAACCGCCCTTGCAACGGCTACCCTTTGTTGCTGCCCACCCGATAACTGTAAAGGATAATGCTTACTTCTATGTGCAATATTCATCTGATCAAGCACCTCACTAACCCTTTTTTTACGCTCAGAAGTGGGTAACCCCAGATATACAAGGGGTAACTCTACATTCTCAAAAACATTTAATTCATCAATGAGATTAAAATTTTGGAACACAAACCCAATGCCCTCCTTTCTGAGTTTCGACCTCTGGCGTTCTGATAGCTTTCCGACAGATTTATTATCAAATAGATAATCACCAGAACTTGGGGTATCTATCATCCCGAGAATATTTAAAAGAGTCGATTTACCACAACCCGATGGACCCATTATAGCTACAAACTCACCAGGTACAACTTTAAAAGATACCTCATTAAGTGCAGTTGTTTCAACTTCATCAGTGCGAAAAACACGGCTCAGTTTATCTACATTAATCATCTTCTTACTCTTTTATTATTCTAAAATCAATTCATCGCTATTTCCAAAGCTCTCATATGATGAGATTATAACTTTCTCGTTAACCTTCAACCCATCAAGAACCTCATACTGCATTGTATTCTGACGGCCAATTCTAATGACTCTTTTAACTGCTTTGGTCTGATCTTCGTTAAGGACAAAAATCCAGTTACCACCGGTTTGTTGGAAAAAGCCCCCCCGGTTAATCATCAAAGCATCTGTAGCTGAGCTAAAGAGAAGACGTAACTGAAGCGTTTGCCCCCTTTTCACATCTAATGGGGTAATACTATCAAAGATTAAATCAACCTGAAAAGTGCCATTTGTAACATCTGTATAGATCTTTCTGACGGAAAGGGAAAATGTCTTTCCATTATACTCAAATTCTGCAGGCTGACCCTTATAAACCTTAGCCACATACCTCTCATCAATATTAGCTCTAATTTTATATCCGCCAGGTACATCAATCTGCCCAAGCCGTTCCCCAGCATTTTTAGTCTCTCCTATCTCTGCTTCAAAGGAAGAGAGAACCCCATCTGAGGGAGCCTTAACATACATGTTAGCTAAATTTCGTCTCAAGAGCTCTAAATTCGATTTGATTCGTGTGATACTTGTTTCAATCTGTCGCTTTCCTTCTAATGCAGCCAAAGAATCTAGCTTCTTTAATTCCAAACTTATTGAGAGTTGCTTTCTCGTTAAATTATACTCTCTGGTTGCATCCTCAAACTCTTTATCAGAAATGACTTTTTCACTATGTAGCTTAACCTTACGATCGTAATCACGAACAGCCTGATCTAACTGATAACTTATTTGAACGATCTCCTTCTGTCGAAGGAACCGACTCTGGTCAAAGCTAACCCTTGAATTCTGAAGATTATTTATTGCATCATACATTCGTGTCTCCTGATCCATATAGCTCAACTCCATCTGAGGGTTTTGCAATTTCAAAATGGTATCCCCATACATAAGCATAGCGCCATCTTCAACATAGATCTTCTCCACAATTCCGCCTTGCATGGCATCAATGTAAGTGGTGTTCATTGGTAACACCGTGCCATCTATTGGAATAAACTCTCTGAATTTTCCGGATATTACATCCCCAATTAAAAGCTGTGCACGTTCAACCTTAGTTCTTCTTTTTGAAGTCTGAATAACACTTAGCACGATCAAAGTGATTACAATTACACCAATTGATCCGAATAATAGTTTACGCTTAAGCGGCCATTTCTTTTTTTCAATGGGACGATCCATACCATCAGATTTTCCCTTAGACTATCCAAGCCCATGCCAAGTAACTGATATTACTAATTATCAAGATAATACCCTTATCTTACTTAGATTAATAAAAGCCAAAAATGTTCAGTGGCGTTCAAAACACTTGTCCAATAACGAACAAAAAAGGGCACTCAGAATGAACAGAAAAGAAGATGTAAAGTTCTGGATAGTCAAAGGAATATAGCCTCTCTTTGAATATTAGAGATAGTGAATAACAACCTCTTTTAAATACTTTTCTTCCAGTATCCTAGCAATTCTTTTAATCACGTTTCTTCTAATTTCAAGTTCAACAGGGAGAGCCGGATCTTGATGAGCCTGGTTAATTCTTGTACCTACAATAAATTCAATAATATCAGAATCCAGAATAAACTTTGACATGACGGCCACCGGGCTATGTACCGGAATTTCTTCAAAAGCCCCGGTTTCCAAGGTTTCTCCAAGTTTACCAAGAGTAAGAATTCCTTCAGTGATTAAGTCAATTCCATCCATTGAGGCTTGTGGTGGAACTCCTGGCTGTGGCGAAGCAAGAGAAACTGCCACCGGTCTGTTTAGTTCTCTGGAGATAATCTGAGCCGTTGTACCTCCACAGATAACTTTTTTACCTTGAAAAGCAGAGACAGAGCTGGCAAGTTGACTGTCTCTTCCATTATCATAAGGGGGGCCACTACAAATGAGCATTCGTCTAGGTTGACGATAATAAAAAACCATAGCCGAAATATCATCTTTAGGTTCCAAATGGTCATTCGATTTACTTCTTAAGACGATCTTTTTAGCTAGATCACGAGCAGATATATCGGGTTGGTTTTCTAAGAGGGCTAAGACATACCCTCTAAATCCCTCTTCTTCCCAGCCAAAGGGAGTAAGTTGACCCCCTATTCCAGATTGAACGACCCCATCAGAGACAACGATGAGTCGATCATCTGGTTTTAACACCCAGGCCGATTGCCAAAGTTTTTTTTCACCACCGGCACCCTGAACAAAAAAAGGTTCCCGGTCAGGGTAATAAGCCTTATTATCTCTGATTATCATTAAGCGGGGATTATCATATTCAACAATAACCGCCTCACCCGAGAAATCAATGTCAATAATGGTAAAGGTGCTATAACTGATATTTCGTCTGTTATCAATAGGAAGAGTCTGCATTATCGTTTCAGCAGTTCTCCTGACAGGTTCGTGCCTTAGGGTAAAATTTAAAGCCATCGATGCGGTAAGAGAAGAAAGAACATTAGCTCGGATACCACTTCCTAAGCCATCCGATAAAACCGCAACATACCTATTCTCTTCTTTAATTCGTCGGGTTAAAATAGTATCACCACATACTTCATTCCCAAACTTACTAATTAGAAAAGCCCCTGTTTCAAGGAATGCAGAATCTTTAGCTTTCGTCTTCATGAGAATCTATGACTGAGTGAAGCATTGACTCGGTATAGGCAGCATTTTCACCAAGAAGATAAGCAATTTCCTGTACCACCTTCATATTCTTACTAATCACATCCTGAAGACGGTCAACAGCCACTTGCTGTCGGGTACGCTCATCTCTCAGATTCTCTATCATCCCCGTCACCAGTTTATACTTCCGAATTGTAATAACAGATACCCTAAAAAACTTTTCTCCTACACGTATATCATGCTCAACCTTCTCCTCACCGGAGTCAAGTACAGAGGAGAAGAGCTTATAGAAAGGAAGGATCTTCTTTAAATCTGCGCCATATAGACTATTCGTGGCTTCGAACATCATAGGCAGATCACCCCCTATCAACTCAGCAAACTGTTTATTAGCATCGACGATTCTTAACTGATCATCAACCATAACCACCCCAAAGGGGATCTTCTCGATTAAAACAGAGGCTTTATCGTTAGCAACTCTTCTCATATAGCTAACACATTGCGTTCTTTCGGCCTTCCCATCGAGCATAGCTCGTGCTAACTCGCGACAACTGTCATAACCACAACCGCTACAGTTTAACTCGTCAGCCGCCGAATGCTTTCCAACACTTTCAAGAGCACTGTGCATCTCATCTTCGCTATAAACACAGGTGAAGTATGCCCTCCTCGCCATTTTTGCCGGAGGAAACTGGTCAGGAATAGCTATAGGCCAGCTCTTATCATGTTTTCCATTCGCCAATTCATTTGGAATCTTCAATTGTCGAATAGCAACCGATCCTTTAGTTGTAACGCCTGGCCCCATAAGACATCCGCCTTGACAAGCCATTAACTCCAAAAAAAGAGGCGTTTCAGGAGCATTATCCCTAAGATCACTTAGGATTGCCTTACAATTCTCCATCCCAGAGAAAGCCATTGTGTGATACTCCACCGGAACACTATTTAAACCACGAATCATCCCACCCTCCATAGGATAGATTCTGCAATCTGACGCTGGAAAAGGGAACCAAGAATCACGCTTGGCAACGGTATCATGAAATGGGGTCTCATCTAATATATCTTTAAGCTCATCAAAGGTAATCGCAGCATCGATGAGACCTTCACTATTATCGGCCTCATACTTCTTTGCTATACATGGCCCGGCAAATACAATCTTTGCTTGTTTACCAATCAATTGCCTTAACATTCTAGCATGAACCAACATTGGCGATGCCACAGGTACAACACTCTCTGATAATTCTGGATAATATTGATTGATCAAATTAACGACTGCGGGACAGGCACTACTGATGGCTAGATTAGGCCGTTCCTTTTTCAGCCAATCCTCTGTTTTTCTATTCACAATCTCAGCCCCTAATGCCGTCTCAGAAACTCTGGAAAACCCTGAATTCTTAATCCGCCTAGCAATATCTTCTCTATTACCTCCGTGTAAAACCACATAAGAAGGCGCTAACGACAATACCACATCACTCCCATCATCTAGCCAATTCTGAACAATACCGGTATCATTTCTATACTTTTTTGCGCCCGCCGGACAAACCGCAGTACAATGTCCACAACTGACACAAAGCTCAGCAATAATCCCGGCCCTATTTTGATCCATTCGAATGGCCTTTACTGGGCATTCTCTGATGCATTTATAGCAATCCTGACAATTATTACTTAGCGTATATACTGGTAAATCGCTCAACATCTTAAATTTTTTATCAAATAGTAACCGTCGTTTTACCTGACGGCAAGAGGGTCTCTGTTAAAATTTTCTCAATCTGACTAGCAGTCACTTCATAATAGATTGAACCATCTATCTTTATCATTGGACCTCTACTGCAAGAATTCTCACATAAATGACCTCTAAAATCGATTTGATCTTTCAACCCGTTGACTTGAAGGAAATTTTTTATAATCTCAAGGTTAACATCATTCCCTCGAGTATAACAAGAACTCCCAAGACAAATTGTAATGCTGTGCTTTTTATTCATTTCCGGTAGTATTAAAAGGGTTATTTATACCGAAAAGCGAAAGTATTGTTATGATTAGCTCCTTACCTCTACCTTTCGAGATTTTCAACAGTTTGATTGTCTAAAGTTACCTAAAAACTAACCAACCTAACTATGAAAAGTAAAATGACAATCAAAACTGTTGAATCTCTCCTTGAAAATAAGAACTCTATTTTCAGGCTTTTCGTATTAAAAATTGTGCCAGATTTTATTAATTCTTAAACGCTACAATATTCCCTGCAGGCCACTTTGGGTAGCCAGGAATAACATTTTCCACATGAACATCTTCTGGAACTTGAACCAGTAACGGACTAAAGTTCCATATTTCTGAGATTCCATTATCCACCAATAGTTGAGTATACTTTTGTGCATATTCAATATCAGCGGCAATAACACCAGATACAGCAGTAAGAATACCCATTGGTTTAGCTTTCCAATCTGTTGAACTCAACAACTCAGAGCCTAATGGCAAAGTGCCCTTAAAATCATCAGAAAGGATCACTACGGGTTTAAAACCAAAACCTTGATACTCCCAACTATCAAATAGCTTTTCAATAGCAGTATGATTGCCGCAAATAATTACTTTTTTCTCTTTTCCTTGCGTAAATAGTAACTCAATTGCTAAAACAAGCTTTTCGACCTCAAAAAGAGTATTATGATTCTCAGCTTCGTTTTTATTAGCCAAGTCTGCTAATACTTCTTCTAAATCGATCGATGTCACTGAAGCAATCTCCGATGCGGTAACAGAAGTAATCCCGTTTCTCAACATCTTTCGTCCGCTTTCAGCATACTTTTTTAACCGTCCAAGCGCTTCCTGAATAGTTGCTTGGTCTTGTAATGCAGGCATCTTCATAGTTTTGTTTTATAATGGCCCGGTGGATTTTCTCCACCGGGCGAGATTTATATATAGGTTATCTGATAAAAGGATCAAATCCTTATCTTAGAAATCAATCTTAGTACCGTAGTAGACCGCCTTAAAGATCTTCTTGAAATCTTCTACACCGGTTGTTCTGGGATTGCACCCAGTACAGGCATCTTCTACTGCGTTATTACTAATCCTATCAAGATTAGCCAGGAAGTCTTCCTCTTTTATCCCGTATTCTTTAAGTGAAAGAGGAATATTAAGCTGCTTATTCATCTCAATAAGCATCGAAGTGTAACTATCTATAAGCTCATCATTGGTTGTACCGGGAAGACCTAAGAAGCGACCTATCTCAGCAAGCCTTTGTCCGGCCACCTTTTTATTATAATCAATCACATAAGGCAGATAAATGGCATTTGCACAACCATGAGGAATATGAAAGATTGCACCAGTCTTATGTGCCATACTGTGAACTATACCAAGTAAGGCATTACTAAAAGCCATTCCAGCAAGACATTGTGCATAGTGCATCTTCTCACGGGCTTCAACGTCTCCATGATAAGACTTAAGAAGATTATCTTTGATCATCTCAATGGCTTTCAAAGCCAGTGGATCAGTAAAATCAGAATGTAAGGCTGCTACATAAGCCTCTGTTGCGTGAGTAATAGCATCCATCCCTGTATGAGCAGTTAACTCCTGAGGCATTCCTAAGGCCAACTCATGGTCAACAATAGCTATATCAGGAGTGATTTCAAAATCAGCCAAAGGATATTTGATCCCCTTTCCATAATCGGTAATGACGGAAAAAGCAGTAACCTCGGTTGCCGTACCACTCGTTGAGGGAATAGCTACAAAACGAGCTTTATTTCTTAACTGTGGGATATTAAAAGGTTTCGCAACCTCTTCAAACTTTGCCTCTGGATGTTCATAGAATATCCACATAGCTTTTGCAGCGTCAATCGGACTACCTCCACCGATGGAGACGATCCAATCAGGTTGAAATTCTCTCATCGTAGCAGCTCCCTTCATTACCGTTTCAACGGAAGGATCGGGTTCTACACCCTCAATGATTTTTACTTCCATACCGGCTTCCTGCAAATAAGCTTCTGTCTTTTGCAAAAAACCAGCCTTTCTCATACTGCTACCTCCAGTAACAATAATTGCCTTGTTACCTTTAAGATTCTTTAATTCTGCGAGTGTTCCTTTACCAAAGTAGAGATCGCGGGGAAGTGTAAAACGTGCCATAACTAAAAGAGTATTAAAGTTTGTCTCTATAGTACCATTCTTATGCCACGTTTTTTATTACATTGACATTCTGACAACTAACACCTCTTTCCTTCTTGAGTGAAGGAAAGAGGTGTTAGTTTTTATGACATTAAACAAATGGCTCGTTGTGGTATTATTGAGCACTGTTCAATATTCGAACACTAGTAGGGGATTCCATACTTTTTCATCTTCAGATATAGCGTGTTACGGCTAACATTAAGGACACGTGCCGCCTTACTAATATTTCCGTTAAGCTTAGTTATTGCTCGCTCAATAGCTGCCTTTTCAGCCTCATCCAGACTCATAAGAGGGATATCCAAAGCTGATTCATCAGATTGGCTATTCCCATTAGGTAATGCCGGCAAATTCTGATTATTACCCTGAGAAGAAGACTCATACAAAGTAGTAATATTACCATCTAAAATGACCGCCTTTTCGAGGAAATTCTCTAATTCTCTTATATTTCCCGGCCAGCTATAAGCCATGATCTTCTCAATTAAAGTGGTGGTCAGGTATGGAATATTCTTATTTAAATGCTGCGCCTTTTGTTTTAGGAAAAACTTAACCATCGCCTTTATGTCTTCTTTACGTTCACGAAGGGGAGGAACTCTTAAAGGAATGACATTTAATCTGTAATACAGATCCAACCTAAAACGTCCTTTTCTTACCTCTTCCGCAAGATCTTTGTTTGTGGCGGCAATAATCCTAACATCAATCTTCATCTCTTTCTCACCGCCAATACGTGTTACAGATCCCTCCTGTATGGTTCGAAGCAATTTAACCTGCATCTCTAAAGGCATCTCTCCTATCTCATCCAGAAAAAGAGTCCCCTTATCAGCCAGCTCAAACTTCCCAGGCCGGCCTCCTTTTCGTGCTCCAGTAAAGGCACCCTCTTCATACCCAAAAAGCTCACTTTCAATTAAGGTGGGTGCAATAGCTCCACAATTGATCGCTACAAAAGCCCCCTCCCTACGTTCACTGGCATTATGTATGGCTTGAGCAAACACCTCTTTCCCGGTGCCACTCTCCCCAATTATTAAAACAGATGACGGACTTAACGCTACTTTCTTCGCATAAGAGAGAAGCTGTTGAATAGCTACCGAAGTTCCTATTATATCAGAGAAGGTATACCTGGCATGACTACCCGTGTATCTGTTTACTAGGTTAAGCATTCTTCGATATTCACGTATAGTAAGCATAAACCCTAAGATCTCCCCCTCTGGTGTTTTGATTGGATAGGAGTTGTACATGAACTTTTCTGTCATCTTATTGATCAAGAAACGTCCCTCCTCATCAATAAACACCTCTCCTAATAAAACCCTACGCTTCACATGAGCCCAGTCTGGAAACAACTCAATAATTGGTCGATTCAGCAAGTGAATACGACGAATACCCAAGGATGTACAAGCTGTATCATTAACCCAATGTATCTCATCGTTCAAATCAACAGCAAACACTCCAAAGGTCAAATTATTCATTAGAGTAAAAGCATATTGATTAGCATCAAACAACTGCTTTTGAACAGCCAAACTCTCCATCCGACTCTCTATAGCCTGCACCGCTCCAACAACCATCCCTAAGGTATGAGGATGAACCTGATCTCGATGCCCGGTAAGATTTATTGTTGCTATTATTTCACCACTAGTATTATGAACGGGTGCAGCAGAACAAGTCCACCGATGATACGCATCTGAAAAATGCTCATTGGCTGTAATCTGAACAGCCACATTCGTATTCAACGCTGTTCCCATGGCATTGGTTCCGATACTCTGCTCATTCATATAGGCACCAACAACCATTCCCATCGCTTCTGCTTCCTGAACCAGCTTTTCGTCCCCTAGTATGTGAAGGATACAGCCCTCTGCATCGGTACAGAAAATTACAAATCCAGACTCCTTGACAGTGTCATAAAGCTGCATCATCACCGGCCTGCATAAACCTATTAAATCACTTTTCTGATCCAACAGCCGCGTCACCTCTTCAGAATTTAAAATCCTTAATGGATTTATCTGATCCTTTTGCACACCATATTGCCGACTCCGTTCATGTGATTCGAGCACAATTTTATCGTGATCATTCATTGGTCCTTTCATTGCTCCGCTTATTTCTCCGTTCAAATAAATGACGAAAGATAATCATTTCCAATATATGTGAACAAAAGTAGTTAAAATTTAAGACACATCAAAACACTCCGCATTAGACACGGCCACCAAACTGACCAAAAACTTCACACAACAAAAATCCATCAAACATAACACAAATATCATATTGAATTTGTTCGATACCGAACAATTATATACATTTGGTATTAAATCAATGAGTTGAACCACTCAAAAATTAGTTCTTGATTCGGTTTTCTTTCAAAAAGAAATAGTTATGGATAAGACAGACGCCAAGGTATTAATTATCGATGATGACAGGGATGTTTTGTTAGCTGCAAAGTTATTTCTAAAACAACATTTCACCACAGTACATACAGAACCAGATCCACAAAACATAACCGCTCTTCTTAAGAATGAGAATTATGATATCATCTTACTTGATATGAACTTTTCCCGGGAGTCAACAAGCGGGAAAGAGGGTTTCTTCTGGCTAAATAAGATTCTGGAGATTGACCCGGCCGCTGTAGTAATATTCATAACCGGATATGGCGATATTGAGCTGGCTGTGCAAGGTATCAAGGAAGGGGCTACCAATTTTCTCCTCAAACCATGGGACAATAAAAAACTCTTAGCCGAAATACAAGCCAACCTCAAAGTAAGTGAGAACAATCGTGAACTAGAGGATTTGCGGAACAAGAAAAAGACCCTTCTCACTCAACATAATGATCCTTACGAGCACATCATTGGAAACTCCCCCTCTATGATGAAAGTACTCACCACTGTAAATAAAGTTGCTGCTACCGATGCCACGGTTCTAATTCTTGGAGAAAACGGAACAGGAAAAGAGCTTATTGCTAGAGCGATTCATAGAGCGTCCCCCAGAAGAGACGAGGTATTTGTTAGTGTAGATTTAGGTGCAATAAGTGAATCTCTCTTTGAGAGTGAGCTGTTTGGCTTCAAAAAAGGGGCTTTTACCGATGCTCGGGAAGATCGTGCCGGTAGATTTGAAGCCGCCAATAAAGGAACTATTTTCTTGGATGAAATTGGAAACCTCTCTTTCCCCCTTCAATCCAAATTACTCTCTGTTCTTCAAAGTCGTAAAGTCGTACGATTAGGAACGAACCGAGAAATACCTATCGACATTCGCCTAATCTGTGCTACCAATATGCCTCTATACCAAATGGTTCAAGAGGGAAAATTCAGACAAGATTTACTCTATAGAATAAACACTGTCGAGATCCAAATCCCCTCTCTTCGTGAACGTATTGAAGATATTAGTCTATTAGCCGAACACTTTCTCAATATCTATTGCCGTCGTTATAAAATGCCGCTTAAACGGATTGCCCCAAACACCATGAAACGACTGGAAAAACATGGCTGGCCTGGCAATATCAGAGAACTTGAACATGCGGTTGAAAGAGCTGTTATTCTTAGCGAAGGAAACATACTAGAGCCACAAGACTTCTTCTTTCCTTCTGCCGATGACGACAGAGGCGATGAGTTCTATTCCGGCTCAACTAATCTTGGAGAGACCGAGAAAGTTCTCATCCGTAAAGTAATTGATAAACATGGTGGCAATATCAGTAAAGCTGCTCGTGAATTAGGACTTACCCGTGCATCTCTTTACCGTAGAATAGAAAAACATGGTCTTTAATGGATTTCGAAAAGGCATTTTATTTAGAGTAGTCTTTTTAGCTACCATTGCCTCGGCTGCTTCTTGGATTACCATGACGCCAAATATGCTTTTCCCGGCTATTACCCTATGGATTATCGTGATCGCCATCGTAATTGAACTCTTTCGATTTGCTGAACAAGCTAACCGTAAGCTTACCCGATTTCTTGAATATATCAAACATGGGGACTTCTCCCCTACCTTCTCCGATGAAAACCTTGGCGACTCTTTTAGTAATCTGAACAACTCCTTTAATACTATTATCAAAGAACTTAAAAGCAATCGAACTTCTAAAGAAGAACATCTTAGCTACTTACAAACTGTAGTGTCTCATATCTCTATCGGTGTCCTTGTCTTTAAAGAAGATGGGAAGGTCGATATGTTCAACCATGCCGCTAGCTCTCTCCTCGGTGTCCCTGAATTAAGAACCATTAACGACCTCTCCTTGGTCTCTGAAAAGCTAAAACCCGCCATCCTTACCCTCAAAACAGGTCAACGTCAACTTTTAAAAATCTCTGTTGACGGCCAACTACGTCAACTTAATATCCACTCAACCCAATTCCGCCTCAGAAACGAACTATTTACGCTCCTCTCCATCCAAGACATCAGATCTGAACTCGAAGAAAAAGAGATCGAATCATGGCAAAGACTTATCAGAGTCCTTACTCATGAAATCATGAACTCTATCACCCCTATTTCTTCCTTAGCTGGAACTCTTAACGACATGATGTTTAATGAAGATGGTTCTCCTATTCAACTCGATAATGAAGATCGAGCCAATATCCAGCAAGCCATCGAAACAATTGCTAATCGGTCAAAAGGCCTCCTCTCTTTCATGGAACTCTATCGCGATCTTACAAGAATCCCTAAACCTAACTTTAAACACTTTGCCATTAAAGAGGCCTTCTTAAGGCTCAACAGACTTATGGCTCCTCAATTTGAAGAGCTTCATATTAAAACCTCTTTCTCCCTCCTTCCAAATGACATCATGATTACCGCCGACCCTGATCTCCTTGACCAAGTCCTGATAAACCTAGCCCTTAACGCTAAAGAAGCTGTTAAAAACATAGAAAACAAACAGATCCAATTTAAAGCATCAATAAATAAATCGGGAAAAGTCATCATCGATGTCATTGACAACGGACAAGGTATTTCTCCCGATTTAATAGATAAAATCTTTATGCCTTTCTTCACCTCCAAAAAAGAGGGCTCTGGTATAGGTCTTAGCCTCTCAAGACAGATTATGCATCTTCATAAAGGAACTATCACCGTCAATTCTAAACCTGATCAAGGCGCAACTTTTACCCTTACATTCTGATTTTCCCGACTCTAAAGAATTTACGCTAAACGAATCGCTACAACATAATATTTTATCAACTTTTAAATTAAAGAACCCCTTTCACTCAATAATTAATATACTATCTCTCCCTATCCTCTCCGTTCGCTCTCCCTTCTTTCTATCTAAAAACATACCAATACTCATTATCGTAACTAGAAAACAGAGCCTAACAGATATGCCAGTTTTGGAAACCAGCTAAAGCATAGCAATATGAGAAGATCCATACGAACTAATTCAATCTTTATAAAGCCTAAAATAGTTATACATTTGTTCAATGGTAAACAAACTAGTCTACATAAAAAGGGGCGTACGTATTCTACGAATGCTCTTCCTGCGTCTATTTTTAGTAGTGGGTTTTGTTGCAACCCTTATGATAGCATTAAGCCTGACAAGTGCTCCATTTTATGCTTCCTATCGTTTATCATGCCCCCAGATTAAACCGAATGGAACCCCGGAATACATCGTTGTACTAGGAGCCGGGGGTATGCCAGGAGCCGAAGGAATTATGAGATGTTATTATGGAGCTCAAGCGGCCAAATCATTTCCTACATCAAAAGTCATCATTGCACTTCCTACCCTCAAACAATACTTCGAAGAGAGCCATACCTACAAAATGTTCGAAGAGATGAGATTTCGAGGAGTGGATTCGACGCGATTCCTCTTTGAGATTAACGGAACCAACACTCGGGAACAGGCTCTTGCAGTCAATCGTGATCTTAAAATCCCTCTATCAAGCTCTCTTCTTATCATAACCTCACCCGAACACATCTATCGTTCCATCAAGACTTTTCAAAAAATAGGTTTTGTAGATGTCACCGGATTAGCATCCTATGAAAATTCAATTGATGAATCCTTACTGCTGAAGAAATCGGAGAAGCCCAACATAATCAATGATCCTGGCCGCGTTCCAGCTCTTAGATATAATATGTGGAATTACTTAAAGATTGAGATAACGGTTATTAGAGAGTATTTTGCTATTGGATGGTACTGGCTAAAGGGATGGATTTAGAGAAATCCCGCCACTCCGCTCAAAAACGAATCGCTGTGCAGTATCTTCAATAGTGACCTCGATAGGTGTAAAATTGAACCCCAATCTCTCTATTTTTTCAGAACTATATCGATATATACGCTGGGCTGCACGAGCCGTCTCTTTCGTAACAAGTGGGGCTGACTTCGAAAAAAGACTCTTTAGAGCATAAAGCCTCCACGCTATCTCTCCCTCAAACGAGGTAACATATCTAACAGGAGGCGGACATTTCAGCGCCTTTGCAATCATTTCGAATAAGGTCTTATAGTCAAGATTTGAACCATTAAGAACAAATCGTTCCCCAATAATCTCCTTGTTATTAAGAAACAACATGGCTTTTGCCACATCTCTAACATCAACATACCCATTAATGCCCAAAGTAAAGTACTTTAACCCCTCCCAAACGCTCTTGAAAAGGGCAGAACTTCCTTTAGTCCAATCTCCTGGCCCCAATATAACACTCGGATTAACAATCACAGCTGGAAGCCCTTCTCCTATGCCTCTCCATACCTCTCGTTCTGATAAATACTTACTTTGCCCATAAACTGATCCTTTAGGTACATCATCCCAAGGCTCCCCTTCATCTGTCATGTATTGTCCAACTTTACTCCCCAGTGCAGCGATCGAGCTTACATGAACAAAATAATCTACTCCTTCATCAAGAGCCAGATTAACCATGTTGGTGGTCCCTTTCACATTCACATTCAAGATCCGCGCTCTATCTTCTGAACGGAAAGAGACAAAAGCCGCACAGTGAAATACCCGTCGAACTCCCTTCATAGCTCGAGCAACAGAGACTATATCAAGAACATCTCCAATTACCCACTCTACCAAATGCGGATACCGTAAACCCAACGCCTTAATTGCATCCGGGTTTGGATACCGCCTCACTAATGCTCTGACCATCTGGCCAGAGTCATTGAGCATTGATAATAAATGGCTACCGAGCAGCCCTGTGGAACCAGTTAGTAAAATCATATCACAAAAGTAATTAATTCAGTCATTAAGCTATATAGACTGACGCTTTCACTAAAATAATACAGCGAAATAAACAATAATTATTCTTCTTAAAATCAGCTTAGCCTATTTTAATATTTCATAAAAATAGATACCCGTACTTTTTACCATGTTCTTCCATCATAGCTCAAGAAACGATGGTAGAATATAGACTGAACCAGATTTTCTCACAAATTTGTAACTTTGCCTCCTCAAAATCCATAAGATGAAGAATTTTGTTGAAGAGTTACGTTGGAGAGGCATGATCCATGATGTAATGCCGGGAACTGAAGAGTTACTTTTAAAAGAAGTTGTCACCGCATATGTAGGCATAGACCCCACTGCTGACTCTCTTCATATTGGTCATTTAGTTGGCATCATGATGCTGAGACACTTGCAAAGCTGCGGCCATCGTCCTGTCGTACTCGTTGGAGGTGCCACCGGGATGATTGGCGATCCTTCAGGAAAATCACAGGAGAGAAACCTATTGGATGAACCTACCTTGCGGCATAACCAAGAGAGCATCAAGAGACAGATAGCAAAATTCTTAGACTTTGAGACCAAAGCAGAGAACCAAGCATTGATGGTCAACAACTATGATTGGATGAAGGAATTCTCTTTTTTAGGCTTCATTCGTGATGTGGGTAAACACATCACCGTAAATTATATGATGGCTAAAGATTCCGTCAAAAAGAGGATTAGCGGAGAGACCGGCGAGGGGATGTCGTTTACTGAATTCACTTACCAATTAGTTCAAGGTTATGATTACCTTCATCTATATAAAGAATACTCTTGCAAGCTTCAAATGGGTGGCTCTGACCAATGGGGAAATATTACCACCGGAACCGAGATGATCAGACGCATAGCAGGTGGTGAGGCCTATGCCTTAACCTGCCCACTCATCACGAAAGCAGATGGGGGAAAGTTTGGAAAAACGGAAAAAGGCAATATTTGGCTTGATCCGGAACGTACCTCTCCATATCAATTCTATCAATTTTGGATTAATGTTTCTGATACTGATGCTTCCCGATATATCCGCATTTTTACCTTAAGATCAAAAGAGGAGATAGAACAACTCGAGGCGGAACATTCTTTAGCCCCTCACACTCGGATTCTCCAAAAGGCATTAGCCAATGATCTGACCATTAATGTTCATTCAGAATCTGACCTACAATCCGCTATCGAAGCCTCTGATATTCTATTTGGTAAAGGAACTACAGAAACATTAAAAAGACTTGATGAGAAAACTCTTCTTTCGGTTTTCGATGGAGTTCCCCAGTTTGAGATTGAAAGAGAGGCACTCAATGGTGAACTTAATGCTTCCGATTTCCTCGCCGGAGTAACAGCAATCTTTCCCAGTAAAGGGGAAGCACGAAGAACAATGAAAGAGGGAGGGGTAATGATCAATCGGGAGAAGGTCATCGAAACAACCCTCATTACCTCCTCAATGCTTCTTAACAATCGGTATATTCTTGTTCAACGCGGTAAAAAGAACTACTATCTGGTTATTGTAAAGTAAAATAGCCCTCTTTCAACCGCTTTTTTGAACAATTTCCTCTAATATATTATTCATTTACCGGCTCCTCTCCGAGCCGGTATCTTTTTATGAAGAAAAGCTTATTTATTATTGCGGGTTTTATCTCTGTTGCTTTGGGCGTTGCCGGAATCTTTCTTCCTCTACTCCCAACCACTGCCTTTTTACTCCTTGCAGCTTGGCTCTTTTCAAAAGGTTCCCCAAAATACCGTCAATGGCTTCTCAATCATAAATATTTAGGCGTACACATTAGAAACTATACAGAGAAAAAAGGCATCACAAAACAAGCAAAGCTTAGAACCATTGCCACGTTGTGGATTACTCTAACCATCTCAGCTGTAATCTTTTGGTCTAATTTGTTTATCCCAATTGTACTACTAATTGTAGGTATTGGCGTTACCTGGCATGTCTTATCCTTAAATACAATAGGCAAGAAATGATAAAAACGATGATCTGGCCAAGAAATCCAATTCATCATGGTACTATATTTGTGTTTCTGATCCACATTACAAAACCATTAATATGAAAAGTCTGTTTAAAAACCTTTCTTTACTAGCACTTTTACTGATTGTTATCAGTAGTTGTCAACAACGCTCTGTTACCAGAGTATCTCCTGACCAGACCATCGATCTTAGCGGAAGATGGAATGATACTGATGCTAGGCTTACCGCAGAAGCGATGATTCAAGAGGCTCTTGGTACTACCTGGCTCACTGATTTCACCCAAGAAAAAGGGAGTAAACCGGTTGTGATCGTTGGCTTTGTAAAAAACAAAAGTGCTGAACACATCGATGCCGAACCTTTCTTAAAAGATCTGGAGAAGGCATTTATTAACTCCGGACGAGTACGGGTTGTTCAAGGGGGTGAAAAAAGAGAACAAATTAGAGCCGAGAGAGCCGATCAACAAGAGTACTCAAGCAGCGAAACCATTAAAAAATGGGGAAAAGAGGTTGGTGCTGACTTTATCCTCCAAGGTTCAATTAATCAAATTGTTGATACCTATAACAACGAAAGAGTCAATTTCTACCAAGTAAATCTCGAACTTACCAATATGGAGACTAACGAAATAGTCTGGATTGGTGACAAGAAAATCAAAAAGTACATCAATAAGTAGTTCCTTTCGCAACAAAGGTAAACTTATCCTCTTTCTCATTTAATCTGATGCTGCTATGAAGCGTCGCTTTCGTATTGCCCTTTCTCTGCTTCTCTTTACCATCGTTGGCCTTGGGCTAACCAGCTGTATGACCTATTACCAAAAAACGCAAAAATTCCAAGAGGCAATTAGTACAGGTAATATCTCAGAGGCTCAAAAGATTTTAAGGAAACAAGCCAGTGACTCAACTGGTAAAAACCGTATTCTTTATCTCTTTAATGGAGGATGGCTCAACTATCTGTCGGGTAACTCATCACAAGCTATCAGCTACCTTAATGCTGCCGATAATTATATTGATGATTACTCAAAAAATTATGGTACCGAAGCGCTCTCTTTGCTCACAAATGCCAATGTGAAGCCCTATATGCCGGAAGATCCGGAGAAAGTCATGGTAAACTATTACAAAGCTCTCTCCTATCTGGAACAGAATAACAAGAGTGCCGCACTGGTAGAAGCAAGAAAGATTAATATCAAGTTATACGAATTCAACAGTAAGTACAAGGGTAAACGAAATCGCTATTCCGATGACCCCTTTGCCCACCTGCTCATGGGCTTGATATATGAAGCCGACAACAACGTCAATGACGCTTTCATAGCCTACAGAAATGCAATTAATGCCTATGACTCTGTATTTACGCCTAGATTCAATATCCCAATCCCCGAGACCCTAAAACAAGATGTAATTCGTATGGCCCGGGCGAACGGCTTCACCGATGAAGAGATCCGTTTTAAGAGTCGGTTTAATATGCAAGACCCCCCACGCCTACCCAAAGGTGAGGGCGAAATAGTCTTTATTTGGGAAAATGGATTTGGCCCAGTAAAAGATCAATGGAGTATTAACTTCAATGTCTTAAAAGGACAAGGCGGCTTCGTTAATTTTCAGAGCTCTGAATTGGGAATTAACTTCCCCTTTTTTATAGGCGATATGAACCCCAAAGAATCGGCTTCCTTTAGCGATCTCAAGTTTGTACGAGTGGCCTTCCCGAAGTACCTTATAAGACCTACGGTGTTTACTCAGGCATCTATTGAAGCAAACAATCAAAGAATTCAATTGAATAAAGCTCAAAATCTATCTGATGTTCTGGTACAAACGCTGAAAGATCGAATGCTTAGAGAGATGGCCAACTCGCTTCTGCGCCTGGCAACAAAACAGGCTCTTGAAGAGGCCGTTCGTTCCCAAAACAAAGACATTGGTGCTGCGGTAGGCATACTTAATGCTCTTACGGAACAAGCCGATACCCGTAATTGGCAAACGTTACCTTCAGAAATATGGTATAACAGAATCTCTCTGCCAGCCGGAGAGCAGTCTCTTAAATTTAAAACTACTGGAAAATTCGGGGAAAAGACACACGAGATAAAGGTCACCGTAAAACCAGGTGAATTAACCTTTATAACTTTCAGAAGCTTTGAAGCGGGACCTCCTATCCCTGCAGTTGCACAGTAGCTTTTTGTACCCCCCATTAATACAAAGGCCTACCCTCAGTTGAAGGTAGGCCTTTGTCTTTTTAACTTCGAAAGATTTACTATAGAAGGAAAGGACTATTGTTTAATGATAAACCTCCCTCATATTCTTTATGAGGCAAAGCCCTTTAAACATTCCTCACAAAGACAATCAGAATAAGAAGACTCAAGCAGCTCACGGGCTTCTGGTGTTAAACTATATTCTACACACCAGCACCGGGCTGAGTGGCTACAATAAAACCCCTTTCCGCATTTTGGACATATTTTATTTACCTCTTTATCTTTCTGTTTATCCGAGGCAAGGTTCTCACAACTATTCATGCTCAAGCTCCTCTGAATTTAACGTTACACTTACGCTTGCCAGTTTCCCACCCAAGGGCGGATTTAGCTTACTTACGGTAACCTCCGAATAAGTCACTGTTGGAAAGTTCTTATGAAGAGAGACCAATATTCGACGAGCAACATGCTCAAGCAAATGCGAACTAATCTCCATCTCCTTCTTCACCATCTGATAAACTGTTAGATAATTAACGGTCTCTTTCAGATTATCTGTCTTAGAGGCTGAATCAACGTCGGTCTCCATCAATAAGTCAACCATAAAATGAGTACCAACAACCCGTTCTGCATCAAAACAGCCATGGTATGCATAATACTCCATCCCATTTAAAGAAATAATCGCCATCTTAACTGACTTTTATCGATTCTACGGCTAATTTTACTCGTGAAATAAACTCATCCTTCCCAAGAAGAACAACGATATCTATCAGATGAGGTCCCATGCCCGATCCAACCATGGCTAGTCTTAATGCGTTCATAACAACACCCATACCGACTCCCCGCTCCTCAAGAAACTGTTTGATCTCTGCTTCTAATAAAACTTGAGTAAACTCAGGCAAAGCAATCAATCTCTCAGCTAAATCAAGAATTAAGGCTCCTGTATCGGCTTTCCATCTCTTCTTTACTACCCCCTCATCATAGGAGGTCGGTCTGGTAAAGAAAAACCAACACTGATCCCATAACTCAGACACAAAAACAACGCGATCTTTTACCAAAGGAATAACCTTTAAAGCTCTATCCAGATCTATAACAACCTCCTTATGCTTCATGTAATCAACAAAGAGCTCCGCTAAGGCTTGATCACTTAGCTTGCGTAAATACTGCTGATTAAACCACTTCGCCTTCTCAGGATCAAACTTCGCACCTGATTTATTTACCCTATCGAGTGAGAACAAACCAATGAGTTCATCCATTGAAAAAACCTCCTGCTCTGTGCCAGGATTCCAACCCAAAAGAGCCAATAAGTTTACAAATGCCTCTGAAAAATACCCTGATTCTCGATACCCTGAAGAGACATCCCCACTCTTGGGATCAGTCCACCGCAAAGGGAAAACCGGAAAACCTAATCTATCTCCATCTCGCTTGCTAAGTTTACCATTACCATCGGGTTTCAATAACAGGGGTAAGTGTGCAAAACGAGGCGCAGTCCATCCAAAGAAACGATATAAAAGAACATGCAATGGAGCACTTGGAAGCCACTCTTCCCCCCTAATAACATGAGTAATCTCCATTAAATGATCATCCACAATATTTGCTAAGTGGTAGGTAGGCATCCCATCAGACTTAAACAAAACCTTATCATCTAATACTGAAGATTGAACCCTCACCTCACCACGAATAAGATCATCAACAAGAATCTCTTCTCCGGCTGGGATCTTCGCTCTTATTACATAGGGAACACCCTTCCCAAGTAAATCTGCAACCTCCTGTTGTGATAAGGTTAAACTATTCCTAAGCCCTTCACGTGTTGACGAATCATATTGAAAATTTGCAGAAGAACCACGTAATGATTCAAGCTCCTCAGGTGTGTCAAAGGCATAATAGGCATGCCCATTAGCGATTAGCTCATCGGCATACTTAACGTAGATCTCTTTCCTATCACTCTGTCTGTATGGACCATACGGACCTCCAATATGTACGCCTTCATCAAACTCAATTCCACACCAGGTAAGTGCTTCTATGATATACTGTTCAGCACCAGGAACAAATCGAGTTTGATCGGTATCTTCAATGCGTAGAATCATCTTTCCACCTGTCTGTCGCGCTAACAGATAGTTATAAAGAGCCGTACGCACTCCACCCATATGTAGTGGACCTGTTGGACTGGGGGCAAACCGCACCCTTACATTCTGGTCATTCATGTATTATTAATTTGTTTTTCAATAGACTCATCCAATAATGCCATACCATTAATCTTCTTCTCTGCCCAAAAAGATCCTCGTTATGGCAATCTATTCATAATAACTGTTTATTGTACAAAGGTACTACTCACAACCCAATGAGAAAAACCGACTCAATCACTTTCTTACCAATCCCATAACGATTCCCCAGCCCTGTTTGATCCGATTGAGCTCATCCTTATCAAAAAAACCACCTTTATATAATAAGAAAGGAAAAAGAATCACTAATACAGATTTAATAATCAACACCCAAATCATATCCAAAAATTCAAGCTCCCACCCGATAAAGAAAAGCACAACTCCGATCCCTAACATCAATAAAATCCTCCTGGCTTCAAACTGTATATAATAAAACTTCTGCGAGTAATACAGATAGAGGCCTCCCATTACAGCAGTAGTAAAAGTGACCGTTATTGCTGCTGCAATAACTCCAATCACCGGAATCAATGCAATATTCATCCCTATACTGAGTAATGCACAAAAAACAACGATATAGGCATTATAGGAAGTTCTCTTTACGTAATGCAACCCAAGTGAAAAATAGTATTGCATGCCTTTCAAAACGAAACTAAACGTAATGAGTGGAACTAAATATACGGCACTCTGATAGCTATCTTCACCCCATGACAAAAAGATGCTTAACTCTCGGGCAAATAGTGTCAGAAATAACGCCGAAAAGACCAAAACAAATGTAAAATAAGTCAACATTCGTGAAAAGAACCTTTTAGCATCTGGGTCACTCAGCATCTTATAAGCCATAGGTAAAAAACCCAATTGGAAAGATTGAATCACAAACATATTAAGAATACCACCAATCTTATATCCAAATCCATAGGCACCAACCTCAGATTTATCTAAATAATACCCTAAAATAAAACGATCACCTAACTGAAGAACAATGGCTGAAGCGGTAGTAAAAACCAACGGAAACCCATAAGAAGCCATCTCCCTCAACATCTTAAAATCAAACTTTGGGACAAGATTTTTTAGTAGATAAGGCAACGAAATCAAGTTTAATAGAACACTGGCCGCAAGTTGACTCAAAATGACTGACTCAATTCCCATCCCCAAACCGGTTATAAAATAAACATTGAGTACAATGTTGACTGTCAGCTTAACCAAATTTAGAATGATATAAAAAACAGGGCGCTCATGGAACCTCAACATACTCAAAACCACCAAATTCAAAATATCAAAAGAGACCAAAGGAAAAGAGTATGCCAAATAGGTATCAAATTGCTCATACGAATAGGCTCCTAAAGAACCCAACCATCTATTAATAGGGTAAGCAATTAGATTAAATACCACCAAAATCCCAATTAAAGCCATGACAACCGTGAAGATGATCTCCTTCTGCTTGCTCAGATCTTTCTCCGGCGCTAACCAGCGTAACAATGCAGATGGAAGACTTAAAGCAAGAAACGCTGACAATAGTTGCCACGTTGGCTCCAACATAACTAAAGCTCCATATTGATCAACGGAAACATTATGAGCAATCAAAGGCAACAATACAAAACCAGCCATCTTTGTGGCGATATTACCTATGCTATAGATTAATACTTGTTGCGTCGATAGCTTTACTTTGTCAAACATCTATTTTTCTGTCTTGGTTCCTTGTTATTTATTCGGCCTATCAAAACTGTTTAAATCCTAACCATTACAATGATTAAATTGATCGATAAAGATCTATCAGGTTTTCCTTGAATCTCTCAATATTAAAATGCTCGTTAACAGCTTTCCTGCCATTCTCACCCATCTCCTCTCGAAGCGAAGGATTAACTATAAGTTGCTCAATCTTCAAAGCCAGATCATCGCTATTCTCGCTCTCGAAAACTAAACCGCATTTATACCTGTTAATTGTCTCCAGTTGAGGTTTGCAGTCAGAAACCACTACCGGTCGCTTAAATAACAGATATTGAAAAACTTTATTGGCAATGCCTGACTCATGCTGCTCGTTCTTTACGATAGGAGAGAGACAAATAGTACTTTTTAACACATAAGAGGGAAGCGCAGAGATATCCTTCCAAGGATAATACACAATGAAATCCTTCACATCTGGTTGGCCAATTGCCGAATAAAACAACTGCTGATCCACTTTATCAACGGGTCCTATCAGTAACAATCTAACCTTGTAGTTCTTTTTTAATAGCGCCTGCAATGCCTTAATAGTAGTAAATATTCCCCTCCTTTCTGCAATCACACCAAAGTAAAAAAGAGTAGTGCCATCAAAGTCATCCAATATATGGGGATCAACTGGATAAGAGAGAAGCGTATGAATGTCGGGTACATTTGGGTATATACAAAACCTCGACTGATCCAAAGACTTAAACTTTCTTATAAGATCATCTCTATACCCTGAACTTAAAACAACAATTTTATCAGCATACAAAAGGAATGTCTCTTCCAGCTCTCTCCATCTTTTAGGCTTGACAATTAACCTTTTAGGGAATTTATTTGCCCAATTATACGTCAGAATTACAGCAGGAAAGTTCTCATGAAGATCAAGAATAATGGGGATTTTTTGACGCCTCGTTGCCAGATGAGCCGATTTCGCCATATATAAGTCATGTACATGTAGAACATCAGGCTTACTGATTTCAATCTGCTTTTCGATAATACGACTCCAATAGTAATGATATAATGGAATCGTTGTCATGGCAGAAAAGAGATAGTTTTTTAAGCTCCTTCGAATCTTGGTTCGGTAAACTTTAAGCCCATTGACCTCCTCATAAAGTGGAAGTCGGCCAAAACTAAAGCAGAGGACGTCTACTTTAACCCCTTCCTTTGATAGGATGGTAGCTTCATTAAAGACCCTTGGGTCGCCAACAAACTCATTATCAACAACCATCAGAGTTTTCAATCCAGAAACATTCATGAGCTTATAATTTTGTCTTCTTAAAGCATATAAATCAGCTAAGATTAGGAGTTCCCAACGATCTGAGATGCTACTGAAACACTCATTTAAAGAGAGAACTAAGAATCAGCCTCAGCCAACCGAGCTTTAAGTATTATGCATTTTCAGTGTAAAATTAGTAAAGATCGGTCATTGATGATCTGACGATTTAGTTAAGAATGGATTTACCTCTGCGCTTCCCCTTCGCTCCCCCTTCGCTTCATGTCCATTCAATTTTAGTCAAATCTTAAATAAGTAACCTTAGAGGACGCACTTTAAGGGGATAACTTTTATGACTTTTCGCCTGGTAAACACCCAACTGCAAATACTAAAAGGGCAGTACATCCAAATTATCTATCCAGATTCTCATCACTAATGCTCCCGTTTTATCCACCTAAACATGGAGCAAGAGCGAAGAGCGAGCGAAGGGGTAAGGGAGAGATGGCTGATTTATATCTCGTAACACCGTTGACCTCTACTCCAGATTGATACTAAATACAAGACCAAAAGAGTCTAATAAGAGACCTATAATTGTACGGCACTCAATAATCCTTTACTTTTGCCATCCAATAAATACCGCCAATGAGGCTCTGATTATTCTCAGTAAAATTGGAAGGTAAACTTGAAATGTATCTATTTTTCATTCAAAAAAGGGCTCTATGGATAATGCAAAGGTGTATGAACTACTTGACTGGGAAAAGTTAGACCATTCAAAGTTAAAGTCGAAGATAGACCATCTTCTTAAAGTTATTCCATCGGATGTTAAAACCATAATTGACATTGGATGTGGTAATGGAACCATCACAAATGTATTATCTGAAAAATATGACATCACGGGCGTAGATAGAAGTCAGAATGCTTTAAAATATGTAAAAGGAAAGAAGATAGAAGCCTCTTGCGATTGTGTTCCTGAGAAGGACAACTCATATGATATGGTATTCTCATCGGAATTATTAGAGCATCTACCCGAGGGAGTCTTTCAAGGAACGATCGCTGAACTTAACCGTTTATCAAAAAAGTACATCCTTATCACGGTTCCTAATGGAGAGAATCCCAATAAGTTAATGATTAAATGCCCCGATTGTGGCTACATCTTTAACAGGCCTAATCACTTAAGATCATTTAGATTAGATGATTTTAAGCGATTCTTTCCAGAATACTCCATTGAGTACAGTTCGACCATCGGGAAGAAAGTCAGATACTATAATCCGTCAATCCAACAGTTAAAAAAGAAGATAACCCCCTCCTCCTCATGGATCCCATATTACTGGATAGCAAAAGAGAGCAGAGACACACTCTGTCCGAAGTGCGAACATTCATTTCATTATGGGTATAAATTTCATCCCATTGCAACCCTGCTAGACATAATCAATGTCGTTATCTCTCCGAAAAAACCCTACTGGTTGGTTGTCCTTCTAAAAAAGAATTGAGATTATTCAATATGAGAAACAGTATGGAATACAAAGAGATTCCTCTAGCCTTGTGTTAAGTAACTAAAATTTGCTATTCAGAAAGCAATTTTGATTGTAATTAAAATTGAAAAGTAAAGTAGGTCGTTACCTATATTTTGTAATTTAGAGCAGATAAACTGCTCATCTATGCTGTTCAATCCTTTTAAAGTAATCGTTCAAAGAAAAGGGCTAAGCGGTAAACTCCTCCGTAATATCGGAGGTACTGCACTAATCATCTACTCAACGGTAATATTATATGTTGCCATCAACAATCGGCAAAATGCGGTTGAATCGGCAAAAATCAACCTAAGGTTAATATCGGAATCCTATTCCAACTACGCCTCCCGATTCTTAGGAGAGTTTATGTCGGAGGTTACCACCACTGCAAAAACGTTTGAAAAGATTAACGAGATACCCGCCTCTGAGCGAAGAAAGTTTATTGGAGCTTTAATGGAACATCAGTTGAGAAGTAATTCTCACTACTTATCTGTTTGGACTATTTGGGATCCCAACGCTTTAGACTCGCTTGATCGGTTCATGATCAACCAGCCCGGAAGCACTAAAATTGGAAGTTTTTCTTTAACCCTGTTTAAAAAGCAAAATGCCATTGTTGTTGAAAAGAATGATCCTAATACGATACTATTTCAAGGCGACTATTATCGATTACCTAAGAAGAACCTAAGAGAAACGGTTCTTGAACCCTATAGTTATTCTTTTACAGGTAAAGAGGAGGAGAAGATTCTTCAAACCAGCCTTATCTCACCCATAATGGTTGGAGGAAATTTCAAAGGGGTCGTAGGAATTGACCTCGGACTAGACGAACTAAACCATGCCTTTAATAAAATCAAACCCTATAGCGATGGTTATATCTACCTCCTCTCATCTGCAGGTACCTTTATCACCTACCCCAGTGATTCTCTGATAGGCAAAAAGATTTCGGAGGTAAATTCGCAGTTCTCCAGAATTGTGAACCATACCGAGGCCGATAGTAGTGCATCTTCGGCCATTGAAGAGGTCTATCATCCAGGGTTACAAAAGAAAGCTTTTATTAGTAGTTATCCCTTTAGAATTGGTAAAAGCCTTGAGACTTGGCGCATTGTGGTAGTGGTTCCGAGCTCAACCATTTTAAAGGAGGCTAACCGGTCTCTATATATAACCCTTCTTGTAGGGGTTATTGGTTTAATTATCATCCTTTGGGTCATCTCAAATTTAGCCTCTAAAATAACGGGACCCCTAAAACAAACTGCCGAGGTGTTACATAACATGTCAAAAGGGCTAATTGAGTCTAATCCTCTGCCCGAGATCGAAACCGAAGACGAGGTAAGCGAGACCATGAAAGCCGTCAACCAAGTCAGCGTGGGGTTATCAGAGGCCGTTTCCTTTGCCGGAGAGATCGGCAATGGCAATCTAAATATGTGGTATAACAAACTCAGTGATGAAGACATGCTCGGGAATGCACTCATCATGATGAGAAATAACTTAGTTGCTTTAGACCAACAAAATAGACTCAATATCTGGCTGCAAGAGGGTAAAATTAAACTCCAAGAAACCATAGCCGGTGACAAAACAGCCCTTCAAATAGGTACCAATTATCTTACCGTTCTTTCTCAAATGATCCAACTAAAAAGTGGTATCGTTTATAAACAAAACAATCAGGAACTAATTGCTTGCGCAGGTTATGCCTTACCCCAACAACTTAACTCATTAAAATTTGACGCCTCTAAAGGAATCATAGGACAGGTCATCCTCTCTAAATCACCATACATTCAGGGTTATGTTAAAGCTCCCCACCTAAAACTTGAATCTGGTTTCATCAATAAGGAGGAGCTTTGGATCGCTTTCTTTCCTTGCCTATATCACCAACAACTTATCGCTATATTAGAACTAGCTTTTGATACTGAACCCCCTAAAGAGAAACTCGAGATTGTTTTGCAAACAACAAAAAACATTGCAGCAGCACTCTATGCAGAAGGCATTAACCATGAAATCAAAGAATTATTAATTAAAACACAGGAACAATCAGAAGAACTCAAGGTTCAACAAGAGGAACTTAGAGAAGCTAATGAAGAACTGGAACAACAGGCCCGTGAATTAAAAGAATCAGAAGCCCAACTTCAAATTCAACAGGAAGAACTTAGAGTAACCAACGAAGAACTTGAGGCTAAAACGAAGATACTAGAAGAACAACAAGCCAATATCTTAGAAAAAAATAAAGAACTACATAGGGCAAGTGCCGCTCTCGAAGAGAAAGCTATTCAAATTGAAAAGGCAAGTAAATATAAATCCGAGTTTCTGGCAAATATGTCTCATGAGCTAAGAACGCCTCTCAATAGCCTACTTATTCTCTCTCGTAGCTTAGCCGATAATCGCAAAAAAAATCTTTTAGAAGATCAAATTGAAGCTGCTGAGATCATTTATAACAGTGGAAACGAATTACTCAACCTAATCAATGACATCCTAGATTTATCAAAAATCGAGGCCGGGAAAATGGAAGTTCAACCGGAAGAGGTTTATCCGGATGAGTTTGCTACTTATGTCAGAAGAAACTTCTCCCATCTGGCAGAAAAGAAAGGACTTGACCTACGCATTAAGCTTTCTGACGATCTTCCGGAATCATTCTCAACTGACCGAAGACGGGTTGAACAGATTATCAAAAACCTACTCTCCAACGCATTTAAATTTACCCATAATGGTTATGTGGAGTTCTCACTATGTAACATCCCAGGCCCTAATTATCCCCAAAATCCACTTGATTACAAAATTGCCTTTGCTGTTTCCGATTCAGGTATAGGTATAGCCGAAGAGAAACAGCAAGAGATCTTTGACGCCTTTAAACAAGCAGATGGAAGTACTTCAAGAAAATATGGAGGGACGGGGCTTGGCCTTTCTATCTCCAGAGAACTCGCAACTCTTCTACACGGAGAAATAACACTTAAAAGCCAACTAGGATTAGGTGCTACCTTCACATTAACAATCCCTAACTTACTACCCGAACAAGATCCCGATACTGAAATTGACGTATCAAAAGAAAACCGCACGTCTGGTGAAAATCGCCCGATTAAAACAAGAACGGAGAAAGAACCCAATAAAGAAGAGAAACCCCTAATCTCTACCCCAACTGACATAAAGAGATCACCAGCTTCTGATCCGGGCTCCATATCAGATGATCGCGAAAACCTCAGACCAGGAAAAGATAAAGCTCTACTTATAATAGAAGATGACCTCACTTTTGCCCGAATCCTCTCCAAGATGGCCAAAGAACATGGGTTTAAGTTTCTGCATGCCGCCACCGGAGAGACAGGTTTACAACTTGCAGTAAAATATAAACCCTCTGCGGTCATCCTTGACATCAACTTACCAGGAATGGATGGTTGGGAGGTTCTTGAAAAGCTAAAGAGTAACCCTGAAATCAGACATATCCCGGTTCATATGATGTCAGCTTTTGAAGAGACTATTGATGCTTTCAGAAAAGGTGCCCTCGGTTATTTAACTAAACCGGCAGACCCTGAAACGCTTCAAAAGGCCTTTGATAATATCGCCTCTTTTATTGATAAAAAAATTAGAGACCTCCTTTTGATAGAAGATGACTCTAACCTACAGAAAAGTATAAAAACAATTATTGGTGATTCAGGAGTCGCAATAACTACCGCTGACAGCGGAGCTGGTGCTATCGAGCTACTTAGTCATAAGCCCTTTGATTGCATGATCTTGGATTTAGGTCTTCCTGATATGTCCGGTTTTGAACTGCTAAGAACCTTAAAACATCAAGAAAAGATCTCTATCCCACCGGTAATTGTATACACTGGCCGAGAGCTTTCGAAGGAAGAGAACAAAGAGCTTCACGAATATGCAGAGTCCATAATTATAAAAGGGGTTAAGTCAGAAGAACGATTATTAGATGAGACCTCGCTGTTCTTGCATAGAGTAGTTAATGAACTTCCTAAAGAGCAGCAAGAGATCATCTCCTTCTTACACGATAGAGATAGTATCTTTAAAGGCAAAAAAGTACTAATTGTAGACGATGACATGCGAAATGTTATTGCTTTGACAAAAGTTCTTCAAGAGCGTGGGCTCGAGATTAAAGCCGCCGAAAATGGTAGAATTGGGGTAGAGATGGCCTCTACCACCTCTGATCTAAGTCTCGTCTTAATGGATATAATGATGCCCGAAATGGATGGCTTCGAAGCCATTCAAGAGATCAGGAAGAATCCAAGGCTGAAATCGCTGCCTATTATTGCTCTCACGGCAAAAGCGATGAAAGAAGATAGAGTCAGATGCATTAATGCCGGTGCAAATGATTATATTGCAAAACCTATTAATGTTGACAAACTTTTATCTTTGATGAGGGTTTGGCTGTTTAAATAAGGAGGATATGACTGAAAGACCACGTATACTCATTGTCGATGACAAACTTGAAAACCTAATATCACTCGAAACAGTGATGGAAGGCTTTGAGGTTGATTTCGTGCGGGCTCTTTCTGGTAATGAGGCTCTGGCAAAGGCCATGAATAATTACTTTGCTCTGGCGATCATAGATATTCAAATGCCCGGTATGGATGGGTTTGAAACCGTTGAGCTCTTAAGGCAGATAAAACACTGTGAAATCTTACCGGTAATTTTTGTATCTGCAATCTATAAAGAAGAATTCTATATCATTAAAGGAATTGAAACGGGTGCGGTCGATTTTATTAGCAAACCTATTGATCCTAGAATTCTTAGAGGTAAAGTAAAAGTCTTCCTTGATCTCTTTAATCAAAGTAGAGAATTAAAGCTCTTATTAGAGGAAAAACAACTTCTTAATGAAGAGTTAACTATAGCCAAAGATAAAGCAGAATCTGCTGTCAAAGCAAAGTCTCTTTTCTTAGCAAATATGAGTCATGAGATCAGAACACCCATGAATGGAATCGTTGGTATGGCTGATCTGTTAGGTCAAACCAAACTTGATGCTGAACAAAAAGATTATCTAAACATCATCCAAATCTCAGGAAAACATCTACTCGCTATCATATCTGATATCCTCGATTTTAGTAAAATAGAGTCATTCCAAGTAGAAATAGAACAGATTGTCTTCAATCTTCGATTTGAGATGCAGGAGGTTATTCACCTGTTAACGGTTGCAGCCCAAGAAAAACAACTTGAATTAAAGATGGTTTTCGCTGATAATGTACCCGAAACAGTAATTGGTGATCCACTCCGAATCAAACAGATCCTTACTAATCTCATCAATAATGCCATTAAATTTACCACAAAGGGGAAGGTAACACTATCGGTCGAGTTTGTTGATCAAATAGACCAAGAGTTAACTCTACGATTTAGTGTTACCGACACTGGAATTGGCATCTCTGAAGAGGCTCAAAGCCGTCTCTTTAAATCATTCTCTCAGGCTGACGCCTCAATGACAAGAAAATTCGGAGGGACCGGGCTGGGGTTAGCTATCTCGAAGAGTCTCTGTGAACTCATGAATGGAACGATCGGTGTTGAGTCACAACTTGGTTCTGGATCCACATTCTGGTTCACCATTAAATTGATCACTCTTGGAACCTCCTCCTCTCAGCAGACTGTTCAAGAGAACCCAAATATGGATGGAGCAAATAATTGGAATATTCTTCTTGCTGATGACAACCGAATTAACCAAAAAGTAGCTGCTACAATACTTCAAAAAGCCGGCATGCAAGTAATCCTTGCTAGTAATGGGCAAGAGGCTATTGATCAGTATATCATCCATAAGCCAAATGCGGTTATTATGGACATCCAGATGCCGGAGATGGATGGGCTTGAGGCTACTCGCCAAATTAGAAGCTATGAGCTTAAAAACTATTTGGCTCCCGTACCTATTATCGCTATGACTGCAAACACTTCCGCCGACGACAAAAAAGCTTGCTGGGAAGTGGGAATGAATCACTTCATAACAAAGCCTTTCGATGGTAAATATTTAATAAATATCGTTGAACGAGCCATTAAAGAAAATCAATAATTAACCGTTTATCTCGTAATATATCGAAAGAGAAAAACTATGATAGAACAAAATAAATGGGCTGAAAGAACAATCCTGATTGCTGAGGATGCTGAAACAAGCATCCAGTATTTTAGGGCTGCCCTTCTTAAAAGCGGCGTTAAAATCCTCTGGGCTGATAATGGGGCTGATGCTGTTAAACTAAGTAAGGAACACCCTGAGATAGAGCTCGTACTGATGGATCTCGACCTTCCGATCATGGATGGACTGCAAGCAACTAAACTGATCAAAGAGTTTAGACCCAATCTCCCTATTGTTGCTCAGACTGCCCATGTCTTACTCGGAGATGCTGAAAGCTGCATGGAAGCCGGTTGCGATGGCTATATCACTAAACCAATATCACTTGAGGTTCTTATCTCTACGGTTGAAGGCTTTCTGAATAACTAAATCAGTTCTATTCCTCTTATTTAACTACAGTAGGAGTCTCTAATTATACCCGCCCTAAATGATTGCATAGTTCTCTGTGGTATAACTTCTACTGCTTTCTGCTTATGAATCCACCCCTTTTCTCAAATGAGTATTTCATGAACGAAGCACTAAAAGAGGCTCACCTTGCTTTTAGTGAGGATGAAATCCCTATTGGTGCTGTTGTGGTATGGAACAATAGAATTATAGCAAGAGCTCATAACCAAACTGAACGACTTAAAGACCCAACAGCTCATGCTGAAATGCTCGCTGTTACTGCTGCTACGGATGCTGTAGGCGGAAAATACCTAAATCAATGCTCAATCTATGTAACCCTTGAACCCTGTATCATGTGTGCTGGCGCTCTCCAATGGGTTCAAATAGCCAATATCTTTTTTGCTGCTCCTGACCCTAGAATGGGTTTTATTCAAACCTTTAATACTTCCTCCCCCTCTATAAAATTAACTTCCCTCAGCAAAAACCGGAACGATTTGAACCCGTCTACCCAAAATCAGCTCTCTGCTCTCGATACTTCATCTATCCCTAAAAGCACCCTTCATCCTAAAACCAAAGTCTTTCAAGGCCCATTTGCAGAGGAATCTTTGACACTTATAAAAAAATTCTTCGCCCAAAAAAGGGCCATTTAATTACTAGCAGAGCTTCTCATCTCTTCTTCCCCTGTTTCATTACTTGCCAAAATCAACGCCTTACACAAGGAAACCCTATGATTATTATGCAATAATATATTGTTTAATTTTGTAAGAAAAAAGATGAGTAGTTTTGATCCAAATGGCGTCGGAGTGGCTAATGGAAACTTCTTAGCCCTCCCTTGCGAAGCCGAAGAAGCGCAATTAGTTCTGATACCCGTAACCTGGGATGTCACAACCTCTTACAGACCCGGTACCTCCAACGGCCCTCAAGCTATAATCGATGCAAGTATCCAACTTGACCTTTACGATGCTGATGTACCCGACGCATGGGATCTAAAGATCTATACCCAGCCCATCGATCCATCCATCCTCGAGTTAAACAACAGCCTTAGACCAATTGCTGAGTCAATCATCGACTTCCTTGCAGATGGAGGTGAAATCGATGATCCAAATATCCAAGACCATCTTGCCAAGATTAATCAATCATCCATCTTGCTCAATGACTTCGTAGAGTCAAATGCCAATACGGTACTCTCCGAAGAAAGAATACCTGCCCTGATTGGCGGAGACCATAGCACTCCCCTGGGCTTAATTAGGGCTTTATGTAAAAGATACCCCAATATGGGTATCCTTCATATTGATGCTCACGCAGATCTTAGAGAAGCTTATGAAGGCTTTACCTATTCTCATGCAAGTATCATGTACAATGTGCTAAATGAAGCAAACCCTCCTAAGTTAGTCCAAGTAGGAATACGGGATTACTGTCAAGCTGAACTTGATTTGATTCAATCAAACCCAAAAATCGTTACTTTCTTCGATACCTCTCTCTATACCCGAGAATTTGAAGGAGAGCCCTGGTCAAAAACCTGCGATCAAATTGTCTCAGAACTTCCTTCTGAGGTCTATATAAGTTTTGATATCGACGGACTTTCTCCAGAGCTTTGTCCAAATACCGGAACCCCGGTACCTGGTGGATTATCTTACAGAAAAGCTGAATACCTTCTGAAGAAACTGGCTTTCTCTGGAAAGAAGATACGCGGCTTTGATCTAAACGAGGTCTCCCCTGACCCCAATGGTGATGAATGGGATGCAAATGTAGGGGCTCGAATTTTACAAAAGTTGTGTAATTTAACCCTTAGAAACAATCAGGAATAAACACAAATAACGTAGAGGAGTCTTTGAGTTATTGCCTCATTGACTCCTCTGCGTTTTTAATTATTGCTTCCTGATTGCATTAGGTATGCTTTAATAAACTCATGGATATCCCCATCAAGAACCGCTTGTGTATTCCCCGTTTCATATGAGGTTCTGACATCTTTTACAAGCTTATAAGGATGTAGCACATAAGACCTAATCTGACTACCCCATTCTATTTTCTTTTTGGTAGCTTCAATAGCCTCAATCTTCTCCCTTTTCTTACGCAACTCTATCTCATACAATTGAGATTTAAGCATCTGTATTGCTTTATCCCTATTCTGCTGCTGCGATCTGGTCACTTGACACTCAATGATAATTCCTGTCGGGGCATGAGTCAACCGAACGGCTGTCTCTACCTTATTAACATTCTGACCACCCGGACCACTACTTCTAAAGGTATCCCAAGTGATCTCGCTTGGATTGATCTCGATTGAAATATTATCATCAACAATAGGATAGACATAGACGGAGGCAAATGAGGTATGCCTTCTACTATTGGAATCAAACGGAGAGATTCTTACTAACCTATGAACACCATTCTCTGCCTTAAGGTAACCAAAAGCATACTCGCCCTCAAATTCTAAGGTAACACTTTTAATTCCCGCTACATCCCCTTCATGTAAATCAATCTCTGTAACCTTGAAATTCATTCGTTCTCCATACCTGATATACATCCTCATGAGCATTTCAACCCAATCTTGACTTTCAGTCCCTCCAGCACCAGAATTAATCTCCATGATTGCACCCAAACGATCCTCTTCTGCCCCAAGCATATTCATGAATTCTAACTCCGATAAGGTCTTCTCTGTATTACTAAGATTGAGATCCGCTTCAACCTCATCTATCTCTCCAGCCTCCTGAAACTCATAAATAACCTCAATATCTTCTATCGATTTTTGGCATTTATAGTAACGCTCAGTCCAACTTTTTAACTCACGTATCTCCTTCATCACCTTCTCGGCAGATTTAGGATCATTCCAAAAAGTATCACTAAGACTCTTCTCTTCTAACTCTTTAATCTTTATTTCCTTTTGATCAACGTCAAAGGAACCTCCTTAAGGCTTCAAGCCTTTGATACAAACTGTCAATGTTTTCTTTGTAGATCATATGTCAAAATGTTTTAATCTTGTATTTCCATACCCTCAGAAAAGATTTGTCGAATAACCTCATATTCAAAACCTCTTGATAACATGGTACGAATAACCTTTTCTTTTTCCTTTTTTGTAATTGCCTCCCTAGAGGACCTTTGAGCTATTAAGCCTTCTATCAACCTCCTTGCCAAAATAATATATTGGTCATGATCAAGCTCACTTAGGGCTTGTGTAATTTCAGCATCTGTAAATCCTTTAAGCCTCAACTCATATTTAATCTTAACCCTACCCCAGTGATTATTAAGAAACTTTCCTCTAACAAATCCGGAAAGGTATCTATCCTTATTAAGAAACCCCTCCTGCTCCAGAATACTTATAATCTCCTCTTTCTCACTATCAGAAAGAGGCCACTTCCCAAGTCGTAGGGATACGTCACTCCTACACCGTTCAGTATAGGCACAAAACGATCTCATCTTCTCCAGAACACTACCAATATCATCGTAACTCATATCTATCTATTCTAGTAACGAGGTAAGGTGAAATCGCCATAATTGTTTATCAATTAAAATGCGTGTGAATTTTAACCCCTAATAAACATTCTTTAAATGACCGTTAGGATCAAACCAGCTTTCTTATTCAAACAATCACCGAACACCGCTCAGACCCTCAGAAGATCCATCTCATTAAGAGAACGTATACATAGTAGAAAATAGGGCGAGCAATAACCATTTGCTCACCCTTATAATATTATCCTTGGATAGTAGCTATCGTCTCTATGACAGGAGGATCAGCTAAGTGACGTTTAACAGCACACAAAGCAGCTGCATTTATTACTGCGTCTTTATATTTTACGGGGAAGGTAGAGGGCAATTTGATATCAATCTTAATCTTACTAATTAGATGTTTGGCTCTATCAAACTCCATTGATTGTTCTATTCTGATCCCACTTGTATCTATTCCACGTTGATCACAAAACGATTTTACAAAAATCCCAGCACAGGTGGCTAGAGAAGCTAAAAACAGATCGAAAGGAGTTGGTGCCGATCCATCACCAGCGGGTTGTGGCTGATCTGTTATGATCTCCATCCCATTATACTCGGCTATTACTTTCGCTTTGCCTTCTAATCTTACATTGATATTCATAGTGGTTTTTCTTACAAAAATATGGAAAAACATCGATGTGTACCCGCTTGTCCTCAAAAACCAGCTATTTCTCATTAGCATAGCCCACCAGATAGTAGGTGTCAGATGATGCAAAATTGACAATACGGTTTTTCTATTGAAACAATCACTCGTATTACATGTAAATTGCATTAAAAGTGATCAAATGAGACTCCTACTTGAATTATGGAAATGTTTTATTCTGGTTCTGTACCCCAATTACTGTAGATGCTGCGGTAGTATTTTAAACCAATTGGATGAGATTATCTGTTTTGATTGTCGACTAAAATTACCCTATACCGACTTCCACAAAACAGAAGGGAACCCGGTTGAAAAGTTGTTTTATGGTAGAGTGATAATAAACTCAGCAACTACCATGTTCCGATTTAGAAAAGAGGGAAGCGTTCAACTTATCCTACACTCTTTAAAGTATCATAATGATCCTTTAATTGGGATCGTATTAGGCAAACAATATGGTAAGGTTTTATCTATTGAAAAACGTTTTAGCGGTTGCACTATGATTATTCCGGTTCCCTTACATCCGTTACGAGAAAAGAAAAGAGGTTATAATCAAAGTCAGAAATTTGCCGAAGGATTAGCCCAATCGATGCAGATCCCAGTCTGCTCTGATGTTCTTTTAAGAAAATACAAAACAGAGACTCAAACAAGAAAGAGTGCCTTCAAAAGATGGGAAAATGTAAAGGCTGTCTTCATGTTGGATAATCGTGAAAGATTAATCAATCAACATGTAATCATTGTAGATGATGTAATAACTACTGGTTCAACGATTGAAGCATGCATTCAATTACTTCTTGAAGAGCCGACCTGCAAGATAAGCCTTGTTGGAATTGCTCTTGCTGGGCATTCTCTCTAAGCAATTCCCCTGCCTACTATTAACGATCAAATAAGATAGTTCTCTTCTCAATCCTATATTTCCCGATGAGTCTTATAAATGAAAGTTGAATCTAAAACCCCTTCTATATATCTGACCTTGTCAATTACCTTACCCGTTGTATCAAATTGGGTCCAAATACCATGAAAACGATAGTGAATCTGCTTTTCATCGCGAGTTAACAAGGAAGTTCCTTTCTGAACCAATCGACCTTTAATATCCCAAAACTTGACCTTAACCTTTCCATGACAACGATATTTGAACTGACTACTCGGTCTTCCATTCGAATAGTAATAAGTAAATCTACGGGATTCCATGTCATTCTTAAAATAGCCATCCATTGATTTTACTTTACATGAGTCATCCCAATACTCAACCCAATGACCTTGCCGACGGCCTAAATGGTCTCGTTGATTCAACTTATAAAAGCTTTCTAGGTATGCACATGAGGAAAGGAAGATCATACCAAGAATAAATAATACAAGTGGCGCTTTTGGTACGTTGTTTGGTGTCATTCGAATCTAGTTTATACTTAATAGGTAGAGTATAAATGGAAGCAATTGATTTGCCATCTTGTTTAGCCGGTTTCCAA
>JACCEE011771492.1_pt1 | contig 105397 bp, 100 predicted proteins | sample 7449931 | NCBI WGS metagenome assembly JACCEE01 (sample SAMN15323457, study PRJNA562643) | freshwater metagenome | isolation source: river surface water | place: USA:Blue River Watershed | collected 2017-08-19
GGTCCTACTGGACCTACTGGCGAAACTGGACCTACAGGACCTACTGGCGAAACAGGACCTACAGGACCTACTGGTGAAACAGGTGACACTGGACCTACAGGTGAAACTGGACCTACTGGTGCAACAGGTGACACTGGACCTACTGGACCTACTGGTGCAACAGGTGACACTGGACCTACTGGTGCAACAGGTGACACAGGACCTACAGGTGAAACAGGACCCACAGGACCTACTGGCGAAACTGGACCTACAGGACCTACTGGCGAAACCGGTCCTACTGGTGAAACAGGACCTACTGGTGCAACAGGTGAAACAGGACCCACTGGTGAAACTGGACCCACAGGATCTACAGGTGAAACAGGACCCACAGGACCTACTGGATCTACTGGCGAAACAGGGCCCACAGGACCTACTGGATCTACTGGTAAAACTGGACCTACTGGTGAAACAGGACCCACAGGACATACTGGTGCAACAGGACCAACAGGTCCTGCAGGGCCAACCCCAAATGGAAATTATTATTCTGATTATTTATATTGGAACACAAATCAATGGACAGTTGGATCATTAAATGTAAACTTAGGTAGAAATGCAGGATTAACAGGTAGACAAAATAATACTATTGCAATTGGTGAAAATGCTGCATCAAATACCCAAAATATTAGTGCTATTGCTATAGGAACAAATGCAGGTATGAGTACACAGGGTGCATATTCAATTGCAATTGGTCATCAAGCTGCTGAATTTGGGCAAAAAATGCAATCAATTGCATTAGGTATTTATGCTGGATCGAATAATCAAAGTCAGCTAGCAATTGCAATTGGTCAAAGTGCTGGATTATCAAGTCAAGGTGCACAAACAATTGCAATTGGTCAAGGTGCAGGTGCATTTGAACAAACACAAGATGCAATTGCAATCGGTCGTGAAGCAGGAGCGTATAAACAATTAGGACAGGCTGTGGCATTAGGACCATCAGCAGGATATTCAAATCAAGGTCTTAATGGAATAGCGATAGGTGTTGGTGCATCTAGATTTAATCAAAAACAGGGAGCAATTGGTATTGGTACCTATGCAGGTGATTCAAATCAAAGTAGTAATGCAATAGCGATTGGTGTAGATGCTGGAAATGATAGTCAAAGACCCTATGCTATTGGTATTGGACACTTCGCAGGTAGAACAAATCAACATGATTATTCAATTGCTATTGGTCAAGGTGCTGCCTATACTACTCAAAGTACAAATGCAATTGCTATTGGTAATGGTGCTGGTTTCAATAGTCAAAGAGAACATACAGTAGCAATTGGTTATAATGCAGGTGCTAATAATCAAGCTGCAAATTCAATTGTATTAACAGCAAATGGAAGTGGACTAGCTGCAGCTACATCTGGTTTCTTTGTTGATCCAGTAAGAACAACCAATCAAACAGCAAATGTAATGGTGTATAATACAGCATCTAATCAAATATTATATAATACTTCAAATATTTTTTTAACAGGTCCTTTAACAACAACATCGGATTCAACAAATGCAGTAGTATATAATACAACAACAAGTACATTACAATATAATACCAGTAAAACTTTTGTTATTGATCATCCACTTGATCCTATAAATCGTTATTTAGTTCATGCTTGTCTAGAAGGACCTGAAGCTGGTGTTTACTACCGTGGTAAGGCAATAATTAAGGAGGGTGAAGATTCTGTAACTGTAAATCTTCAAGATTATGTATGTGCTTTAGCACATGATTTTACTGTACAAGTTACACCAATTTATGATGGTCACTCTATTCGTACATTAAATGTTTCAGAAATTGATGAATCATCAGGTACATTCCATGTATATGGATCTCCTGGTAAATTCTCATGGGTTGTATATGGTAAACGTCTATCAATTCCTAATATAGAGCCATTTAAAAAGAATGTTAATATAAAAGGCGATGGGCCATATAAATATATATAATTATCAAGTCTATTTATATGCGTTGTATTTTAAAAATGATATCTTTAATCCTAACACAGTTAGATAGAAAGATGTCATTGTCTAATCGTACATCTCTGGATACGAATGTAATTTTCCTAAGAGATGTTTTCATGTTTTCAACAAATACAAATAATATTCCGGTGCCACGTAATTATGTATTAGCTTCAGGCGCTAATGGATATATATCTGCAACTGATCCTGTTTATAACCTTAGTAGTGCAAATAGCGAGGTAGGGTACTTACCAAGTACATTCTCGACTTTTAATGGACAAATAATTAGTACAAGTAAAATTCTCGGTGCAGCTACTGCTATTACTAGTGGTCAATTGAATTCAACAACGGATGGACTAATTACTATAATTAATTCAACAACAACTGAACTAGGAAGTTTCAGCGAATTTTCAACTAATTTTTTTAGTACTTACGTACCTGATCAAAGTACTATCGATGGAAATCAAAACAGTACTATTGATGGCAATTACATTACATTAAGTACAATTTCTTTTAATAATTATAGTACATTAAGTTCTGCCATTATAACAACATCTAATTCTTTTAATACAAGTTTTACAACAACAACACAATTTTCAAATCTTTCTAGTTATGTTAATACAATTAGTTCATATACATATACAAATATAAGTACAATAAATCAAAATGTTAAGGCAGTAGAGCAAGGAACTACTAATCAGCTATGTACGATTTCAACAACACTAGGTGGTTTATATCCATCTTCAGTTATAGGTTGGTCAGCATTTCCAGCAAGTACAAATGTTAATATGAGTTCATTTATGATGTCAAACCTTGGTGCACTCAATATGTTAGGATGTATTTTATCCTCATTTCAAAGGACGATGGCACAAGGAGAAAGTACAGTTGTATTAGCTGCATCTGCACATGCAGAAGGTTCATATACAAGTTCTGTTGGTATAGCAAGTCATTCTGAAGGTATTAATACTTATACAGCTGGTCCTGGATCACATGTAGAAGGTTATAACAATATAGTAAATAGTGATGGTCAGGGATCACATGCAGAAGGATATTATAATACAATAAATTCACATTATTCGCATGCTGAAGGATTATCAAATATAATTAATGCAAATTATTGTCATGTAGAAGGTACATCAAATACTTTAAATGCTATTGGATCACATGCTGAAGGTGAAGCTAATACAATATATTATGGTGCCACAAGTGCTCATGCAGAAGGTACAAATAATATTATTTATGCAGGTGAATCATCACATGTAGAGGGACATGCTAATATAATGAGTGGTAAATGGTCACATGGAGAAGGTTTTACTAATTCGAATTATGGTTATGCATCACATACTGAAGGTGCATATACTGTGTTAAGTGGTTACTATAATCATGCAGAAGGTATTAGTACAAATGTTGGATTTGATGGAACTATAGGTACATATACAAATGTATATGGTGCTCATGCTGAAGGTATTTTAACATATGCTGGTGCAACAGGTGCGCATTCTGAGGGATATCAAACAAGTTCATTAGGACTTGCAACACATGTTGAAGGATTAGGTTCAAGAGCAAATGGACCATATTCACATGCAGAAGGTATAAATACGCTGACTTCATCTGTTGCATATGGATCACATGCTGAGGGTTTCTCGACATTTGCAGGAGCGACAGGTACGCATGTAGAAGGGCTTTATACGCGATCCATTGGACTAGGAGCACATGCTGAAGGACTATTTACTTATGCAGGAGCAACAGGTACGCATGTTGAAGGATTTTATACATCTTCTATTGGACAAGGCGCACATGCCGAAGGACATTCAAATATTGCATTGGCCAATTTCTCACATGTAGAGGGTTTTTCAAATACAGGCCAAGGAACCTATTCACATTATGAAGGATATATGAATGCAGGATTTGCATTATATTCACATATAGAGGGATATTTTAATTCAGCAGATGACGCGATCTTAGCTGTACATGTAGAAGGTGCTTCCAATGTTGCACAAAGTAGTTTTTCACATGCGGAGGGTATCAAAACGCGAACACAGGCAGAAGGATCACATACTGAAGGTACAAGCACAATTACAAAAGGACTATATTCTCATGCTGAAGGTTATGCAACATATGCTATCGGTACTGCATCCCATTCTGAAGGATATTATACATCGACGGTTGGTCAAGGTTCACATGCTGAAGGTAATTTCACTATTGCTTTTGGTAATTTCAGTCATGCTGCGGGGAGTTCGACGATTTCTATAGGATATGCATCATTTGCTCATGGAATTAATACTAGTTCTATTGGTCCAGCTTCTCAAAGTGAAGGCTTAAATACAATTGCAGGTGCGACAGGAACTCATTCAGAGGGTATTAATACAGCAGCATCTGGACTAGGATCTCATAGTGAAGGCTATTTTACTAGTTCTATTGGTGAATACAGTCATGCTGAAGGAATATCATCTATTGCATATGGACCAGGATCGCATGCAGAAGGTGTTAAAACATATGCTGGCGAATATGGTCATGCTGAAGGATTCAATACATGTACAATTGGTGATTTTAGTCATGCCGAAGGAGAATATACAGAAGCTGGAGGAAGAGCTTGTCATACAGAAGGGCTTGGTACTATTACAAGCACAGGTATGTCTTTATTTTCACATGCAGAAGGAATTAGTACATATGCATTAGCATTTGGTTGTCATTCAGAAGGCTCAAATTGTGTTGCAATTGGAAATGTAAGTCATGCTGAAGGTGAATATACAAGTTCAATTGGTTCAGCAAGTCATTCAGAAGGTATTTACACAATTGCCTATGGTGATCAGAGTCATGCTGAAGGTAATTTGTGTGTAGCACATGGTGATCAAAGTCATGCTGAAGGTAAATATACGTCTTCTATTGGACAAGAATCACATTCAGAAGGGAATTTTACTATTGCTGAAGGTAATCGATCACATGCAGAAGGTTCTTATTGTGTATCATATGGTATTGTATCTCATGCTGAAGGTTACAAAACTAGTACAATTGGAGCGTATTCTCATAGTCAAGGTGCATTTACTATTGCCGAGGGCGCATATACTTTTGCAACAGGTATAGGTTCTAAAGCAGTAATTAATGGATCAATGGCATTTGCATCAGGGTTAATAGAAGGTCAATCTCCTTTTTTCATACCAGGAGCAAGTCAAACGAATTTCTTCACACTATTAGGTACAACTTCAAGTCCAGCATATAATAGTATTCTGAAATATGGTACTAATTCCGAAAATCTTGGTGGTTCTTCAAGTATAACAATTCCTAAAGCATTAACGGCATACTTTACTGCAATGACATTTAATGTAGAATTACTCGGATATCAGGTATTCCCTATTATGCCAATACCTCCACCTGCAGCAGGATATGGTATCTTCTATGCTGAATATAAATTTATTGCATTTTATGATACTCGTAATGGTACTCTATATGTTAGACACAGTACTGGTGCTATTAGTCCAACAACAATACATGGTTATATAACACCAACAACAACATTAAATTATTTCACAGGCACACCTGCAATTAACTTCGATGTTACAGTGGAACAACCAAGTGGAGCAGGTACAGAAGGGTCAATTTATATAAGTATTTATACAAGTGCTGGAGCGGAAAAAGTGAATTGGCACGCAAATATTCGTGGAAATCAGATTATTCAGCCGTCTGTTTAACAATTAATTTCCCATGAATAGTAACGTCACCATGAAATTCAACAGGACCACGGAAGACAGCAGGACCGGCAACAATTAATGTACCGTCTTCTCTAATTGTCATTGCTTCAAATCCTTCAACAGTGAATCGTAAAGGACATAAACTATTATAATTTGATGCATATACATTACCATAGACATATAGGGAATATGCATCGCCAGTTGTATTACTAAATGTTGTTAGACCAGTAGAATCCTCGACATTTAGGGGTGCATTAATAAAAATATTGCCGCCACTAGTAAATGGTTGCATTGAATTGATATTTATTTGTGCTTGAGCAGAATCAACAACTGTTTGTAGTCCCGTAACGGCACTAGTAACGGATGTTCCCGCACTATCTACGTTGGTTTGGAAGTCAATGATATTAAGAACATTGGAATTATACATTGTGGTACCTGTAGTATATGACATGTTGTCTTCTACTAGAGTATATGAAGATGTATTTAGAACCTAAATTAACTATTCACAATTAGAATAGTTATGAGTAATTATGGTGTTCAAGAACCATATCGTCCTTTTGAAGAATCAGATACAGATGAAGATTATACAGATTACACCGGATCTGGCTCTGAATCAGAATCTGATGTTTTCGTACCACCGGATCGAGCAGAACTCTATCGTATAGGTAATCCGAAGGTTACAGCAAAGGCATTAGATAATACTATTATGGCTAATACTAATTATGCATCATTTAAGAAGTCCGGCGCTGAGGACCCATTATATGGATCTACCGAAATAAACTTCGGGAAAACGGAGTTCAAGATGGCGGCGAAAGAACGCCAGACAATGATTCTGGTAGATAGTCTAAATCGTGATAGAACTGCCTACCCACAGCCAACGAGTCTTCAACTTCATCTTCCACGTGTTTATCGTAATATTACAAGTATTGCAATACAACAATTAAAATTTCTGAATTCTTTTTTATACTTCAGACAAAACAAGTATAATACCTATTTTGATATGTTGGAAGAGGGACGAACAGTTCCAGGTACAAATGATCCTAATTTTCTTCGAGTAAATATTCGCGAAGGTACATATGATCTTAATGGTCTATTTGTTGAATTAGGTTACCAAATGAATACAACTCCAACTTTCTATTATTTTTCTGATGGATTCAATGACTTTGTAAGACAATTCTCTGCAACAGGTGATTTATCATTGAACTTTAATTTACCTGGTGATTACTATTATGATGCATTGCTTGAGAAGTATATTAGTAATCCAACAATTGATTATATTATAACTAGATATTTTAGTACTCGTTATGCTAGTCAGAGTTCTTATAGTGTTAATGAATTACAAAACGCTTATTATTATCCTGTATTGAAGGAAGCTTTTCTTGATCCTGAAGAATTTATGAAACTTGACTTACCTACAACTGGCGAAGATGTATATACACGAGTTGTGTATGGTTTCGAAGGTCTTGATGATACATATACATTATCTATTATTCAAACAAATATTACAGAGCTTGATCGTTATAGAACAAGTAGAACGTTTGCGAATGGATTAGTAAATAAATATGTATGGTCATCTAATGCATTCAATAAACGAGTGAATGTATCGGCAACTTCATTGAATACAAGTATTGTGAATGATATAAATACTCAAACAAATATTTACACATCTAATGCTATTACAGGTGCTGGTTTTACAAATATAACAAATTATAATAATTTTGTTGCATCGAATGCAAAATTAAATGCAGTTGCAAATGATATGTATAATTATTTACAAACACAATTAGCGACATATTTTGGTGTAAACATTGGTACATATAGTATTAGTACATTAGCTAGTCCTGGTGACTTTTATTATATTCAAAATGGAAGTAATGTAGAAGGTGTATTTACATCATATTCACTTGATTATATAAATGCACGTAACAGTAACTTATTACTAAGTAATCTCGATTTTAATTATGTACCATCAAGTCCTACTGTTCAATGGCCTAATATGGTTTTTAAGGCGAATGAACCGACAATCGATGTGTTCCTGAGTTCGCCTGTTTCATCAATTATAGATGATATAACAGTACTTGATTCTGCAACATGGTTCATTAATAGTAATGCATATCAAACACAAAATGTATATGATTATACTCTATCTAACTTTGAACCCGATTTAAAAGTGACAACATCAACAGGAATAATTAATACTTCTTTGAAGTATGGTTCTACAGATATAGTTGCTAATATTAGTTCAGGTCAATATGCGATTATTCCAATTCGATCAGAAGTGCGACAGCTTTTACAGGTTGAGACAACATCACGTCCTTATATATATCGCTATAAAGATTTCAATGCAATCAATTATGGTGGTCAAATTCCATTCTTTTTCAATAAAGAGTATGAATATAATACATATTCATCAATAGGAACGTCGGCAGGTTCAAATGCTATTTATATAAATATTGATCAAAGTAATTATGGTAAGAGTCGTGATGAAATAAGTTCTATTGGTCCATTTGCAAGTACCTATACATTAAATGTTCTTAGTAATTATAAATATTTCCAAATTAATGTACCTGTGCCGCCATCAAGTATATATGGAACCGATGCGGTAGGTTTCGATTATGAACTACAATTAGAGATAGATGTAGCTAATTCAAGTACATTCGGACCGCGTATAGGAGTATTTTTATATCATGATAGTGCAGGTTTTATGGCGGATGCTGCACAGCTTCGGAATGAAAATCCCTTGAATTATTTGTCTTCATATAATATAAGTTCTGTTTCATCATTTACTGAATCAATCCGTGTTTTAGGAGGAAATGATTATTATCTAATTATTCGCCCTGATGATGTCAGTTTCCAAACAACACAATTTAATTTATATACTTATTGGAATGACGCGACAAGTAGTCCACGTAAATTATTATCTAATTTTATTATTGATCAATCAAATGTCTCTACTTTTTCGGAACAATATGATTTTTTAACTAATGGTGTTCGTTATTCTGATAGTCCAAGTACAGTGAATTATTTTTTCTATAAGACATACAATAGTAATTATATTCGTCTTCCAATTAGCACAAACAATGCTACACCAACTGATGCAAAATTTAATACTGTGCTCACTTCTGGTGGTCCAGTAATAGGATATGATATAAATGATGTCAGTAATGATTTAACAGATTATAAAACATATTCAACAGGATCAACAGAATTTATTCCAGGCGCTCAATTTGGAGCTGATCCAACTAATACATTCTTTTTCAATAACTTATCACCATATAATTCAACAACAACAATTCAGTCATATTTCTATGCAGGAAGTTCTAATGCAATTTTGACTAGTACAAATGCAGCGCCATATACACCATCATATTCGTCAACAGCTCAACGTGAATATAAGATTGTGCAATATTATGATCCAACATTTATTGGTCCACAGGCACGTGATGCAAGTACTGGTTGGATTCTGAACCCAGTTCCTTGTACTTTTAGTACTATGTCAGCATATACTAGTACAACAACAAATGGATATTTATCATCAATTGCTAGCACATTTAGTTATACATATGATACAGATATTGGTGCATCAACATTACAAATAGGAGAGGGGGTTTTTGGAATAACATTTTTGCCAACAGAGGGTGTATGGGATGTTACTCGTTTTTCTTTCAAATCTGCATACATGGGCTCCGCTGATCCAAATGATTTAATTCAATATATTGGAATTTTCGATACTAATTCAGTCACAAATAGACCTTTTGGTTCAATTGATCCACGTGGTGCATTAGCTATTCTACGTCGAACTGGTAAAATTGTCTATGACGAATCAGTGCGTGCATCGACGGCAAATTTTGACCCCAGTTATGGCACATGGTATACATATGAATATGACAGTAATTTCCCATACAATCGACCCGATTTAATTGCACAAGGATTACCTGGATATACACCATATCCTTGTACGATAGTTGCAGGCGAGAAAAATATGTATTCTGCTATTCCATTTACAACTAATTATTCTGTGACATCCTATTTTATGTTGTCAGGTAGTTGTGTGCCATTTCCATATGATACAACTCCTGTAATTTCATCAACATATTTAGGATTTACAACATCAAATAGTGATAATTTTGTTGTACCAACAGACTATGCGGGTGGTAAATCATATATTAAAAATATTTATCAGAGTCAATATGCCCAAAGTATTCCAATTGGAACTCAGGGTCTAAATTATGGTTCAACGTTGAATTTAATTAATGATTCATTTGTGTTGAAAAACTATAATCCAGCGTTTGGAATGGTTGGAGATCCTACACATAATTTACGAACAGCCAATTACTTTGAAGGCTCAAATCAATATTTACTCTTTGGAGATCCAACTGGTTCAAATACAGGTATATGTGACATGTATTTGGTACGAAATCCTGGAACTAGTAATAGAGACTCTGTATATTATAGTACTATTAATTTATCTAATATAATACCGTTAGGTGGGTCTGAAAATATTATAACGTGGACAGCGAATAGTGGTTCTCTATTTGCATTAAGTAGAATTAATCCAACTAGTCAAAATATTAATATTTATGAATTATCATCATTGAGTGCTGGTCCTACAAATGCATTGCATCAAAGTATGGAACTATATGGTATTAACTTTTTAGGAGGGGTAGGTTCAAATTACCCGCAATTTTCAACAAATATGTGTAAGTTATATTTTACAGACAACAAAGATTGGGTCTATGTTGATACAATGCAAATGTCCACATTAACTAGTTCATTTACAGACGGGATGGGTTTTATTCAATATAATAATGTGGGTCCAACGAATAGTACATTTACATCACTGGCAGAATTTAGAAGAGATATTAATGAACGTTTCACATATGTCGATACTGCGACAAGTGTAGATTCAGAATTTAATAACACATCATATACAGATAGTTTAGTTGGAGTTCATGCAATTCGTGCACTACGTTTTTCAACTTCATTCACAACGGTCACAGCTGCATCAGGAGTACGCTTTAATCTTGATGCACCAGGATATAATACATTGGAATTAACAAGATTTATTGAAGCTCCATATTATCCAAATGTTACAAGTTTAATAGTAAATGGTAATGATGTATATGTATTATCTGAAAATGTTCCCACACGTTTTTCATATGTAAATCCAACTCCAGGTGTGTTTGATTTAACAACATTGAATACATCACAGGATAGTTTTGATCCAGGTTTTTTGCAGACGAGTTCATTTGGATATGGAACTGATAAAAATGGTGGAATTTGGTTTTCATTACAAACTGGAAATTACTTTGCATCAAATCCAATTACGATTTATGGTAATACACAATTAGATGGTGATGTTGGTATTGGTATGATTGGAACAGCATATCAAATCTTTTATCCGACTATGAAAATTGGGTTAACACGTCGTACTAATCGTTATAATGATATTACAAATACAGTTGATATAAATTATTTCGGATCAACATTTAATGAATATCCGAAAACACAGGCATTTTTTTATCCAAATTTTTCATCCCTATTGAATGATGTTATGTTATCAAATACGGATGGTTCAACTATTGGATGGAAATGGGGTCAGGAAAAGGCTACGAATTATTTCCGTGCTGATACTGAATTTCAAGGATTTGGATTTAATTCATATATCTATAATATTCCATTATCAACAAATGGCCCTTTTACAGCTTCAACAAATAGATATTTATATCAACATGATGGTAATCCGAATGATTATAGTTATTTAGCAATTCGTAGTTATAGTCCATCAGAAGATTTCCAGGTAATGGTGCGTCTTAACTGTCCAAATCGTTATGATTATGGTGTTCTAAATAATACATTATTGATTCAGGAGATTTCAACGGCTCAAGGTTATTCAGGAGCAAGTTTCCTTAGTAATTGGAATCCAAATTATGTAAATGACTTATCAAATTTCAATATTGCATTTAGTACAAATCAAATATATGGTGAAGGTGTAATAACAAATTTTGCAGGTTCAAATATCAGTACAACAAATTATAGTAGTTTTTATACTTCATTTTCAACACTATATCAACAATATGCTGTGAGTACTAATATAATACAAGGAATTAATTCAACAATTGAAGGTAATCTATTTTCCTATTTATCGACAAATTATGGTGATATTATTCCGTTATCAACATTGTATTCACATGCTCGTATTACGGACGCACTTCAATTTGATCTTCTCTTCTCAACTTCGGTTGCTCCACAAGTATCGAGACGTGATATAGATTGGGGTCTAGGTTATAATTTGGGATTTGCGAGAAGTAATTATACAAGTCTTACTTCATATTCTGCACCGACATTCTATAAGATTTTGGATGATTATATCTATTTACAACTAAATGAAAGTCTATCAATGAATGTATTAGATACAACAAATCGTGAAAATCTATCAACAACTCAGGAATCTACAGGTGAAGTAAAGAAATACTTCAGTAAATTATTATTGGGCGGTTATGGTAATTATAGTGGAACAGTTATTGGAACAACAGTATCTTTTAATCCACCAGTAGGGAAACTTGATAAATTTGTATTTAATTGGGTCGATATTGATGGGAATGTAATTGATAATACTGATTGTGATTGGTCAGCTGTGTTATTAGTAAATGAGAGCGATCAAGTTGCGACTGTTGATTCAAGTTTAGCAAAACGCTGAGACAATTAGAGAATGACTACTGTTCAACCGAAGGGAGAAGAATTCCCAATGCAAGAAGATTATCCTTTTAATGAATCGAAAACACATCCTTTTTATCCCCCTGTTTGTTTAAGAGAACATTGGGATCGTTCTGCAGTTGTACATCATGTGTTACCTAGTCAGACAGTAACATTGCCATTAGACTTCCGTCCTTATACGAAGGTATGTCGTCGTTATGTGACATCAGCACCAGCAGAGCCTGCTCCTAATGTCCCGGCTGATATGGTATTTCCACCTGGAGGGGAATTTTATCCACCAACTCGTTATTCGGTGGCAATTGACAGTGAATCCTCACTTCGCCGTCTAGACCAACCACTTAGAAAATGGTGTGATGCAGATCAGTTCCTCCCTGCTTTACATGGTGATATGTATTCTACGGCTCCCATGCGCCCAACACAAGGTCGTCCATCTTCATCGGCGATGGTTCAGGAGCTTGCGATGCCTCAGGTTTGTTTGAAGGCGGGTGAATATGAATGCCGAGCACAAGCTGATCGTGCTAATTGGAGTCGATCTGAACGTCTATTCAATAACCCGACTAAACAAGATCGTTATCCTGCGCAACCACGGAAAGGTGTAGTGCCTATACAACCTCCAAAAGCCTCTGATGGAGTCACACGTAATATTCCTGTAAATTTTGATTTACCGGCACTAAAGGCAACTAAAGAACAGGAACGCGTTTGGGGTCCTTAACCATTAGGCTGCGTTGAATTCAGAAGGCGAATGTCTGTATCATCGAATGAAACTGACCTATATGAACATCATGATGATGTTTTGGATGCAGTTCGTGATTTATGGCCAACATTAAAGGGCATAAATATTTTATTATTTCAAAATGATCTATTCAAGCGTATAAGACAATTAGAGGTGAAGGTTGAGGGTCTTGGAACTGCTCGTGGATTTTTACCAGCTTCTTTTGGTCAGATGGTGCAGAAAACCGATATTGATATCTGGACCTCTGGTATTCCAAAGTATGAAGATATATGGTCAAAATTAATGGAAAATGCGGTACCAGGGACTGAAGATGCATTGGATGTATTTGAAGATGATATTTGTGGTTGGGTACAGGATATGATACCTACAGATTATAATTTTTTTACTGCTGCTCTTGATGAAGGAACTTTAAATGCAGAGTGGCTTGGTCGTGCCCAGGTTTTTTTCGAGAAGGCGGCTGCTGATGCAGCGACAACTGAGGTTGCTGAAGTTTCTGCTTCAATACAAATTCCTGAAGAAGTAATTCGGCCCACATGGAGATCATCTAATACTCGACGTAGACATGCTGGCCAAATTTTCCAGAGTATGCAAAAAAAGAGAGTTCGTCTAACAAGACGTGCAGGCTTTAATCTTCATTGCGGTAAAGCCGCAAAGTAGAGGGGTTAGGATACGCCTAAAAACAATCTTCGAAAATAATAGTTATGCCATTTTCATATAATTCTGTACAAACACATGCTGTTTTTGCTAATGGTGAAGGGAAAGAACAGACTATGGAAGTGAAGATTAAGAACGGACGTGGATATAAGCGTGTTACATTTAGGAATCGTAATGGACGTAAATTAGCATCAAAAAAAATTAATTTAAATGATGACGAAATACATCGGATTATGAATAAAGAATTTATTCCTGGTCTATTTGGTCCATGTCTGGAACATTGCAGATTAAACGCCCGGCGGACGCGTCGTAATAACCAGAATAGGACAAACAATAACAATTAGAAGAGATGATCGTTGTATTATTTATTATAGCAGCCTTATTTCTAATAGGGGCGCTATTCTATCGCCAAAGTCTCCAAGAATATAGTATCAATCAGATTGAATGGGATCGACGACACGAACTTGATGGACTTTTTGACGAGCGTGCCCCAATAGTTGTACGTGGTATGCCCCAATCACCTGTATGGACACATGCAGATATTATGATGAGAGATTTCTATGCAACGACGAAGGTTCCAGATGGAAGTAAAACACTACGAGAGGCGCTATTAAATGGAAATGATCTTGGAACTCTACCACCGACTTTTAGGAGATATTTATATCAGAACATTGCGCTGGGTATTTGGTGTGAAAACACTTGGTCTGCTGTACTAGCTAATAGTCGTGGATGGTTGGGTTCATCAATACCTTTAGATGGAGAATGTTTTGTTGGTGAGCAAGGATTAATTGAAATGAAGGCAAATTGGACAATGATAGTTCCAACTGAAGGAGCTATTGTTGTGCAGATTTTGGCGGCGAAGGAGAAGAAGTGGTTGCCGACCAAATGGAAGGGTCTATTTCCTGGGCGACTAACATCTGCAGATGCACCATTTATTGGAAATATGAAATATATAGATATAATTGTACGTCCAGGAAATGCACTATGGATTCCCACTCATTGGTTAGTGTCATGGACAGCGAAGGAAGAAGGTGAAGTTCCTTTGACTTGCATGATTCAAATGCATACACCAGTCAGTTGGATTGCTACTAGAAGTTAATCTAAAGCTTGACTACTATTAAAAAGTGAGAACAATGATTGATAATTTGCTAAACCAGTTGGATATATGTCAGATGCGTACTGATGCTTTAATGGTAAAATGTGATCGTCCAGGAAGTGAAGATGTGGAGAGATTAAGAATTTGGACGGGGGCTCAAATTCCTGAGGAGTTCGCTCTTCTAGATGTTGTTCAAATCTTTGATCGTTTAAAACCGTATGCTGTGGCTCGATCTGAGGGGCAGTCATGGTTCGAGTTTATTCGATGGGTCTTGTGGAAATGAGTTGTTCAATGCTTTGGTGGAAAAATTGACTCCTTTTAACTGTCCGATAAGACAATTAGAAGATGCCATTAACAGCGGAGCAACAATATGCTCTTGATAGATTATGTGAAGGGAAAAATGTCTTCTTGACGGGTCCAGGAGGAACAGGAAAGTCATATTTTATTGAAGAGGTTCGGCGACAATTAGGAGATAATGGGAAGAAAATTGGTGTAACTGCCCTTACAGGTTGTGCAGCAATTCTTCTTGGTCGTGGATCAAAGACTCTTCATTCTTGGGCTGGAATCGGTCTCGGTAAAGGCACAGTAGGAGAAATAGTTAAAGGTATTCGCTCTAATCGTAGAGCAGCAATTAATTGGCTGACGACGAATATTTTGATCATTGATGAAATTTCCATGATGCCGGCGGATCTCTTCGATAAATTGAATGAAGTTGCGAAGATCATTCGACGATCGCAGGAACCTTTTGGTGGTCTCCAAGTACTACTTGTAGGAGATTTCTATCAGCTCCCACCGATTGCAGATGGACCAGTGGAGGCTAAGTTTGCTTTTGAATCGGCAGCATGGTCATCAGTTGTTCATGAAACAGTTGTTTTGACTCAAGTACATAGACAGGCGGAGGAGACATTTAGGGATATGTTGGGACGTGTGCGTGTGGGCGAAGCCAATGAAGCCGACGTCGCTCTTCTTCGTTCACGTCTTGGACTAGATTGGCAGAGCCTTGAAATTCGCCCTACACTGTTATTCAGTCGTCGTGCCATGGTTGACAAAATTAATGCAGTGAATCTTGGGAAGCTGGAAGGTGAGGTTATAACATGGAAGGCAAAAACCTTGTTTGTGGGGACTGCTGGTGGGCCGAAGCCTTTGGCGGAGGAACTTGAACGTGCTGTAGCCATATTTGATCGTGATGGGCCATATGATGAGACACTTCAATTAAAGTTGCGATCCCAAGTCATGTTGACTGTGAATTTGGATCTCGATCATGGACTAGTCAATGGATCTCGAGGTGTGATTGTGGGATTTGACACTAGGGGCGCTGAACCTTTGCCTGTAGTTCTCTTCAAAAATGGATTAAAGGAAACAGTTGGTCGTCACAGTTGGTATTTAGATGATTTCCAACAAGTCGTTCGTTCACAGATCCCTTTGAGACTTGCATGGGCGGGTACAATTCATAAAGCACAGGGAGCTACCTTGGATTGTGCTCTTGTAGATATAGGTAAATCAACATTTGAGTATGGACAAGCATATGTTGCACTTAGTCGTGTTAAATCACTGGACTCTCTATATGTTTATGAATTTACTGAGGATGCGATTCGTGCACATCCACGAGTAAAAGAGTTTTATATGGCGATCAAATAGTTAAAACATTATATATATGAAGGTCTGATAAAATTTGATTTTTTTTGATCAATGTGCCTGAGGTTAAGAATGAATTTTCTCCGGTCTGAATATCGTGCAAAAATGCCAGGTGACACAAAGGAAACTACTAATAAATTCCCCTATGAGGCAGATGAGCATATTTTACGTGAGAATCCTGACAAGTACACATTATTTCCTGTAACATGTCCAGAACTCTATAAACGCTACAAACATCATATTAGTGTATTTTGGCATGTAGATGAAGTAGATTTATCGAAGGACATGAAGGATTGGCTTCGGTTGACGCCAAATGAACAACATTTTATTAAGCACGTTCTCGGTTTCTTCGCCGGTTCTGATGGAATTGTCAATGAAAATTTGTCAACTCGTTTCAGTCGCGAAGTACAATTACCTGAAGTACGTGCGTATTATTCAATTCAGATGGCTATCGAATCAATCCATTCGGAAATGTATTCTCTGCTTATTGATACATATATAACTGATCCTGAAGAGAAGTTGAAGATTCTTCGAGCAATTCAGACAATTCCATCTGTACAATTAAAGGCAGATTGGGCAAGGCGATGGATTGACTCAGAAGATGCAGATTTTGCAACTCGTCTAATTGGATTTGCTGCAGTAGAAGGAATCTTCTTCTCTGGCTCGTTCTGTGCAATCTTCTGGCTAAAACAACGTGGACTCATGCCAGGTCTAACAGTGAGTAATGAATTTATTAGTCGTGATGAAGGTCTTCATACCGATTTCGCATGTGCTCTCTTCAAAGAGTTGAAGCACAAACCTTCAAAAGAAAAGGTTGATCAGATTTTAAAAGAGGCAGTTAACATTGAAAAACACTTCATTACCAAAGCACTTCCATGTGAACTGATAGGGATGAATGCAGAATTAATGTCAGAATACATTGAATTCGTGGCTGATCGTCTATCAAAACAGTTAGGCTATGGATCTATCTTTGGAACAGCTAATCCATTTGATTTTATGGAGCGTCTATCACTTGAAGGAAAAGATAATTTCTTCGAAAAGCGTGTGACGACATATGCGAAGGCCGCAGTAGGTGCAACCGCCGAACAGAAGAAGTTCTCTTTGGATGAAGACTTCTAAATAAATTTGATGACTTATTTAATTTTTATTGAAATTAGGAACAATGCCATTACCTCCATTCCCCACGGATGAAGAATTAATGATGATGAATACGTTTCCATATTTAGAAGGAAAACAATATGAATTCAAACAGGCTTTTACACGGCTTATACCGTGTAGTGATGGATCGAATGATTATATTAATAGTCAACCAATAAATGAAAGTATATTATTAACAAAAACATTTGAACGAATCGAACAGACGTGTTGTGCCTTCTTAAATGGTGAAGGTGGATATATTGTCTGTGGAGTCAGAGATAAGGATCGTGAAATGGTTTGGTTACAAATAGATGATATTGAAATGGATAAAATACTTTTACGAATAGATAATATCTTTCATTGTAAAAGTATTTATACAACGGATTTAGAAGACATTGTACCAGAAAATATTCAGACAAGGGTTTTAGAGAAGAAAGGACGTTATTTAATAATTATAAAGGTTGAACCAACTCCTGGTAAGCGTTATAGAATGCATGATTTTGAATATGTCCGTCTAAATGCATCAAATTATGCAAATAAACGTGAAAAATTCTATCGCGCTAAAGATGTTAATGGTCTAATTTATTATGAACAAATGAAGATGGCAGCGAAGTATAATTTTGCCCTAGAACAAAAAGATAAGAAGATTCAAAAGTTGACGCGAACTCTGAATTTGGAAATGGAAGGTAGCGAATTGCTAATGGCTCAAAAAATTTTGGCAGAGAAGAAAGCAGCGGAAGAACAATTAGAGAGGGATCGTTATAGTTGTATCCTTCGTCTACATTATGGTTGGTTAAAAAAAATAATTTAATAATATTTACATCATAATGACATGGTGTCCATCATTTTTTGTATTTCTAATTCACCAATATTTCCTAAAAGTTTGTTACATGCTGATAAATAGATAGTTAGATCGAATTGCTCAAAACACTCATATTGTTTAATACATACTTGTAAATCAATCATAGCAATCTGACTCACTTCAGGAGTTTCAATTAAAACTTCAATATATTTTTTTATATATTCTATATGAATTTCATAGAATTTTGGATGCGGGCTTGCACCAGATTGTAAGAATTGGACGGTTGATACAAGGCGTTTATAATTTTCATATGGATCTTCATAATTATCGGACATAGACATAATTTTTCTATTACTCGAAAATAATTTCAAATTTCAATACAAGAAAAATTTGATTGACTTGACATCATTATAATACTGATAGGAAAATGGACAAAACACATTACAAGTCATCCCTAGGATTGAAGCATTTTGACTACATTTATCCGAAGGATTTTCTGATAATGGATTATTATAGACCAGCTGATTTAACACCTGAAGAGGAGGTATTTGTGAAGAAGTATGTTGATGAATTAGTAGAATGTATTCTTAGTGATGAACTCGATTATGTAACTCGTTCATATAAATATCTTTTGAAGACTGAAAAATATTCGGGATCATACGATCGGATGCAGACATATTATATTTTAGTAAGAGCACTTGAACAAATGTTAAAATCAACAATGAATATTCAAAGGGCTACATTTAATTCAATCTTTCATATACCATCTAATAGAAATGATGAAAATGTTGATAGTTCACTCATTAAATATGATATTTTGGCCAAAGTAGTAGATCATGATCTTAAGACAAAGGAATTATCAAAGTTATTGAAGAAGAATCCATTTATTTATGAAATTGCATGGACTTGTATTTTGAATAAGTTATATAATATAAAAGAGATGGTTAGCACAGGGCTTCGTCTTTCATTGGAATATGAATTGCGATGGGGGGTATTTTGTGAAAAGGAATGTTGTATAATGCCGGCTAATTTCAAGCTGGAATCGTACATAGATTGATACTTATGTAAAATTGAACATGAATTAATATTTTTGGTAATTCAAAAGATGAAGATTTTGCTTATTATTGCACTAATTGTGGGTACAGTTCAGGCTGGGCATATATCAATGACCTTTAGAGGACTTGATTCTAATTATACATTTACCCCATTTGCAATTTCTGCACTTCGTGAAACAATTGCTTGTCGTGCAGGATTAAATCATTCAACTGTAATTCTTGATTCAATCACAATTAGGAATAGAACATATGAATTGGATCCAAATGATGAAGTCAATTCAAACTTTCGTATTATGCCATATAACTGCCATTTCCTAAATGCGGTTCACTGGGAAAATAATCCTAGTCGGATTAACCGAAGTCTTTTGAAGGAATTGAAGGAAGATGTTGAAGTGACATTTAAATTTCAATTTCCAGGTAACCCTAAGAAAGCCTATGGCGCAAATATTATGCCTTTCTTGGCCTCAGCAATTAATGAATATTATGCCGAAGTTCTAGAGAATGATTATATGGCGTTTTATGCCGGCTCTATTCCTGAACTAATTCATCAACATGCACCATTGGGACTATTCAAAGAATCTGATAAAATGATTCTATTCTATATGTTCGTCGTACAATTAGGATTGGTCATTATTGGCAATCTTGTTCTAAAGAAATTGAAAAAACGAGTACCACCGCTTAGTCCTGCAGCTGTAGGAGAGCCGGTTTATATTGTAATTAAATAACGTGTGACAAATGCGCCAAATGCACCTAATGATCCGACTACAATTAGGAAAAATATATCTGATACAGACCATTGATAACCAATATCATAGTCACCGTATAGTATTTTTGTTGCTAGAATCGCAAAAATAATTCCTAAAATAGGGCTTGATATATTGGATTTATCGTTGGGTATAAATCCTGCAATACCCCCAGTAGTAAGTGCAAATAGATTTCTTCTAAGATTATAAACTTTGGACGGTATATTCATTCTAATAGTTACTTCGGATATTCTCGCTTAGCATCTTGTTTCGGCAAATCATTACTAAAACCTTCTGCCTTCCTCTTCTTCCCAGATAGCCTTTCTTCGATTTTGAAAGAACCCTGTCCCTCCTGTTTAATGGATTCTGGTTCTTCACCATGACGGCATTCTTCATAATCTTCGGTTGGAATCTGAATCGTAAGATTAAATGACATTGTATTCTCTACAAATAATATTAGGAGTTTAATGCTATCAAATTTATTTGGTATGTGTTTTTCTACGGTGCCCTGCACCGAAAAATCTTCTATTTTTTCTTCGAGTGAGTCCGCGTAAAGCTCGGTTGTTACCGTTACCTCCTGCACCTCCTGTTGCTGGACTATTTTCTTCTTCCTCTTCATCTTCTTCGTTTAGCATAGGCCTCAACTTATTTAATATTTTTTTCAAATTAGGATTCATATTATTTGTATTATAACGTAAACGACTGACATTTGAATTTCTTCTACGTGCAAGCATTCTTTCACGAGGAAAGCTTTCAGGTAAACTTCTACAAGCCATATTTATATGGATACCAGGGAAGTTATCAAACAAATATGATTGACTAATATGTACTATTGGTTTATCTCTACGATCAATATATTGTTGAAATAAATTTCTCATTTCTTGATGAAATCCTTCACTTCTAAGTGTTTCTTCAAGCAACTTTTTATCATTAAGATCAAATTCTTCTTCATGAGCCATATTTTTAATTCTTTTAAATAATTTAATCATGAAAGAGTAATATTTAATAACATATTTAACAAAATCAGAATTAGGATCTGAATTATTTAATAAATCAACCATTTCTTTAAGAATAGTAGGTCCTTGCGAGGCAAAGCCTCGCTCTGAGTCCGAGTCTGTACTGTGTACAGACGCAGGTCCATTTTTAAAAACATCATCATCATTATTAATATTAAAACTATTATTTTCATGTTCATTTATAAATGAAGAGAATTTGACTACTAGATCATGAAATGAATTAGGTTTATTTACTACTGTTCCATCAGGATTAGTACTAATTATTTTGAACATACCTGTGGTATAAAAATTATTAGAATAAAATGGCCAAAATTTCAAAATTTCTTTAATATTTTTATTAGGAATATATTTTTCGGATTTATAATGTTCTTCTATAAAATTATCAAAATAATCAGGTGTTGGTAGAAGTGATCCTTCATATATTTTTGCTAATGAATTCTTAGGAATTTTTTTTCCCAATTTTGTATCACGTATGTTTCTATTAAAATCTCCATAATGAGTATGAATATATGACATATCATAAAGTCCTGCTTTAAAAACATTATTACTTTCTTTAAAATCTAAAAATAAATAATAATTTACATCAACATAATCTTCACCTGGTAAACGTAAATTTAATTTAATACTGTCTTTAAACGTATCTGGTATTCTTTTATCAAATATACTTTTAATTTTATGAAAATTGGATAGAACATCTACGAAAAGATTTCTTGTATCTTTTTCATTCATCATGTTAAAAAAAATATCATGTGCAACAACCCTATTTTGTTCACCTGAAATTGCCATGGTAATATAAAAACAATTAGGAGGGACTTGTTTAATAACATAATCTGATTCATTTGTTATTTCTTTTCCATGACCTAATGGTACATATGTTTTTAGCATCTTCTCTACTTACACTGAGATAATAACCTTGACAGGAAAGTTGTATATTGTATATACATACAATCTGGTGTCAATGCAAATGATTTGAATTCTGGTCTACCCAATAGAGTGACTAATTCATTTATATTATTTAGAATCTTATCTTTTTTATTTGCAATATATTCAGGGTATCTCATAAGGAATGCACACTTGAAATTGAATAGTTCACAAATAGAAGGATCATCTCTAAAATAGATATGAGACGCAAGTAGCATCATTAGTACATTAACTTTATCCATTGAATATGTTTTAATCTGTTTGGAATCTTCGGTAGCGGAGCTGCCATAGATAACGCCAATTCTATTGGTGGAATCTTCTTCATTACGTTTCTTTGCGAAGTCATTGTATACTTCGGTAAAAGCGATCGGAATGAGTTGATTTGCTCGATTCAATACACGACCGTAGAGATCCATTGAATTCGTAATGATTGTTTACTTACAATTAAAAATTATCAAATTTATTTTCTATTAGTTTTGCCAGTCGATCGATGAACCCACTTTTTCTTCAAGTCGTTTGAAGATACCTGAACCGAAGAATCCGCGATGAGCGCTTAATGGACTCGGATGGACTCCAAAGACCCAACGACTCGGATCATCAATAATATTTGCCTTTGTTTGAGCGAAGGCACCAAGAAGTAGGAAGATACATGTTTTATTATGTTCCAAAATATATTCTATTATTTTATCAGTCCATTTGGACCAATGAGCGGCATGTGAATTAGGTCGTCCAGGAGCAACAGTTAGGGCTGCATTTAGAAGGAAGATTTGGCGGCCATGCCACACCTCCAGATTTCCATGTTCAAACTTGTAGCCTCGTTCTGGAAATTCTGCGACCAGCTCTTTGAAGATATTTCGAAGAGAAGGCGGTGTTGTCACACCAACAGGTACAGAGAATGAAAGCCCATGTGCCTGTCCTGGGCCATGATAAGGATCTTGTCCTAAAAGTACGACTTTTATATCAGTTACGGGCATTGTAAATGCTGTGAAGATCTGATCACGTAGTGGATAGAATTCTCCATCTTTGAGTTCATCCAAGAACTCAAGATCCTCCTTAGACTCATCAAACAGCGATCTCCACGACGGATCCATTTCTCCTAATTGTTGGCTTTAAGTGGTCCCTGCTACACTATCAACTTTTAGGGGTTCTCCCCCCCCCCTATTGATTTAAAAATTGAAATTTTTATTGTCTTCTACAGCTAATAGAAATTACAATGTCAAGACGCCAGCAACACGATATGCGATTGGTGGAAATGAATAATCTTTTATCACATGGCGCACCCACAGAAGGTGCACTGAAGCGTATGAAGGAGCTTTATCACACAATTAGTGTGAGACATCTGAGTGAACCGAATGTTGGGAAGTATATGCAAGTGGCCGATTATTTGAAGCGCCGTGAAAACGGCATGGATCATGCAAAGGCATATAGAACCTCAATTCTCTATTCAGAGGAAGATAAGATGAAGAATTTAAGCGGTACGAAGAGTGCTAAGCGATCAATTAGAACTAGGCTACAAGATAAAGCACTAGTTTCCACGATGGAAAATATGTTAAAGGAACAATTAGCAATGGCAGAAGCAGTAGGCATGCCAAAGGAGATGTTCCATATAATTATGAATCATACAGTTAGTAGTATGGGTTATAGACACGAATTTACTAAAAGTTTGTTGAAGGCAGGTGTTATTACTGAGATGCCCGCCCGTGGCGGTGGTGCAGGAAAGCCAGCGCCTGAGGCAATTATGGATACACCAGAATTTGATGCAATTATTGAATCTGCTGTCAAAAAGTCTATGGTCGATTTAATAGATGATCCATCAAAATAAAATTTGAATTGATCAATTATTTTTTGGCGACTACTAGTACTTAAGATGATTCATGCTCGTGATATTCAAGCCTATATTGGTGGTGTTTGTGTGCGTGGTCCTCACACAATTATGGCGCGCGCTATGAATTTGCCGCGCAATACATTCTGGCGATGGATCATTGCCGATGCGCAACCTGGAGATACGATCCATTTGAATCAATATCATCTGAATCGTTTCGCAGCTGCCCGCGTCTAAAAATTACATAAAAAATTTTTTATGTACGTCGAATCTACAAAACACAGATAAGTTGTCCGTGTTGGTAGAAATGAACAATATCTAATTGTCCATCTTCACAGAACAATAAGTGCTGTCCATGCTTTTTTCCCGTCACATCATAATCAATTTGCTCTTTAATCCTACCATTAGGATGATATAATTTAACAATTAAATGGGGTACTTGGATTTCCATTGTGGGTGATCCGTTTCTGATGTTAATTAAATGTAAATTAAGTTTTCAAATTTTCTTTTCAATAAAAATGTTTACGTGCTGTTCAACCCTATTAAGTCTTATTCTTGAGATAAGCTTGAGCAGCAGGAACTGCAAATGATAGAATACCGATAACTGCACCGATTACGAGACTAGTTTTTGCAGCCTTCTCCATATTTTCACGCATAGCATCTTTCTCTTGTTGTGATCCGCAATTCATAATACGTAACTCCTTATGAATTTCATGTAGGCTAATAATACCTGCGAAAATTCCAAATTCAATACTATCCATTTGCGATTGTTTATAATCTGCTGTAAAAATTTTTTATTCAATTTTTATTTATATAAGAAGGTAAATAGGTAACCATAATAGTACTATCATTCCTCCATTCATAACTGACTTTTTAAATCTCTCATCTGATTGAATTCTTTCCCTTTCCCGTTCTTCAGCATTGCCTAAATCATTTATAATTTGTAATGTATCAAGAACCCTTAAAAGTAATATAACAATTATAATTAGACAAATTGTATTAATAAAAGTATTTGCATATGCTAATTGATCAATTGTAATAACCATATTTAATTAAAAATTGTCGACTTCATTTTATTCTTCAATTTTATACGGGAATAACCTTATCTGCACCAGTGCGTTCTTCAGGTTTAATGTATCTGAGTCCAAGGAAGTTGAAGATATCTCGTTCCGTTTTGAATTGCGGCATTTCTCGAGCCCTCGCATCAACAGTTAGAGGGTGAATATTATGTTCATTCATAGTAAATCCTTGTTCTTGAGCTTTTTGGCGCATAGCTACATTGAATCGATCAGATCCAGTGAAATACAGGATTGCAAATGGCCATTCTTCCGATGGTGTCAGCAATAGATCAAGACGACGGTGCTTTGAACCGACAGTACATACGGCCATACATTTATGGTTACCGAGTGCCAAAATATCTGTAATATAGCCCCTCGATTTTAGTTCTCCCACATATTTATGGAATTGTTCAATAGCAGTAGCTTCTGACTTTGTCCAAGGGAAATTAATAAGTGCATCAATATCACCTGAAGATGCGGCACCACGACGATAAGAACCGACAAGTTCCATCTTCATATTTGATGGCTTCGCCCTGAAGAGTGTCTCTTCATGTTGTTGCATTTCTGGCCGAGGGATACGTTCATTGAATTCCTCGTAGAACTTGAGACCAATCTTCTGTCCTGCATCTAGGATTGAAGGATCTGCAGCAATACGGGATCGAAGATCTTCAATTGATCGGATTCCAACTTCTTCTACAAGTTTCCGCGCCTTCACTGGACCAATTCCATGGACTTTTAGGAGATCATCATAGACGGTGATTGGAAGTGCAGCGGCTGCCTCTTTGGCAGCTTGGAGAGATCCTGTAGCGAAGATTTCTTCGATCTTCGCGCGAATCTTAGCTCCAACACCTTCTACACCTTCGAGATCATCGAGTGATCGAATAGGACCTTCATGTGCTGCAAGTGACTTCAGAACTTTTTGATATGCAATGACTTTGAACTTCTCTTTCCTGATCTGATCACTTTTCATGAGGACAGTTAGGGCGTCAATAATAGCGGGTTTGTAATCAGGAGCTGCACTTGCCATTTTCTTCTAATAGTTATTGGGAAGAACTATTAAGTTCATATTTTACGTGTTCTTCTTGTGTTACGTGTTTGTATAGCATTAATAGATTTAGTAGACACTTGGAATAGATAATCTAAATTATGATTCGTTGGCGAAACTGTTTTACCAAGATATTTAGGATTTTCTGGATCAAAATAACTATTTAAAACATCCAATACAATTTGAGCCTCTTCATTATAATTATTGTCTAAATTATTACCAACCGCTCTTCCAATACGAAATCTAATTGAATTGATACTATTACCATTAACAATTTTTGTTACTCTTGATTTTCTTGTATTATTTTGTTTAAAATGTAATACACCATTTGATTTTTTGTTAAATTGTTGAACATCTAGATGAATACTGAAATGAAAATATTGAATTCCATGTTTTGTATAATTAATAAACAATGATGGATTTAGACCTCTTGAAACACGACTAGTTAAAACTAAAGATTTATCAACATATGGATTATTATTTCTTATAGCATTAATATCATTTACAATAATATTCTTATTAAAACGATACAATAGTTCATTAAGTATTGGTTTTTTTAACATTTCAAAAAATTTATATTGCGAATGTACATTATTTATAGCATTTCCACGTCTATTAACAGTTATCCAATTATCATTCATCTATTGAATCATTTGAAAATGTAGCCTCTGATGTTTCTGAAGAACCATCGATATCAGAACTCCAATTATATGGAGCATCATCTTGACATGCTGAATCAAAATCAGTTAAATCATCTGGAAGATCTAAAAGACGATCATGTAATAAACTAAAATCTATTTTTAAAACTTCGCAAACTTGTTTCAAATAATTATAAAGAGTATTATTTCTTTCTTTATGACGTTCTTTTAATTCTTCACACATATCCGGAATAAATGGTTTTTTCTTAAGCCCAGGATATGATTGGACTATTTGATTTTCCAATTTTTTACTTCCAATTGCATAATTATATAATTTAACTAATACATTCATTAAAGAACGAATAAATACATATTCAAGATAATAAGGGGCATAATAATTATCATCATTTTTTCTAGACGGATCTGGTTTAATATTATAATATGCTCTAATAGCTACAATAGATTCACTCATAAAGCGTATTACAATTGAATCTTTTCCATGATCAATTCCACCATTTTTTACAAGTAATTTAATAATAGATATATCACATCTATTTTCTATAGCACATGTCAATGGAATACCATAAGATGACTTAATTCCTGTTAACATAGCTCCATTATCAATACAACGTTGTACATCTTCTGTGGTAACTTTTTTATAAGAATTACAATGTAATAATTTATATAATTCACGTGTTGCTTCATCACAAGGGTTTCTTTGTATTTCAGACATTTATTATTCGACAATAAAAATAGAATACTCAATTTTATTCATATCAACGCCGACTATAAAGTCGAATATGCATAAGTTCTTCGGGATCGATGACTCGCTGCCGCTTAGGCGGCTCTGTTGCGATTCCAATTAGGCATAGTGCCGTGAGTGTGACTCCAACAAGAAGTGAGAGAACAAGTAGGCCATTATAGAAACTTCCAAAAGCATAGCTGAAAGTCACAAGGACTGAAAGGGAGATGAATAAACAAGCTTCCATTGTACCCTTAATAGTAGTAACCTATGTTTCTGTGCAGGCCGATATCAATTTTATTTCTATGAGGAGGGCTTACAGAAAAATATGTAATATGTGCTAATATTTAATAAACTAATAATTACTTTTTGAATTCTTCAGTAAAATCTAAATCAACATGCCGAATATGTTGGCCTGTATCATTATGCCAATTGGTTTTCCACATTGTACGAAATGCCTTATTTTTATCTTCAGCACCGAGAACGTATTTCTCTTGAATAAATGTTTCTCTAATAATATTAATAACATGTGCTGATTTTGTGAAAATTTTAAAATTAAACATAATTGAAGCTTGATCTTTTTTTGAGGATTGAATAATGTCCATTACATCCATTCTAATTTTATATTTTTCACCAGGTACTTCTTCTTGAATAATAGATAGATGACCAAATGTTGCATTAGGCCCACAAATAAATTTACCAAGTTCTAATAGTTCATTACGAAATTCTTTTTCTTCTTCGAATGAAAGACAAGTACTAATATCAAGGCCTTGTGCTTCCTCCAATTGTTTAATTTGTGATTTAAGGCTCCTACTTCTCTCTTCAGAAAGTTTCAGTTCTTCATATAAGGCAGCAATATCAATTTGCTTATCCATTTTTAGTTATAATGCGTTGATTAACAAATAATTTTCAATTTTTTCTAATAAAAAAATTAAAAAATTTATGCAATAACTAAAGATTAACTAATAACTCATATTTTATTGATATTTCAAAAAAAGGAATTCCAAAACATAGGCTATATTTTAAGTTTCGAATCCTATATCTGCAATTTTCATACATAATAAAACCGGCCTAAAGAATTAAATATAGTATTAATTGTGGAGGAATCCACAGAGGTAGCTTGATCCGAATGGGAAGGAGGTCCGCTTAAGACGGACTGCGTAAGCAGAAGGCGTTCGATTCGCCTAGTTACCACACCGGCCTTAAAAAAGCCACACTAAAGGTATTATTAATACTATTAGTGTGACTCTGTATTCGTACAGGTCGCAACCGGCACCCTGTCATATGACAGAGTGCCACAGCTCTGATAGTTTAGTGGTAGAATGAGCGCCTTCCAAGCGCTTGACCCGGGTCCGATTCCCGGTCAGAGCAAACCATAGCAGGAATGGCCGAGAGGTTAAGGCGCTACGTTGAGGCTTGGCAAACTATGCAGTTTGAACAAAGTCGTAGTTCGTGAGAGCAAGGGTTCGAATCCCTTTTCCTGCATACCCGTGACACTCCATCCGTCACACTAACGGTATTGATAATACTATTAGTGCGACTAGTCAAATAGCCGCAACTTGGCCCTATAGTGTAGTGGATCGCACATGCGCCTTCTAAGCGTTTAGGCTGGGTTCAATTCCCAGTAGGGCTACTTACTAATTGTATGGTATTACTTTTAGTAATGGACAGCAACATAAAAAATGTGTTGCTTTTTTTATTTTTTGGATGATGTTTTTTAAACGGCAGAGTTACTTCTTGCCCTTAACAGCCGAAACCCAATCGCCGGCATGTTCCTTTTCATCGTCATTGTCGAGAAGTTCGAGTGCGAGCTTCTTGGCGATCTCATGATCATCGATCTCTTGCTGAGAGGGATCAGAGCCTGCGCCACCGCCCCCTGTAGACTTTTCGGAGCTAGTATCATCATCATTGTTTGCAAGTGCGGCGAAGCTATTGGGCTTTGCCTTCACGGGTGCCTTCGGCGGCACCTTTGCAGGACCTTGCTTATAGGCCTCTGCGGGTTTAGGCGTCTCGGTCACAGGATTAACTGTGATGACCGGCGCCTTCTTTGCTGCCTTAGTGGCAGACTCAGAGGTCTTGTCTTTCTCAATAAACTGATGGAAATAGATCACCCGACCTCCAAGGATGATCTCTCCCTCGCGCATCTCCGCCAATACATCAATCACATTCTTGTGATTGTACTTAGTCGGAATCGTCACGCGGACATTGTCGGCGACAACATGTTCGCCCTTCTTGTTGTTAAACTTGTGACGGTACACGTAAATGACCGGTACAAAAGCTGAAACCAGCTCACGCACATCCCACAGCGGTACCTCAGGCTGGATGTTCTTGACAAGGATGTGCGTCTTACCATACGAATCATCGTACGAAATTGGCTTCTTCCCCTTGCCAGTATACATCGCCTGGTTACCCTCACCCGAAACGAGCCAGCACTTAATGTCCTGGTTACGCTCCTCGGGCTTACTCTTACCATAATGAGACTTCAGCCAATCGGCCGCGTCCATTCCAAGAACATTGTTAATTGACTCGTTCTCAAACTGCATCTTACTGTAGGATTTCTAATGTAGAAACAAGGGTAAATTAATTATCAATTTTTTTATCTATTGACTCTAAAAAATTGAGTAGTTGTGATCGACAATAAAACAATTAGAAGATGTCATCAAGTGTAACAGCAATTGAATATGAGCGCCGAATTATTCACGGGATCCCAGTCAATGTCATTAAAGGTGCGACAAAAGTTGAAACTTGTAACCTCTACACATGGAACGACAAACCAATCCACTTTGGAAAATACAATTATGCAACCAATGAACTCATTATCAATGAAGGATTCAATGAATCCAAAGAAGCCATTGACCTCCTCAGTGCCTGGCGCACAAGTCAAGTCCCTCGTAGTCGCGCCGAAATCCGTACGGGTAGATGATATTTATGACACAAAAATTGCTAAGCCATTTGTATGTAAATTAAAGTCAGTCGATATTGATGCACTGACTTTAGTTTTGAATGATTGGCGAACTGAACAATTCAATTATTTACAACGGAAGTTTACTAGTTAGATTTTCCGAAACCATAAACATAATTTTTGCCATAAAGTTGGTACTGTAGTAGTCTTTGGATTCATACCGAAACGTGACCATTGATCAAAATGCATTGTACCCATAGACTGATTACAACGCTGACATAAGGGAACCAAGTTTTCTAATACTGTTGGTCCTCCTTGTGCTTCTGCATGTTTATGACCACATTGAAAATCAAATACAGTAATATAATTTTTACACCAATGAACAGGACATTTCATTTGGAAATTACGTCCACAATTATGAATCCATACCTGTTCTCTTAACGCAGCCGGTATTTTGTTTTTTCTAGCCTTTGGAATAACAGTTAAGGTTGATTTTAATGCCTTAGTACTATTTTTTAACATTAGCCGCCTTCTCCTCCTGATACATTTATGGTGCATACTTTTTATATAGTACAACAATTTAACATGTTGGATTAAAAAATAGACTACCCTTTAAATACTTAATACGATCTTCTTGTGATTTGAATGTTGGTTGATTTGAACCAGCGATTGTTGATACAGAAATATATTGATTTCCTTGTTGTAATGCATTGGTGTATTGACCAGAATAATAAGGACCTGTACCATAAACAATTGGTACAACTGATGATGCAGTATAAGGTAATGGCTGCCCTGCAAATGTATTTGGGGGTAGGTCATTTCCAGTGGTTTCACCCCGGGATGGATTAGGTTGTTGAGGAGGAGGACAAGATGACATCTATCTGTGTGTACAATCTAAAATAGATTGCAGTCTTAATTGTTAGAATGCATCCTGCCGTTAAAGAAAAACATTCTTTATCTTCTACGAAGCTTCTTCAATTACGTCCTGAAGTTGTTCGTACCAAAGACTATGTAGTTACCTTTAAAGAAGGTGATCCTCTTTATCCTACATGTATCGAATGTCCATATGATTTTATTGCTATCGGCTCTAGGGCTGCTGTACAATTAGCTATGATTGGCCGTCGTGTTGTAGCAGTATATTTGCCTCCTGGTGATACGGTCTCTGATCTAGTCCCAGCTGAAATGCTAATCGGTGTCAGTAATGTATCAGCTGTGAATGATTTAGAAGGTCGCAATTATGTTATACTTGATGAGGAAACATTTAATAAAAGTTATTCCCATGTATTTGTCGCATCTGGTGTAGATGATTGTATTGAAATCCGTAGACTTGCAGGTATTTTAAATTACAAACGTATCAGATCTTGTGTGGATTCATTACTTGGTTTACCACGTTTACATTTAATGGTTCAGCTTTGGAAGCCGAAACAGGGTCGCCGACTAAAAGAATTGATAACTTGTTTACGGAAAAATCTCGAGAATCCTTTTATAAAAGCAGTTCATGTATTTGTAGAGGAAGGAAGTGGATTAGTTATGAGTCAACTAATTAAGGATATACCTTTAGAATTACGTAACAAAATTGTACATTATGATTCATGTAGTCGGTTTACGTATAAAGATATTATGCATAAATTGACTGAAATAGGTGAACCGCCTGATATTGTTGGATTTACAAATGCGGATATCTTCTTTGATGAGACAATTAGAGAGTTGTGGAATATAGATTTGCGCGATCGCTGTATTGCTTTGTTACGCCATGATTGTTCGACGGCATGGGCTTCTGGTGACGCTGGTGCATCAGAGCCAAAACTCTATGGTCCACGTGATGATTCTCAAGATGCATGGTTCTTCCGTTCAGAAGATTTAAGAGGACAGAAGGAAGCTAGTGAAACATGGGCATCCCTCGACTTCGAAGTCGGTCATGCAGGTTGTCATAATTGTTTTGCTGGTGAACTTGTTCGTCGCCGGTGGCTCCTTGGAAATCCTGCTTTCTCAATAAAGGCATATCATCTTCATGAAAGTCCTGAGCGCACATATAAGGAAACTGATCTAGTAAGTCGTGGAGTCTATGCTACTGTAGCACCGTGTGGCATTCTCGAATCTGCTCTTCTTCGACAGAATGCATTCCCTTATCGTGTCGCCGTCAAAATGATGGATACGATGGCACCGACTATTGAATCATGGCCTGGATCTGATTCTGCTCCCTATGAGCGGGGCTTAAAGAGTATTATGAGCTCCTTAAGTGATGCAGCGATTAAATCAAATACCGAACGAACATATCATATTATTAAGACTGGTAATGTTTGTATTACATCTGAGGGACTAATAAGTTCGCACGGCATAAGATCTGTGGCAGGAATTGGATTTGGATTTGATGTTGATGCATCAGAGTTATTATGGGCACAGACGACTTTTAGTAGTATTAGTCCAACAACGGAAGTTGAAAACGCGGTCTTCTTCCCTTCAAGTGACATGGGTACTAGTTTCGGTCATCAGCTCTGGAACGCTGCCCGTGCTGCGACTCTTTGGACTCTGAGTGGGGGTTCAAAATGTGAGATCGCAATTAGTGGTCCTGAAGTGATTCCAGCTATGCAGCCATATTTGAAGTTCCTTGGAGTCAAATATGTTGAAGGTGTACTTTCTGTTAAAGAGGATGCTCGTGGTTTATTACCTGATGCAGCCAATCAGCGACTATTAGAGCCAATTGTGAAGACACTTCGTAATGCTTTTGGTGAAACACTTTTAGGAGATATTAATGTGAATCCTGGACATTGGACATCGATTGGCTGTAATGAAGATTTAGTTGATGCAATTAATATGAAGGGGGCTTCAATTAATATGCATACAATTGAACCAACCAGTTGGATTGGCAAATTCATGAGACAATTAAGAGAGGCGGAAGTTGTTGTTATTGGACACTCTGTAGCCGTGCCTAATTTATGGATTATGCGTCCTGGATCACTTGTTTTGGACATAGCACCCACTTTGGCAGCAGCACGTATGGCAACGGCGTGTGGTCTCCGTTATATGCCCTTCGTATTTGATAACGAAGGCGTAGATGAAATGGCACGCATTCTCGTAAAAGGAGCTAGTGGCTTTAAGCCCCCTGTGGTGACTAAGGGGCTTTTACCGAAGATTTATGTGCCAGGTGTTCGTACTGATGGTTTCCACAAACATGTAGGGGATGGATTCAGAGAGCTCGTTGAGCTTTGGTCTGAAGCTGGATATGTTGAACGTATTTTCCATGATGGTGTCTTCTGTTGGTTTGGATCAATAGGTGATACATTATTGTATGATCGCAGATCGGATGATTGGTTACAGACGGATGTTCCAGAGGCTGAAAAAACTTTTAAGAAGATTGTGCGAGTTGAAGAAGTAATTAACTGGGCACGTCGTCCCCGTCTTGTCTCCACGGCAGTTCCAGTGACTACACGTACGAAGAATTTGGTGTTTTATGGTCGTATTGAGACTGCTCGTCATTTCCGTGTTCGTAGTCCAAAGGCAACTGGCGTTGATTGGTCTTCTGTGTGTGACAGTGGATGCTTTGCTATGCCTGTAGGGTCTAAATATCAATATTCACAAACAGAATATTTAGACTGTATTAAAGGTGCATATTATGGTCTCTGTTTACCTGGTACTGGCACTCGGACAAATAGAGAGGCAGAATATATGGCTCTTGGAATTGTCCCTATATTTGTTGGCGGTTCAGCTCCCAGTAAAACTGGGAGCCAAACGCTTTGCGGTGCTCAGCCAATACATGGTTTGAAGAAAGGTGTCCATTATTTGGAGGCTACGACGCCTGCAGAGGTTGCGGTAATTGTTTCACAGGCTCAGAATTCTATTACAGCTGCCAGCGATTGGATTAAAATGTCTCAGGCATGTCGCGCATTTTATGAGGCTAACTGGAGTCCAGAGGCTTCATGGCGTCTCCTGGAAAATCATTGCACCAGCACTTCCAATTAGAGGTGCTGCATTACTGAATTCATTTGATGGTAGAACGGCTTTATCTTTTGCAATCTCTTTTTGGATTTGTGCGAGTTCTGCAGGCATAGGAATACCGAGAAGAGCCGCACCCCATTTTGCAGTTTCTGCGACTTTTGCGGAGCCCATGACCTTATTGTAAGCACGGAAATCAAAGATTCTACCTTTGAATAGTTCATCACGATTTTCGAATTGACTAGTAGCATTAATCCAATTTGATTTTCCGATGTAATTATGGCTGGTGAAACTAGTTTGTGGTAAGAAACCATTAGGGTGTTTGAAGACGAAGCGTCCATTAATGTAGACATCCAAGTTAGGACGGAATGCATCCATAGAATCTGCACTGATTGCAATATGTGTCCATGTTTTTAGTTTAACGGCATTAGGAATCTTCATTCTCATCTTCCGTTGTTTAGAATCCCAGACTTCATAAATGAGATCGGCAGTAGCCGGTTCACCTTTGGGCGGTAGGGCTTTCGGTCTTAATGGCTTCATACGTCGCCCTTCGACTTCGAAACCTTCACATGTAAAGTCATCGACATTGGCTGAACTGATCTTCATGAGTTTCTGAGGACTCATTTCTTGAGGCGGTTGGGCACCAGATGGCCATGAAGGGATTGTATCACGATCATCGCATAAAATCTGACGAATAGCATTTCGGTCCATTGTCGGATTACCACGTCCAACAATTCCAAGGAATACATTATTATTTCCTTCACCCGATCCGAAGTCGAATATATGGGCATTATTTGTAAATTCATCGAAGTAGACCCATAGGGAGACGGCACGCATCATTCTTATTGAGAGCGCATCACCAAATTCCATTGAATAGTTTTCACCAAGACGCAAGAATTGATTGACTCCATCAAATCGAAGACCTTCAGTTATAGATAGATTCGGTGTTTCATCTATCTTCAAGTCTCCATTGGTTGCAATTAGAAGATTGCCTGCATAATCGACAAGGTCATCACGCATCCTAAGCCACATGATAACACCATCATAAAAGTCCAATAGAGTCTGTATAGACTTAGGTGGTTTAGGATCAAGAATATCTTTTTTGCCGAAACTGCGATCTAGAGCACGACGACACATAGGTTGGAATGTACCGTCACTTGCCTTCAAAATACGACAATAATCTTCACGACCGGCAGCAGTAACATCTCGCATATAGTCATCTCTTGAGCGTTGGAAACCTTCTTTGACAGTCTCTGTACGAAATTCAGTTCCGGAGAGATTTTCAGTACCAGCTAATGCACAGGCGAAGAAAGCCTTCTGCGGATCATCACTTCCTTCCGGTTGTACCATTCGACAAAAATCATTCTTCACACCAAGACGTTGTATATCAGCATAACCAGCGAAGAATCTCGGATCACGTTGAAAGCCCTTTTCTTCGTCATATGTCCCTACATCACCACGCTTAGGGATAAATTTTGTCACAAATGAATTCACCTTCTCTTTACCTTCTTCAATTACACTAAAACCTTCAAATTCTTCGGCCTTCATATAAAAATAAAGACCAATTATAATTATAATAATTATTGTAATAATTGTTATATTTGTACTGTTGAGTATCATATCCTATTCTAATAGTCTAAGTTGTTAAGCGACTCTTATTGTTGCCGCATTTAGGCGCTCAGAGTCCAAAAACAACATATGAATTCTGACTAGAAGATAGATGGAAGAATTACAAATAGGTGGTAAATTACTAGGGCATGGTGTTTATGGATGTGCTTTCATGCCACCATTACTATGTCGTGGTGAGACCCGTCATCGTAATAAGTCGTATGTTACTAAGTTAGGACGAAAAGAGGATTTAATTGGTGACTATAATAAGTTGAAGTATATTGCAGACACAATACCAAATGCAGACCAATACTTCTCTGTCCCTAAAGGTGGTCAGGGTCTTTGTCAACCGGCTGCGAAACAATTAGAAGATAAAGAAGAAATTGCTCGGTGTCTTCGAGAAACTACTGCTATATCTTCTTATCAACTTCAAGGTCTTCGTATTCTTAATATGAATTTTGTTGGAAAGACTATACGTTCCGATGGAGCAATTACGAATCGTACTAATCTATGGGCTTCAGGAAAACATCTTTTAGAGGGATTAACATTAATGATGGTGAATGGAATTGTACATGGAGATTTACATTCAGACAATGTGGCGATAGATCCAAAAGGTACTATTAGAATATTGGATTTCGGTAATGCAATTTTTATGCGTTCGATGAGAGACATTAAGGAGCGCGATTTAGAAAACATCTTCTCGCGACCATTTGAAAGTTTAGAAGAGATGACACGTTATAATCAGGAACCACCTGAAGTCCCGTTATATAATGCATTCTTCAATAATCAGAATTTGAATACTGTGGTTGAAGGAATCTTCGCTAATCGTCCGAAGTTAATTCGTAATCTTCAATTTGTTTTGGGAATTACTAAAGATCAGATTCGTCGACAAGTAAGAGAATATCGTTCACAGACTTCATACTTCGAAGAAAATCCTGATCTTGTTAGTTGGTGGAAACATCACTGGCATACATATGATGCTTGGAGCGGCGGTTATCTTCTTCTTGGACTATTAATGGATCTTCATTCTATGGGTGTGCAGTTTGATGGTGCGCGTCTATCAAAAATGAAAGAGTCCCTACGGGGACTCTTGAATTTCAATTGTATTAAACGTTTCAATCCAGCACAGGCATTGGCTATATGGGACTCGCCATCAAACCCTATTATTGTAAAATATGCTAAGAAGTGGCTCTAAGGTTGTGCCATACGAGGCTGTTTAGTGCGCGGTACACATAAATAGCCACAGAATCTATTATAGTTAAGATGACTACCTTTCTTATTATAATTACGTGAAGATAATGCGACATCATAAATAGGGCGATTAAAAGCGTCTTTATCAGTGACTTCAGTAGCCCCTGGTTTATGTGACCACATACCATCAGGTCCTTGACGCCATACATGATAATCGGATCGTGCATCAACTGCAAGAGCGATTTTAGATGTGCCAGCCGGGCATCTTGCTTCAAACGTTGTCGGTTTTACGGATGGCATATCACCAAATACGCGTGCTAGCATATCAGGACATGTTTTACGTTTTACTTTTGAGAATCTAGGATAGCCAGCAAATGCTCCTGGTTGAGGGAATGGATCATCTTTCTTTGCACTTGTATTCAAATATCCAAATGCATAGGCAGCACAGTTATGGGAACCAAGAAGATGGGGATTCTTATTGAAGAAATTAGGATCATATGGTGGTTCATAACCAGTTAATGGGGATTTACGAGGACAAGAATTTTTATGTTCTTCACAAAAGGGTGAACCAGGAAGTGATTCACGACCACAAGTAGGAAGACATTGGCAGCGAGGATAATTAATACGACGTGTAATCTTCCTCACACGAATACCGCCTCGTTGCCCGGCGGTGGGCTGCGAACCGCCTCTCAGTTTCCGTGTTTTTCTTTTATTTTTTCTAGAAGGCATACTATTAGGTGAAGATAATATTTAATAGTACTTTGCTTCTTTTTTTAATGCTTCTTGAGTTCTTTCTGCAACATTATTTGCCCATTCTTTGGCTTCTTGTTGACCAGAAGCAGATGAAGATGATGACTTCGCTCCGAAATATTCATTAATACCATTTGTTGATGCTTGAAGTGCATTATTAGATGTCGTGCTCGTCTTCGGTTGTTGAGCATGCGGTGCACCACTATCATTACTTGATTCTTGTGCCTTATAATATTCTTCCTCTACTTGTCTCATCTTAATACGTTCAATTGCAGCGCAGAAATATGGGAATTGATGTGCATGACTATTATTTTCTTCATCTCCATGTGTTTTACTATATTTGCCTGATAGTGATATGTACTGCCATGCCTCACTTTCTAAATATGATCGGGTCGTGTGAAGGAAATAATACTTCTTATCAATCTTGAATAATGTTAGAATTCCATTGAAAATTGTAACTGCCAATGAAATTGTCCATACAATCCATTTAAGATGGTCATCTGATGCATTTTGTAGAGAGAGAAGTGCGGGAACTGTGATAGAACCGACTGTCACAATGAAACGACTCATATGGAAGATTAGTGCATATAGGAAGCAGCGTGCCTGGTAATCTTTGAAAATGGGATAATAACGAATATAGAAAATTCCTTCTTGATAAGATGCCAATCCTTCAATTGTATCGAAGACAAGTAGAATATTTTTACCACGACCAAACCATTTACTGACATAGATTTGACGACAGCAATTGAAGTCACGACGAAGATATTTCGTAATTTCGCGATTACGTTGAGCAACTACTGTATAATCAGATCGCCGATCTAATGAAAATCTATCAATATCAATAGATTCATCTGATTTATCATTTTGCATTTAAATATATATTTTAATATATATTTAGATTCATTGTTTTAAAAATTGATATGTCATCACGATATTTGAGGGAATTAACAAGAAAAAATTTTAGAATGAAAAATCTTTCTATTCTTCCACTTCAAAGTTTTGATGATTATAATACCCCTGAAGGGGGTGTTGGATTTATTTGTACAACATACTTTGATGCATTATTTGGGGGGCAATTGGATGCCTCTATTATGGCAATTACAGTAACTTCAAATGATCGTTCGATTGCAATTAAATGTATGCCACATGATGAGGATGAGTATGATGATATTATCTTCTTGCCTGATTGGGCTAGAGAGTATTTAGGAAATGGTACTGCACAAATAAATAAGGTTGATTTTGATGGAATTCCGAGGGCCCAGACAATTAGGGCACGTGTTATTGATAATGAAATTTATCATATTGATATTAAAGAACAGTTAGAAGATGTACTCTCGAATTTTAAATTTATTCAGGCGAATATTGTCTTAACAGTCGAGATTGAGACTATGGGAGGTTATCCTGGTCAAATCTGGATCGAAGATGTTTTAGATGAAGATGGAGCGCCATGCGTTGGTCCTGCATTACTGGGAGAAGAGGTGCGTCTTGATATGGCTGAACCATTAGAACATGCTCCTGAGTTTGATCCTGTAATTACAGCACCAGTAAAATCACCTGTTATTGCATCAGAACCAGAGCCTGTTGCATCCGCATCAGAGCCAGAACCATTGACTATTAGGCCAGAGGAGCGCCAACAGAGTAGGCATTCTGCAGCAGAGAATCTCTCTGCTGAAGAACAGCGACGGATTGCTCGTGAAGCACGTTTGCGGCGATTCGCTTAAATGGATGTGCTTAATATTTTTTAATGTGCTGTAAAATAACGTAGTCCGCCAATAGCCGCTGTTAGGATTGTCGCTCCTAACAGTCCTTGTCCCTGAATTGGTTCATCAGCCAAGAAGTGTCCCCATGTAAATGCTGCAAGTACACCGAACATGGATAACATACTATACAGAAGGGTTGAAAGACGGGGAATAGACCAGAAACGTAGTACATAGCCAGTGAATCCTAGGAATCCGTTAAATGCAAGAAGCGGGAGCCATGTTGACCAGCTCCAGTCCACAGGACCAGAGGTCACACCATCAACATCCTTCGGATTGATAGCAGGTTGATTGAAGTATTTATATGCAAGGTATGCTATTAGGATTGGTAGACCACCTAGATAGATTTGATGAATTGAGAAAAATGGAGTTTCACCCTTGGCTCCCTTGACAATTAGGAAGAGAAGTGTTTCAGTGAGAGCAGCGCCTAGAGCAGCAGCAACACCGGCCCAATTAATTTCTTTGCGTTCCTCTCTTTCTTTGTCAGTGCGACTAAAAGCAACAAGTCCTGTACCGATAAGTGCAACGAAGACTAAAGGAAGAAGTTTCCAAGGGAAGGGTTCTCCAAAGACAACTGAACCTGCAATGATATTCCATAAAGGGTATGTATAGAATAATGACATAGCTATGCCGGCCGGAAGTTGTTGAAAGGCTAAATAACTAGTAGCAATATGAGCGACATTAACACTTCCATATAGGAGATTTGTTGTAGTGCCATGGCTATATGCATTGATGAGAGGTTTGACTCCACCAACAATTAGTGCAGCAATAGGATAAATAAGGAATCGTGATAATGTCTGTGTATCAAGATTGGTGGGAACTTTTTTAATGAGAATAGGATATAATGATAAAACACTTTCACTAAAAAATACTGCAGCTGTGGCGGATGCCATATCTAATCAACTAATTGTTCTTTTTTTGTATTGTTTCATTGACCCGTACAGGTAATACTTGTGTATGGAAAAAGTGATGGAAGTATTCAATAGATTTGCGGAAATTTGCATGAGGGAAGAAGGCAATAGATCGTTTTGCTTTGACGGCGGCGATAGCTTGATCAGGGGTCATTCCTTCAGTTGCAATTAGGAACATGGCGACAGTTGCTGCGCTTCGTTGCATACCTGCCGCACAATGAACAAGGATCGTAGATCCTTTGCGATATTCTTGGACTAATAGAAGAATTGCTTCTGGACTCCAACGAGCGAGATTTTGGATCTCTTCGTCTTCCAAATTATCATCGATAGGAATTCTATAACGTCTTTTAACGGTCGGCGCATTTTCAGCAAAAGTCAGATTTTTCGTGCAATTATAGACGACATTAATATTATTTTTCGTTAAAAATTCCGAGTCGGTCGCAGCATTCCAATTACCTAGCCATAGACGTGGACGGACCAGATGGGCATTTTGCATTCTATGCTTGGACTCTGAAAATTTGACCCGTTAATTAACGTGATGTCGCCGGTAAGCAACGTTATGAGTCTTTCACGACATTTCTACGATCTGATTGAAGTACAGAATGCATTAGCATACTGTCTAATTGAAAGAAAACCATTAGAAGCATGTTTCTGGTTACTTGAGCTTATTGATTCAAATGAAACATCAATTGCATTTGCAACAATGGTAGAAGTATATTTAGTCCGTTATGGATGTAATAGACTTGCATGGCTAAATGAGGCAAAACAGGCTCTAATAACACGTTTTATAGATCCTGATAAATTGATTGAGCTTTGTTATGGTCTTGCGACATTATCACAAGAATCAGTAGATATTAGTCTACTAGCTAGTTCAATTATATATGTACAAGATGCATCATCATCAGTGCCTCCAGTAAAATCAATAGCTGATATATCTGGATTACCTTTAGGGACTGCACTTGAGAATTATATTATGAAGGCTTTAGCAACAGGTAATGTGAGAGCAGCATTTTGGGCTGTACATTATACAAATCAAGAATCAATTATTCGAATCTGTAATTATTATCGAGCAAAAATGACTCCACAATTAGGACTGACGTTTGATTCATTACAAAATCTAAATATCTGGTCTGGACTAGATTATCCATCGGGAATAAATGTTCTTCTATGTTTTATGATAATTGCATTTGCTCATAAACCAGCGCCAATTATTACACGGTCCTTTGAAGCATTGAAGAGACCTATGGCCTATATACATGACAAGATTGCTGAATGGGATGAATTAGTTGGACGTCGTGGTCGGCGTCTATATACGATTCCCCGTGACTCTCTCTATATGTCAACATGGCGAGGTATTATGCCTTATACAAAAACAACAATTAATCAAATTAATAGTATGGGTGCAAATCCTTCACTTACATACAGTGTAATAAATGAATGCAGTTATTGGCGCGAAATATTTGAGAGCCATGGCTGTGGTGGCACCGATGATAGTTGGGAGTCCTTTTGTGAATGGGCTTTTCCTGATGATATTCCTGATGAATGGTCGGCTGAAGAAAAAGCAAAAAGTCATGGTCCAGGAATAACAAATCCAGGAGAATCACTAATGTGGCGCCGATATCTGCGCAGATGGATTTCTACAGCACATTTAACAGCAGATAATGCATCAAGTATTAATAATAATTATTCATTATTGGTTGATGTGATAGGACAGATTGATTTTAAGCCTATAAATATGTGGAGTATTGGACAATTATTAACAGAATTAGATACATTGGCATATCAAAAATTTGCGCTAGTAGCGTCAACTTTTAGTGAAGAAGACCTATCTCCCATAGTACCAGTAGAAAATGAGATTATAATGATGCGACAATTAGATAAGTTATCGATCTGAGAATGTAAAATATGTTAAACTATTGTTCTCTGTATTTAGAGATCCTACTATTTTTCCTTCCACATTAATTACTTCTCTAATTGTAGTTGTACCTGGAACTAGCCATAGAGGTGGAATTTCTGGTGGCACGGCTAATGCTTCAAGTTCAAGAATATCTTCAATAGATGTCTGTACATCATGACGTTTATGTTTATGAATTTGACAGAAATCTTCTCCAGGAATAATTGTTTTTCTACAATGAACTGCAAAATCTGGCTTCATAGGATGAGGAATCCATGCAGGACATTCTCTAACATCATCCGATTCATATAATATCATTTTAATTGTCTCTCCAGGAGGCATAACTGTTCTTATGAGTTCATTTTCATTAACTTGTAACATCTTTGCTGCTGTTTTAATAAATTGTTTTGAACCCGATCTCAAAGCGATTTCAATTGATTCCCATATTACTAATGGGATTTGTAAAGTAGGTCTTGAAGTCATTTATCTTTTTCAAAAAAAATATTGGATTGTCAATTTTACAACGACGCATTTAGGCACCGTGAATAACAACACGATCTGCTTCAGATTTTGCGACAATCTCCTGTTTAATTAACCATTCCTTAATCTTAATTCGATGATCACCTTGAAGCTGAATAACATCATGACCAAGGCGATCCGTTTCAACAGAACCACCACATTCAAAGAGTTTCTTCAATGCCTTACAAATACGTACCAAATCAAGATCATCTTCTAAATTAGATACAGTTGTCACACACTTCCTGCCATTACGCTGTTGCATTCGAATGTGAATCTTATTCACCTTGTCCATCGTTGCAAACGGATCATGAGAACCGTTAGTCATAAAATCGTCGAAACTCATTGTAATAATAACGTCTATATTCTATAGATTATATTATTAAAAATCAATTTTTTATTCAATTATTTATTATCTACAGGGAAGCATACTTGTGTATCGATACTGGTTGCTGAAATAGGCATCAAACGTGACCCAACACCATATAAGTCGACAATTCGAAGAAGATTACAGCGATGACATGCTTCGAAGAAGCCAATTGCAAGAAGACCATATAGAGTAGCACCTAGAATGCCGAACCAATGTTCACATCCAGTCATAATTCTCCAAATGAAGAAGATCAAGAAGAATGCAATACTTGCTGTCATACCAATTATTGCCTGTGCTTTACGACTGTAGACTTTATCTTTGTCGGCCTCAGGGCTATTTTGGAATTGATATATTTTTAGTCCATTCCAGAATGTGAAGAAGAAGACGAAGAATAATGCCGCAAGCCAGAAAGTTGGAAATGTACTAATAGGACCTGCTCCTGTCTGTGTAGCAATCCTACATGTTGCATCTGTCGTGATATCAAATGGTATTTTATAATCCGAGAATAGCGCTAAAATCCAGTTCATTAATCGTTGTACATAGGGACTAATAATATTTTGTACCCATACTAATAATGGAATTATAAATGAAAGGAATGTAAATAGAACAATGAAACCCATATTACTTGTTGCACATGCAAGAACAAGACTTGTCATAGCAATTACAAGAGGAAAATTATGAATGCCTGTAACGACAAATTCTTTAATCTTATATATAATAGCCAATATATCCATCTACTTATGATGTGGGTTGTTTTACTGCACAAATATATAATGGTTGTCCAGATTCATTCTTCTTGACAAATAGAGGAAGTCCAAGAATATTAATTGCTTCTTGACCAAATATTAATGGAATTATAATACTAAATAATGTACCTAAGAGTCCTCCAATAGCTGCACTTCCTAAAATAACTAAGAAACCATTACATTGATTCACCATTAGATAGATAATCATTAGTAAAAGTAAGATCGAACTTAGAGTAAGTACTGTCGGGATCTTGGCTTGATAATCTGCACCTAATTCACGTAATACATCGGATAATTGAATTACCCCAGAGACACAATATGAAACAACAGATGCTAAGATGAACATGGGCATTGCTGGGAAGCCGGATGGATTAACAAGTTCACTCAAAAGTGTTATTCTTGTAAGCGTTGGGCTATATAATCCTGGTATACATCTATCTGTCGCCTTGGCCGGAGGTGTATCCTGAGGTAAAAATGTATTCATTGCTGAACCAATTAAATTACTTGCAAAAAAACTAATTAATGTAACACCGAATAGGAAGAGCATCGGTGTTTGATATGTTATTAACGAGAGGAGACCCGTTCCATATAAAATTGCATCAGGTGTTAGACGAAGGCCTTCTGATGCAACGGGTTTAATTACTTCTAAAACTAATTTTTTTGCTAATTCATAAATACCTGTTGCCATTCTTCTTCTTCCTTAGATATTCACAAGCTTGCCTAAAAGTCTATAACGTAATATTAATAGATGATTTTATAATGGGTATACCATCATATTATAGACGTTTGATTAAAGAAATAGATGGGTTCTATTGTCCTAGACCAGATAAAGTTGATAGACTTTTAATGGACTACAATTGTTTAATTTATCAGGTATTACGGACAATACCTGCTGGTTCGGGATCTGAATGGGAGAAAGTATTTATTGAGGAGATTTGTAAGTATACTTCAAATATTATTGAAAGTGCACAAGTTGCATCTGACAAGGTATATATAGCGATGGATGGAATAGTACCTTTAGCAAAGATGAGACAACAGCGAATGCGGCGTTTCCGTGCTGCTGCGACAGCGGTCAAAGATGCGTGGGATACTAATGCAATTACTCCAGGTACAACATTTATGAAGACTTTGGCTGCGGCTCTTCGTAAGTCGTTCCCATCAGCGACTATTAGTGATACGGGGGAATTTGGCGAAGGTGAACATAAATTAATGTCTTATATGCGAACTCATGGGTCTGAAGGTAATAATGTGATTTATGGACTTGATGGTGATCTTTTTGTTCTTGGGATTTTGAATCAGGCTCTTTTTGTTCCTCGAGCGAGTATATATTTCTTGCGTGAAGATGCACTCAACAAAGAAAATCCAAATACTTTAGTTTGGCATTCATTACAGGCATTGAGAGCAGGACTATTAAGAGAAAATAGTTCCGGGCTATCTGAAGAAGAATGGTTAAAAGAATATGCAATAGCGATGTCTCTACTCGGAAATGACTTTGTACCTAATGGTCTTGCATTTAGGATTAGAGAAGGTGGGCATGAACGTCTTCTAGGTTATTTATCTCGTTTACATGGAAATGGATTGAAGTTGTGTAATTCTGATGGTCTTTCGATTGAAAGTTGGTCCCAAATATTTAAATGGCTTGCAGCCGATGAAGAACGCTGTATCTTGAAGTCAATTCAGCAAAAACGGAATGCAGTTATGGCGGCAAAGGGAACTTTCACAAGTGAAGATCTACCGCTTCAAAGATTTGAAGAAGATGAAGGGCAGCTATTATGGCAGAGTGAATCATTGCATCGTAATTGGAAGAAGATTTATGCACGTGTTGGTCTAGAAGCGCCACCTGGAACCGAAGTACATTATTTAACAGATTCAGCTCGTCAATACATTATTGCTCTTGAATGGATTTATAATTATTATTGTGGTTCAGGCTTGCAGTGCCCAAACGCTTGCGGCGATTCTTCGGCCGTTGATTTTAATTGGATGTATCCTTATTCAACTGCCCCGTTATTTGGAGCAGTTTCAGCAATTTTTACTGGATTTACAGAACATGGGGGAAATCCTAAAATAATTAAGCCAACTGTCACGGAACAATTAGCAATAGTGCTTCCACCTGCTAGTTGGTATCTAATTCCTAAATGTCCAGAGAGACAATTATTGGTGAAGGCACCTTACTTGTTTCCTAAAGGTGACTTGAAATATTATTCATTTGGTAAGCGTTTTACATGGGAATGTGAGGCCCATATTCCTATACCGTCAATTAGTGATGTGCGATCTATACTAAAGTAACTGTTAGGAAAGACAAATAGGTAGATAATGGGACAGATTCATTCTTCACATACACGAATTTATAATGATTTAATTCGAATTTCGGATCCGGCTACTCGTGTTCGTACATTGGAAACTGTATTATTGGATCCTAGTTGTGTGGCAAGTGCTAAACAGGCAGGTATTTATGGAGCTTTATTGAATTATATTCGAGGAGTTCGTGCTGGTGAACGAGTACAATTCCCTGGCACGGTTGCTGCTCCTGCTCCTGCTTCTGCATCACCAGCAGTTCAGGCTTCCAGGGCTTTGCAAGCACAGAGATTGCAGCAACAGCAACAGCAACAACAACAGCAGCAAGTACAAACATATAAAGCTCAACAGGCTCCGGCTTGGCAGATTGTATCTTCTACGCCTTCAGCGAAGGCTCTAGATTATTTTACACAATGTCTAAATGTACTTGGAATAGCGGATGAAGATGATTTAACAGAGGATGTTTTGAAAGTGGCTTATAAAAAGGCTGCATTGAGAGCGCATCCTGATAAAGGGGGATCTGAAGCGAAGTTTGAGGCGGTAACACGTGCACATGCATATTTAGTGGAGATTCTTCGTCGTATTCGTGGAACTCGTAAAGTGACAAATGAAGTGGTTTCTGCTCCGGCGACTCTACAAAATGATCGTTCATCAGAGGCAAAAGCATGGGAACAAATACAACCTGTTCGTCTTGATCCGAAGAATTTGAATATGGCAGTTTTCAATCAATTGTATGAACAGACTCGTATTCCTGATCCCGATGAAGAAGGTTACGGTGATTGGTTGAAAGATGAAGATGGATCTAGTGGTGCACCAAAGTTTTCAGGTAAATACAATCGTGATGTTTTTAATAAAATGTTCCAGGAAGAGGCTGTCAAAAAGGCAACAAGTACACAACTTATTTTACATCCTGAAATGATGGCACTTAATAGTTCCGCATCTGGTGTTGAAATTGGACGTGATAAGCCACAGACATATACTGCCCCGGCCAATGCGGATTTACAATATACTGATTTGAGAGCAGCATATACGACTGAAAATACAATTAGTCCATATGTGGCAAATGTAAAGGTGGAAGAGCGTAACTTGAAAGATTATAAAGAATCATATAAGGCCGGACCGAAGGCACTCTCAGCACAGGAGCAGGCAGCAATGGAACAATTCAAACTGCAGCAGCAACAATATGAAGTTCAGAGACAACGACGTGTGGCACAAGATGATTTGAATGCAGCGAATTATTTTGAACGTATGAAACGTCTCGCATTAACTCAATAAAAAACCCTTAAAGAATAGTTAGAAGATGAAAGATTCTGTTTGGATAACATTGACTGTTATAATTTTAATAGCTGTACTTCTTGGATCATATTATGTACGACAAAGTTTGAAAGGTAGTCCATGGATAGATAAAGCATTATTTGATCGTGGTATGGAACTGCCTCCTCTTTGGATCTATTATGATGATAGTCAGGTGAATAGTCGTCATTGGCTGGACTTCGGTGCACGTAGTAGCCGTGTTCTCAATCAACCTTACTTGAATCTATGTTATGAATCAATCATTCGCGCTAATGGAAAATTCTATAGAACAGAAGTCATTAAAGGTATCAATGGAGTCATGGAACGCTTAGGTGAATTACCTCCTAAACTTAAAGGTCCTGTTGGACATTTAAAGACAGTTGGTCCAGCGGAGCGTAATTGGATTCGTGCAGCAGTGTTGGCGAAGTATGGTGGTCTCTGGATTGAGCCGACTACAATTGCATTACGTGGTTTTGGCGCCTTACCTGAAGATCGTGTTGTTTTCTTCGGTACAGATCACGATGAGAGTTTCGCGGGCCCTGAAGGTACTGCAGTTCCTTCTTTAGCAGCTATTTGGGTTCCTAAACCGAATAATCCTGCAATGCAGGCATGGGAAGCTGCAGCACGTGAACGTCTTTCTGGTGCCGCTGGTGGTGGTTCACAGATACGCGGAGATGCTAAATGGGATTTTGTCCGTTTTTTCCAAGGCAATAAAGACTCTTATGAAGTCCGTCCTGAAGCGGAACTTCGTAGAGCCGCTGCATCAGGTAAATTATTACAATTAGAAGACTTCTTAGCACAAGGTGCAATCCATTTCTCTGTACCATCAACTGCTATATATGTATCCTTGCCTGCACGTGATCTTGAGCTCCGTCGTAACTGGAATTGGTTCTTGCGTATGAGCGAAGAGCAGGTCCTAGAATCTGACCTGGTCATTACCCAACTTCTTAAAATGAGTTTATCATCATAAATGACGATAAACATGGCCTGACGACCGAGCCTAAGTTCATAAATGAACTTAGTCATGGTGGCATTGCCACCTGAAAGCCATATTTTATCATCATAAATTAGTTAAAACTAATTAGATTATTCTCTGGCTTAGTAGGTAATTTAGATAAATCTGGTACTAAATAATATTCGTAATGTTTCTTACGATGAATAAATCTTTCATGTGTACGAAACATTAGTCCATGGGGCTTTACAAGCTGCCGAAGAACAGTTAAAGCAGTATTTATTGTATGTTCACGATGAAGATATTTCTTTGCTTTACAATTATAATAATATGGTTCTACTTCCAAAAGTACTCTATCAAATCCTATCCAATTAAATCCTTCTTCGGAGAATACATGTCCCTGTCGGATTTTTAAAATTTCAAGCCATTCATTTACAATCTCTAAAGACGGTATTTCGGAAAATAGATAATCCGGACTCGCCATTTAAAATATATTTATAATTTATTCTTGAAGCGCTGTAATTAAAAGACTTCTATATGAGGTGTATCCTTGACTATATTGTACCCACCCTTTCATTAAAAATTCATAAATACTTTCACCTTCATGAAGATTACCATAGCCAAACATATAGACTGTCTTTTTCACAGCATCAAAAATATCTTCAAATGATTCTCCAACTATCCAGAGTTTTGTTAAATTCTTCAACATATCGGGATAGTTTTTCCGCAAAATAGAAGATATCAACGGATAATAAATATCAAATGAAGGAATTGAACATAATTCTAAAACTAGGGCATGTGCTTCCTTCTTCGTAATAGTAGTATTTGATTTGAAGAAATTTGTCAATAATTTTATATATTGACAATATTCACGTATAATATTATTTGAATGTGTAATTAACCATAAATGCGTTTCTTCACTGAAACAATTATATGACATATTATATTTAGCAATTAAATCTTTAGAAATTAATGAAATATTTATATCGGGTAATGTTAAACAATGACAACGTGATAAAAGAGGAGGAATAAGTTGACTTTTATTTGATCCAATAAAAATAAAACATGCTACATGTGAATATAGTTCCATAGGACGGCGAAGAGCCTGTTGACTTAGCTCAGGGAATGACTCTAAATGATCAATCACAATCCAACGGACACATTTAGATTTACGTGCAGGTTGTCTTACGTAGTCCAGAAGAATATTACGAACAGTATGAATGCCCCGATCCTGATGAGAATTCATGAAAAAAATATCAGTTTCATTAGACAAATTATCAGGTACAGATCCATAATGATAGGTAAAATAACTTCGAAGAAAATTATTGATTATTGAAGTTTTACCAGACCCTTGTTGTCCAGATAAAAATATATGACCAGGATGATCAAAAAACTTTTGAAGTTTATTTTCTATTTCTTCGTAACCGAATAATTTATCCATGACCAAGTCTCCTAAAATTAGATTGTCTGTAATAAATTTAAACCCTAACGCATACCAGTCTAAACTTATTTTTAAAGAAGTAATTAGAATTATGTTTCGTTCAGGTGGTAATAGAGAACTATACAATGTTCTTGGAATAAGTCAAAATGCTTCGAAGGAAGAAATCAATTCCGCTTACAAGAAAGCTTCACTTCGTGCTCATCCTGATAAAGGAGGATCCGAAGAAGAATTCAAAAAAATTAATCATGCTAAGAGTGTTCTAATGGATGATAAACGCCGACAAATATATGATATGACAGGTGATGACAGTGAACGACCTGTTGCTCCAGAACAGGGACCATCACCTTTCTTTGATATAAATGAATTAATCGGTAAAATGTTTAATCCAAATGATTTCTTTAATGGCACCCAGCAGCGAAATAAACCACAAAAAGCAGATAAAGCACCGCCTAAAATACAGAAAATTAAACTTTCTCTTTCACAATTCTATCATGGTCATGAATTTGAAATTAAATTCACTCGACAGAAGTTTTGCTCGGACTGTTCAGGTTCTGGATTCTCAGTAAAAGTCGATTGTGAAGAATGTCGTGGTCAAGGAACTATTCATACTATTATGCAGGCTGGACCATTCACTGTTAGAAATAGTATGCCTTGTCATAAATGTAATGGAGAAGGTAAACGGGGGTCTGTGAATTGTAATATATGTAGTGGGACAAGTAAAACAGCAGAAGAAAGATCTCTAAAAGTAATTGTTAAGCCAGGTACAGCTACTGGTGAAGTCATTGTTTTCCCCGAAGCATGTTCTGATTCACATGAATATGCTAGACCAGGTGATGTTCATATTATTCTTGAAGAGGCAATTGATGATGATTGGATCCGTGCCGGTGCTAATTTAGATACAAATGTAACATTAAGTTTAGTGGAAGCACTTATTGGAGTTAAAGTACGTCTTGTCGATCATCCATCTGGAACTCCTGTCCTCGTTAATATCCGTCCGGGTACACAAAATGGTGATCGACTTGTATTCCCTGATCAAGGAATGCCTGATGGTTCTGGTGGACATGGATCTCTAAATGTGACTGTTCAAGTTCAACCGAGACCGGGAGAACGTGAAAAGTTAAATATTAATGCTATCGCCGAAATGTTCGGCGCTCAAGTTGATTCGACTATTGATTATTAACCGAGGTAGGTTCCACGGGCAACACCGGTCCAAGCAGGGCTCTCCATCTTAGCAGCCTGAGCCTGTAGGGCAGAATCATCCGCTAAGAGCATATTTGAACCATTTTGAGAGTAAGCAGAACCTTCAAGGAGAGCAGCGCCTCCTCGTTGCATCATGCCACAGGAAGAACGGCGACCTCCATTCATACGACGATTGCGTCTTGAATTACGATTCTTACGGTTACGGTTCTTGCGACTCTTGCGACTACCCTTGCGACTACGTCTACGACGGCCTCCAACCTGAGCCATACCCTTATTTACTGCATCAAGGACCTGTGCACCCATTGCATCAGGGAGATCGGGATGAGTGCGGCTGTAGCCAGCAGCCTCAGCTAAGGCATTGTCCTGACCAGTTAAGTGAGCAGAGGCACGATCAACACCTGTACCTTCTGAACCAAAGATGCTTAAAGGAGCCATGCCGCCGTACATAACTCTACGTCTACGCATGGATCTGCGATTTGCTCTCCGAGCATAACCTCCATGATAAGGACGAGTAATATTAGCAAATTGGTTGCCCTGAGCTAAGCTCTGAGCACGGCTATCAGCCATTAAATCAGCGCCATAAGGAGCGCCGGCAAGAGCACAAGCACCACCGTTTTGTTTACGGTTACGGTTACGTCTAGATGACGTTTTGCGATTACGACGAGTCATTCTATTTAGACGCAGCATTTTTTCCGAGACTACTATTAGAAATGGAACCGGAGTGGACCAAGAAAAATATCAGCAATAATACTCTATGCTCATATTATTACGTAATTTTTGTCATAATTGCAATCTCAGCTGTTATGGCCGTAATTGCTGCTTTTGTTGTACCATTTATTAAAGGAATTAGTCCCGGAATGAAGGCACTACAAATTATCACATTCATCATTCAGGCCGTCCTCGGCATTGCAGGATCACTTTCTGCTTATTTGATGTGTGATCGTGCGTTAAAACCTACTTCCCGGGTTTTATAGGAACTTCAAATTGTTGTAGTTCCATTGAGCCATGTGCCATGTAATATACAGTCTTACCTTTTTTTGTTAATTGTTCTGCTGTCTTTAAGGGTCTTTCGCTTCTGGGACCACCAAATATGAGGAAATGTGTTGAATCATGAATGATACGATTATCACGGAAGATTTGTGCTCTGCGGCCATCACGACGCCAATCTGATTGATGGACAGTTACGGGAATCTTCTTCTTCTCGGCCCAGGCTTCCGCATAAATAGAAGAATCACCTTCAGATGGGACAATTAGGGCCTGGACTTCTGGATAATCTTCGACTATAAGATCGAAGATCTCAGTAATATCCTTATCTGTTAGATCTCTGCGCTGTCCCAGGATACCAAGGCGGACTTGGACAGGTACACGTGGTGGTGACAGTGAACGCAAAGCGTCCACGCTCAGAGGCGTCGCTTGCGACGACTGTGATAAAGATCTAGTCAAAAATGTATCCAATGTCTGTTGTTGCATTAAAATCTTGAAGATTCAAATGTAAAGACATTTATTATCAATTTTTATACTTTATTGTCTTGTTAGAACCTTAGTAAATGGTTCAAAATTGTATCCGAGAATAGCAAATGTAATATTAGGAATAAGTCCGTCATATTCTTCAATTATTTCTTTAAAGAGTTGTGCAGTATGAGTTGGCGGGCAACCAAAGGCGCCGCATCCCCAAGCACTTAGGATAAGTGTATTGACATTATGTTCAGCAGCAATTAGGATGAGATTACGAATTTTAGCTCTCATTATCTCGACATCGGATGTATTTACATAGAACTGGCCATCAGTAGTTGTTTCAGGACCAACAAGAGCTGGTGCAGAAATTACATCAAATTTCTGTGACGCTGCCATACGAGCAAAGCCTTTATCAAAACCGTCCTTGAAGAATTCGACATCCGTGCTATAGACTGTTTGGAGAAGACGCAGGGGATAATAAGACTGATGGAGATGTTTATAAAGATTTGATCGACGGAAAAGCTCCTCTTCTTGTGCTCTGGAACCAGAATCAACTGCACCACCAGCTCTTGACCAATCCGCCATATTCAAAATACAAGTTCGCCCTGGAAGGGCTTCAAGTGCAGCATAAATACAATCCTGTTCGACGACTTTTAGAGTTGTTGGATGCGACCCTTTCATTTTGGGAATATTCATTGACATTATAACATTATCATAAATTCTTGAACTGAATTTGGGACTATCCTTGTAATAGTCTTGAGTATCGAGCCAAGTGTTCACACGATCATCATGATCTGTACGAATTGACTCATGTGATTTATTTATTAAAATAGTTCGTTCTGTCATATTAATCACTATTGTAGTTATTAATATGACATTTAAGTGCGTGCGCTAGAGACTAACCATTTTTTGGGCACTAACCGTTTTTGGAAACTAACCGTTTTTGGGCACTTTTTCCTAAAAAAGTGCAGTTCAGAGATCACCAATTAGGGAGGCCATCGAAATCTTCTTCTTCGTGATCTTACCGCTGACGATGTAGATACTGTTTTCAGTGAAGATGAGGAAATCATCGCCAACCTTGAAAGACTTCTGAACAGAGGAAGTAAATTCATCACGAGACTTCACGAGCACCTTCTCCTTCGTCTCATTGTCTTCGCCGAGGAAAGCCTTGCCAGTGGCGGTATCAATATAGTAATCTAGAAGAATAGGACGATCATGCTGAATTGCAAGACGTGCTGCATGCTGTAAAGTAGTAGCACTAGGGATCATATCTTGCTGACCAGTAGCTGCTGAAGGTGCAGCAGTAGTGGATGTAACAGCAGTTGAAGTGTTGGACGCCGGAGTAGCCATTCTGCTCGCTATTAGAGTTAGTTCTTATTGAATCTTCCGCGCTCTGCGCTTAGTGCGCTTACGCTTAATCATTTTTCTCTTACCAAAAGTATTTCTCTTTTTTCGTTTATAGCTAGGGCTTGCAGTGCTCTGCGAACCTGAACCGCCTCCCATAACATTACAAAGTCTTCGGAATGGTGCAATCGATTTCAATTTATTACCTTTATGTCCATAGAATGGTGCTGGTTTGGAACATGCAATAAATAGATTTTCAACAGATTCAGGCATAAGTTGATTAACTAATTCCTTAAATAAATTGCTACTACAAGAGCCGTTATTTGTCAATATACAAATATGGATTTTCAAATCACCTATAATACTAAAAATAGATCTAAGTCCAACCAATCGTTCATCTCCTCCAAGTAAATATCGCAACATATCTTCGTATAATTGTTCTTTAGTGAAAGTCGCAAATAATTCTCTAGTCCTTGGATCATTTTTGAAAATATCATAATCACAATTATAAAACCCTTCGATAATTGTCATGGTTCTATCCCAATCAATTATGATAATACTAGTTGCAGGCATTTCAAGTGTATGTAACCATTCTTCGATTACTGGTCTATGGACTACAGGATTAATACCAGAAATAGGATCATAATAATCATATGTTACCAGATTTTTGCGAAGAAACTTCACATATGAATTGTTTTCACCTCCTGCAGCATTTATAATATTTTTCAGTGGTGGAAAATTCAATGGACTTCCATGTATTTCATAAGCAGTTTCTGGAACTGCATGCCCTCTAATTGCTGGACATTTATCAGCTACATTTGCAATTTTATTTCTATCATTATCAAAAAATATTGCAGCAGAATATTCGGGAACTTCTACACCCCTAACTGTTATCATATCTATTTGGCAACTACAATTTCATTTGCTACTGTTTTTTTCGAAGTTCTAGATTTACGAACCTTCGCTGTTGGTGCAGCTGCTGGAACGGGAGCGGGAGCAACGACAGGTGCAACTTTTAGAACAATCTGTGATTCGTGTTTGTCGAAGACCTTATTAATGAAGTCATAGGCTTCATTAATCTGATCCATATTGCGAGCACCGGTAATAATGATATTACCAGTTTGGAAAATACTAATTGTGATTCGTTTACATTTTCCTTCACCATCGCCATCACCTTGGCCATCACATAGAGTGGGACAATTACAAATACCAGGAGGATTTTTGGTGAGATCACGTTTCTTATTGTAATAATACTTCGTGTCAACACCTTGATACAAAGTCTTTTCAAAGATAGAGAATAGATTGTAATTATCACGGAGAATAGCGTGAATAATCTCGGAATGGAGGGGAGTTCCAAGACTGAAATCACTATTAATCATCTGAACATTCATCTTATTAACTGTAGGAGGAGTATTGAATGGACTTTCAGAGAGTTTGCCACATTCTGCAATTAGCCACTTCAATGTCTGTTCAGCAAACTCTTCTGAATGAATACCAGTCATTTGAACTGAACCGTTACCGAAGAGTTTGATATTAACCTCTTTCCATCCACGTTCCTTCGATACATAGCGACGAACAACAAGTGTAGATTGATTGAAGAATGATTTCTTAGTAATCTTACGATTAGTAAGCGCATCGCGATGAGATTCGCCGACAACTTCAGCGCGATGTTCAAACTTCAAAATACCTTCACCTGGCCACCAGAGGGGAATTATAATTTGAGGTACAAGTCGAAAGAGTTTTGCAAGGTCAAAACTCAAGCCATTATTCGTAGCAGTCATAGTGCTAATACGAAGTGCAGTTCTCTTATAAATGCTCATTATTCGACGACTGAATCTTCCTCAGTCCAGTTAAAGGAATCAATTTTTGGCATAAGTTTTTCTTTTAGAAAATCCTTGAAAATATTTGTGCTTTGATCTAATGAAATATAATCAAATACCTGATTCTCACCATAACAACGAATAAAATCACATATATCATCATCGATTATATCAGTAAAAATTATGAAGAAAATTAATGAACTTATAAATTCTTCAGAACTATATCCCATAAATTTTTCGTGATTAATGTAACGATGAATAAAATTAAATGTTGGTTTGTGTGACCGAGCCTGCAGGATCTGTGACATATTTACTTCATCATGATTTTGAATTATACCTTGTCTTAGATCACCACGATAGAAAATTGATGAAAAACTGGATTTTAGTGGCAATGGCGGATTAAAACGGACACGTAGACACGCATTCCTAATTGTTTGATGAACACGATTCAATGAATTACATAGAAAAATGACACATAGAGATGATGGAGGATTATCGAGGAACGGTCTGAGTGCGAGTTGTGCGGATTCAGTTAATGTTTCGCATTCATCTAGGACTAGAAATCGAGGCCTTACTTCACCCTTAGGGCGCCAATCAACTTCTATGAAAGGAATACATTTAGCACGAATAGCTTCTAATGAGCGTTCATCAGCTGCATTTAGAATAAAACAGACACGACTAAAGAGTTGATCTTCAGGCCATATTTTTTTTAGAAGCCATAACATTGAACTTGTTTTACCTGATCCTGGGCTTCCATATAACAAGAGATGCTGAATTGACTGCGGATTTGAGGCAAAACTTGTAAAGAGTTTTTGTACACGACTACACACATAATTTAAATTCTCAGGAACTTTGTGTGCCATTGAATAACCTATTCGAATGGCGTTCTAATGTTTTAGACTCCTATTTTTAAGAGAGCAGTCTAAATAATGACCGCAGAATTCATGCAGGTATAAATGAAGACTTCATCTGTTAAAGCTCCTCGTAAAAGAACAAATAAATCTAATACTGATACTGAGGTTACTCCTCTTAATATTACAATAAAGACTGAAGTTGCACCACTCGAAAATGATATAATTAGTCAACCAATGATTGAAAATCCTGCAATTGTTAAGAGGGCAACTCGTAAGAAGTCATTCCCTGTTGTTGCTGTTGTAACTGCAGATGGTATTCAGGGTACATTAATGCCAGAGAAGAAGAAACCACTGATTGCTCATTTACCATTTTCTTCAACAGAAGTTCTATTTAATGATGGCCCCGTTGTATATGATCCTCGTCCTCCTGGACAACCACAGCCTTTTGATCTTATGCAAGGTGCATTTGATATTGCTGCAGACATTACTGATGTTTATACTGGATTCGGTAGTACTGAGATTGATAATCTTGAGGAAAAGAAAGAAGAGGCTGCTGAAACACAGGTTACACAGATTGTTGAACCTCTACCAGTTTTCACTCGAATGGATTTGAATTTATATAGTCGTGAAGGTGGTGTAATTGAAGTTCCTGAACAAACTGAAATTGCATGTTTTTGGTGCGCACATCAATTCGAAGGACGGCCTGTATTTTTACCATATTTAGAAAAAGAAGGAACTTGGCATGTATATGGAAATTTCTGTTGTCCTGAATGTGCTCTTGCATATTGTATTGATGAAAAAGAGGATCAACAGTTACGATGGGAGAAAATTGCATTGCTACATAGACTGTATGCAAATGTAATTGGTGGGCGGATTTATCCTGCTCCTGCGCGTACAGTTTTGAAACTATTTGGTGGTCGTCTATCGATCGAAGAATATCGCGCAACTGTTCGTCGAGGAAAAGTACGGATTGATGTTCATGTTCCACCAATGGTATCTTTGCTTGCAACAATGGATACCAAGCCAATTGACTTTTATGAGACGACTATTCCAAAGACGTTTGTTCCTCTTAATACAGAGAGGGTCAAGAAAGTAGAAGAAGGTCTGCGTCTCAAACGTTCTAAGCCACTCAAAGATAAGGAATCTACTTTGGATGCATGTATGAATCTCCAAATTAGGCGATTCAGTCCTGAATAAACACGATCACTTGTACCCCCAAAAATTGATTTAAGGACGCCTTGTAGATATATTTATAGATCTACAATATGGCCTCTACACTGAATGATGCACTTGCCGCGCTTGCTGCTATTAGTAATATTATTAATAGGGAAACAGACAAACTTAGATCTAAATCTATTCAGGAAGATTCATTTATTGAATCTATCAAAGCTGATAATATTGAAAGTAATATTATGATTGAGGTTAATAAACGTTTTGATCAACTTGAATCAAAACTAAGTTCTATGATTCAACCACAACCTGTAGTAGATCTTACTAAAATATTTACTACTCTTGAATCCATAGAAGAGCGACTGAATAAGCTTGAAACTGCACCTGAACCAACATCAGCACCTGTACAAGTTGATCCTGATATTGTATCTAAGGTTAAAGCAATTTCAGCTTCATTTGATGCTGCAATTAATAAGATTGAGGCAAAGGTTGATATCATTGAGGCTGCAATTGAGGAGGTTGTAGTTGAAGAAAAGAAGGAAGCTGTAGTTGTTGAAGAGGCTACAATTGAGGAAAAACCTGTAGAGGACAAGGAAGAGACTGCGGACGAAGAGGAAGAGGAAGAGGAACTGACTGAATTTCGTTATAAAGGGAAGGACTATTACATGGATGCTGAATGTAATGTCTATGAAGCAGACGAAGAAGGAAATCCAACGCTAGTAGGTGTTTACAATGAAGTCACTCGTAAAATTACTTTCAACAATTAGAGATGATTTGTTTACCGACTTTGACTTTAGGAACCATTTTAGCAGCTACATTTTTAGCCCATATCTTTAAAGGTTACTTTTATAATGCGATGTTGACCTTCTTCTTTGCTCTTGTTGTGATTGTAATTGTGCATTTCGCTTGTATGAGAGCAGGTGATACTGCTGGCTGGCTTGCTGTTGCAGCTGTTGTCGGTTTCCTAATCCTTGTACAATTAGCACGCAATGGTGTTTTCGATGGAGGAAAACCACCAAAAGTTCCTGAATGCCCTAAACCAGAACCTCCATGCCCTGGTCCTGATCCTTGTCCTCCTACACCCGGCTGCCCTCCAATTGAACCATGTGATCAACCTTGTTAGTCTAAAGTATTGACCCATTTCGTATATAGAGTTTAAGATGGTTTTTTACGCGGCAGCATATAGGCATGTTCCTGTAAGTTGGATTGTTGCATTATGTAATCTATTTAGTAGTATATTCGGAATATTCTCATGGACAGGTGAACGTATATGGTCATTCCTAAATGCAATTTGGTATAATATTGCTGGATTTGATAAATATTTCATTTTCATGGATCGTAGCCCTGTTCCTATCCCTTATTGTTATTATGGTGGTACTCCGGGTCACGCTGCATGGCTCTATGACGCTCGCAATAAGACATTTACATACTGTGTTGATGAAGGGAAGAACAAAAAGGAACATCTACCTGTACTGGCTATGGATCTAATTGCTCGGCGACGTGATCAATTCGAGGAATGGGAACTAAGTGGTTGGCTTGAAAATGTTACATTTTATACACATGATGAACAATTCCCTCATCCATTACAACTATTAAGTGCATGGTCTTTAGAGTCGAAGTGGTGGCCTGCAACACATGCTCATAGTCAGTCACGATTTATAGTAATCGATTCAACAACTGCAGATACATTGCAAATTGAGTTACGTCAATTTGTAGAACCATTTGAATGGTACAAATATGCAACCGAATATGATGATTCAGAAAAAGAAGAAACTACTGAAGAGGATACTACTGAAGAGGAAACTACTGAAGAGGAGACTACTCAAGAGGAGACTACTGAAGAGGAGACTACTCAAGAGGAGACTACTGAAGAGGAGACTACTCAAGAGGAGACTACTGAAGAGGAAACTACTGAAGAGGAAGATCATCTTTTAACTGAAAGTCAATCCACGGAGACGGAAACACCTCCTAATAGTATTGCATCAGATGACTATGTAAGAGATATGGAAGCGGTTGATTAATCAAGATAAAAATTGACAAATATAATTTATTATTACAATTCACTAGACACTTAAAAGTATCAAGTGAGTTTTAAGGAGATGTCATCTAACAGGTTTCGTGATTTGTTGAAGGATTTTGACGACGACGATGATGATAGTCACGTTGCACCAGCACCAGCACCAGTACCAGTACAAGTACAATCACAACAAGTAAAGAAGGTTGACACTATAATGGAACCTAGTATTGCAAATATTCCTATTCCTACGGGTAAGTGGAAAATTTATTACCATCCTAGTCCGCAAAAGCAGCCTAATTTTACTGATCTTGCAAGTTTTACCCTAATTGCTGAAATTAAGACATTTGCTGAATTTTGGGGAATATGGGATGCAATCGGTGATGAGACATTACTAAACGGTTACTTCTATACAATGCGTGATGATTATCCACCAATGTGGGAGCATCCTAAAAATTTCCGTGGTGGTACTTATACCCTACGAATTAAACAAGATGAATATCTTACTCCAGTTACATTATATTATAAGTATTGTATTGCTGCAATGCTTAATGAACTAGCTACGAACCCAGATAACAAGATTACAGGTGTTCGTATTTCAAATAAACGTGGATTTAATATTATTCACATCTGGAATGAGGATAGTACTAAATTTAAGGACCCTGCAGGCATTAATTTATATCATACACCAAATCCTGGCGATGAAGTTCGTTATGAAGAAATTAGCGTAAAGAGGTATTAATTCTGTGATTAAAAATAAACAATTAGATAATGATTATCTATATGTTTAATTTTTTGTTATTCAAACATTTTATGTCCGATTCTTGAGTGGAGCAAGAACCAGTTTCACCTCTCCCAGATTTGCAACAGTATAACGAAGAATGAGTGGTGCATCATTTTTCAGATAAATTTCAATTGAGGGACATAGATTCGTACATTTAGTGAAGAGGAAGAGATGCTTCAGTTGGAAGATTCCTTGAATAATTTCATTAGAAGCAGCACTTTGCACACGCATCAGACGATTCTCACGAATAATTGTCTCTTGATCAGCGAAGTCACCAAGACACTTGAAGATAAGATCACTAGAACTACTTGTAATCTCCACCTTCTCACCTAATGAACTCATATCACGACAAATCTTCTGAAGATCTGTAGACGGCATATGAATAATACTGGTAAATGTGAGGTTGGGAATCTGGATATCTTCAACGTTGGTGTCGAAGAGTTTCAGGAAATAATTCTTCGTGGTCTGCTTCTCTGCATTCTCCATAGTAATACCAAGCTTATTAGGATTCTTCGCAGGCAAATAGAAAGTGAGAGTCTCAGTGTTCTCTAAAGTCTTAATAAGTTTGAAAAGATACATCATGTTCACACCGAGTACCTGTTTAACAGGACAATGGTAATGCTCGAAACGGTCAGCATGAAGACGGAGATAGACCAGGATCGTGTGGCTTTCGTCGACGGCAATGATCTTCAGACCAGTTGAGTCGAATTCGAGATTTGCCTCCGTCAAAATCTCTTTTAGAGCTTCGATAAGCGTTCTGAAAGCCCCCGACTGGACAGTCTTTAATTCAAGAAGATTCCCGTTTTCATTCACTGGATTAGTTGCTGCAGTGATAGCACTCATTATGTGAACTATAATTGCCGGGCTTTAGATATCAGTCGATGTAACGCAGATTTTTACGCGGTCACTAAGCATTGGGACACAAAGCGAAGGGCCTCAATAAAAAAACATTTAGTAGATGAGTAATACTAATTCTGCAGGAATTATCCCTGCATCTGAACCGCCTTCTAGCTTTGCTGGGAATGGATCTGAACCACCGCTTGAGCCTGAATCAACTTTCATTGGGCCTTTATGTGATCCAATAGGATTTTCGCAACATATTGGCGAGTGTTGGTCTGATTCTATTCTGGAAGCATTTCTATTCGCAGATGGTTTCAAAGATGTTGTGCAGCCACTTTTATATAATACTTTTACAAATGATCGAGCCACAACAGAATATTTAGAATCAAAATATGAAGAATCTTCTCTTAGCCAAACAAGACAGCTTATGAATATTGCAAAACGTTTCAAATACCACTATGATATTTTAAAATCAATGTATGCATCATGTAACACGATCGAAGATAAACAGTCATGTATTAAATCATTCAAAGAATATGTTTTTCGTTCAAAAAAAAAGACGTCTACATGTGGTTTTATGACTCCAAGAACTCAAAATAAAGTAGAGGTAAAACGTCAAATATCTGAAAATCTAGGTCCTGTCATCGCAACAAATATTCGAAATACATTTAGGGAGTCTTTAAGAATAAATAAGGGTGGTCATGAACACGCTGGTGGAACAATATTAGATACAATCATTTATTTAAACTATATGTTAAATAGTTTCGATCTTGATAGCACATATTCAATATATCTTGATGATCGAACGTATTTATCCTTATCTAAAAGTGATGCTATAAAAGATAGACTTAATCAGTTTGCAAAAATATATTCAATATATAAAACACCAGATTCGTCCATATTAATAATGCATGATTTAACACATGCTATTGCAATATTTAAATGTAATGATATATGGTATTTATATGATAATAATCATGGCATATTTAAATTAAAAATAAAATTTCCCGATTTATTAAATGTACTCATAGAAGCGACGAACAAATTTAAAAATCCATATTTTGTATATGGATATGATCAAGATGCAGAACCTGTTTTTGTAGTGAAATCAAAAGAGACTGAAAAAATAGAAGGATTCACATATTTTTTTCCAAAAAAATACTATTTAATAGGAACAAATACGGAACTGATGAGTGGAGGATATAAAAAACGTAGGGGGAAAGGAAGCAAAAGAAAAACACGTAAGGCACGTAGACGTTCTAGACGTTCCACCAACTAGTAAGTGTGTTCTAAATACATAGAAACAATACCAGGGCTCCATGATCCATATAATTTTGTCTTTTCAGGATTATAGAATTCAATTGCATCTTTTTCTCGTTTATCACGTTTAAATTTAGCAAATGCCACTGGATGTTCTTTAATCCATTGAAAGTGTTCGATCATTTCACGTAATTCATTCGTACTTATAAGTACTTCAAATATGTGATATTGAAAAACCCAATTAGATGGGTAATCCTTTTCTCGCCCTTGATAAACTAGACCAGTGTATTTGATAGACTTGGTATTGTGAATTGCAGCCTCTTCTTCCATTTCGCGGCGTACATTTTCACGCAAATAGCTCATAATAGGACCTTTAGGGCCGAGATCTTTACCTTCCATCTGACCTTTAGGGGGTTCCCATGATTTTCCATTAGTTGGTGCATCGGTTTTTTTGACAACAATGAAATGACTTTTATTTTGTGGCATTGTTTTACCAACAAAGACAAATGCACATGATCTCAGATAGACGCGCCAGCCTTCACTCGGATGTTCAACAAATGCATACGCCTTCTCTGGATCAAATGGTAATTTCTCTGATCCACGAATAAGGCCGGGTTGAAAAATATTATATATTGTTTGTTTGTCAGGCGGCATAATCTATTTTAAATATTTAATATTTCTTGCTTTAAAATTTTCACCATCAAGACAGCTTGGAGGACCTTTAGCAATACGGATCTTCTCATACCCACCTGTCAAAATAAAATCAGGAAGTTTAGCTACTTGTTTTGGAAGTTGATGTACCTCTATCTGTTGCGTCATAATCATTTTTTGACCATCTAGAACGTTAGACATTTATTATTCACTGGCCAACAGGGATATACCTTGCCTAAATGTCAAATTTTTAAAGTACTTAAAATTGAGCCCAGGGAACTACCTTAGTCTACTTTTAGATACAATGGCTTCTGTTGACGATTTTAAGAAACTCAGTCCCCGTGAACATATTTTGAAGTTACCTGATACTTATATTGGGTCAACTGATGTGACACATGGTGGGCGTTGGGTTTTCAATGCAGAGGTAGGTCATATGGAATATCGATCAGTAGCAATGAATCCAGGTTTATACAAGACTTTTGATGAAATTATTGTAAATGCACGTGATGCATATGTACGTTCTTTGGAAGAAGGACGTACACCTGTGAAGAATATTTCCGTATCGATTGAACGTCGAACACCGGATGACGTGACCCTTAAGGTTACTAATGACGGTGATGGTATTATTGTACAAATTCATCCTCAAGAGAAGGTCTATATTCCAGAAATGATCTTCGGTCATCTTCTAACTTCGACTAATTACAAGGACGATGGTGACATTAAGGAAATGATTACTGGTGGTAAAAATGGTTATGGTGCTAAGCTAACGAATATTTATAGTCGAAAGTTTACTGTTTGTACCAATGATATTGCATCAGGTAAAAAATATACGCAGACTTGGACTGATAATATGTCTAAGACTGGTAAACCACTGATCACTAAGGGAACAGCCAAAGGTGAGGTATCCATTGAATGGATTCCTGATATGAGCCGTTTTCCTGGAGGTCTCTCTGATGATATGTTGTCAGTACTACATACTCGTGTAATTGAACTTGCGGCCGTTGTTGGTGCGAAGGTTTCATTTAACGGATCTCTAGTGACAGCAAATACATTTGAAAAATTTATGAAGCTCTTTCTACGTGAAGGTATGGCAGGCCATGTATATGAGCGTGCTGGCGAACGTTGGGAAGTCGGTGCCGTCCTGGCATCACAGCTTTATCAAGGCGACACCTCTGAAACCTTAGAGGAGCGTCATATCTCCTTCGTAAATGGTATTAATACCCGTAAAGGAGGTAAACATGTTGATCTCATAGTTCGTGATGTTCTCACGGATTTCTGCGAGCTCGCAAAGAAAAAACGTCTTGACTTGAAGCCCGGGCAGATCCGCGACTCCGTTGTATTCTTCGTGAATGCTACAATCGTAAATCCGTCATTTGACAGTCAGACAAAGGAGAATCTCACGACTCCTGTGGCAAAGTTCGGGTCAAAACCTGCACTGAGTCCAAAATTCGTGGAAAACCTCGGTAAACTGGGTCTCTTTGATGAGGCACAGGGCATCTTAGATGCGAAAGCAGTTAAGGATGCGAAGAAAACCGATGGTAAGAAGCGATCAACGCTTCATGGTATTCCTAAGCTAACAGATGCAACATTCGCTGGTACTGCCAAGTCCCCCGAATGTACACTAATTCTAACTGAGGGAGATTCAGCTGCATCATCTGCGATTGCCGGCCTAACGGTCGTTGGTCGTGAACGTTATGGCGTCTTCCCTTTGAAAGGAAAACCACTAAATGTTAAAGATATTTCCGTGAAAAAATTCAATGAAAACGAGGAGCTCACCGCAATTAAGCGAATCCTCGGTCTTGAACACGGAAAAGTCTATACAGATTTGAAATCACTCCGTTATGGTCGTATTCTGATCATGACGGATCAAGATCATGATGGATCTCATATTAAAGGTCTACTCATGAATCTATTTGATACTGAATGGCCATCATTGTTGAAGATTGGCTTTGTCTGCACTTTGTTAACGCCTATTCTAAAAGCATTCAAGGGATCAAGGACAGAGTCATTCTATTCACAGGCTGCATATGATGCATGGCGTCCTACAGCAGGACCAGGATGGCACATTAAATACTATAAGGGGTTGGGTACTTCAACCGCCAAAGAGGCCAAAGAATGGTTTGAACATATGAATGATGCCACCTATGTGTGGACAGATCATTCACACGAATCAATTGATCTTGCCTTCAATAAAAAGCGCCCTGATGATCGTAAAGCCTGGCTACAGGATTATGATGCGACAAAACAGGTTGACTATTCTTCAAAGAAGGTACCAATTGAGCGCTTTATTCACGATGAACTCATCCATTTCAGTAATGCAGATAATATCCGTTCTCTGCCTTCTGTCATGGATGGTCTAAAACCTAGTCAGCGAAAAGTCCTTTTCGGCTGTCTTAAACGTGGTCTCCACCAAGAGGTGAAGGTCGCACAACTTGCAGGCTATGTATCAGAACATGCAGCTTATCATCATGGTGAAGCATCACTAAATGGTACGATTATTGGTATGGCACAAAACTTTGTAGGTTCAAATAATATTAATCTTCTTGTACCTAATGGTCAATTTGGCTCAAGGCTACAGGGAGGTAAAGATGCAGCAAGTCCCAGATATATCTTCACTTGTCTTGAGCGAATCGTTGATACGATCTTCAAGAAAGAAGATGCTGCTATTTTAAAATATCTGGAAGATGATGGACTAAAGATTGAACCTGATTATTATCTTCCTGTTGTTCCCTTAATAGCCATTAATGGTTGTCTTGGGATTGGAACAGGATTTTCAACAAATATTCCATCTTATGATCCTCGACAGATTGTTTCACTTCTACGTAAACGTCTTCAGGGATCTATTGAAACATTGGCTGGTCGTAATCTGGATCCTTATTTCCAGAGTTTCACCGGTCGAATTACACGTCCAAATGATGTAACATGGCGAACTCATGGTCTATATGAACTAAATGATGATCGTAATATTGTTACTATTACTGAACTACCTGTAGGAACATGGTCGCAAGACTATAAGGAGATGTTGGAGAAGTTATTTACTACTCCTGCAACCGGTGGTGGTGCAGGTTCAGGATCACAGACATGTATGGCCGATTCCTTGGGACTTCGCCATTACATTGAAGAAAATACGGATCGTCAAGTGCGAATTGAATTACATTTCACCGCTGACGGTTTCAACGAAGTGAAGTCTTCATCCGAAGATTTCGAGAAAACATTTAAATTGACTGAAGATCATCGAATCACGAACATGTGCTGTTTCAATGCAGATGGGAAGATTGTGAAGTATGATACTATTGGAGACATTTTGGAAGAATATTTCATTCGACGCTATGAGGGCTATATGGCCCGTAAAGCAACAATGATTAAACAATTAGAGGCTGCACTTCTACAGTTGACCGCAAAGGCACGATTTATTCAGGCTTACCTAGATAAGACCTTGAAGATTGAACGTTGTTCAGATGAAGAGATTATTAGTGGCTTGAAAGCCCATGATCTTCCGCCTCTGGACGACCCAGAAGCACCTGATAATATTAAATCATATGAATATTTGATGAGTATGCGCCTTGATCGTTTGAAGGCGTCGAAAGTCGAAGAATTGTTGAATGAAGTTGAGCGTGCACAGACACGACTCGATGCTCTACGTGTAACCGATGAATCACAACTTTGGTTGGATGATCTCGAAGAATTTGAAGTCGAATATGATAAAATGCTTGCGTCTCGTCTAGAGGCTGAGACCACTGGTCCTACGCGTAAGAAAGTCGTTGGCGGCAGCAAAATGCGTAAGGCATTGAAGGCCTAAATTAAGGCCTAATAAAATTTGAAATTTTTTCTTCGCCTTATTAAACCACTAAATTATCATGGCAACAACGGAAACCGATCCAGTGAATTGTATTTTATGCAAAACGGGAGAAACAGAGGAAACTCCATTTATAGCTTTTCCATCAGATTGTCTATGTACTGATAAAACTAAACGTATTCACTTACGATGTGCTAAAATGTATAAAGTTTTGCACGAATCTCTTATCCAAAAATATGCGCCAGGCTTTACTATGTGTCGTGAATGTAATAAATACATGAGCAGTGCATCACACACTTATACTAAGGGTACAGATACTATTACTGTTACACTTGAAAGTTGTGATAACTATATGGGATGGCAACCACATGAAGAAAGTAGACCCGATAAAATGAGGTCAACAGGACATTCTCTTAATCAATGTATTAAATATACATATAAGACTACTGGACTTTCAAAACGTGAAATTTGGTATTTCCCACTTAATAAAGTATTAGGCGCTGATATTACAAAGCCACTATTAATGAAATATTGGTATACTGATCAGCGTGGTAAACAAGGTAAACAAGTTACATATTATACAAATGGAAATATGATGCTTAACATTAATTGGAAAAATAACGCTTATGATGGCGAATATATTGAGTATGGCCTTACAGGTCGTGTGCGTCGGATAACGAATTATAGAAATCATTCAATACATGGACTAGTTCAGTCATTTAATGATAAAGGAGAATTGGTTGAAAGATACAATGCAGTAGACGGCCAAAGGCATGGTCTTACTGAACAATGGTTTTCAGAAGATCCTACAAAAAAACAAAAAGAATGGTATTATGATAGGAATAAGAATGATTATTCAAAACATCTGTGTAAGTGGTTGTGGGGTGGTCAAATCGAAGAAGAATATATACCAATAGAAGAAAATGGCAAGAAACTAGTACATAAGAAATGGTATTATAATAATGGCCAAAAAGAAGTAGACATTAAGTGTATATATGACGCTAATCATGTCGATAAATTGAGACCCATAGAGTATCAATATAGCGAATATTACGCAAATGGATCTATTCGCAAAACATTTACGCGACTCTCGACCAATAAAATTCAGGTCGAGACATTCTATACTGCTGGAAAGAAAAACGAACTTTATTATATAAATGATAGAGGATATAAGAATGGCCTATATATGTCATGGCATTCAACTGGAGGACGTGAAATCCTCTGTTCGTATAAAAACGGTAATAATATTGATGAATATGGTAAATGGGAAGCAGATGGAACTTTAGTTAAGTTTGGGAAGTATGATGATGGTAAATTCCGTCATATAACTCTTGAAGTATAATAGGTCCTCGTGTCCCACATAGTGGGACCGTGGAGCGGTCAGCTCTGCTGTCCTATCCTCGTGTCCCACATAGCTGGTTCAGAGGTCGTAAAATTTGAAATTTTTATTTGTTATGTATTTATCTTAAAATGGCGTCGTCAACAATTGCATGTATATTATGCAAAGATGAAGAATGTGAAGAAACGCCTTTTATGGCTATAGCGCCAGAATGTATTTGTTGTAATGAAACAAAACGTATTCATATACGTTGTGCTATATTATATACTAAACTCCATACTAGTCAAATCAACAAATATTGTCCTGATTATAGTATGTGTTGTAAATGTACAACAAAATTTGCTACTTCACAATCATATACTGTTAAATCAGATAAAATTACTGTAGCAAGTGCCTATTGTAGTCAAAATCAAGGTTGGGAAGAAGAACGAAGTGGAATTATGTATAAATCAGTACATAGTTTGAATTGTGCTCTAAAATATACGAATCCTAATATGACAAGTATAAATGAAGTATGGTATTTCCCTCTTGAATTAGAATATACTAAGCCTCTATTAATGATTAAATATGAAACAAATAGATATGATAATAAACATGGTCCATTTACACGATATTATATTAATGGTAAAATACATATGTCAGGAAACTTGGTAAATGGAAGTCAAAATGGTGAATGGAAAGAATATACTTTTAGAGGACAATTGATTTCTGTTGCAAACTATAGTAACGGTCAATTTCATGGTGAATATATTTATTATGATGAAAGTGGATTCATTCTTAAGAAATTGAATTATAATCAAGGTAAACTAGATGGACATTGCATTACATGGTATAATAAAGATCAAAAGAATCTTGATTGGCATTATGTAAATGGTGGGTTAACAGATATAAGAAAGAATTCATACTGTTGGTATGAAGATGGAAAGATTCATAAACAGTACATAGCAACAGATGAAAAACATAAAAATGGAAAACAGATTATTAGGAGATCAGAGTATCATTTAAATGGTAATATTAAATTTGATTATAAATGTATATTTAATACCGATTTCCATTTTAATTTAGAACCTATTGAATACCCATATATAGAATATGATTCAAATGGTAAAATAGAAATACAACATACTTTTATTAAAAAGGATAAAATCAAAGTGGAGACATTCTTCTCTACAGGTAATAAGAAAGAGATTTATTATATTAATAATAAAGGATCAAAACATGGACTATATGCGTCTTGGTATTCAAATGGATGCCGTGAAATTCTTTGCTCATATAAAAATGGTAATTATATTGATGAATTTGGTAAATGGGATATTAATGGATCTATATCTAGTTTTGGGAAATATGATAAAGGTAAATTCCATCATTTAACTCTTGAAGTATAATAGGTTATAAAATTGATTTTTTTTATTCTATTATTAAATTAATAGTAAAATACAATATCGATGCAATTTAAGCCAATTGAAGTACAAGTGAACGAAGAAGAGTATCATATGATTAGGACGCCGAGTCCAATAAAGAAAATATCGTTGGAAGGAATGTCCTGTGAAACAAAATATTATGATGCAGGAATGAAGAGATTGAAGGAAGAGAAGATGTTAAAAGATGGAAAGATGCATGGTATCTATAAGAGATGGCATTGTGATGACAATAACATGCTATGTGAAGAATCTGTCTACAATGATGGTAAATTACATGGAAAGCAAATATATTATTCAATTCACGGAACAGTAATGCACGAATTTAATTTTATGGAAGGGCAGATGCATGGAACTCAAATTGCATATCATTCTAATGGTAGAATTATGAGTCGTATACAGTATAAAAATGGTCAAATAGTTGGTGAGAAGACAGAATATCATAAAAATGGTACATTAAAATCATTGGAAACATTTAATGAAAAAGGACTATTAGTAGGAACAGCCCGTAGTTGGCATCCTAATGGTCGTTTATCACGCGATGCGACATATATTGATGGAAAACTCCATGGAATGTATTTCGAATATAATCCTCAAGATTTACCGATAAGAGCAATATATTTTGAGCATGGAGTTATAAAGGCAATGTGTGTTTGACGTAGATGTCAATACGTTTTTTACATAAGGGGTTTTAAAGGCAATGATTTAGTACCTGCACGAGTGAGTAAAACGGGTCTAGCCATGGGAACGGGCATTTTATCGATATCATTTAGATAATATAAATGGTGTTGGACAGCGCTCATAATGCGTGGAACAGCCCATTCAACGACAATATTATTGAGTTCTTGAATCTGTCCTTCGATATCTGTGGGAAGATTACGCGCGTATTGTAAGAACATGGATCGCATAATAATTTTTAATTCATTGACATCTTGTTCATCGATGTTCCATTGTTTAGCACCAGAACGACGATATACTTCATCTTTGATACGTTTTTGAAGGTGATTTATATTACGGACCCCGAAAAAAGTATCACTGAGCGGGGTTTCTTCCCAATTTCCGCGTGTCAAATCATACTTAGCACCTTCATCACCATGTTGTTGAAATAAGAATGCCGCCGGAGGTGGCGCGCCTCCAGCAGAGGGTGTAGCAATATTTGCAACACGCCCATTATGAGTACCAGATGGCATATTAGTTAAAGGAAGTTCAAAATCCGGTTTAGCATACATTTCTACCTATTTCTACAGGTGTTTCTATTAGAGTCATAGAGATACGCGGTTAAAGTTTTAATAAATTGGTCTCAAAAACTTTTAGATGTCGTGTGCAGCGTGTGGAAAGGGACGGAAAAAAGGGAATCCGGGTGCTACTGTTGTTGAACTAAATCTTCCGCAACCGTCGATTTGGGGTCCGGCTCTATGGACTATTTTACATGTAGCGGCGGAGAAGGCAGGTCAAAATCCTGTAATTGGTATAAGGATCGATGAAGTACGTGAACTTGAAATGCTTGTACGATCATTTCCACAGGCATTACCATGTGCTATCTGTCAACAACATGCTGCTGAGTATATTACAAATCATAAAATAACGTGGAGTGGAAAGGTAGGACCAGAAGTCCAGGATCAGATTCGACGTTGGTTTTATGACTTTCATGATCATGTAAATTGTACAAAAAGTACACCAACTACTAGTATTCCATATGAGGAAGTTGCATTAAGGTATGGAAATGTAACTAATGTAAGTTTATTTGCGAATACAATTAATGAACAAATTACCGGCGCATTAAATTTTAATATTGTGAAGCATGATGCGGCTCGTCGATTCAGGCGGCATCTTGGATCTTTACGGTCGTTCATTGGAATTTGATTGAAATTACCGGCAATCTCCAGAATTTTTTTGTGATCTAAGGATATAGACAAATGACTTCCATCGGTTCTTACACAAAGCAGATCCCTCTTAATAATGGCTACTTCCGTTGCGTTACTGCGTTAGGTGCTGGTGAGCCTTCTACTTTAATCTTCACCCCTTCTGGTACTCTCTCTGACGGTCGTATCAGTTCAATGGTTGTTAACACTGTTGTCGGTGCTGCTGTTAACCTCTCCACATCTCTCTTCAAGGATATGGGTGTGCAGGCTGTCGTGAATGGCTCTACTTTCCGTCGTCTCCAGGTTGTTGGTGCATATCCTGCCACTGGTGGTGTTGCTGGTGCGGCATCTGGTGTTGATTCTGACTACCTCTCCTTCTACATCCTCACCGGCTTTGGTGGTGCTGGTGCCCCTGGCTCTCCTTTCATCCGCACTGGTTAAATAACTAGTATGGTGACTTATATACTATTAACAATATTAAACATATAATTATCTTAATGATATGTTTAATTTTTACCTAATAGATGTAAGGATTCAATTGTATCCTTTTTTCCTCATACAAACACAGAAGACATGGAGATTAGAACCGTGAAGATATTAATTTACGTCTTATTCTGTATCGGTATCGGTTTCGGCGGCATTGCCTATTTATTTAAATCCGGCCGAATGATTTCATCTGCGATCTTTGCAATTGGAGCTATTTTGGTATTCATTTTCTTTGGTCTCCGGTGGTTTGTTTATAATCAACCTAAATGGAAACCAAAAGGATGGCCCCCTCAAATCAACAGTTGCCCTGATTTCTTAACGTATTACCTATTAAACGGTAAACCCGTATGTGTTGATACATTAGGTGTCAGTACAAATCCTTCAGGAGCGGGAGGTCGTGCAGGTGTAAAGCGTTGGATTTATGGAACAAATCCTCCTGCGGATGTTACAGCTGACTTCTATTTTGATTTAACAACATCAAAGACTAAGCCTGATGAGATTCGCCAGGAGTATTGCCAGCGTTGTTTGGACAAGGGTTTAACATGGGAGGGTATTTGTGATGGTGAGAGTTGTTACAAGTACAATCCAGGTGTAGGTGTTGCATCTGGTCCTAGTTCATCTGATGTTGTAGAGGAGCCCCCTACAAATGCAGCGGCTGCATGTTTAACTCCTCAAAAGCCTTAATTGGACATAAGCTGTTTTTTTGTTTTTGGGCACTTTTTCCTAAAAAGTGCAGCAATGCGTTAGCGTTTAAGGAAAGTATAGAATAATGTGAATAGGATGGCTTCTGGCCCTACAACAAATAAAATAGTTCAATCTACGTATTGTTTACATCCGCAGATTGAATCAGCATTGACTAAATGGTTACAAGAATTAACAACACCTGCTTTTGTATTATATGGAGATCCTGGTGTCGGTAAAACTACATTAGTTTATCGTGTATGTTCTGCACTTGGATATGCAGTGAAGGAATTTAATGCCTCACATACAAGAACAGGTTCTGCTTTTAAACAACAAATTTTGCCACTTTTAGAGGAACCAGGAATTACAAGTTGGATTTCTGATAAATACAAAAAGGGACATGTTGTATTACTCGATGAGATGGATGGTATGAGTTCAGGTGAACGTGGTGGTCTTCAAGAACTGTTGAAGTATATTCGTACAATGAGGAAGAAAAATATAACTATTCCTCTTATTTGTTGTTGTAATGTAATTCAAGGTCGTAAAGCTCAACAATTACTTCGTTTATCAATGGTCTTCGAAGTGAAGATGCCTACTCAGAAGATTTTAGCAGAATGGTTGGGACGTCCAATTAAGGATGAAGAAAAGAGATCTGATCTTCGACAACTTCTTCGTGGGGATATAAACATTGGACCTTTAGGATTAGACGATGAAGGAGAAGAAGAGACGATTGCTAAACAGATTGCACACCAGACATTATTCCATAAATGGGATATTTATGATGAAATTATTGAAGAGACAAAAGATATTAATTTAGCATCATTATTAGTTCATCAAAATTTGCTAACACGTATTGGATCGAAAGCACCGATTGAAGTCTATGAAAAATTAATGAAGATTCTACGTTATGGTGATAAATGTGATTTCTGGGCATTCTTCCATCAGTGTTGGCCTCTCTTAGGAATTAGTCAGGAATTTAAGTGTAAGATTCTTAATCTTTATTTACAGGATATTGAATGTAATCCACCAATAAAGAAAATACCTACTCCTGAACAGTTAGAATATACATATGTATTAACGAAACAATCATCATTATTCAATGCATGGAAAGAGATTTGTTATATATATGATAATGAGAATATTCCTATTCATTATGTATGTGATATTGCATCAACAAATAGTCCTAAATTATTTTTCACGACACCTGAAGCTGCAAATTCTGTACCTATTAATACAAATCAAATTGTAACTGTGTTTGCAGATGTAACTGCAGTACTGCCTTCTAAAGCAAAATCGACTACTGTTAAGGGGGCGGCACGGACGAAGCTTTGAATACGTCCCATTAGGAATTGTCGAATATTCATATTAATACCTTCTGGATATATAATTAGATGGGATACTTTTGGTATATAGTATCCTATAAGATGATCCGGATCATGAACAATTAGAATATTAGTACGATTAAGATTGAATTTACCAATTTTTGCCCTATTTGCAGATCGTGGTCCATTAAGAACTTCGTAATGAATATTGTTTAACTTCATTGCCTTCTTTAGCTTTCCAAAACGAGCTTGATTAGGAAAATACAGTAAAATTGAACTGATTGATGAATTTTCTTTTAAGTAATTCACTAATATATTTATTTTCGAAGTTAATTGCGGCTGCACAATTTCATTTGTTGTGTCAGCCGATATTAATTGTGTTCCATGTATATCTTGTCTACAAAATGGACATTTATTAGATACATTCATGGTACATGATTTTATAATACATTCAGCACACATTAGATTTTTACAACAAGGTGTAAGTGTAGGGATTGTATAATCTGTAAAACAAATAGGGCATTGTTCATCTGATTGATCTCGACATAATTGTAGGACCTGTTCTTTTGGTAAAAGCTGTGCTCCAATTGCATCTAGAGCTCCTGTAACATCATTCTCGACAATTAAATTATTAACAGATTGAGAATATATTGGATAAATTACATTAAATCTTTCATCTGTTTTATAGTTTAAAATAACATGTTTCATTGGACTTAAATTTAGACTTTTAGATAGGTAGAGGCCAGATGTTACAGTAATTAATTGATGTCTATATGGATGTTGTACTACAAAATTATTGAATAAAGAACGACTATTAGGTGTAGTGTGTTGAGTGTTCATTCGTTGACATTGAATAAAATAATTTAGGTCCGTATTAATATTATTGTAATTATTGGTGATAAAATTATCTAATGTGGATCCATAGTCAAATAAATTTACTTCTGGAAAAATATAATTAAACCAATTATGATTAATTAACCAAGTGAAATGTGACAAAATATTTGTATTATTATTATGTAAATACATATTATCTATATTTTCGAAGAATGATCTTTCAAAAATTATATTATTATCATTCATGAAATCGCAAAATGATACATATTGACTGGAAGGAATTACAATTAGATCGAGATTAGGTAAATCTTCGATTAATGTATGATTAATATTATTATGTTTTTTTATAATTCTATATCTAAGTTCAGTTTGATTTTCTAAAATATCTTTAATTTGGGGAATATCCATATTTGGTATAATAAATAGATTTGTTCTAACTGTAGTATGTATGGTTGTTGTACTGAAAAAATTAGTGTAAGATTGTGGATGTAAATATGGATTAACAGGTGGTATAGCGACTCGTTTACATTTAGCGATGTAGGCGAGAGATGCGATAGTTTTTCCTGTTCCAATAGGATCACCTAAGATAGCGAAACGGCTAAATAATTGTATCCCTGGACTCTGTGTCCCAGTTCTAAATGCCGTCTCCTTCTTCCTCATCTCTTCGATTAATGTACGCTGATGCGAGTACAAAATAAAATTACCAAATGTTTGTATTGTGTTATGCAGAGTTGGGGCAATCGGTTGTATTGGCCCTTTAATCGATGTTGTAAAAATAGAATTCAAAGAATCAATAATTGTCTTTAAGTTATCCGTTGCATAATTATAATGTTGTCGTAGAGGTTGTTCCATTTATGTGTAATTCATTTTGTTATTTAGGCTTTAATCCAATCTTTAATTGAGAGTGTTGTTTTTTCTGCACTAGGATTCCCATTCCTAATTGAGTATTTGGCTACTGTATTAGTATCATGTACCATAACAAGAATTGATTTTCTGGGATCTAATTGTATCATTGGTTCTGTAAAATTATTGAGAAAGCTGGCTTCTTCTGCACTTTTAACTATTTCATTATATTTATTTCTATTGGCGTATGATTTACGATATGCGAGTGGACCATTCGTACTATGATTTGGACCAAATGGACCAAGTTTCCAAATACTATTATCATCATTAAAATAAAAGTACATTAGACTTGATCCAGCGACATTTAGAGTAGGGTTTTGGGAGAATTGAGTAACAATATGTGATATACGTTCTGGAGGGTAAAAGTCATCGTCATCCCATGAAACAATTATTGGTGCGCGGGCTTCTGAGTTCAAACGATTTCTTTTTTTTCCAATAGTTTGTTTTTCATAAGATCTAATATATCGAATATTTGGAAGATCAAACGCCTCATCCATTATTATCGCTTCTGCGACATCTGTTCCATCATCTAGAATTATCCATTCCATTTGTTCGTGTGGAAATGTTTGATTTCTATAATATCTAATCGCATTTCGAATGTGCGAAATGCGATTATATGTTGGCGTTATTACACTTACATGTAGAGACATGCTATTTATATTTTTAAACAGAAGATACGTTTTAGATACCTGTCGATCCTGTTGCATTGGTTGTACCTGTCGATCCTGTTCCATTGGCTGTACCTGTCGATCCTGTTCCATTGGCTGTACCTGTCGATCCTGTTCCATTGGCTGTACCTGTCGGTCCTGTTCCATTGGCTGTACCTGTCGGTCCTGTTCCATTAGATGTACCTGTCGGTCCTGTTCCATTGGTTGTACCTGTCGGTCCTGTTCCATTGGTTGTACCTGTCGGTCCTGTAACCCCTGTATTTTTCTCTTTATTGTTGCTTTGTCCTGAATTGTTTCCTTTATTATTGGAACCTGTTCCACCTGTTCCACCTGTTCCACCTGTTCCACCTGTTCCACCTATTCCACTATTACTATTATTGGAATTATCTGCCACTCCACCATCAACCCATTTTTTTGCTGCTTTATCAAACTGTTGGAACATATATTTAGTATTAGCATCTTCAGAATAAATGAAGGGTTTGATAATAGTTTTAAGGAAAGAACTGTCAGGTTGCCATGTTGTTAATGGAAGGAAATTATACCAAACAGGATACGTTTTCATGAAGTAACGGAAAAGATAATATATTAATACAAAAGGACTAAAAATAGGAACGGTGCCATAAATGAAATATACTAATCTAATACTTGGACTTCTACCAATAGCATCATTGGCAGCAATTGAGCCGGCTAATGAACAAAGGAAGACAATTATGACTGGCATAATAAATGTATTAAAAGTATTTGTAAAACCAGCAATAAATTGATCTGTTGGTGTGGGTTTAGGTTTGGGAGGTGGTGGTAGTTTAGGATTATTGCCTGCCGGTTGTTGATAACCTTCACCACGACTGAAAATCTTCGGAATCTTCTTCTTCACCTTCTCTAAAAGTGATTCACTGACTTCATCCTTCTTTTCTGTTTTTTTAGCAGCGGCCATCTTTTCGGCTTCAGGATCATATGCTGCTTGAAATAATTTGTACTTCATTTTATTTACTGCCATTTTAGCCAAATTAACAGGATCAGTCTCCATACTTCTGATTGTTCTAAGACATTTATAGTGCATATTTGAGCCCACCCATACCACTGCTGACTATGAACCAATTAATAGATTCGACATAGACCGTAATATCATATACATATGTTGTATTAACTGGTAATGGATATGGATCAACATCAACCTGAAATAATCTAACACGACTAGCATTTATAGAGCCATTAGGTTGTATTGAAGGACTAGTAAGGGCAAATGGATAAATATTTAGGCCGGGTTCTCCAATACCAGTTGTATATCTATAAGGTGTTATCTTCTCAAAGTATGTGCCAGATTTCTCTTCTTGTAATTCATTACCATCGCCTAGAACTCGAATATTTCGAATTATTTCTCGTTGTCCTTGTGGTACAAGAAGGCCAGTTGCATAGAAGAAGTTTGCCCATGGTGGAAGACTTGGTGTCGGAATATGTGGTGGTACAGGATCATTCCACCAATTAGTCATTTTACTGAAGTCATTTCTATAAATGTAATCAGAACGACGAGGGACAATTACTAGGCGATTGATAGGATTATGAGTTTCTAATTGTAAATATTCACGTGTTGTGATTGCTGGGAAGTTATAACTTGTCACCTGATACATCAAATAGGAAAGGGGTGTTGATGCAAATGTCTTCCGTTCATCTTCATTTAAGTAAACATATGTGGCTTGAAGACGAGGATTGAAGAACCATGTATTAAGAGCCGGAGGAGTAATATTAATATCTGTTAAGAATTGGCGGAATTCACCAGCTGTATCATCGGATGCACCATATTCAGGAAGATTTAGTTTAGTATTTGTTTGCGAGGCAATTTGTTTATAAGCATATCGACAACGATAACCATTTTGATCGAGGAAAGTATATAGTTCAACAATAGGACGAAGATTTATTTGTATTTCAACATCATGATATTGTAGACCAATTAATGGTAATGCCTGGAATGTACTTTCATTACAGAAGAAGGGAAGAGGAACGAAGATATCTCGACCAAAAATAGATGGTCTATTACCTTGTGTTGGTTGTGAAGGATCTTGATACACAGTTGGATAACCGATAGATTCTGATCCACCACCATAAATACCACGTGCAGGATTAGTTAATTCAGGGACTTCACCAATTAAATGTTTCCATTTAGCGAGCCGATCAGTATCATAATCCGCCATAGCTCGAGACATAATATAAGTTCCATCAAATTCTTGTATTTTCTGTCCACCGACAATTAGAGCAGCGTTTTGAATGATATGACAGCCAATGTAATTGATCCATGCAAAATTAAGTTGAGCTGTCCGTTGTTCCGTCGGTTCAAGGTATTTTGAATAAATGTCGGGTAATGTGAATGTGAAGTACATATCACGTAAGAGATCTGCAACACGTTGTATTTTGACACGAATCTGAATTGACTGATCCCATCCAAGTTCATTTGGACCGTCAAATACTGTCGTAACAGATTCTTCACTAAAATGACTATATCTCCTAAATGTCTTATAAAAGTAAGTCATTTCAGGATTTCCATTCAAAATTGTATTTTGAGCTCCTGTACTGACTAATACAAATAGACCGCCACCTGGCATATTATTTCTACCTATGACAATTATAGTTAGAAATAATATATTATGCGCGTGGCGCGCTGTTTTAACCCTTAATTATAAGGGTATTGTGGTCTACACAACACAACCTTATTGGTTATACTGTGTGGTCCACGCCCGGAGAAGCCGGACTTGGCGTCTACCAATATAACCTTATTGGTTATATTGTGTAGTCCACCAGGTATCGACGAAATAGGGTGGTTTATTTTCATCTTGTCCAGCCATTTTGGGATTAGGACCTTCACGAACTAGACCAGCGATCTCGGTGTAGCTAAGTGCATAGTTGAAATGCCGTAGACGACTGAGTAATCCACTAATTGCACCTTGCACACGGAATGATTTACCCTTTAATGAATTAATAGTACATTGTCCCTGCATATCTTCACATGCAAGAGTCATAGTACGCTGTGAGAAAGCATAGAAGTTTCCGAAGTTCTGGTAAGGGACAGTACCTTGGAATCCAATACGTTTGCTCAGATCACCATTAATATAGACTTCAAGTCCATTATCACGACAAACAAGAGCAACATGAGCCCATTTCTGCACAGGGAAGTTTTCAATATCAATGAAATTATTCCATGTAGCAGCTGAGTTCATATAAATGCGCATAGTATTTTCATTGGTTCTCATGTAAACACCGGGTGCAAGTAAAGGGTATTGACGACTGTAGCCTTTATGGAAAATATGAGCTAATGCATCTTCACCGGACTTAAAGGTACTAGGATTGACGAACACATGGAATGAATATGAGAATTCTAGACCTGTACGTTCATTATCTGATAGAGAAATAGGAACAGAGTTGGGATCGAAAGGATCCTGGTTAATTACATAACTGCGATTCTCTGCAGAATATGTGAGTGGCATTAAATCAACCACTGCTTTATCATATTTCTGATACTGACGATATAGAGCTTCTGCAGCAAATAGTGTTACATGTAAGATTAAAATCAAAACAATTGCAAGTAGAAGCTGAGGTAAAAATCCCGTTCCCGATAAGAATTGTGTGCCGGGTGCCCCAGTGTTTTGAGTTAAAGCTCCTGTATTGGCGTTCATTCTGATAGCATTCAATACTTAAATTTACAGAATTATTTATTATAAATATAATTGAATAATATTTATTATTGATATAATATATATTATTAGTTAAATTGTTAGTTACTGTTTTAGACATTAACCGTTTATGGACATCAACTGTTTTTGGGCACCAACCGTTTTTGGGCACTTTTCCTAAAAAGTGCAAAAGTGCTTTGGGAACTTTTTTCTAAAAAGTTCAGTTCATCTTAGGATATTCAAGGGTGCCGATTGCTTTAGGATCAAATAGTGATGCAAGGTAATCAGAGATGGAAACAGCAGCCATAGGACCAGCCATATAGCTGCGGTAAACCTGTTCGGGATTAAGAGCATAATCATATGCTTGAACACCTGAGATATATCCGCCGAATCCACCGTTTCCACAGATACGGAGTGTAACATCACCAGTGGCTGCATCAACAGCGAACACACCAGTGTTGACACATGAACGGGCGAGTTTACCATCAAGGTAGACATCAACAGTCTTACCATTGAGCACAACAATGATTTGCACCCACTTCTGGAGTTCAAATGGTGTCACAGCACAATCACCACCAGACATATTTCCAAGATTTCCCACTGTTCCAATGGATGGGCTAGTAAATAGTGCATTGTATGTAACATTTGTTAGACATGCATTACCACCACCTGTAGATGTGCTATTAGCACCAGCAATACCACTGCAATCCGAAACATTAGATGTTTTCACATGCATAGTATTTTGAGTAGAATCTAGGTAGATACCAAGAGTTATTTTACCATTAGGACTTACACGATTTCCAATAGTTAAGAATTCCTTATTGTAATTAGCTTTGGTTCCAGTCCAATTATTAACGTAAATCCATCCACCAATTGAGAATTCACCACCTTCATATAGACGTGGTAACTTAGCACGAGGGAATTCGAGAGGCTTAGTCATATTTGCCGCTGCAACATCGGAGACAAATGTAACATAATTTTGATCAGCACCAAATAATGCTTTATAAGAATAGTAAATTGCAAATGCACCACCAACTAAAAGTACAACCTTAAAAACTAATGATAAGGGGTTTGCCGGAGCAGGAGCAGCGTTCATTTCTAACTACATTACCGATACTTTTTAGCTATACGGAGTTGACCAACTCATCATTGCTTTTGATGGTGGATTAGATGGTGGTACTGATCCACATAGGCCTGCCGGACATCCAAATATACTAAATATATCAGTTAATGATCCATCAATATATGGTCTACCTCTTGAATCAGATGTATCATTATATTCAATCATTATTTCATCAGGGCTCATTGCACGATTATTAAATGATACATATGCTAATTGTCCATTTAACATCGGTGACCCACTACTCAAAATGCCTCTTGAAGTTATATTTGGCATATTAGGAATTAATTTAGAAGCAACAACTTTACCATTATATATAACATTGAATCTTCTTCCTTCAATTACGATTGCAACATGAGTCCATTTCGTTTCAGGTAGGGCAGGACAAGGTATAGGTGTATATTTTCTAACGTCTGCTGTAACACCAATTTGATTAATATATAAAGTTGTATTATTCTTATTCGTATTATGTGTGAAATAAAATACATCAGACCAGTACATAATTGGAATTAGAGTTTCATCTATGTCGTCACTTGCAGATGATAGGGTTTGTGTTCTATTGTACATTCCTGGTTGCACATAAAATGCAAATGTGTAATTATCTTGAGTATTTAATGCCGGTATAAAATTGTAATTTTTCTTTGTATTTAAATTAATTGGCCCACGATCAATTAAAGTCATACTTACTGACCATGGTTTATATACATAAGCAAAAATAATATATGATATTACTAAAATTGTTAGCAATATAACTAATATGAAGGTTATAGACATTCTATTTATTCATATTATAAGAGGTTTAAAAAATTAGATCCACCTTTAGCTGCTTTTTTGAAATCAGATGAACTCGGCATTGCAGGACCAGAATATCTCATTTCATCCGCTGTTAGGACGCGTTGCCAGATATATAGATTCATAATACCACCATAATCTTCCCCACCTACACCACCTTGCGAATTACATGCCGTATTTTTAATAGATTTGAATTGTTGGCTTAATGATGTTGGGCAATTAGCAACTTGGCCGGCTGAACCATCAATACTACCAGGTCTTCTTCCTGGACTACCAAATAGGTATCCAACAGATTGTAATGGTGGATTTTTCAAATTTCTAGTTCCAACGAGTCGTCCATTGTAATATACTTCAAAATAATTGATTGCCAAAACAATTCCAATTCTAAATGGTTGTTTACCAGGAACATTTCTTACACGAACAACTTCAACATCACGATTTTGTGTACGAACCTGGATCAATAAATCATTTACATGCGGCTCCAAGAAAGCACCAACTGAATAGTTTAATCCACTATTAGGATCTGTTGCAATTGCATATCTCATAAATACTGGACGAATTGTATCATTATTAAGGTTAAAATTAATATTACTTAATAAAATATCCATTTGAAAGGTAACCGCCATATCACCTTTGTCACCCTTTAAGATTGTATTTGATTCCTGTAAATCGTCATGAATAGGTGTTTTCCAATATAAATAGCCATCATTTTTCACCATGCCGGGAATAGGTATATATCCAGGTGCACCTTGTTTTAATTTGAAAATAGGAGTAATTGTATAATGGACAATAATTAAAGCTAGAATTAAAACTAAAAATACAATTAAAAATATCATACCAATTTTTTTCCAATTTAATGAGCCATCATCACTATAAAATGAGTTTTCTGTTGTTGCTTCTGTTGTAGGAAGATCCATCTCTACACCATATGCTTATAATCCGGAGGCTAATGATGCTGCAAATACCATAAAACACCAATAGTTGCAGCACATGCTGCACCTGTAACAACTGCCCCTTTAGTAAAAGAGCTCATGTCAATTTCGGCCATATCTTCTTTCTTCCAAATTGGACTTCTACCTCTTTTCCCTAATCGTGCCATAAATGAAAGAGCTTCTTCCTCTGTTAGAGTTGGTTTACCCAATTGTTTATTAATTATATTGTGCATATTTACTGTCCAACGAAAAAGATCACGTCGATTATCTAATGATGGACTAATTGGATTTACTTTTAGATTTTCAGAATAATGTGCTTTGCATGTCGGACACGGAATTAAAAATTGTAAACTTTCATAGAAATCTTTTGCTGCCTTTTTTTCTGAATACGAAGGTTTATCAGAATAACCAAGTGCTACAATATGCATTGTCATCCAAAATATAGGTCCCCAAACAGCAGGTGGAAATCGCATCTCTAAACCTAATTGCGTTTTCAAATAATTGTTTGGATTCGCACATAATGAAACGGTCTAAGACAAGTTTGAAATATAAAAGTAAGTTATTGTCATCATGTTTAGAAAATCTAATAATTATCATAAATATGTAACAAATTGTACTAATTGTGGTATTAGTGGGCATACATATAAACAATGTTTGCAACCATTAATGAGTTATGGTTTACTAATATTTAGATATACTAATACAAATTGGTCAATAAATAAAACATTATGTTCTGAAGAATCGACTATAAATGGATCACATAATGCAGGCCAACTTCAAGTTTTAATGGTGAAAAGGAAAGATTCTCTTCGTTTTGTAGAATTTGTTCGTGGGAAATATGAACTTGATGAACTTCAATATCTGAAACATTTATTGCAAGAGATGACTGAAAAAGAACATAATATGATTCAAACAATGAATTTTATTGATTTATGGCAACATGTATGGGGGTCATCGAATCCTAGAAATTATAGAAATGATTTTGAAAAATCGCAATTAAAATTTAATGAGTTGAAAACACGTCCCGGCATAAATGACCCACATAAAACACTATTAGAGGAGTTAATTATTGAAAATCCTCCTAAATGGAATGAACCAGAATGGGGATTTCCTAAAGGTCGTCGTAATCCTGGAGAAGATGATTTGGAGGTTGCTATTCGTGAAACGTTTGAAGAAACAAATATTAGTTCATCGCAATTAAATATTTTTGAACGTGTTGAACCAATGGTGGAATCCTATGTTGGCGATAATAAGATTTATTATTGTCATAAATATTTTTTGAGTTTTATTAATAATGATATTCCAATTCATTATGATACAACTAATATAGTGATGGCACGTGAAATAGGAGATATTAAATGGTTTTCTATTGACGATGCAATCAATATAATACGACCTGAAAATGTTGAACGTAAAAGTATTTTATTGAAAGCAGTATCTATTCTAAAAAATTTTTGTCCATTTATGCACGGTAGACTTTTTAGAACTTTATTATGAACCGCAGCGATATTCACACCTAATTTTAATTCATCTATGTGTGCAGAATGGAAGCCCTAACAGACGAAGAACTGTTAACTTTATGGGATATGGAAACAGATTTAGATGAACGTGATAAATTGATTAAGGTAATGCAATCACGTAATCTATTTCCTCAAATTGATCAAAAGAAATGGGAAGATGTCTCAGGTGCATATCCTTCATTTAATGATCCTGAATTCCTTTATAAGCTAATGGAACGTCGTGAATTTGCTGAGAGTCAGGGACAAACAATGAGCTGTGATACTAAAATTGCAACTGATGAATTTCAGTTAAGTCCGACTCAGCGATTTGTTGCAAACTTTCTAAGTCCTCGCACCCCCTATATGTCTGCATTATTATATCATGGTGTGGGTGTTGGTAAAACATGTTCAGCAGTACAAATAGCAGAACAGTTCTTACATCTATATCCAAATCAAAGTGTAACAATTCTAGCTCCACCAACAATTAAGGCAAATTTTGAACGCGAGATATTCGATATTGATAAAGTTAAAATCGGTGTAGGTGAAAATGAACCTAATAGTGCTCTCTTCTGTACAGGCACAATCTATATGGAATTAACAAATACATTATATGAACGCAATAAAGATATTATAAGATCTAAAGTTAATCGTAAAATTCGAAAACGTTATAATATTATAGGATATGGTGTTTTTGCAAATGAACTAGAATCTGATTTATCAAGTATAAGTGAAAAATATAGTCCTCAACAACGTGAAGATTTGGAACGAAGAATGTTACAAGATAAATTCAGTGGTAAACTATTAATTATTGATGAAGTACATAATCTTCGTGACACTAGTAATGAAGCTGTTTTACCTACAGATAGTGATCAAGGGAGTGAATTAGGACCTATTGAACGTGATGAAATCGCTGGCAAGAAATTGACTCCTTATTTAACTAAGCTTTTAAGAGCTGTTGATGGACTCAAATTAGTTATGATGTCTGCAACACCAATGTATAATACATATAAAGAGATTGTATTTTTAATGAATTTAATATTAATGAATGAGAAAAAGGCTGAATTAATTGAATCGGATATTTTCTTCCCTGATGGAACATTTAGAGAGAAGGGTCAAGAAATTCTAGGTGCATTAGCTCAACATTATGTAAGTTATATGCGAGGTGAAAATCCTGATTTATTCCCTCTTCGTTTGAAACCCCAGAAGACATTGACTAACTATCCTTTACAAAATCCACGTGGGTCAGTATTATCTAGTCGTGATCGTATATTTATTGAACATTTAGGATTGGTGCCTGTAGAACTTTCTGAAGATATTGCAGATATTCAACGTGATATATTAGACAATTTAGGTTTAGTGAAGACTGATGATATTTCTCTTCAGGATCTTGATCTCCTAACAAAATCGGCAATGTGTTTAGTTCCACCTGTAGAAGATGAAGATATTGGAATTCGGGATCGAATTGATAAGGGAGCATTAAATCTTCACTTTTACAAACAAACAGTAGGAGGGGAACGAACCTGGAAGTCGAAAGGACCAGGTCATGCTGCATGGTTAGCACTACCTGAATTTAGACGTTGGGCACCTAAATTTGCGAAGATTATCGAGACTTGTCAAAATGCTGAAGGTATTTCATTTATCTATTCGCGATTTGTTAATATGGGTTGTCAAATAGTTGCTCTTGCACTAGAAGCAAATGGATATACACAATATGGTCGTCGTCTACCACTATTAGGAGATGGAATTCAGGCACCAGGAGGTCGTCAATGTGCTCGGTGTCCTTTGAAAGAGAAAGCGCACAAAGATGCTGATCATGAATTTGCTCCTGCATATTATTGTTTATTAACTGCGGATAAAAAGTTAACTCCTGACAAACGGTCAGTTATTTCAGCAGTTAGACGTGAAGAAAATAAGGAGGGTGAAATAGTCAAAGTAATTATAGGTTCAGATGTTGTATCTGAAGGTGTCGATTTCCGTTTCATTCGTGAAATCCATGTAATTGAACCATGGTATCATTTAAATAATCTTGAACAGATTATTGGACGTGGTATTCGTACTGCAAGTCATTGCCTCTTACCTTTAGAGAAACGGAATTGTACAGTATATTTATATGTAAATCAAATCAATGGAGATCAAAGAGAAACTGCTGATATGTATTTATACAGAAAAGCTTATAGAAAAGCACGACAAGTAGGTGCTGTTAGTCGAGTCTTAAAAATGTATGCAGTTGATTGTAATATCAATCACGATGCGATAATAATTGATGATCGTGAACCGAGGACAATTATTAATAGTCAACGTGAAGTTTTAAAAGATGTTGATATAAATGATCAGCCATATACTGCAATTTGTGATTGGTTAGATACATGTGATTATTCATGTGTGCCATCAATTTCTGTGCAAGTGGATGATGCTAGTGAAATATCATATAGTGAATATTCAGCGCGTTGGCGTGAAGCGGAGATGAAACGTGTTATTCGTGCGATCTTTTCACAGCCTGGTGTGGTTGATATTCCTCAGGAATCAATGGCAACACTATTAGGAAGATATCCCCGTATTGCTCGTTTAGCCTTACTGGCACAAATTAAAAATAATCCTGCATTTGTTGTTGTTAATAATGGCCGTGAAGGATATATTATTTATAGAAATGGATTTTACATGTTCCAACCATTTGTTTATAGTAGTTTTAAGATCCCACGTGCTGTACGATTAGCATCATATCCACTACGTCAGGATTCTTATAGTCCTGAGTTTTTGGATGCATTGAAACAATATGAAGAAGCAAATCATGAAACAGATGAGATTGTTGAGAAAGTTGATGACGGGGAAACACGATTAAGTAAATTAGATATTGGAGCAATGAAGACAATGATTACAAATTTAGTTGAAGAACTTCGTAAATATGCGCAGAAGTTGGCTATTAGTGATACAGTTTTACCTGATGAAATTTACGACTGGTTGAAGAAGAAGTCAGGTAATGATAAAAACGAGTATGAACGTCGTCGTAATCGTATGAAGATGATACGGTGGATTGCACAGAGTTTACGTGAGGCGAAGTTGGCTGATCCTGTTATTCTTGAACGGTTGATCTTAGAATTCTTCTGGGATGAAGAAATGGATCTAAATGAACAAGTCGGTTTCTATGCTATTAGTGAATTAAATGAGTTGGGTAAACAAATAGCACCATCACAATTCTATGCTGGTAAATCACTTATCTTTATGCATATAAATCCTCGTGATGGATCTATTTATTATATGTGTGATACAACTGGTAAATCATGTAGTCCTGCAATTATTGAATTAATTACTGAAACGGTCCCTCTCAATAAAATGATTGTTGATACATCAAATACGGGATTTTTCTATGGACTCATTGTAAATGATGGATCAAAAGGTCTTGTTTTCAAGACTCGTAAACCATCTGAAGCTGGATCAGCTGAGGCTTTAAAGCGTCATATAACACGTGCTGCTAAATGTTCAGGTGTTTCAACGTCTAGTCATCATTTAGCGCTAATTGTTGATCTTGGTAACAGACTATTAGAGGGTGGATATTCTAATTTAGGTTTAACCAAAGATAATTTAAGTAAAGGTCCTCGTCAATATAAAAATACGCAGGAAATCTGTGCTTTACAGGATCTTGTTCTTCGTTATATGGATATTATTGGATTTGAAAATAAACGCTGGTTCTATAGACCAATTGAAGCCGCAATGACTGGACATAAAGGGACCTAGTACCTAAAATTGATACTCGAATAACATTCAATAAGAAATAGAGACATGGAGACTAGAGTAGTTTTTGAAGAGAAGGTTTCGCTTAATCCCAATGACTTCAATCGTCTTCGTGAAATTAGTATTGATGAGATTCTATTGAATAAATTTGCGGCAATTAATGAAGGTCGTTGTTCTATCCATGGATGGGTTGTTCCTGGATCATTGAGAATTCTATCACGTTCAATGGCTCATATTGAAGGTGGCCGATTTACAGGTGATCTGACTACATGGTTACAGGTTGAAGGATCTGTAATCTATCCTATTGATGGAGTTAGACTCACAGGTCTTGTACTAAAAAAGAATAAGATGGGTCTCTTTGTAATGTATAAAGAGGCTATTCAAGTTATGATTCCTCGTGATCTACATTTAGGGAATGAAGAGTTTGATGGAATTCAGATTGGAGATCAGGTTGAAGTTGAGTTGAAGAAATCTCGTTTTCAAGTGAAAGATATGAATATTATTAGTGTAGGGCTATTTATTCGTAAGGTTGCAAGTGCTCCTACTGCTGCTGCAATTATGAATGAAATTGCTAGACGTCCGAAGATCTCCGACATCCCGTTGGATATCGTTGAAGAAGAGGCACCAGAGGCACCAGAGGCACCAGAGGCACCAGAAGAGGATGTTGAATTGGAAGATGATGATGCGTTGTAGACTATATCTATTATTCCCTAATAGTCCTCAGAATATGAGTTATGATGAACGTAAGACATTTTTAGAACAATTATCGATTTTATCACGTTCTGAACTGGAAGAAGTATTTCGTATAATACGTCGAAACAACGACGTTTATAGTGAAAATACAAATGGAATATTTTTCGATGTTTCTTCTTTGAAGAAAGATACTTTTTTAAAATTAAATGAATTTATGAATTATTGTTTACAAAATCGTAATGAACAAGATAAGCGAACTCACGAAATGAATTCAATAAGAGATGAATGTATTACAAATCGTGATATTGTACCTAATTCGATCAATGTTAAATTTATTCAATAATTCCCGGCCTAAATGTTTATCTCATATAATACATAATAAACAAATATGGAATCAGTGTCAATAAATATTTTAAAGGAATGGGCATCTAAAAATCCACATTCGGCAGTGACCTTGAAAAGAGCACTGCCGCTTATGTTGAATATTCATAATAGTGAATATGTTATGAATACATATAAATTAATTGGTACTTCTGATGGTAAAGGTGTATGGTATACTGAGGATTTAGAGCCATCAAATATTGCAAGTTTTGTATTATGGTTTCGTGATCCTTTGTATCGAACAGCTAATAAAAAACTTCGTCAACAACTTTATATGGAAGCGTTATTGAATTTACAATTGGAACTTGAACAGAATATTACCGGCAGTAAATGGTCTCGTTTTCGTAAACGTTTTGTTGAACAGCTGAATAGTGGTACTGGAGCGGCTAAAGATCGTCTAGCATATGAAGAATTTTGGGCTTCTCGACTAAATGTACAATTAGTGAAACTTTCTACTCGTGCTGATGCTGGTAAACATGTCAGTTTTGTACCATCTGTTGAAACATGGACTTCTGAAAAACGTATAATCTTCGTTGACGAAAACTTTGAATCTGTATTCATTGCACCTGAAGATGGACATGAGAAACGTACATTATTTAAGTGGATTAGTGATATTGATAAGGCAGGATGGACAATCGATTGGCCTATTGCAGAAGGTTCAAAAGAAGAACTTGATGCAGCTGTTATTCCACTACTTCGTTTTATGACAGTACCAGAGAAGGCGAAGAAAGCGGAGCTTGCAGTCATTGTAGGAAAACATAATGCGATTTCTCACCTAGAGTCAATCTGCTAGACCATCAATAAAATTGACAATATTCTCTGACGCTACTTAGGGCATATTGACAACTACAATTAGAGGGCGAAAATGGATGTTTTACCAGCAGAAGCACAGAAACTCCGTCAGCTTATGATCGCATGGTCAGAACATGACGATTATGAGTTAGAGGCTACATTTGGTCCGAAAGGTAATGTTGATGTCACATCTTTCTTTGCTATTGCCCAGCGACTAAAGGCGAAGGGATATGAGGCCTTGCCTCAGGAAGATCGACTAAATATCATTTTACCTGAGCGTATTCGTGTAACTTTGACCGGTAGTGGTATTATTCAGCAATATTGTCGTGATGACTCACTAAGTAATAAACCATTTACTGCCATGATTAAGGATCGTACATTTGTGGAAAGCAATTTGGATCTTGATGAATATGATCTTCGTATTAAGGTTCGTCGAGAGATTGAGATGGCCACAGATGACGCTAAACTCCGTGAAGTACTAGAACGTTGGTCGGTACATCGCAAAGCATTCCGCCTTATTCGTCGCTGGTCTTTCGTTGGTCATGGTGTTCAGTTTGATTTGTCTATTGTTCGCTCAACTCGGCGTGATGCTCGTGGTGAATTCAAATGGGTTCGCTCTTTCAAGGAACAGAATTTCCTACAAGATATTCCTGTATATGAAGTCGAAGTTGAATTACATAGAACTACTAATCCTGATATTGAAGGTGCGACCAAAAATCTGATTAGAGGTATTGGTGAAGTCCTACGTGGATTCCAGAAGAATAGCATTCTTATTCGTAATAGTGTTAAGAATCGTGTTCTTAATGGTTATCGTCAACTTACAGGTACTGATCAGTTCCGTGGTGTAGCTCCTGTTACTATGGAAGTACAGAATATGAATTCAACTATCATTAATGATGTTCATAATATTCGCACTGGTTACAATGTTACTGATAAGGCAGATGGTCTTCGTGTACATGTATATGTTGATAAGACAGGTGAATTATTCATGATTGACATGGGTATGAATGTTTATAGAACTGGTCTTCAAAAAGAGGCATGTGCATCATCACTATTAGATGGTGAATGGGTTACACGTGACCGCACAGGAGCAGGTGTTTCACAGCTCCATATCTTCGATATTTATATTGCACCTGGAGGAGAGGTTGTTGATCAACTTCCTTTCCGTTATATTCCACCTGCAGGTGAACCACGACCTGCTGAAGAGGTACGTGGTCGCTTTATTGAAATGAAACAATGGTTTGCTGCATGGAATGAACCACGTATAATTGCAGCGGGTATCAATGATGCTAATAAATTACTTGTTAGTATCAAAGAATTTAAATTTGCACGCCCTGGTCCTGGTATATTTAGTGCTGCAGCAATTGTTCTTGATACCCAAATGAAATATAATACAGATGGTCTTATCTTCACACCTAATGATAAGCCTTTACCTCAGAGACCAGGTGAATCATTCAAAGGACAGTTTAAATGGAAGCCTGCACATGATAACACAATTGACTTCCTAGTCAATTTTGAGAAGGATCCCGAAAGTCCTTTATCAGATAAGGTTTCTGTTGGAATTAATCCTAATAGTAACAGTACTACACGTTATAAGACCATGCGTCTATATGTTGGTACACGTTCAACACCAGAAGAATTGGATCCTCGTCGTGCACTACTATATGAAGCACAGGCATTCAAAGATATTGTTCAAAATCAGAAAACTGGTTATAGTGCAATTATCTTTGTACCAACTGATTATGCAGATGCGAATGCATCAATTTGTCATCGTGAAGTACAATTAGATATGGAGACGGGAGATGAATTCATTCTGACAGAAGGTACTAAGGAGCCTATTAGAGATCGTTCAATTGTTGAGATGATGTATGATCCGCAACGGGAGCCTGGTTGGCGCTGGGTTCCTTTGAGAGTGCGTCACGATAAGACCGAACGGTTGATGCGAGGTATTCTCAGTCGTACACTAAATAATGAACAGGTTGCAAATTCTGTTTGGAATTCTATTCATAATCCTGTTACAGAATTCATGATCCGCAAAGGTTCTGATGAACCGAGTGAGGAAGAGATTCGTGCATTAGGTGAAAACTATAAAGTATCTGATACTTTAGGTAAAGACTTTGAACGGAAAGAAAATAAAGCTGATTTATTACTTGTTCGAGGAATGTCTGATTTCCATAATAATTATATTAAAGATACTATTCTCTATAGGATTGCATTGAGCGGTGGATCTAAGACATTGCTTGCTGCAGAATGTGGTGAAGGTGGTGCTGATCTCCGTCTTTGGCTCAAAGGTGGAATTAAATTTGCACTAGGTACTGATATTTCAGCAAATGCAATTAATAATCCTCAAAGCGGTGCATATAAACGGTATATGGGTTTCATTAATAGGGCAAAAGAAGCAGGGACACAGATTCCACCTATGGTATTCTGTGTTGCCGATGCAAGTCGTGGTCTTATTGATGGCTCAGCTGGAGCTGCTCCTGATGAACGTGATATGTTACGCTCGATCTTTGGTCGTGTAAAGCCTGAAGGTCCTTTGCCTACATATATTGAACGAGTTGCAGCGAATCAATTGCGTGATGGTGTTGATGTTATTACATGTATGTTCCGTATTCATCGTTTCTTCGAGTCTCGTGAATTGTTTGATGGATTTATAAATCAGATTAATGACAACTTGAAGGTTGGTGGATATTTCATTGGTTGTGGATTTGATGGAGATGTGGTATTTAATATGCTGCGTCCTTTTGAAATTGGACAATCAAAGATGGGAATTATTGGCGACACACCTATTTGGTCAATTACGAAGTCATATGATGTAGATGATTTCGGTGCAGATTATGATTCACTTGGTTTACCAATTGATGTTAATTTTATTAGTATTGGAACTGTTCAACGTGAGTACCTGATGAATTTTGAATTCTTAGTTGAACGTTTACGTGCAATTGGAATTGAACTTCTAACTGATACCGAGAGTCGTGAAGCGGGCTTAGCTGCCCCGATTAGTACAAATATGTTTGATGTATCACATACAATGGCTGATCGTTCAGGTCGCAAGTTTACAATGGATCCAGTAATTCGTCAATTCTCATTCTTGAATCGTTGGTTCATCTTCCGTCGTAAAGGTACTTCAGCTGGACCCTTACCAGGTGAAGGACCAATAGCAGCTAGTCGAAAGGTTGCAGAAGAGAAGATTGAAAATATTATTGAAGGGACTGTTAAACGTACTCCTGATGTTCCAATGGACCTTCCTGCAACTGGACTACCAGTAGCTACGATGACAATTAAGAGGAAGAAGAAGGGATTAACTGCAACGCCTTTGGAACCTGAACCTGAAGTTTCAGTATCTGCTGATAAAGCGTTCACACCTTCACAAATCTTCCAATTCTCTGCCGATGCAAGTCAACAAGATGTTTTGAAGATTAAGGAACCTGGTGCTGGTCGTTGGCTCGCACTATCAGCACAGTTCCCAATTCCCGATCCTGAAAATCCTGAAGTAAAGTATCCTTCAGTTGAACACTACCTTGCAGGTATGAAGTATAAGCTAGCAACAGATAAACCAGAGCTGGCGAAGACTATAATGTCTTCTTCTGGTAAGATTCATCAGAAATATTTGGCTGCTCGTTCATCCACTGCACCTGCAACTGTTTCATCTGATCGTGATGCCGGTTCCTTTAAGGAAGAGGCAGATGAAGTGAAAATGGAGAGTCGTCCTCAAGCAATGGCTAAATATGGTGTAACTTATAATGAGGCACAATGGTTGTCTGCCAAAGATCGTATCCTAAATGAGGCTTTGCAATATCGGTGGATGCATGATAAACGTTTCCGCAAGATTATTGAAGCTGCTCGTGATCAAGGTAAATATCTCCTGTACTATACCGGTCCTGTATCAGGTTCAGAACTCGGCGGTAAACGTAGAACAACAGATGGACGCATTGATGGTGCAAATCGTGTTGGTAAAATCATGATGACACTTGCGAACTATCCACCATTCTAAAGATTGTTATTGAATTACTATTAGTTCGATGAGCGATACTGTGTTTATTGAGATGCCGGCTCCGGCTAAACAAAAAATATGTACACGTGTCTTCTTCGGAAGACCATGTAGCGGCTCCGCTTGCGGAGCCTGTACACGTGTCTCCTGCGGAGCCTGTACTTGCCAAGATTGGAAAGACTATGGACCACAGATAGCAATTGTTGCAGCCATTTTTTTAGCTGCATTTACTGGTTTAATAATAATTTTGGTTCGTAATAACTAATAGAGATGGACGCAAGTGATATTATTGCTCGTAATAAAGCACGTGCTCAATGGGTCAATTATTTTAGTACGGTTAATACGTGGACACAAGGTTGTGTTACTGGTAACTGTTTATCAACAATAAGTACTCCTTGTGTTGTTCAATATAATTCATATGAACAACGTGATATAATACGTCAGGGTCGTGCTGAATGTACATCATGTAGTACTATTACATGCTATTATAAATCAACTGCTTAATTACTTAAAAAACAGTAGTTACACTATCATGCATGCTTGTTAATATGTTTAACAATCTTTTCTATTTTTCTTTTAGCACGTCGTTTTGCATTATATTTTAAATTATATAATTGACTACGATCTTTATTTTTTTCACGATATTCTCTGAAATAATCTTTATTTAGTTCATAGAATATTTTTCGATACTCTTTCATGTTATTATATGAACCCTTAGGGGGTTTCTTTCTTTTAATACTAACATGAGGGCCAAAACCATAACCTTTACTCATATTGAGATATTCATCCACTATTTCAATTTCTTGATTTGCTTGATGAAGAATATTTGAAATATCTTCAATAACCTTAGACATTTAAATAGATTTTTATTGGACTTTTATGTTGACTATTATTAAATCAATTTTATTTAATTTAAAGCCTAAATATAATATTATAATGTAAGAGAATGCCTGCAGCCCCTTGGCAGATCCTGTGGAAACGTAATGAGCATATTCGTGATAAACGTATAGTTTTTGACGAACCGACTCATATTTATACAGTGGATGGTGAGAGTAAAGGATGGACATCAACAACAGGTTTTGTCCATGCATTTTTCGGTCATTTTGATCCTGATGCGATTATTGCAAAGATGATGGGATCAGCGAAATGGCCACAGAGTAAGTATTATGGTATGACTGCGGAGGCAATTAAGAAGTTGTGGTCAGATAATGGTACAGCGGCTTCTGGTGCGGGTACAGAAATGCATTTAGCGATAGAGATGTATTATAATGAGGCACAGGCGATTATTCCGCCACATATATTTGCAACGAAGGAATGGCGTTATTTCATGAATTTTGTTCGTGCGACAGAAGCGGATATTGAGCCTTATCGTCTTGAATGGGAAGTGTTTGATAAAGATATTAAGCTTGCAGGATCAATTGATGCTGTTTTCCGTCGTAAATCTGATGGAAAGTTTTTGATTTATGATTGGAAACGGTCAAAAGAGATTAAATTTGAAAATAAATTCCAGAAAGGTCTGGGACCTTTGGACCATTTGGACGATTGCAATTATTGGCATTATAGTTTGCAGCTTTCTGTATATAAATATGTATTGGAGAAAGAGTATGGGCTCGAGATTGCCGAACTTGCAATTATTATTTTGCATCCTGACCAGACACCTCGGAATTACAAACGAATTTACTTGAATGACATGCGTGATGAAGTAAATTCCATGGTGGAATGCCGCAAGGCGGCGATTGCATCAGGAATTGATGATACAATTGCAATTATTGATGGACTACATATTAAAAAACATTAAGTCTTCTTTGTACGTCTTGTTTTTGTCCGAGTAATTCGTAATGGTACGCTAGGTGCATTTTCATTAATATCATCTGATTGTGTTAAAGTCACAGTTGGAACATGAATATATTCAACAACCCCTTTTAATGCCATCCGCTGACGATTATTATATAATGTCTGCAGACGACTGGGAAGTTCATTTACGAGTATATCACCCTTAAATGTACGATTAGAAATAAGAATTGTTGTATTACTTTTGATAGATCCATCATCTTGTTGATAATCAAGTTGTACATATGTGCGAGAATATGGCTCTAAACGTTGCTGTTCTTTATAGCTATCAGGTAAATATAATTTGAATGAAATATTATCACTATCAACTGTATTTTTAATTAAATAAACGGCAATTTTTTGTTTTTGTACAATTAATTTAATAGCATCTTCTGTTAAAATGGATGAGTTTTCTTCTAAACCTATATCTGTAAGGCTTAACTTAGTGATTCCAAGAAGAGAATTTAGTGACCCAGGATCATATAATGACCATAAACGTGTTTGTCCAGAAATATTTAATTTATCTAATAATTCGTCACCTAGGGCATACATATATTCAGGTCGTGCAACCTCTTCAATTTCATGAACTTCAATTCCTTCAATATTTACTTCTGGTTTCTTGACAACAATCTCTTCGAAAAATTTAGGCTCCTCTCTTGTACCACGAGACCAATCCTTCTTCATTAATTCAATCCAAGAAGTTGAACTATCTGGTAAAATCCATTGACCATCTACTTTAATTGCTGTCTTCAAATCAACAGTTGTCTTTACATGTCTTTCTAAAAGTTCTATACGTTTTTGACGGAAAAGTATAAGTTCATCAATCAATTTCTGAATAAATAGTTCTTTGGTTAAGACCATTAGAGGTGGTGCTTTATCAGGAATATGGATTCGACATGACGAGTCACTGTCTTGCCATATACATGCATCTGAGCATTTACCAGGATTAGTTATTTTCAGACAGTCACGACGTTTAATAAATGGTTTATTGGGAATATAATCCTCGGTTTCAACAAACCAGCGACTCAATTCATCATGAAGAAGTATTGTTAGTCGCTTACGTTTTTCATAAACAGGTAAGGACTGCTTTGAAAGAATAATCTTCTCTATTTGATTACGAAGATCTTTACTAGCAACTTCAGAAAGCCAATTAGCAAATGTTAAGCGAAAGTGTTGATATAATTCTTCTAATTGTTCATTACTAATAGTTGCTAAATCTTCAGGTAATTCTTCCTGTTCTTGTTTACTTTCTGCACACTCATCCTGAACAGATACTATTGCACTACGATTAAGAGAATATTCAGGAACTGCATTCATATTCTTCACAATATTTTGTAAGTCAATTGGGAAGTTCTCAACATATCCACGTGCAGGAATTATAGCTCCATTCTTCAATCTAATTGCTGATACTGCTTTGGCATCTGTTCTCTTCAAAATAGCATCAATTGTATAGCCTTCATGACGACTTGTTACATCAGCCAAATAATTAGTGTAAAATTCAGCAATTTTATCTGCTGTTGTAATTGGTGTATTTTCCCAATCAAAATGAACATATAAATCTAAAGGTATATATCCATCATCTGCTACAGGTAATGGAATTAGACGTCCAGTACCTAATTGGAATGTTACACCAACTATGTGATTGTAAATATCACGTACAACGCCCTCTACAAATTTTTTGATAGGCAGAGTCATTAATTGAGAAAGTGTAATAAGATCTTGTGTTTTTACCATACTACCTGATGTATAAATAGCACGTCCTTTGTATTCACAATTAGATGTAAATTCATGGATTCGTTGTACAATATTAGATGATGGATTAATAGAAGTCATAGCATCTCCGCGCTTAATTTCAGGATTAAATCTCATATGTGTAATAATACTTTCAGGTAATGTTTTTGTAGCTGCAACATATTCGAAGAAAAATAGAGATTCATATAATCCTGTTTCATCACGTAGGACGAATGCAAAGTCACAACCACCATGTACATCAGGATTATATCCATATGGTGGACATATAATACGGGGTTCTTTATCCATATCTTGACTATTATATTCTAAAATAATGAATATAATTCCATTCATTGTAAATAGAGATTTATAGGCTAGCATTGGTGCGAATATTCTATATTCTTTAGTTGTTGTTTTGCTATCAATATAATTAATGAAATTTGCATATGACATAAATAGACGTTGACAATCATATTTATTCTTTTCATTTAAAATTGTACCGAAGTATTTATTCATCCATTGAGCTAATTGATCTTGAGTGGGAATAGGCTGACAAGGATCGTAAAATTCTAGAACTAAATTTCCGAAATTGGCATGAAGGAAGATTTTGGGAGTGAAGACTTCACGACAGCGCTGGCGAACTTCATCAATTGTATTTTTATGAATGTATGGTGCTAGTAAACCGAAGAAACGATTTGGATCGTCTAAGCGAAGATTAGAATGAACACCCATTCTTAAAAATCCCTTTGCACCTTTTACTTTACTAATCTTTTGGCTAATTACTCGTTTAACTAATGATGAAGAATTTTGACCAAAATATTTGTCTAAACCAGAGCTCAATAATGCGAATTTTCCAGGAGCAAGTGGATGTTTATCTGCTGTTAAGATATATTTATGATCTAATTGTGATCGAATCATTGTATAATCAATTAATTCACCTTCATCTTCTTCATCTTGTTCTTCTATTAAGGGAACTGCTTCTGCGGCAATATTTTTTTTCTTTTCAAATTTCAAGAAAGGAGCAAATGCCTTATCTGTAATTGAGTATATTTTTGATTTACCTACACAACATGGTAATTCAAAATTTTCGGGATGTGATGTGTCCTTAGTAAATGAAATATCAGTTGGTACAGTATCTGATTTTTTCAATGTACCACGTTCCAAAACAGTATATCCTACTCGTCCAACATTAACATTTATAATTAATTTACCTCCACAGAAAGGACATGTATCCTTCTCTTTTGGATAATCATGCTGATAATTAGGTCTCCATTCTGTTCCTTTGAATTCTGATTTTTTAATAGGAATTCTATCAGCTAGACAGAAGTATTGTGGGCACATATAGTAATTGGGTTTAGAAGGATCAGTACCATATTTCATGACAGTTAGGGTGTTTTCATTAATAGTTGGCTCAGGTGAGTCAGCAGGTAAAGGGAATTCAATAATACGGAAATCTGCGTCTTCTGCATATTCTTTAACCATTCGATCATATTCTTTTTGACTTAGAACAATTGGTTGTTTATGTGATTCAACCTGACATTTTCGTGAATAGATATGTTGATCTGCTAAAGCAGGTTTAAAATCAAACAGACGAGGATCCGCCTTATTTAATTGTATTAGATAATATGATTTTGCACGTAGATTTGGATCTTCATCTTTATTAATTGGAGGTTTCGGTTTTGCACCGCCACGGAGTGGCGTTTGGCTCCAAGTTGCACTTGGAGCTGAACCACCTCGTTGCTCGGCGGTGGGCTGCGAAACGCCTTCCAGCTTCGCTGGGAGTGGCGTTTGGTCTCCAGTAGAACTGGAGACTGAACCTCCATGCTGTTTCTCAGCTAGATGCCTTATTGCTTCTTGTCCGTCGCTTTCAGCGTTTGGTAGCAGATCTTGATCTGCTACTGAACCGCCGATGCCGTCCTCGCTCAGAGTCCGAACCCCCAACCTTTGGTTGGCGGCAAGGTCGTTGGCTCCCGAGTCGCCTCCGCTTTCAGCGTTTGGTAGCAGATCAAGATCTGCTACTGAACCGCCGAAAAAGTCCAGATCATCAAACTCTAATTGTTTACCTGAATCAACACCTTCTGCCTTCGCCTCTTCAACATCATCACTTGCATCATAATTATCTAAATATAATTCATCCTCTAATTGTTTTCTCTTACTGATCTTTGTATTTTCAACTTCAACTATTTCATTTATAACTGGTTCAAGTTCCTTCACCTTTTCTTCAACTTCAGGGTTTATTGAGGGAACAATATCAGTCGTTAAAAATAGAGAAAGTATTGTATTAATACGTCTTAAATGATAAATTGATTGACAACGACTAATACGAACGAAATACAATGGGAATTTACCATATATTACAATATCAATACCACTATTTTTTAACGGTGTGAATGTACCTAATTCAGGAGCTAGTACTTGGAAGGATTCTGAGCGATCTAAGAAATCATGGTAATAGCCTATAGCATCTTCATGAGTAAGATTAAATTCAGAGGCAATAGCAGCAATAAATTCTGGTGGAACATAACGGACAGATAGATTGGGGAATTGTGGTATAATTTGACGAATAAATGTGAAAATATTATTTTCAGATTCATAATTACTTACAGCTTTATAACGTAAAAAGATAATAGGATTAGGAAGTTCAGTTGCATATATGGGGATTTCTTGTAAAAATGGTGAGAAGTATTTAACACGTTTTTGAAGAAGACTTTTAGTAAGTTGTTTTTGTTTAGTTTCTAGTTTTAGACTAAGAGTCAAACTTATTTCATTTAGAAGAAGATCTCTTCCCTTAAGAAAAGTATCTTCAGTTGCTTCAAAAATTATTTTATCCAAATCTTTCAAATCTGTTTGTGGATCGAGTCCACGACGATGTTGTTTTGAAGGCAAGACAGTAAATGTTGCTGCACCATCATGGTATATTTGTAATGTACCATATACTGGTAATCCACCATTTTCAATATCCTTCGTTAAAATCTTCATAAACATATAATCACCATTATCATCTGGATTTTCTATCAATTTCCATTGGAAAAGGAGACCATAATCTCTAATATCAGGAATAGGAAGAACACCTTTAATATGAATTTTAGTGATTGGTTCATTATTTAATGGTAAAAAACGTGTAAATGGTCTGCGACTATTGACATCTGTTTCAAAAAATGTATCTTCAACAGAAACAAATGGTATTGTTGTTTCTTCAGAAGATTTATCAAATAGGAGTTGTAAAGCTAAAATATTTTCAATTGATAAATTAATTGTTTGCGGATCATTAACAATTAATGTCTCGATATTTGATATAATTTGATTATTTGATGTCTCGTATTGTAATAATAAATCAGTATCTTTAATATTTTTAAGACTAGGTTTAATAGTATCATATGATATTGCCGGAAAGTACATAGAAAAACGCCCATACCAATTAGATTTTGATGGTAAATTGTCTTCTGCTACACCAAAATTGAGAAGTAAATCATCTAGTGCAAAAGCATAGATAGTAATATCGGATAAAGATATAAATGTATCTTCAATTGTTTTTTTATGATAATTTTCAACTGAATTATTTTTTTGTTGTCCCATTGTATCAACAAATGTATAGTTTGGTGGTGAATTTTGATTAGTGACTTTTAAAGGTGAAATAAGATAAAGACCAATATCTGATTGACTTTGATCATCATCTGTATTCCATGCAAAACCGATTGTTTTGAATCTGTCTTTTGGTCCCTCAGTCACAGGTCCAAACACCTCGCCAAAAAAAACGTATTGTGGTAACCAAACCGATGATTGTTTTTGTTTATAAAGTCGTAATTTAAGATCATTAATAGTATTAAATGGATAAATATCATTAATTATTATTTCCTCGAAGTTACGTTTGTCATATGACCAACATTTAATTGTAATATTTAATGGATCAAGTGTGTCCAATGTTTTGACTTTTTGAAGAGAATCCATCAATTCTGAATCTGACGCTAAAGCCGTTAGAGCTTCCATTCTACTGGCTAGTAGTGTATTTGTATAAAAGAAAAATTACATAAACATTTTACCAATTTGTAATATATTGGAAGGACCACCTTGTGAGCCTGAACCACCTATATTAGCTGAACCTTGGTTACTTTCATCACGTGCCGGATCATAACGTGGTTGATCAGTAATACGAACTCCACAATAAGGAACAGGATGCGCTTTGAAATCCTGGTAATGATATAAACCTAGAGCTTCCGCTTCTTTAAGTAACCAACCAAAGTTATTCCAAAATTCTGGTTCATGTCCGATGCTTTTAGTGATGGTATGTGCGAGCTCATGTAGACCAACAAACATAATAACATCTTCATTCACGAGACTTTCATCTGGTCCATTACGTTGTCTTAAACACATATGAATGGATTCACCTTTATTAACTGAATAGGAGGTATGTTTTGCATCTGGTGTTGCTTCCAAGAAACGTTCGGGATCGGCTTTGAAATTCTGTAACATACGTTGTACTTGTGGTTTTGTAGGATACTTCGCTGCCAAAGAGTCGCAGACTCTGCCAAGACGGATTCTGACTTTAGATAAAAGATTCGCCGCCTCTTGCTTGTCCGGTAAGTCACGCACTTTATATTTACGACCATCAACTTCCGATTTAACTTCAACTAATGGGTATTTCCCGGTTATTATGGAATTAAACCATGAACCTAATCCACTCATCTCTCTTCTAATTGTTTGCCATGATTAGAATGCCTTCATTTAATATTGGTCCTGAGCCGGATGCATATAAACATTTTATTGAACATTTAGGATCACTAACTCAATTTGATATTATTCGATTCAATGAACTTTTAGAACTCATTCAATACAATGTTATTTACTGTATTAGTGCTTTCATTGGAGGATTTTCCATTAATGCGATCTTCCCAGAATACGATGAAACAGTTAGTATTGGACGTCTTTCATTAGAAATTATTGGTGAATTACTAGCTCTTGTATTAGTTGTTTTCTATATACGTCGATTCGTTAAAACAATTCCGTTCTTGTTCCATTTAACAGGCTCGGGTCCAAATGGATTCAAACCATATTTGACGACAGAATATCAAGGTGAAATTGCTCTTGGAATTATATTTGTTGGTGTGCAATTCCGTCTAATTAGAAAATTAGCTCTACTAGCAAATAAATTAGGTAATGCTATTTTTAAAAGTAAAACAGTAAATGAGGTACATAAAATGCAACAAATGATTAATGGAGGACCTACTCCTGCAAGCAATGCTTAATTAATTCAATTGACTATTAAGATAATAGTATGTTGAATTATTCTATTGGTCGAAGATTATTAGTTAATCTCGACGAATGTCCGTTAGGACATGAGGAATGATTAATAAGACAGACTGTCTTAGTTAATCTCGAGGGGGCGACGGTTGAAGTCAGGTTCAATAGTGGAGTTATTGAAAATGGAAACAGGGACCTGAGGATTGGGGGGTTCAGAACGGAGCTGTAAGTTCGCGTTCTTCATGCTCTGACCGACGGTGTTGATACCGATAAGAGCGCCAGCACTCAAGAAGTTAACACCCTTAAGAGAACCAGGTCCTAGAGGATTCTGCTGAGCCCAAGTTGAATTAGCATCACGAGGGAGGAGCTCAGAGGCCTGGAGCTGATCACGAGGGTAGCAACCAGCAGGAGCAGAAGCATCACCGAAATTGGCAGGACCAGACTCGAAACCTTCCTCAGATGCTGAACCAGCATCCTCAAAACCTTGTGCAGTATGCTGATTCATATTAGCACCTGCTTGTGCAGCACCGGACACATCCATAGTACCAGTGCTTTGACCAGTAGAAGTAGTAGCATTATTACCACCAGCAGGAATCATATTAGGCTCACTTGCATCCATGAAACCTTGACGTGTAAATATGTTCAAAATACCGGGGTTGATCAAATAAATTGCGAAGAAGACCAGTACTAAGACACCGACAATCATAAGAATTGAATCAGTAAACATTTGTTCTCTGTTGTAGTATGAGTGGATTTTTAAGAATTATCATTATCGCTATCTGAGTCCAAAAGAGCCGGATCTATTGGTCCGTAGCGCAATACATATTTTTCAATTGCCCGTTCAGCCTTTAACTTCGCAATGCGAACCTTCAATTGAGCCCGTTCTAACTGTTTTTTTGCTTCATCTGATGAATCACGCCGGAGAAAATCACCCTTTGTCTCTTCTGATTCAGTTACTAAGCCTGTTACATCAACCTCTTCCAACTCTTCTTCCGATTCTTCGAATAATTTTATCTTGACACTCTCAGCAATAACATTCCAATAAATAATAAAACGATTACCCATAATATCAATCTTCTCAGGTGTAAGTGTAAAATTAAATTCTTCATCTTCATGACCAATCAATTCAGCAGTATTAAATATATAATCTGATACTTTAATCAATTGTGCCGGTGTATAATTCTTCGCAAATCTATGACTATGTACTCGTAGAAAGGCATTATATAATTCCAATAAATAACTATTAATTACTGCCGGGGTTAATAGGTTTGATAATTGACTAACCTGTCCCGTTAATACTTCAGTATAAGGAGGAGCCTTGATAATAGGAAAACTATAAGACATTGTGACTTTACCTGCAGAATCACGATTATTCGTCTGTTGGGGATGACGGAACTCCCATTTATTCTCAGGTAGGGGCGCGGACCTATTCATTCTGCGCCTTAAGCCGTCTATAATTTAAAACTTCCTAACACAGATATGCCGCCATCATCATCAGATACACCAGCAATTAAATCAGCCTGGTTACAAAAAACGATTGAAAATCTTGTGATGTCATTTAAATCCGAACAAACACGTCAATGGTTGCAAGTTTTCATTGTTGATCCGATTTTATCATATGTGATGGACCGTTTTTTACCATATATTATTTTGACAGTAATTGTAATAGTTTCAATGATACTTTTAACAGTATCAACATTCTTAATTGTATTTTTCAGAATGCGAAGTGTATCAGAGCACTCAACACATTGTATTCACTGCGATCAAGAAAATCATTAAAAGTCTGTAATTCTTGATAGTAGAATGTCATTACCTGTACCCGCTAACAGTACACAAATGATACCGCGAAGCGTTTACCCCCCGGCTTTGCAGGGGAATGAACCCACTGCTGCTGTGACTAATAAGGCCATTTTACCAACTGAATTTAATAAATATGTACGTCATTTTGTGCATTATGATACATTAACTAAATCATTTCAACAACAAACTACAAATGCACGTCAAATGAAAGATGCATATGAAGATAAAATCATTCAAGCACTTGAACAATCTAACATGAAAAATGCTATAATTCAAATTGCTGGTGGAACTGTTAAATTAGTTGAAGATAAACATCCTGCACCTCTCACTTTTGCACATTTAGAAACAATGTTACATGATTATTTCCGTGCTAAAGGTGCTCGTTTTCCCGATGAAACAGATGCAATTTTACGATTCATTAAACAAAATCGTAAAGATATTATTTCGTCCAAACTCAAACGTGATATGGTCAA